>Ga0272440_1000111_pt1 | contig 65790 bp, 60 predicted proteins | sample SSMMMBAug17_FD_192440 | JGI IMG/M metagenome (GOLD analysis project Ga0272440, IMG submission 192440) | Marine sediment archaeal communities from Little Sippewissett salt marsh, Falmouth, MA, United States - SSM-MMB-Aug17 | ecosystem: Environmental > Aquatic > Marine > Wetlands > Sediment ... | reverse complement strand
TTAGGAAATCTCTGATAATAAGTTCCTCATTTCAGAAAGAGTAAATGCTATTCTTTTTTGAACCAGGATTACACTGAAGAAGATGAATAAGATGAAATGAGACACTTTTAATTCATCTTATTCATCTTTATTCAGCGTAATCCTGGTTCAAAAAAAAGGAATGCAATTTATTAAATGAGGAACTTATTATCAGAGATTTCCTTAGGAATGCTATGAAAATAATTTCCCCATTCAGTAAAGTCAGACCAGTCTGACCGACCTGTCCGATCTGTCCGATTTTTGAAAATGGGGACGTTAATTTTCGAGCATTCCTTATTTTCATCTGCTGACAGCCAGAAGTATGAAGGATGTCTCATGACTAAAAAAATGAAAATTCTAATCGTTGATGATAGTCCAATTGTAAGAAAAATTATCAGAAAAGAGCTGGAAGAAGGCGGATATATCGTTGATGAAGTTGAAGATGGGTTTGAAGCAATAGTCTATTCATCAATGCATTCCCCGCCAGATCTCATTACCCTGGATATTGAAATGCCAGGATTAAATGGTTTTGAAACCTGCAAAAAACTTCAAGAACAAAGGTATTCAAAAAATACAAAACGCCCGCCTGTTATTTTTGTTACTGGAAAAGATACCCTGGAAGACCGCAAAAAAGGCTATACCCTTGGCGCATCTGATTTTATTACAAAACCATTTGAAGAAGGCGATATTCTTTATGCTGTCAATACTATTTTAAAAACTGACAACCGACTTGATGGTATGACTGCCCTGGTGGCTGATGACAATCTCACTGCGCGAAAAATTATTTGTGATATTTTACAAAGAGAAGGGATTGCTGTTATTGAGGCCGCTGATGGCATGTACGCTTATGAAACCATGTGTAATCGAATGGCAGATATTGATCTTGTTATTACAGATTTTATCATGCCGCGTTTATCTGGTGAGGAATTATGTAAAAAAATTCGGAACGAACTGGAACTTATCGATATTCCAATTATTGTAATCACAGCCATGTCCGAACATTCCGAATTGTTAAGATTGTTTAAGGCGGGCGCAACAGATTACCTCATTAAACCATTTGTCAAAGAAGAATTGCTTGCGCGAATATCTGTGCATTTAGAACGTACAAGTCTCAATAAAAAACTTCGGGATTCAATTAATAAACTCACCGGCCTGAATCAAATGAAAGATGATATTCTGGCTGTTTGCTCACATGATTTACGCACCCCCTTGAATGGCATAATCGGTTTCACAGATCTCATCTTAGATAAAGAATATATTCAATCTGAGGATATGACATATTTGGGCCATATTAAAGAATCCAGTAATTTTTTAATGAGCTTGATTAATGATATTCTTGACCTTTCAAAAATTCAATCAGATAAATCACCTTTACCAATGGAACCAATGCTTGCGGTTAGTTTAGTCCAAAATTGTATTATCGCACTGACCCATCATGCTGCCCAAAAGAATATTGAAATTACATTTAAAGATAATGCGCATCATGGTGTTATTAATTGCAATAAAAATGGATTAAAAAGAGTCATCAATAATTTACTGTCCAATGCCATAAAATTTACGACGGAAGGGGGAATGATTGATGTTACTATTGAGAATGAACCTTTACAAGAGCTTTCTATTTCAGTATCAGACAGTGGCATTGGCATACCTGAAGATCAAATTCCCTTCTTATTTGATAAATATACAAAAACATCACAAAGTGGTACTAAAGGCGAAAAGGGTACAGGGCTTGGAATGTCTATTGTAAAAGAAATGGTTGACCGACATGATGGCAGGATTGAGGTAACCAGCGAACTCAACAAAGGAACATGTTTTAAAATTTTTTTCCCGCAGTCTGAACAAACAATAAGATATCATCCAGATCAAAAGACACCAGAGGATCATCCATGTCTGAGTTCTCAAGAATGTGAAGTAAATCAAGATGCCATTCGGGACCAATTTTTTAAAAACGATCTATGGAAAAAAGTGTGTAAGTTTTTAATGGCAGAGGATAATTTCGTTAATCAGGAATTGACCCGCATGATTTTTGCTAAAAATAATATGCATCTGGATCTGGCAGAAAATGGAATTGAAGCAGTTAAAGCGGTTCAAAATAATCAATATCACGCTATTTTTATGGATATGCAGATGCCAAAACTCAATGGCATTGAGGCTACCAAAAAAATCAGACAGGAACTTAAACTAAAAGATATTCCCATTATTGCCATGACTGCAAATACCAATGATTTTCAAGAACAATGTCTTGAAGCTGGAATGAATGGGTTTATTACAAAACCTGTAAAAATAGATATTATCCTCAATGAATTAAAACAACACATGAATACCAGACAGATATGTTCGGCAATAAAAGAAGTCGAAAAATTATCAGCGGATTGTTCAGATAAAACAATTGAAAACGATATACAATCAAATGAAAAGCAGGACGACAACATAAAACACATTTTTGATAGAAATGCTGCCCTTGAATTCATTGATGGTGATACAAATTTGTTTGATCAAATTTTAGACATTTTTGTAAATGATACACCAACCCTTATTGCAAAACTTGAAGAAGCATTTAAAGAAAAAATTTATGCAAATGTAGAAATGTATGCTCATACTCTCAAATCAACATCAGCAACTGTTTGTGTGAAAAAGTTAATTACTGCCTCAAAAAATATGGAAGATGCTGCCCATGAAAAAGATTGGAAAAAAGCACAATCATTCATGAATGATATTGTCAGGGCATATAATGAATTTAAAAATGTGCTGAAAAATTAAGTCAATACAATTTAGAGGAAGTTGTCGGTTTATGTTCTGTCTTATTGTCTGAACCATGATACGTCTAATGAAATGATGAACCATGGCACTAAGGAGCTTTTATGGAAAGTAATGAACAAGAAATGTTAGATTTGTTTCTTGTTGAAGCAAATGATCATCTGGAAACAATTGAAAAAGAATTGCTTGTTCTTGAAAAAGAAACCGAACAAAGTAACAAATCCGCCATAGATAATTTGTTCAGGGCAATTCATTCCATAAAAGGCTCTTCCGGATTTATGCAACTAGATAATATTAACGATCTGGCACATGTAATGGAAACATTGCTTCAAAAAATGAGAAATGGCGAAATTGTGCCTGAAAGCAAATATATAGATTGTTTACTTGATGGTGTAGATTTGCTTTCAACCATGATTGGCAACATTGATAATAGCGAATCTGTTGATATTGAAGCTGTCAAAAAAAATTTAATTCAGTTGACTCAAGGAACTGATAGTCAAGTACAAACAAAAAAATGACGTCAACAAGGAAAAAGAGATATCCGATTTAAAAATGGTCGAACCGAAAAAAAACGATAAAAAAGAGTTATCTAATAAAAATATCAAATCTAAGGATCAATTATATTTTATCGGCCAATCATTTGGGTTAAATATTTCTGAGAAAGTCATTCAACATTCTCCCCCTGACCATGATTTGTATATCATTACATTTAACCTCTATGACAATAAGAAAATGCCTTCGCATCTCATTCACAAATTAAACAAAATGGGCAAAATTATTGATGCAAATATCGATACGCATGCTGAACTTATTTCCAATGATTTAACCAAAGCCCCCTTGATATTCAATGTTCTTTATAGAAGCATATTAGAAAAGGAACTGATCGTCTTATCTTTTGAACTGTCTGAAAACAATGTCATTCAGCTTACGCAACATGTCCGGAATGCTGAAAGGAACTCTCAACTGAATGATATCAACCAACTTCAGAAAGATAAGATGATATCGGAAAATTCGATTATCATTCGATCCGAAACCGAGAATAAGACTTCAGACATGACATTATTCGAATCAAGTGGCCCTGACAACCTGCTCATCAAAACTGAAGAAGAAATTATTGAACTTAAACAATTAAATAACGAATTAAATGAACATACATCCAAAACAAATTCATCCGAAAATGAAATACCCAGGTTAACTGGCGGACATTCCGAGACAATTCGTGTGGATGTTCAAATATTAGATCAACTGATGACATTGGTTGGAGAGCTGGTTCTTGTGAGAAACAGGCAACTGACATCTATTGATAATGTGGATTCAACTTCTGTTGAAGACTTGGATCTTGTGACATCTGAACTTCAGGAAACTATCATGCGCACACGGATGCAGCCCATTGGATCTTTACTTGGAAAACTGCCGAGAATTGTTAGAGATCTTGCGAAAAAATTGAATAAAAAGATTGATATCATTACTTTTGGCAATGATGTAGAACTGGATAAATCAATCCTGGAAACCCTTTCTGATCCGCTCACGCATCTCATTCGTAATTGCTGCGACCATGGAATTGAAAAACCAGAAGAAAGAGTTAAGAGTGGAAAGTCTGATAAAGGTACAATATCTATTCAAGCCTTTCATGAAGCCGGTCAAATTAATATTACCATCACTGATGATGGTATAGGGATTGATCCTGAAATGATAAAGAAAAAGGTCATTGAGAAAGGTTTTAAAAATGAATCTGAATTATTGCACATGAACAATAAAGAAATACTGTCTTTTATCATGATTCCTGGTTTTTCTACGTCAGAAAAAGTAAGCAATGTCTCCGGTCGCGGCGTTGGCATGGATGTTGTCAAAACATCCATAGAACAGTTTGGCGGTACCCTGGAACTGAATTCTTCAGTGGGCGAAGGAACAACCATTCATCTCAGGCTTCCGCTGACTCTTGCTATCATTCCAAGCCTCATTGTTGAAATTGAAAGCATGCGGTATGCCATCCCGCAGATAAATCTTGAAGAACTGGTTTCCCTTTATGATGATGATATCTATTCTAAAATTGAAACGGCTGGAAATCGTGAGGTCTACAGGTTACGCGGTAAGCTGCTGCCTTTGATCAGGTTAAATGAAATTCTCAAGCGATCTGAAATATTTACAGATTCAATTCGTGCCCAAATTACCAAATATTATTCCAACAACCCAAAGGATGCATTGAACGTAAAATCAAAAAAGCTGGAAATTGTTGTGGTAAAGGTGGGCAGTCGGTATTTTGGCATTATTGTTGAAAAAGTGCATGGGATGGAAGAAATTGTTGTGAAACCCATGCATAATATTATGAAAAATATTGATATTTATTCTGGTGCAACAGTTCTTGGCGATGGTATGGTTGCATTGATATTAGATATCGAAGGAATTTCTCAGCATGCCGGTCTTTCAATGAATGAATATTTAAAATATTTTGATAAAGATATTCATCCATCTGAAATTAAGGAGGATGTACATTCTGCTTTGTTGTTTGCAAGCGGCCCAAAAGAATTGTTTGCAGTGCCGCTAACATTGATTAAGCGCGTTGAACGAATCAAACATTCTCAAATTGAGGTCATTGGCGACAAAGAATATATTGTTGTTGATAACATCGAAACACAAGTTTTGCGCCTTGAGACAGTATTAAATGTTTCGCCCTGTATAATAAAGGATGAAATGTCTTTGATATTACCCAAACATATCAAGCGCCCCTTTGGCATTTTGATCTCAAACGTAGAAGATATAAGGTCTGTTCCCAAAACATTAAATGTCGATGCCCTCAAGCGTGATGGCCTTCTCGGTACAGCGATTATTGATAACCGAATTTCACTGTTCATTGATCTTTTTAGAATTATTGAAATCGCAGAACCCGACTGGTTTGAAGACAGACGATTGAAAACGCCACCGCCTGACAAAAGCAGACATGTGCTTTTAGTAGAAGATTCAAAATTCTTACAACAGCTTGAAAGAAGATATCTGGAATCTGACAAATACAAAGTAACAACAGCCATAAATGGCCAGGAAGCACTCAGGCTTTTGAATGAATACAATTTTGATATTATTGTATCTGATATTGAAATGCCAATCATGAATGGCTGGGATTTCATGAAAACTGTCAGAAAGAATAAAGAATATGATAACTTGCCATCAATTGCTGTCACCTCTTTGAATACGGATGCAGATCGCCAAAAATCGCGTGAATCCGGTTTTAATGCATATCACGTAAAAATTGATAGAGAATCACTGCTATCCGAAATGTCCGAATTGTTACACATTCGTGAACAAAAAATGTATGCCGGGCAGATAGAAAGCAGTTTTGAACAAATTACCCAATCAAATGTGGTTTTAAGACAATTTTGTACTTTCTGGATTGGTAAACATCACTACGGTGTTGATATCCTAAACGTAAAAGAAATAAATTCTGGCATCACATTAACGACTATTTTTCATTCACCCAAAGAGATCAGGGGCTATGTAAATATCCGGGGGCATATCAATCTGGTGATTGATCTAAGGGTTATTTTGGGATTTGAGCGCAAAGAAATTGATGAAATGTCACGTGTTGTTCTATTAAAGGATAATGTTGGAGACTCATTCGGATTTCTTGTTGATAACATTGGTGATGTTATCAGTATTGATGAAGCAGAAATAGAAGATCAACATAAGGACCAGGATAGCTTTCATGAAAAAATTGAAACAAAAGCACTTGAAAAGGATTTAATTGAGGGGATTTGTAAATTGGAAACAAATTTGTTGGTTCTTCTAGATGCAAAAAATATTTATAAACGATTATTAAGGTAATTTCTAAAACAATATACCAGATTGCCAATTATAACGTTTTTTGAAAGTACTTTTTTTATGGCATATCTAAACTAAAAAGGAATATTAATCATTTAACAAAAAAGGAAAAATATCATGTTTTTCAACAAACTGACCTTACGGTCCAAGGTATTAATTGGAGGCTTAACCCCCCTGATTTTATTGTTATTTACTGGTATAATGAGTATCATATCAATTGATTCCATGTTAAAAACCAATAATCGAGTTATTTTCACATATGAAATTGTTCAAGATGTCAATGAAATACTGACAGCTGTCGTTGACATGGAAACTGGTATGCGGGGATATCTGTTGTCAGGAAAGGATCAATTTCTTGAACCATACAGAAAAGGAAATAGAATAGCGTTTGAAAATCTGTCATTGGTTCAGCAAACAGTCAGTCATAATGCCGCACAGGTAAAACGTTTACAGGAAATGAAATCAACACTTGATATCTGGAACAACAATGTTTTTGAACCTGCTGTCACACTCAGAAAACAAATTGGAGACACCAAAACCTTGAATGATCTTGAGACGTTTGTTGCAAAGGCAAATGGAAAAAAATACATTGATAAGTTTCGCCAGATAATGAATGAATTTATTCATGAAGAAAATATTTTGATGAAACAACGCACTGAAAACAGAGACAAAAATGTATCGAGAACAGATCAAACCATTATTATATGCATCATCATTTCTATCATCCTTGGCATTCTTTTGAGTCTGTTTGTAACCAATAGCGTTATCAATCAATTGGGATGTGATCCTTCATTGCTGGCAAATGCAGCAAAAAAAATTGCCATAGGGGATCTTTCTGAAAGATTGAATGCGCACAACGAAAACAGTGTTGCAAAAAACCTGGATCACGTATCTGATATGCTTGAAAATCTCTTAAATGAGTTTAATGATGTTGTGGATAAAATTGCGCAGGGAGTGTTGACATACAGAGGAGATGCCACAAAATTTGTTGGTTCTTACCAGAAATTGATCAAAGGGGCCAATAATATTGCTGATATTGGTATCAAAATAGTTGATTCCGCAGTAATTCCAATAATGATTATCAATAAAAAATTTGAAATTGTTTTTATGAATAAGGAGGGGTGTCAATTGTTTGGCATGAACCAAAGTGAGGTTATCAATCAAAAATGCTATGACCTTATCAAGACAGATGATTGTCGAACAGCCAACTGTGCATGCGCTCAGGCAATGAATACTGGACAAAAAGTCTTTCATGAAACAGCTATTCAATCCTGCAACAATCGATCAATGGAAATAGACTATTTTGGCATGCCATTGAAATCTCCTGATGGTTCTATTGTTGGTGCTTTTGAATATATTATTGATCAAACTGATATGCGACGATCTAAAAATTATCAGGAATCAGAAGTCAATAAATTATCCGAAACACTTAACAAAGTAGCTGAAGGCGATCTGTCTTTGAGATACACGCCTTCAGGCAATATAAATGTTTCAAAAGAAGTACATAATAATTTTACAAATATTTCCAATGCATTAAATGCAATGATCAGTAAAATTGAAAAGGTTAACAACTATCAAACAATAGAGGTTGATCATCTTTCAGCAATGCTTCAAAAGATCGCCAATGGCGATATGAATCAAACTTATATTCCGACACCTTCAGATGAAGATACAATTGACGTTTATCAAAATTTCTCAAATATTTCAAACGCCATAAATACGACAGTACAAAAGATCGCAAAGGTAAGTTCTTATCAGGAAAAAGAGGTTGCCAAGCTGACCAATATGTTAAAAATAGTCTCAAAGGGAGATACCACACAACAGTATCATGTTACCGATTCAGATAATGATACAAATGAAGCATACACAAACTTTAAACACATTGCAGATGCCTTGAACTCAACATTGGCTGATCTTACACAAATAATCAGAACTGTAAAGGAGTATGCTGAAAACGTAGCGGATTCATCCAATGATCTCTCGCAAACATCAACGTCCCTGTCTGAAAACGTTGATCAGGTGTCAGCCAAAACAACAAGTGTGGCTGCGGCAGTAGAACAGATGTCCAATAATATTTCATCAATGGCATCTTCCACAGAAGAAATCAGTGTGAATGCAAATGAAGTCTCCAGCACGGCAAATAAAATGTCGGAAAATATGAACAGTGTTGCGGCTGCGGTTGAAGAATCCACCATGTCCATCAATGAAATTGGGAAAGCCGCCAGAGAAGGTGCAAAAATTTCTATCAATGCAACAACCCTGGCAAATGATGCGACAAATGTAATGAACATACTGGGAGAAGCAGCAAAGGAAATTGGAGAAGTTACCGAAGTCATTAAACGCATTGCAGACCAGACAAACTTACTGGCATTAAATGCCACTATTGAAGCCGCTTCCGCAGGAGACGCTGGAAGAGGATTTGCTGTTGTTGCAAATGAAATAAAAAAGCTGGCCAATCAGAGCGCGCAGGCGGCTGAAAATATTTCCAAGCGCATTGAAGGCGTACAAACCAATACAATTGATGCTATCGAATCCATTGAACAGGTTACAGAAGTAATTAATCAAATCAATGAATCTGTCACCCTTATTTCAACATCAGTAGATGATCAGACTGAAGCAACAAAAGAAATATCAACCAATGTGTCTCAAGTTACCAATGGCGCAAAGCAGATTTCTTTATTTATTGAAGAAGTGGCAAATGGTCTGGTTGATATGTCGAAAAATTCATCTGAAGTCGCATATGCAACAAACGATGTTTCAGGCAATGTCCAACTTGTTGAACGATCTGTTTCAGAAAGCAACGATAATATCAAAAAAGTCAGTAAATCAGCAAAAAATCTGGCAGACATTGCAAGCCAGTTGCGGGAGTTGGTCAGTACTTTTAATGTATAAAGCGCATAGACCTATGCGTATAAAAACAATCTCATTAGTATTCGGTTCAATATTTTGAACATATTTTTGTAGTAATATCAAACGCCTATAAATATTATACAAGACAATCAAAATTATGTTCAAATATTTAAAAACCTATATATATTATATTTTAAATATGTTACACATAACTATATATTCAAGCGATGTCGCTTGGTTCAAAATATTGAACTATATCCAATATCATATATTGCTATTATGTTGACCATTGCTATAACTTATTGATTTTTAGTATCATAACAATCATGATAATTTTTGGCACCACGATTGCAGTATAATAAATGATATTAAGATAAGACATAATTTCTTTATTATGTTTTCCTCCTACCATCTATTTTTTTTGGGCGAACCCGTTTTAAGGCGGGTTCGCTTTTTTTATGCATCATGATTGTTGTTTGGAAAGTCTATTTTTGACGATATTGTAAAACAAGGCTGAATCATCACCAGATACAATCATTTTAAAAGCTTCATCCCGCTTTTCAATATTTCCTTTGCGGTCGTAAACAAGGCTTAACAAAAAAAGCATATCGCTTTGCATCAATCCATCTGGAGAGAAAGCATCTTTTTCCAAAATTTTAAGTGCCTTATCATAATCTTTATTCGCCACATATGAATAACCCAGATTATAACGAATCAAAGGGTACAGAGAGGATGATGGTTCAAAATAGTTCAGGGCCGTTTCATATAATGTTATGGCCTTATTATAACGACCGGTTTCGTAACACATGCTTGCATAAACAATCGTCCCCATTTTACCGGCAACTGTGCCGTTGTAATCTGAAATAACTGTTTCAAAAGCCGATTCAGCCGATGAAAACGCGGCCTCAATATTTTGGGGACTGTCTCCAAGTGCTTTATAAAATACGGTCTTGGCCTCAGTAAGCTTTAAAGCACCCGAATTCTCTGATGATTGCTGCCAGGCACGGATTCCAAGCGCGATTAATGCAATTGCGATAATACCACCAATCCCTCCCAGTACATATTGATAATTATCCATCGTATAATTGAACATTCTTCTTGAAAAAACAAGGAACTCATCTGGTTCCTTCAGTAGTTGTTTTCTTTTGTTAACCTTTCTTTTTGCCATAATTTTTAATCCTTTATAAGTTTGGTATTGTTCCCATATTTTTCTATGGGTTTATTCACAACATATTTGTTACTGATCAAATACATATCTCATAAAAAAAAAAAATTATCAATATTTAGTTTAAATCAGGATCGCAGTGAAATAAGCATCATGCACAAGAAAAAAAATATAAATGGGATATTTTTCTTGCATAATTGATAAAACTAATTTATAAAGTTTTCATCTTTCAAAAAAAGCCTGGGTGGCGGAATAGGTAGACGCAAGGGACTTAAAATCCCTTGAGGCCATGCCTCGTGCGAGTTCGATTCTCGCCCCAGGCACTTCTTAAGATCCAATCTATAATTCAATATAAACAACATTCACGAAATAAAAAATATGAGGAGGCATTTCATGCCGGAAACTTCATGGAGCCCCGAACAATTATTAAAAACATCGGGAAGTTATTGGATGGGTTGCACCCTTCATGCAAGCGTCAAACTGGATATATATACCTGTATTGGCGAAACAGAAAAGACTGTCAGTCAAATCTGCCCGTTGATCCATTCGGACATTGATGCCACCACTCGATTGCTGGATGCTTTAGTTGCAATGGGATTGCTTATAAAAAAAGAAGATAGATATGCAAATACTCCTGAAAGTGCCATGTTTCTTAAAAAATCATCACCAAAATTCATCGGGTACATGATTATGCACCATCATCACCTGATTGAAGGATGGTCAAAATTAGATCAGGCTGTAACAACCGGAAAATCCGTTCGTAAAAGTGCATCTCACAGTGATGATGAAACCATGCGAGAAAGTTTTCTCATGGGAATGTTTAACAACGCGATGTTTCTTGCACCACTGATTGTTGAGCAGGTTGATCTTTCTCAGAAAAAAAATTTACTTGATCTCGGTGGTGGTCCTGGAACATATGGTATTCATTTTTGTAAGAAAATTCCTGGTCTTAAAGCAACTATATTCGATCTTCCTACAACACAACCTTTTGCTGATAAGGTAATTGAGCGGTTTGAAATGCAAGACAGGGTTAATTTCATTGGTGGAAATTTTATTAATGATGATATTCCTGGTTCTTATGATGTGGTTTGGCTGTCACATATTCTTCATGGGGAGGGCCCAAAAGATTGTGAAAAATTAATTGCCAAATCTGTTTCTGTATTGTCACCAGGTGGTTTAATACTGATTCACGATTTTATATTAAATGACTCAATGGACGGCCCTGTTTTTCCGGCATTGTTCTCTTTGAATATGCTGATTGGTACTAAAAAAGGGAGATCCTATGCGGATAAAGAGATTAGGAATATGTTGGTCAAAGCCGGTATCGGTAATATTCGCCGAATACGTCTTGCTATGCCTAATGATTCAGGTGTTATTGCTGGCGTTAAATAAATTTTAATACATCTTCTTATAAATATTATATATTAAAAAAGCCCACATTCATAAAAATAAATGTGGGCTTTTAATTTGTTTAATTATTATTATGGAATACTATTCTGTTGTTTTTTCAGTCTCACTTGATGAATCATCAGCAATTTCGGTATCATTGACAGGGGCGGCAATAATTTCAACTATGGTCATCGGTGCAGCATCACCTGTACGGCGGCCTATTTTTACCATTCTGGTATATCCACTATTTGTATCTGAAAAACGCTCTTCTGCTTCAGCAAATAATTTATGAACAACCTTCTTTTCCCTGACAATTGCCAAAGCCTGACGTCTGGCATGAAGATCACCTCTTTTGGCCAGTCCAATAATTTTATCTACCCACCTGCGAAGTTCTTTTGCTTTTGCATCTGTTGTTTTAATTCTATTGTGTTTAATTATAGATGTCACCATATTACGGAACATTGCATCTCGATGACTCGATGTACAATTAAATTTTTTTCCAGCTTTACGATGTCTCATTCTTCTTCGTCCTCCTCATCTTCTTTATGCGCCTCGAGCGCTTCCTCTTTTGGTGGAACAAATCCATCAATTTTCATCCCCAACGTCAATCCCATTTCAGTTAATACTTCTTTAATCTCATTTAAAGATTTTCTACCAAAATTTTTCGTTTTCAGCATCTCAGCTTCTGTTCTTTGAACTAATTGATAAATTTTATTGATATTTGCATTCTTCAGACAATTCGCGCTTCTTACTGAAAGCTCAAGTTCTTCAACACTTCTATATAAGTTTTCATTATATGCCTGTGTTGGCATATCTTCTTCTTCCTCAAAAAAATCTGGTTCCTGATCTTCATCAAAATTGATGAAGATTGAAATCTGCTCCTTCAATATTTTTGATGCATATGCAACTGCATCTTCCGGCCGAATGCTTCCATCTGTCCACACTTCTAAAGTAAGTTTATCATAATCGGTTTTTTGGCCGACGCGCGCATTTGAAACGACATAATTGACTCGTTTTATCGGTGAAAAGATCGCATCAATTGGAATTGTTCCAACAGGGGCTTCTTCATCTTTGTTAGATTCTGATAGAGAGTAACCTCTGTTTAGATTTACTGTGGCTGTCATTTCCAGTTTCGCGCCAGGTTTTAAAGTCGCTATATGTTGTTCAGTATTAAGTACCTCAACTCTTCCATCTTCACTAATTAAATTATTAGCGGTGACAATCCCCTCGCCTTCTGCTGATAATCTTAAATATTTTGGCCCATTTTCAGACATTCGCAATCGAATGCTTTTTAAGTTTAAAATTATTTCAGAAACATCCTCTATAACCCCATCAATAACAGAAAATTCGTGCATTGCACTTTCAAATTTCACTGCAGTTATGGCGGCTCCATAAAGTGATGATAATATTATTCGTCTGAGCGAATTTCCTATTGTTATCCCAAAACCTCTTTCCAGAGGTTCACAGACAAATTTACCATAGGTTGGGGAAGTACTTTCAACATGAACCTTTTGAGGCTTAATCAGCTCTCTCCAGTTCATATACATTACCTCATTCGATGACATACTTTTCTCCCATTATCCGTGGTTATACATTTGAAATAAAAGGGACGATTTCATAACTATTTTGAATACAATTCTACGATCAGTTGTTCCTGCATTGGTGTTGTAATGTCGTCACGTATTGGTATTGCTTTTACAACACCTTTGAATTGTTCTTTTTCCAGTTCTAACCATTGAGGAATCCCTCGACGAACAACAGTATCTAAAGATTCAGCGATAACATTTACTTTCCTGCTTTTTTCTTTGACTTCAATAATATCCCCCACCTGAACGATATATGAAGGAATGTTCACTTTTTTAGAATTAACAACGATATGATTATGTTTGACAATTTGACGGGATTGATTTCTTGAATTGGAAAATCCCAAGCGGTATATAACATTGTCCAGCCTTCGTTCTAATAAAGTCAATAAGTTTGTGCCAGTTATACCCTTCATTCGATCTGCACGTTTGAACAATAACCTGAATTGTTTTTCAGTTAATCCATACGTTCTTTTAACCTTTTGTTTTTCTCTCAACTGGATTCCATAGTCAGAATATTTACTTCGTTTTTGTCCATGCTGACCAGGGGCATAACTTCTTCTGTCAAAGGCACATTTGTCTGAAAAACAACGGTCGCCTTTGAGCATTAATTTCATATTCTCTCGTCGACATATGCGACAGGTTGAACCTCGATATCTCGCCAATGTAACCTCCAAATAATATTCAGGTTCTATATTTCTTTAACCCTGTTTTTTGATTGAATTGCAAATAATGCAATTTTAAAAATAATTCTTTTGGAATTAATAATAACGCAATTAAACTCTTCGTCTTTTTGGCGGACGACAACCATTATGAGGTACAGGTGTTACATCCTTTATTGTCAATATATTTAAGCCTTGATTCTGAAGTGCTCTTAATGCGGATTCACGTCCTGCTCCTGGTCCCTTTACGTATACTTCTACATTTTTCATCCCATGATCCATCGCTTTTTTCATTGCATCCTGAGTCGCCAGTTGCGCAGCAAAGGGAGTACTTTTACGTGAGCCTTTAAATCCTTGAGATCCGGCTGTTGACCATGCAATTACATTTCCCTGCATATCAGTTATTGATACGATTGTATTGTTAAATGTTGATTGAATGTGAACTTCACCATTCAATACATTTTTTTTATCTTTCTTCTTTGCTCTCGTTTTCGTACGTTTTGCCATACTTAATTCATTGCTCCTATTGCGAATAATTCACAGCAATATGTTCAAATTTTCAGATCGTTAGAATTTTCTTTGCTTTATTATTTATTGACCTGAATCATTTAAAGTTTTTAGATTGCCGATTGAATCAAAAGTACCTATTTTTTCTTTGCTGCACCTTTTTTCTTCACTGCTGTCCTTCTCGGTCCTTTGCGTGTGCGAGCATTTGTACTGGTTCGCTGTCCGTGAACAGGTAAAGATCTTCGATGTCTTAATCCACGATAACTACCAAGATCCATTAATCTTTTAATGTTCATGGATACTTCGGTGCGTAATTCGCCTTCTACTTTATATTCGTTCTGGATTAACTTTTGAATCTGATTCACTTGTGATGAATCAAGTTCATCTGTTTTCATGTTTATATCAATATCAAGTGTATCCAGAATTGTCTTTGATGTGGTCTTTCCTATACCATAAATATAAGTCAAACCGATAATTAACCGTTTACCTCTCGGTAAATCAACGCCAGCTATACGTGCCAAAATACCTCCTCTTTATATCTATCCTTGACGCTGCTTGTGTCTTTTGTTTTCGCAAATGACCCTTACAACACCACGGCGGCGAATAATTTTGCACTTTTTACAAATTTTTTTTACTGATGCGCGTACTTTCATAGTATTACCTTATCGAATTTACAATAATTATTTTGTGCGGTATGTAATTCTTCCGCGAGTTAAATCATATGGGGATAATTCAACTGTTACATTATCTCCAGGTAATATTTTGATGAAGTGCATTCGCATTTTACCTGAAATATGCGCTAATATCTGATGTTTATTTTCAAGTTCAACTTTAAACATTGCATTCGGCAATGTTTCAATTACTGTTCCCTGAACTTTGATGGCTTCTTCTTTGGCCATAATGTATTCTCCGAATCCCCCTTCTTAAAAGCGATTTTCTATCGTCTACCACGAAATCGTGTACCTTTTTTAAGAAATCCTTCATAATTTCGGGGTAATAAATGGGCCTGTATCTGTGACATCGTATCAATTGCGACACCAACAACAATCAGCAATGCTGTTCCACCAAAATAAAAAGGGACATTGAATCTTGTCATTAAAATTGATGGTAATACACAAACAGCAGATACATATATTGCTCCGCCCAATGTTATTCTCGTTAAAACTTTATCAATATATTCAGCAGTCTTTTTACCAGGTCGTATTCCTGGTATATAACCACCATTTTTTTTCATGTTGTCAGCGACATCAACTGGATTGAACTGAACTGCAGTGTAAAAATAACAGAAAAAGAATATAAACACTACATATAATAATTCATACCAGCCTGAACCTGGTGTTAACGCTCCAGCGACTGTTTGCATCCATGCAATATTCAAAAAACTGGCTACTGTTGCCGGAAACATTATAATTGATGATGCAAAGATGGGTGGAATTACTCCAGATGTATTAATTTTCAATGGTAAATGTGTACTTTGTCCACCATACATTTTCCGTCCAACGACCCGCTTGGGATATTGTACTGGTATTCGTCTTTGAGCCTGTTCAACATATACAATAAATCCAACTACGCCTACCATCAATACGATTAATAATATTACTGTAAATATGCCCATTTCACCGGTTGCCATGAGATTATATGTGTTTTTCATTGCTGATGGCATTCTTGCGACAATGCCTGCAAAAATAATTAATGATATTCCATTTCCTATTCCACGTTCTGTAATTTGTTCACCCAACCACATAATAAATGCCGTGCCAGCAGTAAGTGTCAAAACTGTCATAAATCGAAATGCCCAGCCAGCTTCAATTACGACTGATGCACCGCCGGGTGCTGTCATTCTTTCCAATCCAACACTTATTCCCAAACCTTGAATAATACTTAATACGACTGTTCCATACCGTGTATATTGCGTTATTTTTTTTCTGCCTTGTTCACCTTCTTTTGATAACTTTTCGAGATGCGGTATTACGACTGTGAGTAACTGCAAAATAATTGACGCACTAATATAAGGCATAATTCCCAAAGCAAATACTGACAAGCGTTCCAGGGCTCCTCCTGAAAACATATCAAATAATCCAAGTAATGTTCCTTGCGCCCTTGCAAAAAATGATGCCAAAGCAACATTGTCTATTCCTGGGACAGGGACATGCACTCCGATACGATATACAGCTAATAATGCAAACGTGATCAATATCCGTTTTCTTAGCTCTGGTATCTTAAATGAATTTTGAAAGCCATTGCCGATCATTTAATGATCTCCACCTTTCCGCCAGCAGCTTCAATTTTTTTCACTGCTGCTTTACTTGCTTTATGTACTTTAACGCTTATCGGAAAATCTATTTGTCCATTTCCCAATATTTTAATTTGCCGTTTTTTGCCTTTTAATATTCTTGATTCGCGCCACATTGATTCATCAATTGTCTTTTCCGAATTTTTGAATCTTTCTAAATCTGATACATTAACAATTTCATATTCTTTTCTAAAAATATTGGTAAAGCCGCGTTTTGGTAATCTTCTATGGATGGGCATCTGCCCACCTTCAAATCCCGCTCTCACTTTTCCACCTGAACGACATTTAAACCCTTTATTTCCTTTTCCAGCTGTCTTTCCTTGCCCCGTAGCCACGCCTCGACCCAATCGTTTTCTATTCTTACGCGATCCTGGACTTGGTGATAATTCATGAAGTTTCATCTGTACATTCCTCAATTCTTAATAAATGGTTGACTTGATTGACCATTCCCATAATTGAAGGGGAATTATTAAATTCTTTTGTTTGATGCAATTTTTTAAGTCCCAAAGCTGCAAGAGTTTTTCTATGCTTCTCAGGTTTGCCGATTTGACTTCGTATTAATGTCACTTTGATTCGGTTTCCCATAATTATTACCCGATCTTTACTCAATTATTACATTTACATATTCATTAATTTGAATATGTACTCTGCAATATTTTTTATTGTTTTATATTTAAGCGTGTTTGTCTCAGTTGGTCAAATACGATGATATACTTTCATAATAATCGAATCAATTGTTATAATTCTTCGACCTTCTTTCCGCGTCGGGCAGCTACCATTTCACGACTTTTCATGTTTGCCAGACCCTGTATCGTTGCCTTTACAACATTATGCGGATTATGTGAACCCAAACATTTGGTTAAAATATTTTGAACACCAACTGCTTCTAAAACTGCTCGAACAGCACCTCCTGCAATGACACCTGTTCCTTTTGCTGCTGGCTTTAACAAAACGCGACTTGCACAATACCGACCAATTATCTCGTAAGGTAAAGTTTTATTTCGTACCAGCGGTACACTGATCATATTCTTTTTGGCACTCTCAATTCCTTTTCGTATTGCTTCAGGAACTTCGCCAGCTTTACCCAGACCTCCGCCAACACTGCCCTCACCATCACCAACGACTACAACTGCACTAAAGCTAAATCTACGTCCACCTTTTACAACTTTTGCAACGCGATTGATGTGTACTACCTTTTCTATCAATTGATTTTCTTCGGTTTCTTGTTGCTTTTTACTCAAGTGAGCCTCCTGATTTCTATTATTTCAACTTTGGATATTTTTATCCAATGTTGAATGATACTATTTTGGCTGCCATTTTCGACAGACATTAATCGTTTACCCCAAAATTAGGTTTTTAGACAGTTAATCCTGCTTCTCTTGCGCCATCTGCAACCGCTTTAACACGTCCATGAAATACATATCCATTTCTATCAAAAACAACACGTGATATACCCTTATCAATAGCCCTTTTAGCTATTGTCTCTCCGATATGTTTGGCCATTTTCGTTTTACTTTCAAATGGCGGTAGTGATTTTATTTCTTTTTCAATACTCGATGCAGAAAGCAGTGTTTTCATATCTTTGTCATCAATTAGTTGCGCATATATGTGTTTACAGCTTTTATATACTGTTAGTCTTGGTTTTTCTGATGTTCCAGAAATTTTTTTTCGTATACGTTTTTTTCTCTTTAATCGTAATTTTTGATCCACGGTTATTTCTCCAGCATGACATTGTCTTATATGTCATTTAGTTATTTTGTCCCGGTTTTTCCAGCTTTACGTTGAATATATTCTTCGCTATACTTTACTCCCTTTCCTTTATAAGGTTCAGGAGGTCTCAGTGCTCTTATTTCGGCACAGATCTGACCGACGGCTTGTTTATCAATTCCTGATAATTTTATGATATTCTGTTTTTGAACACTTGCTGTGATGCCATCCGGTAATTGAAATTCGATCGGATGAGAATAACCTAATGTTAATTTCAGCAAATTCCCATTAACTTCAGCGCGATAACCAATACCGTTTATTTCCAGTGTCCGTTCAAATCCTTTTGATACACCAATTATCATATTATTTATAATGCTTCGTGTCATTCCTTGAAAAGCCCTGTTCTTGCGTGACTGATCTTCGGGGATTACTGTAATTGTTTTATCATCAATTTTTAAATCGACTTTTTCATGGACAGCATTTTTAATCAATCCATTTTTGCCTTTAACTGAAATTACTTTATCGGCATATGTTATCGTTGTATCATCTGGTATTTGTATGGGTTTTTTTCCTATCCGTGACATTTTTTCTCCCTTTAATATTTCATCAATTTATTCGTATCTATTACCATACCTTGCATAAATATTCGCCGCCCGTATTTTCTTTTCTGGCTTGTTTATCAGTCATCATTCCTATTGATGTTGAATAAATTGCAATACCTAAGCCATTTAGGACAGATTGAATTTCTTTCGATTTGTTGTAAATTCGTCGGGATGGTTTACTAACGCGTTGTATACCAGTAATGACACTTTCCTTTTTGTCATATTTTATAAATATCTTGAGTACTCCCTGTTTATCATCAGGTATCACCTTATAATGTTTAATAAAACCTTCAGACTTTAAAATTCGCGCAATTTCTGTCTTTACCTTTGAATGCGGTATATCTACGGTATTGAATTTTGCTTTACATGCATTTCGTAGTCGTGTCAGCATGTCTGCAATTGGATCACTCATTGACATAATGATTCTCCATTTTACCTGATAATTGCTGTTGCCATTTATATGACCTTGCTGTACTCAGGTTTAAAATTAACTTTATCTTAATGAATATTGTTCAAGAAAAGCTTTTATCTACTTTTCTCAAACATATGTTGTTACCAGCTTGATTTAATTACGCCCGGCAAAATTCCTTTTGACGCAAGATTACGAAAACAAATACGACATATGCCAAATTTTCGCACATAACCTCTTGGTCTGCCGCACATGGGACATCGGTTATATTCTCTTACTTTAAATTTTTGAGGTCGTTTTGCTCGAACGCATAATGATGTTTTTGCCAAGGTTTTTCCCCTTTATTCACAATTTTATCTAATTTCGAAACGGCATTCCCATTGATTTTAATAGAAATTTTGCTTCTTTATCATTATTTGCAGAAGTTACAATCGTTATGTTAAGACCTTTAATCTTATCAATCTTATCATAATCAATTTCAGGAAATATTATTTGTTCCTTTATACCCAATGTATAATTTCCCCGGCCATCAAATGCTTTTCCAGATATTCCTCTAAAGTCACGTACACGTGGTAAGGCGACGTTCACGAGCTTATTGTAAAAATCATACATCTGATCTCGTCTTAATGTAACCCGACAACCAATTGGCATACCTGTTCGAAGTTTAAATGCAGCGATTGATCTTTTGGCTTTTGTAATGACTGGTTTTTGTCCTGAAATTGCTTCCATCTCTTTTAATGCAGCATCCAGGACTTTTATATTTTGAATTGCTTCACCCATGCCCATATTTAAAACAATTTTTTTTAATTTGGGTGCCTGCATAATATTTTTATACTGAAATTCATGCATTAGTAGTGGAACTATTTCTTTATTAAAATTTTCTTCAAGTGATGTCATCAAATCCTCCAAATCAATTATGCATCAATAATTTCGTTGCACTTTTTACACACGCGCACTTTTTTATTGTCTTCAAGAATTTGCATTTGAATTCTTGTAGGCTTCACACATTTTGGACACTCAAGCATCAGGTTTGACCAATGTATTGGAGCTTCTTTTTCAATTATGCCACCTTGAGGGTTTGCTTGAGTCGGTTTTGTATGTCTTTTAATCATATTGCGTTGTTCAACGATTGCTCGATCTTTTTTCAATATGATTTTTAAAACTTTACCACTTTTACCTTGATCTTTGCCGGCAATGATTTTGACCATATCTCCTTTACGGATATGACATCGTAGATGGCTATTTTTTTTGCCAGTTAATTTAATTTTTCTCAGCATTGAACTTTCTCCTGTTATAAAACTTCCGGTGCCAGAGATATTATTTTCATAAAACCTTTTCCCCTGAGTTCTCGTGCAACAGGTCCAAAAATACGTGTTCCAATTGGTTCTTTACTTGTATTAATTAAGACTGCGGAATTATCGTCAAATCTGATATATGAACCATCCGGTCGCCTGATTTCTTTTTTTGTTCTTACAATAACCGCTTTGAGAACATCACCTTTCTTTACTTTTGAATTGGGGATGGCTTCCTTTACGGATACAACGATAATATCTCCTATACTGGCATATCGTCTCCTAGACCCACCCAGAACTTTGATACAATATAGTGATTTTGCACCTGAGTTGTCTGCTGATGTTAATTTTGTTTCTGACTGAATCATTTTCTTCCCTCAAAATTTAGCTCATTAAACTACTTATTTCCATTTCAACTATAATTATATTAAATTTTAGTTTATTGCTGGTCTATGGTTTTGTGAAATGGCATATATTTATCAACTACTTCATATGTTTCATGCCATATAGTGCATGATGTACTAAAGTTGATAAATTTTCATAAGTTATTATACTGCTTTTTTCAAAATTTCAATCAATCGCCATCTTTTCTGTTTACTTAGCGGACGACATTCCATAATCAGAACTTTATCACCGATTCGACAATTATTATCATGATCATGGGCATAAAATTTTGATTTTCTTTTCAGATATTTCTTATATAGTGGATGCTTTACCAATCGATCTACTTGAACGACAATTGATTTGTCCATTTTGTTGCTCACAACGACACCCACTAATTTTCTTTTTCTGCTTGTTGAATTCATCACATTAACTCCATCTCTTTTTCTTTACTTATAGTTCGTAATCTCGCAATATCCCTTCGAGTTTGTTTCAGACGTGACGTATTTTCAAGCTGATTTGTGGACAACTGAAAACGAAGATTAAAGAATTCATCTGTTTTATTATGTAATGTTTCCTGAATTTCATCATTGCTTAAATTTCGTATTTCGCTGGGTTTCATTTTATTCATTAACTCCTTACAACAAATTTTGTTTTAACCGGCAATTTATGTGCTGCAAGGCGAAAAGCTTCTCTCGCTAGTGGTTCAGGGACTCCAGTCATTTCATACAGAATCCTTCCAGGCTTAATTACACATGCCCATCCTTCAGGTGCACCTTTACCTTTTCCCATTCTAACTTCAGCCGGTTTTTTGGTGAAAGGCTTGTCTGGAAATATACGAATCCAGATTTTTCCGCCTCTCTTTACATGACGTGTCATTGCAATACGTGCTGCTTCGATTTGCTTTGATGTTATGTCACCACATTCAATAGCTTGTAAGCCGTATTCTCCAAAATTTAAAGTTCCACCTCTTAGTGCAACGCCTCTTTTGCGTCCCCGCTGAACTTTTCGAAATTTTACTTTTTTTGGGCTTAACATTTTTTATCATCTCCCAGGATAGCGATTATTTTTTTTGGTCTTGATGTTGAGATTCATCTTGATTACTTAATATTTCACCTTTAAAGATAAACACCTTAATTCCAATCAATCCATACGTCGTTTTCGCTTCGATAAATCCATAATCTAAATCAGCTCGAAGTGTATGCAGAGGTATTCGGCCTTCTTTATACCATTCCGTTCTTGCCATTTCAGCACCACCCAATCGACCTGAACAGATTATTTTGATCCCCTGAGCACCAAAACGCATTGCCGAGCTAACCCCACGTTTCATTGCACGTCTAAATGCAACTCTTCGTTCAATCTGCAACGCAACGTTTTCAGCAACAAGTTGGGCATCAGTTTCTGGTTTTCTAACTTCTTGAATATCAATAAATACTTCTAATGATACCATTTTTTCAAGCACTTTTTTTAATTTATCAATTTCCATACCTTTTTTACCAATAACAATTCCCGGTCGCGCTGTAAAAATTCTTAATTTCAATCGTCTGGCGGATCTTTCAATTTCAATTTTAGATACACCTGCGTGATATAGTTTCTTTTTTAAAAACTTGCGAATATTATGATCTTCAAGAATATACTCAGCATATTTCTTTTCTGAAAACCAGCGGGAATCCCATGTCTTGACGATTCCCAAACGTAAACCGATTGGATTAACTTTCTGGCCCAAGCCATACCTCCTTTTTAATTAAACCGTATCCTCAGATAATATAACTGTAATATGACTGGTTCTTTTTAAAATTCTTGTCCCACGACCTCGTGCACGCGCCCGAAATCGTTTAAGGGTTGGCCCCTGATCTACATAGATATTTTTGATAAATAAATCATCAACATCAACATTTTCATCTTGTAAAGTTGCATTTGCAACAGCGGAATTGATTACTTTTAAAACCATTCCAGAGGCTTTTTGCGGCATAAATTTTAAAATATCAACACCAGCACCCACTCGCTTTCCTTTAATTGTATAAGCAAGTTTTCTTACTTTTTGTGGCGATATTCTCATATATTTTGCTACAGCGCGTGATTCCATGATGTTCCTCTTGTGTTATTTTTTCTTTAATCTTGTCTTTTTATCACCCGCATGGCTGTAGAATGTTCGCGTGGGTGAGAATTCTCCGAGCTTATGTCCTACCATATTTTCTGAAACAAATATCGGTATAAATTTTTTACCATTATGAATGGCGAGTGTCAATCCAACCATTTCAGGAACTATTGTAGATCTTCTTGACCAAGTCTTTATGACTTTGTTGCTTCTCATATTTTGTGAATTGATAACTTTTTTCAAAAGCGAATCATCAATGAATGGCCCTTTTTTTATCGACCGTGGCATATACGACTCCTAATTATTGTTTAAACTTCAATATTTAAACATTCATTTTTTTATGCCTGGCATATATCCAGTTTTCTTTACTATTTTTTTCTTCGCTTGATTATAAATCTGTCTGTGGCTCGATTCTTTCGCGTTCTAAACCCTTTGCTTGGTATCCCCCAGGGAGAGCAAGGATGTCGGCCACCAGACGATCGACCTTCACCACCACCCATTGGGTGATCTACGGGATTCATTGCTACCCCTCTAACTTTAGGACGTCTCCCCATCCATCTTTTTCTTCCCGCTTTGCCAAGATCTATGTTTTCATGTTCGACATTTCCAAGCTGACCAATTGTTGCCTTGCATTGCACCAGTATCATTCTTACTTCTCCGGATGGTAACTTTATCTGAGCATATTTTCCTTCTTTTGCTACAAGCTGCGCAAAGCTTCCCGCTGTTCTGACAAGCTGACCACCTTTTCCCATTTTCATTTCTATATTATGAATTTGCGTACCTAAAGGAATTTTTGTCAGGGGTAATGTGTTTCCTGGTTTGATATCTGCATCTTCACCTGACATAACGACATCACCTACTTTTAATTTGAGCGGTGCAATAATATATCGTTTTTCTCCATCAGTATAATGAAGTAAGGCAATTCTGGCACTTCGATTTGGATCATATTCGATTGCAGCGACCTTCGCTGGAATTCCATCTTTATCCCGTTTAAAATCAATAATTCTATATTTTCTGCGGTGGCCTCCACCTCTATGTCGGCATGTTATTCTACCATTGGAATTGCGTCCACCCGTCTTTTTTATTTTTTTTGTTAACCCTTTGTCAGGTGATTTTTTGGTAACATCATCATATGCTGAATATACTTGAAATCGTCGTCCAGGTGATGTTGGTTTTACTCGTTTTACTGCCATTATTAATTTCTCCTTCAATATGAGGAAAATTTATTGTATCATACTTGAACCTGATATTCTATACGCCTTCAAAAAATTCTACTTTTTCGCCAGCAGCCAGGGTAACAATTGCTTTTTTCCAATCTCTTCTTTTTCCCATGATTCTTCCGCGTCTTTTACGCTTACCTTTGATTTGCATCGTATTAACAACAACCACTCTAACTTTGAACAATTCTTCGACGGCTTTTCCAATTTGTATACGATTGGCATCCCGATGTACTTCAAATACAATTTGATTTAAGGTATCTCTTAACCCATGCGTTTTTTCAGTTACGATCGGTCTGATTATTATTTTTTGATTTTCCATTACTGAATGTCCTTTATTTATATAATCAGTAATTTTACTGAACTCTTTCCTTAATCTGATCAAAAGCTGTTTGCAGTACGATGAGATATTCATACATCAATATATCGTATACATTCAAACCTTTTGAATGAATGAGTTTTACCGGTTGATAGTTTCTTGAAGAATAATTTAAATTTTTGTTATCTTTATCAATTACTATAAGTGCTGATTCTACATTCAAATTATTTAAAATGTCCACAAATGCTTTTGTTTTAATTTCAGGCAAATCAAAGGAATCTAATACCATCAATTTGTTTTCGTTGATTTTGTCTGAGATTGCCATTTGTAAGGCTTGTTTTCTAATTTGTTTTGGCACTTTATAACTTTTTCTACAGCCTTGTGGTCCAAATGTGACACCTCCACCTCGTCTTAAAGGAGATTTGATATCACCAGGTCTTGCATTTCCAGTCCCTTTTTGACGATATAATTTTTTACCACTTCCTCGAATATCCGAACGATTTTTTACCTTTGCATTGAATTGTCTTTTATTGTTTAATTGCAAATTTACAACACTATGAAGAATATCCGTTTTTATTGGAATATTGAACTTATCTTTTTCAAGTTCAATTTCACCAACTTTTTCACCATTTATATTATGAACATCAATGGACAGCATTTTAGTAATCCTTATAATTTGGCGTATGAAGAAATTTTTCTTCTTACCCAATCGCTTAATCGAAATTATTTTTGCCGGTGTACCGGATAAATATTCTAAAAGATTGTTTAGACACCTTATTTATAAAGTGCAATCAATCCATTATTGCAACCAGGTATGGCACCTTTTATTATCATTAAGTTGTTTTCATGTCTAATATCTACAATTTCTAAATTTTTAACTGTTTTTTTGGCATTGCCATATTGCCCGGGGAGTTTTTTTCCTTTGATTACTTTACTTGGTGTTGCACTACATCCGATAGATCCAGGAATACGATGGCTCATACTACCGTGTGTCTTTTTCCCACCATGAAAACCATGTCTTTTAATAACACCTGAAAAGCCTCTTCCTTTTGTCGTGCCAGTAATCTTAATTTTATCACCAATATTAAAAATATCAGCTGCTTTTACTGCCTGGCCCAGCTTGTAATTTTCTGTGTCTTCAACTCTGAATTCTTTAATATTTGCGTAAGTTTTGCCACCGCTCTTTTCAAAATGACCTTTCAGTGGCTTATTCACTTTTTTGCTTGCCTTTTCGCCATAAGCCAGTTGAATACTGTTATATCCATCAGTCGCTGTCTTCTTGATTTGTGTTACAACGCATGGGCCTGTATGAATGATGGTTACAGGAATTTGTTCGCCTGTAGTTGTAAACAAGGATGTCATTCCTAATTTTTTTCCAATGAGACCTTTTCCTTTTCCCATTTTCTTACCTCTATAATTGCTACCACCAATTTTTTTTTTCGGGCGATATTAAATAACTTATTCGCTACAGGAATAAGTTTTTAGTCAATGTTAGTCAACCAGTTCAATACAACTACTGCTATAAAGTATAGTTTTATATTAAACTGATTTTTTGAGTTATCTTTATATTCTAAGCTTCAATATCTCGTTGACATATTTTTTAGATAATCAAAAAATCAGTTTTTAAACGATACGACTTGTGAAGAAATAACTGATTGATAATTCATCCTGATTTACGTTTTGATTTCGACATCTACCCCTGCTGAAAGATCCAGTTTCATTAATGCATCAACAGTTTGTTGTGTTGGTTCAAGAATATCCAATAAACGTTTATGCGTCCTGATTTCAAATTGCTCTCTTGATTTTTTATCAATGTGCGGAGATCTCAATACGCAGTATTTATTTTTTCTTGTTGGCAGTGGAATGGGTCCGATAACTCTCGCACCCGTTCGCTTTGCAGTATCAACGATATCATTCGTTGATTGATCCAACAATCGATGATCATAAGCTTTTAAGCGAATACGAATTTTTGGATTCATTTTTAGGATTCCTACTCAATAATTTCGCTCACAACACCTGCACCAACGGTTCGTCCACCTTCACGGATTGCAAAACGGAGTTCTTTTTCCATAGCAATCGGTGTGATCAGTTCCGCTGAAATGGAGACATTGTCACCAGGCATAACCATTTCGACATTTTCCGGTAATTGAACAACACCGGTAACATCAGTGGTTCTAAAATAAAATTGTGGGCGATACCCTTTAAAGAACGGTGTATGACGTCCACCTTCTTCTTTGCTTAATACATAAACCTCTGCTTTAAATTTCGTATGCGGTGTAATTGACTTAGGCACTGCCAGAACTTGTCCACGTTCAACCTCTTCTCTTTTTGTACCTCGGAGCAGCGCACCAATATTATCTCCTGCACGACCTTCATCCAATATTTTTCGGAACATTTCAACGCCTGTACAGACAGTTTTCATCGTTGGTTTGATTCCAACAATTTCAATTTCATCACCCATATGGACAATCCCACGTTCAACACGTCCGGTAACAACTGTTCCACGACCAGAAATACTGAAAACATCTTCAATTGGCATTAAGAAAGGCTTGTCTAAATCTCTAACAGGTTCAGGAATATATGCATCAATTGCATCCATCAACTCAAAGATACATTTGGCGTCTTCACTATTGTTGTCATCACTTTCAAGTGCTTTTAAGGCACTTCCTTTAATAATGGGCGTATCATCTCCAGGGAATTCATACTTATCAAGCAATTCTCTCAGTTCAAGTTCAACCAGTTCAATCAATTCTTCATCATCAACCATGTCGCATTTATTCAAAAAGACAACAATTTTTGGTACACCGACCTGTCTTGCCAACAGTATATGTTCTCTTGTTTGTGGCATTGGGCCATCATCAGCACCAACGACAAGTATTGCACCATCCATTTGTGCAGCACCTGTTATCATATTTTTAATATAATCAGCATGCCCGGGACAATCAACATGTGCATAATGACGTTTATCTGTTTCGTATTCAACATGAGCAGTAGCAATTGTAATCCCGCGTGCTTTTTCCTCGGGAGCTTTGTCTATTTGATCAAACGGAACGAAATTAGCCATCCCCCTCATTCCCATATGCTTTGTGATTGCTGCTGTTAGTGTTGTTTTTCCGTGATCAATATGACCAATTGTGCCGACATTAACATGTGGTTTACTACGTTCAAATTTGTCCTTAGCCATGTCTTCCCCCCTTTTATTATACAGAGTATGAAAACTTAAAAACTCAAAGATATACCAAACAAAATAATGAATATCTTTGAGCTTTTGTTTGTTTTTTTACCAATGGATGTTAATCATCCTATTGAAATTTTCAAATTATTATCATAAATCGGAATATATGATTTTTGCGAATTTATTTCTTACCAATGATAATGTGCAAATGCTTTGTTGGCTTCAGCCATTTTATGAGTATCATCTCGTTTTTTAACTGATGCCCCACGCTGATTTGCAGCGTCAAGAAGTTCTGATGCCAATTTTTTTGACATGCCGTTTTCGCCTCGTTTTCGAGAAGCATCCAATATCCATCTTATTGCCAGTGCCACTTGTCGTGATGAACGTACTTCAGTAGGAACTTGATATGTAGAGCCACCAACACGTCTTGATTTTACTTCTATAAATGGCTTTACATTATCCATTGCTTTTTCAAATATTTCCAGTGGTGGTTTTTTTGTCTTATCTTCAATAATATTAAATGATGAATACAAAATGGATTCAGCCAGGCTTTTCTTTCCATTTTTCATTATCGAATTAATAAATCGTGAAACCAGTTTACTTTTATATTTAGGATCTGGCAATATTAATCTTTTTGGAACATCGGCTCTTCTTGGCATATTTTTCCTGTTTAATATTTATTGCAAACATATTCAGCATTTTTGTCTGCAACTAATTTTAATTTTTGGTTGAAATTATTATAAATATCCTACATAACTATTGAATATTAATAGTTATAATATTTATTTTGGTTTCTTTGCCCCATATTTTGAACGACCTTGTTTTCTATCCTGGACCCCCAGTGTATCCAGCGTACCACGCACAATATGGTAACGTACACCGGGTAAATCTTTCACACGCCCACCTCTAACGAGTACGACTGAATGCTCTTGAAGGTTATGTCCAACGCCGGGAATATATGCTGTAACTTCAACGCCAGTTGTTAAACGCACACGAGCAACTTTTCGGAGTGCAGAATTAGGCTTTTTCGGCGTTGATGTATACACGCGCGTACAAACGCCTCTTTTCTGCGGTGATCCTTTTAGTGCGGGTGTGCTTTTCTTTTTCTTGATTTCTTCACGCCCTTTTCTTATGAGCTGATTAATTGTTGGCATCTTAAACTCTTAGACTTTCGGTGTTAATTTAATCAAAACCATGTTTACCAGTCAATGTTGATTGATAAGCAGGCCAAAACAATATAAAAAGACTTTGTATCAAGATTTTGTCAGGGTGTCAATAAAAAAAATAAATATTGAATATTTTTTTATTATTTACCCAGAATTCGATATTTTCTAAGCATTTTTATAGTGCATACTCTTCTTCAAGTATTGGGTCAAGTTCCGTATACATTACGGTTCCGGTTCCAGCAGGAATCATCCTTCCCATAATTACATTTTCTTTTAACCCGCGTAAATGGTCAAGGTTTCCCGATATACTTGCATCAGTAAGAACTCTGGTTGTTTCCTGAAATGAAGCTGCTGAGATAAAACTATCAGTGCTTAGAGAAGCTTTTGTAATACCTAAAATCAGGGGTTCAGCTTTAGCAGGTGTGCCCCCTTTTTTCTCAACTTTTCGGTTTTCATCTTCAAAGCGTCCCCTTTCAACCTGTTCTTCGAGAATAAAATTCGTATCACCAACTTCGATAATTCTCACACATCTCATCATTTGACGAACAATCACTTCAATATGTTTATCATTAATACGAACCCCCTGAAGGCGATAAACTTCCTGTACTTCATCAACAAGATATCTCGCCAGTGCTACCTCTCCCTTAATATTTAAAATATCTTGCGGGTTTGCAGCACCAGCAACAAGTGGATCGCCAGATCTTACGTAATCACCATCGTAAACATTAATGTGTTTTCCTCTTGAAATGAGATATTCTTTTTTGTCCCCAACATCAACAGGCGTAACCGTAATTTTTTGTTTTCCCTTTGCCCCTTTTGAAATACTCACATAACCGTCAATTTCACTTAAGACAGCATTTTCTTTCGGCTTTCTGACTTCAAAAAGTTCTGCAACCCTGGGTAGCCCACCAGTAATATCTTTAGTTTTTGTTGTTGCTCTGGGAAGTTTTGCAATAATATCGCCAGCATTGACTTCATCACCTTCATCAACCAGCAAGATGGCATCAACCGGAAGATAATAACGCGCTAAACCTGAACCGTCAGTACTTTCTTTCGTTTCCAGTTTTTTAAGTCGTGCTGTTTTTCCACTTTTATCTTTTATTGAAATCCTGGGGCGAACTTCACCTTCTTTAAACTCAACAATCGTTTGACTTGACTTTCCGGTAACCGGATCAACTTTTTCCTGCATGGTTTTTCCAAGAAAAATATCATCAAATTTAACGACACCGCTCACTTCTGTTAGAATTGGTGTTGTAAAAGGATCCCATGCTGCCAGAATATCTCCCGATTTTACAAGTTGACCGTCTTTGACTTTAATTTGTGCTCCATAAATAACAGGGCAACGTTCACGTTCGCGTCCACGTTCACTTTCAATAACAAATTCCCCCCCACGTCGATTCATCACAACCATGTCACCAACGCTGCCATCAGGATTCATTCGATGAACAACGTTTAGGTCAACAAATCTTACATTACCTTCAACATGCGCTCTAATATCGGCCTGTTCAACTCTCCGACTGGCAGTTCCACCAATATGAAATGTCCGCATGGTCAATTGTGTTCCTGGTTCACCTATGGATTGCGCGGCCAGAATTCCAACAGCCTGACCAATTTCAACAAGGTGACCATGTGCAAGATCTCGTCCGTAGCATTTTGCGCATACCCCTCTTTCAGTACGACATGTCAGAACTGAACGGATTTTAATTTTTGTGAAGCCGGCGTTCTCAATTTTGCGGACACAGGTTTCGTCAATTTCCTCACCCGCCTGAACAATTATTTCATCAGTAAACGGATCAACAATATCTTCAACCGATGTTCGTCCAAGTAATCTTTCCCCCAGTCGTTGAATAATTTCGCCACCTTCCATTAAAGGCTCAACTTCAACGCCAATCACAGATCCACAATCAACCTCAGAAACAATACAATCCTGTGCCACATCTGCCAGGCGTCTGGTGAGATATCCGGAGTTCGCTGTTTTCAAAGCAGTATCTGCCAAACCTTTTCGAGCACCATGCGTTGAAATAAAATACTGAAGTACGCTTAATCCCTCACGAAAGTTTGCTGTAATGGGTGTTTCAATAATTTCACCGGATGGCTTTGCCATTAATCCTCTCATTCCGGCAAGCTGACGCATCTGGTCTTTGCTTCCCCTGGAACCAGAGTCAGCCATCATATAAATCGCATTGAAACTGTCTTCGTACACAGGATTATTGTCTTCATCTTTAAGGGGTGTTTTGTTTTCATCCAGAACCGGCTGATTTTTCATTTCACCCATCATTGCATTTGCAACGTTATCCGTTGCTCGTGACCAAATATCTACAACTTTATTGTATTTTTCACCCTGTGTTATCAGCCCTTCATTATACTGACTTTCAATTTCATTGACTTCAGCCTCAGCCTCACTCAGTATATTCCACTTGGCTGATGGAACAATCATATCATCAATTGAAATGGAGACGCCGCCAATGGTTGCATATTCATACCCCAGATCTTTGATCCTGTCCGAAAGGATAACCGTTGATTTTGATCCCAATGTTCGATAGGCATAATCCACCAGCTCCCGCAATCTTTTCTTATCCATCACATGATTGACTTGTTCAAAAGGAATTTCAAAACGCTTTTCAAGCATCTGGAATATGTGATATTCATCTTTAACAGCAATAACATCTGAAAGTTCGCCTTCAGACAATTTCATAATTGTTGATGCATGACTTTTTTTAAGCCTGAAAAGTCTTTTTAGCTCATCCCTACGTAAAATTCCCAGATCACCATCTCTTAACCGATCTCTACTCCGCGAATAATTTCTGCACAGTTCAAGAAAGGTTTGTTCTTCACTTTTTGCCATTTTTAAAATTTCATTGGCTTCTTCAGCAGAGAATAACGTAATATGACGAACTCTGACCAATGGTTCCTGGGGCATAATTTCATAAAACAATACCCGTCCCACAGTTGTTTCATACATTTTACCCAAAACTCGAACTTTGATCGGTGCATGAAGATCTACAGCATCAGAATCATAAGCTGCACGAACCTCACTCAAACTACAGAATTCTTTACCTGCACCCTTGGAATCATTGACACTTCGTGTCATATAATAGATACCCAAAACAATATCTTGTGTCGGAACAACAATAGGACTTCCATTGGCTGGAGACAAAATATTGTTACTGGACAGCATCAATATTCGGGCTTCAATCTGAGATTCTACAGCCAGTGGAATATGAACGGCCATCTGATCGCCATCAAAGTCAGCATTGAATGCTGTACATACCAATGGATGCAGTTGAATCGCCTTACCTTCAATCAAGGTGGGCTCAAAGGCTTGAATGCCAAGTCGATGCAGTGTTGGTGCCCGGTTTAACATAATGGGGTATTCACTGACAACTTCATCAAGGGTATCCCAGACCTCAGGGGTTTCTTTATCCACCATTTTTTTAGCACTTTTAACCGTCGAAACCAGTCCTTTCTTTTCCAGACGGTTATAAACAAATGGTTTAAAAAGCTCCAATGCCATTTTTTTGGGAAGCCCACATTGATGTAATCTCAGTTTTGGTCCAATTGTAATAACAGTACGACCGGAATAATCAACACGTTTTCCCAATAAATTTTGACGAAAACGGCCTTGCTTTCCCTTTAATGTATCACTTAAAGATTTGAGCGGTCGCTTATTCGTGCCAGTAATGACTCGCCCCTGACGGCCATTATCAAACAAAACATCAACAGCCTCCTGAAGCATTCTTTTTTCATTTCGAACAATGATATCCGGTGCTTTCAGATCCATTAAGCGTTTTAAACGATTGTTTCGATTGATGACACGTCTGTAAAGATCATTCAAATCAGAGGTTGCAAACCGTCCACCTTCCAACGGAACCAACGGACGTAAATCTGGCGGCAATACAGGAATAACATCCATGATCATCCATGCAGGGTCAACGCCAGATTCCATAAATGCATCAATGACTTTTAATCTTTTTGATAATTTCTTGCGTTTAGCATCAGAAGTTGTTTTTTGAATTTCCTCTCGCAAGTCTGAATAGAGTTTTTCAAGATTGATTTCAGTAAACAAGCGTTTTATTGCTTCAGCACCCATATCTGCGTCAAAACGATCATACCCAAACTTATCAATTGCTTCACGGTATTGTTCTTCGGTCAACAGATCATATTTTTTAAGCTCTGTGTCCTTTGGATCAATGACAACATAAGAATCAAAATACAAAATGCGCTCAATGTTTTTCAAGGTAAAATCAAGCAAGCTACCAATTTTACTGGGTAGACTCTTAAGAAACCACACATGAGCGATGGCAGTGGCAAGTTCTATGTGCCCCATACGCTCACGTCTTTCTCTGGATTGAATAACTTCAACGCCGCATTTTTCACAAACAATACCACGATGTTTCATGCGTTTATATTTACCGCAGTTACATTCGTAATCGCGGGTCGGGCCAAATATTTTAGCACAAAAAAGGCCATCACGCTCTGGTTTAAATGTGCGGTAATTGATTGTCTCTGGTTTTTTTATTTCGCCATAGGACCGGTCACGAATTTTGTCAGGAGAAGAAAGTTGAATCTGTACGCCTGTGTACAGTTTCGGATTATCCGGTTTTTTGAAGAAATCAAATAAGGTTTCCATTAGTCACCTTTCATTTGGGGAATACAATATACTCCCTTTTGTTTATTATCATTATTCCTTATGTAAAGTAATATCTAATCCCAAACTTTGCAATTCTTTCTCCAATACCTTAAACGATTCTGGCAAGCCCGGTTCCAGCATGTTTTGTCCTTTAACAATTTTTTCATACATCCGTGTTCTTCCGGCCATATCATCGGACTTGACAGTGATAAATTCCTGAAGTGCATGCGCTGAACCATAAGCTTCCATCGCCCATACTTCCATTTCACCCAAACGCTGACCACCAAATTGAGCTTTCCCACCAAGTGGTTGTTGTGTAACAAGAGAGTAAGGCCCAATGGAACGTGCATGAATCTTATCATCAACCAAATGATGAAGCTTCAGCATATACATCGTACCAACAGTTACTTTTCCCTGAAATGGCAATCCCGTTCGACCATCAAATAATTTGGCTTGTGCGCTGACAGGTTCGGTCACCTCACTCATCAAGTTTTTAATTTCACTTTCATGAGCACCATCGAAAACAGGTGTCGCCATATGAACGCCATTTTCATAATACAGTGCCAATTCAGCCAGTTGATCATTCGAATAGCTTTCAATTTGTTCAACAACTGGCCCTCTGGGTAAGTTTTCTTCTGTCACTTTTTTGGTTGAAAATATTCGTTTAAATTTTTCTCTTAAAACGTCAAAAGCTTGTTGTTTAAGTAATTTTGTAATATCTCTGCCGAGTTCTCTCGCCGCACGTCCCAAATGAATTTCAAGTATTTGTCCAACATTCATACGTGATGGAACGCCCAGAGGATTCAAAACCATATCTACCGGAGTACCATCACTAAAGTACGGCATGTCCTCCTGGGGCAATATTCTAGATACAACCCCCTTGTTTCCGTGTCGGCCTGCCATTTTATCTCCAACCGACAATTTCCGTTTCATGGCCACATAAACTTTTACCATTTTGATTACACCCGGCGGGAGATCATCGCCCTTTTCATAACGGGTAACTTTTTCTTCAAATTTTTCACGATTTTTTTCTTGCTGTTCCCGATATTTTTTCAGCAATTCATGAAGTTTTTCAGACTGTTCAGGATCTTTCAAGCTTAAAGTCTCTAAGTGGTTTAATGGAACTTCAGCGAGAACTTCCGGTGTCAGAATAGTTCCTTTTGGAATAATAGTATTCTTTCCCTTTTTCAATGTTGCGATACACGTATGCCCGTCCAACATTATTTGAATCTCGCCTCTGACAGATTTTTCAAGAATTCGCTGTTCATCATCACGATTTTTTTCCAAAATTGCAATTTCTTCGTCTTCGATGGCTCGCGTACGGTCATCCTTTTCCACACCCCGCCGAGAAAAAACTTTTGCATCAATCACAATACCTTCAACGCCGGGTGGAACACGCAGGCTTGTATCTTTTACATCACCGGCTTTTTCTCCAAATATCGCGCGAAGTAATTTTTCTTCGGGTGACAATTGGGTTTCTCCCTTTGGAGTTACTTTACCGACCAGAATATCACTTGCAGAAACCTCAGCCCCCAGACGAACAATACCGCTTTCATCCAGATTTCTGAGTGCTTCTTCGCCAACATTGGGAATATCTCTCGTGATTTCTTCTTTTCCAAGCTTCGTATCTCTGGCAACAACCTCAAATTCTTCGATGTGTACAGAAGTGTAAACGCCATCCTTTACCAGTCTTTCACTGACAAGAATAGAATCTTCAAAGTTGTATCCCCCCCAAGGCATAAAAGCAACAGTAACATTCTTACCTAAAGCAAGTTCGCCTTGTTCTGTTGCCGGGCCATCTGCAATAATTGCCCCATCATCAACCATTTCACCCTTTGTGACAATAGGACGATGATTAAAACAGGTATTTTGATTTGAACGATTAAACTTTGTTAAATTGTATATAGTGACATGTTCTTCTAAATTATTGTGATCAAACGGATGTTTGATCACAATTCTGGAAGCATCAACATCAATCACCTCGCCACCTTTTTTGGCAACGATTGCCACACCAGAATCTCTCGCCACAATGGATTCCATTCCTGTTCCAACAAGTGGTGCTTCAGATTTCAATAATGGAACCGCCTGACGTTGCATGTTTGATCCCATTAAAGCACGGTTGGCATCATCATTTTCAAGAAAAGGAATCAAAGATGCAGATACACTCACCAATTGATTGGGAGAAATATCCATATACTTGATGTCTTCCTTTTTGGTCATTGTTAATTCGCCCTCAATGCGAGATGTGACCAACGCATTGATATACCTGTTATTTTTATCTAATGGTGCATTTGCCTGAGCAATTGGAAAGTCTTTTTCGTCAATGGCACTCAAAAATTTAACATCACTGGTTGCAAGTGAATCTTCTACGATGCGATAAGGGGTTTCGATAAATCCAAATTCGCTGACACGTGCATAAGTACTTAAAGAAACAATCAGACCAATATTGGGGCCTTCAGGCGTTTCAATGGGACAAATTCTTCCATAATGTGAGGGATGAACATCGCGGACTTCAAATCCCGCCCGTTCCCGAGTCAAACCGCCAGGTCCAAGGGCACTTAATCGGCGTTTATGGGTTGTTTCTGATAATGGATTGGTTTGATCCATGAACTGACTCAATTGACTGGTGCCAAAAAACTCTTTGACTACCGCTGAAACAGGTTTTGAGTTGATCAGATCGTGTGGCATTAACGCATCAATTTCTTGAAGGCTCATACGTTCTTTAATGGCACGCTCCATTCTTACCAATCCAATTCGATACTGGTTTTCCAGAAGTTCACCGACAGCACGAACACGTCGATTTCCCAAATGATCGACATCATCCACAACCCCTTGAGTATCTTTCAACTGAACAAGGGTTTTTGCAGTTAATAATATGTCTTCACGTCGCAATGTATTTACATGCTTGGGCGTATTTAAATTTAAACGTAAGTTCAGTTTAAGGCGTCCCACGCCTGAAAGATCATAATGTGAAGGTTTAAAAAATAATTGATCTAAAAAGTCCTGTGCTACTTCAGATGTTACAGGATTTCCTGGTCGAAGTTTTTTGTAGATTTCGATTAACGCATCATTTTTATCGTCTACTTTATCCAAAAGTAAGGTTTTACGAATGGATTCACTCGTTGTAACGCCATCTATGGATAAAATTTCAAAGGATTCTATTTTTGCCTTGACCAGCGTTTTCATCAAATCTTCAGAAATAACCTCATTGGCTTTTGCCAGGACTTCTCCTGTATTGGGATCATATATTGTACGTGCAGTAAATTTTTCAAGGACATCATCCACTGTAATTGGAATCGTTTTCGCGCCACTTCTTTTAAGTTGTTTGATTGCACGTTGAGATATGAGGCGACCCTTCTTTACAATAACCTCGCCGGTTTCAGGATCGGATATATCCTGTGCAGACCGTTGCCCTTTCAGGGTATTCTCATTAAATGCTTTATAGATAACTCCCTGGGGTTTTTCACTATCCAGAAGATTATGGATGATAATATTTTCAGTATAATAAAAAAAGTTTAATATATCTTCAGACGTATAGCCTAAAGCCTTAAATAAAAGTGTTACCGGAAATTTTCTCCGACGATCTATTCTAATATTAACAATATCTTTGGCGTCAATTTCCATTTCTATCCATGAACCGCGGACAGGGATAATTTTTGCAGAATAAAGAACTTTTCCGCTGGAGTGCGTTTTTCCTTTGTCATGATCAAAAAAAGCACCTGATGAGCGATGTAACTGGCTTACGACAACTCTTTCAGTGCCATTAATAACAAAAGTCCCCCGTTCGGTCATGAGGGGGATGGTTCCAAAATAGATTTCCTGTTCTTTTATATCCCGAATTTTTTGTGTTTCTGCCTCTTTATCCACGTCATAAACAACGAGTCGGACAGTGATGCGAACCGGAAATTCATATGTCATCCCGCGATGAATACATTCTTCAACAGTATGTTTCAGTTCTCCAAATCGATATGAAACAAACTCAAGGGATGCTGTACCACTGAAATCCTTGATTGGAAATACAGACCGGAATACAGCCTGAAGGCCAACATCAAGGCGTTGATCTGGATGGACATCCTTTTGAAGAAAACGCGCATATGATTCACGTTGCATTCTAATTAAATTCGGAATTTCAATAATTTTATTAATTTTTCCAAAATTTTTTCGAATACGTTTGATTGTATGGTGGGAGTTCTTCATATTCACTCCAATATTTAGGTGTTGAAGGAAGCTTGAAGAGATCACGTATAGTCGAATTCAGTTAATTGTGGGCTGATGAGTTTCATTCATTTACATTTTGTCTTAAAAAAATTACTCAGACAGAATGTTTCTGTCTGAGTAATTAAAAAAAAGACAGCATTTGTCATCAACCGACAAAGCAATCAATATGAACTATTTTACTTCGACCTGGGCACCGGCACCTTCAAGCTGTTCTTTAATCTTTTCAGCTTCATCTTTTGGAACGGCTTCTTTAACCGCCTTAGGTGCATCATCAACGAGGGCTTTGGCCTCTTTCAAGCCAAGTCCTGTGATCGCGCGAACTTCCTTAATGACCTGAATTTTCTTGTCTCCAGGTGTAATCAGAACAACATCAAATTCAGTTTTTTCTTCCTCAGCCGGTACACCTGCATCCCCCCCCTGAGGTCCGCCCATCATGGCGACCGGTGCCGCTGCTGTTACACCGAATTTATCTTCCATCTCTTTTATCATTTCAGACAGTTCCAAAACTGTCATATTTGAAATAAATTCAATTACGTCATCTTTTGTTATATCAGCCATTTTTATTCTTTCCTTCAGTAATTATTTGTATTCATTATGAAACAACGAAGTGTTTCAAACAAAAAACTGCATTAACGTAATCGTACGTTAAATCAAGCAGATTCTTCACCTTCTTTTTTGTCTTTAATACCTTGCAGCACATTAACGAAACCAGCTGGTATTGCTGCCAATGTACGAACAAAATTGCCTGGAACGGCATTCATGCATGAAAGCAGTTTGGACAATAATTCTTCTCTTGATGGCAATTTGGACAATGCTTTAACGTCATCCAAATTCAATACTTTATTGCCCATAACCCCAACCTTGACTTCCAGCTTTGGGTTATCATCAGCAAATTTGCTCAAAATTTTTGCGGGTGCGACAGGATCATCATAACTGATTGCCACTGCACTTGGCCCCTGAAAATATTGCGCAATGTTTGAAACCCCAGTATTTTCAGCTGCGCGTTTCAGTAATGTATTTTTTACTACCTGATACTCAACCGAGGCTTCTCTTAGCTGACGTCGTAATTTTGTGATCTCTTCAACATTTAAACCTTTAGAATCTGTCGCAATTACAATTTCAGCATCAAGAAACCTCTTATGAATATTTTCTACAATGCGTTGTTTTTCTTCACGATTCAAATCATCAACCTCCTCCCTTTCACTGTCAGACCGTATTGCGCTTTTACACAGGAAAGGTATGAATACAAATCTTTTATGCATTCTTCCTTTTTGTCTCGGTAGGTAACTGATCATCAATCAGTTATTATCTTAAAAGGCCTACGGTCTTTGACAGGAAAAATTTATTTGGAAATATTTTTAACAAAGGCAGGATCGACTTTTATACCCGGCCCCATTGTCGTGGACAAGGATATAGACTTTAAATAAGTTCCTTTGCTAGATGTTGGCTTTAAGCGTAAAATTGTATCAAAAAAGGCGTAGAAATTTTCAAGCAATTTTTGAACGCCAAAAGATGTCTTTCCCATCGTTGCGTGAACAATACCAGCGCGTTCCACCCTGAAATCAATTTTTCCAGCTTTAAGTTCATTCACCGCCTTTTCAATATCAAAAGTGACAGTACCTGTTTTCGCATTTGGCATCATACCGCGAGGCCCCAGGATTCGACCGAGCTTGCCGACTGTTCCCATCATGTCGGGAGTTGCAACGGCTTTGTCGAAATCCAGCCAACCTCCTTTAATTTTCTCAGCGATATCATCATTTCCAACGAAATCAGCACCAGCTTCACGGGCTTCAGCTTCTTTTTCACCCTTCGCGAATACAAGTACCTTAACTTCCTTACCTGTACCATTAGGCAAAACAACAGTGCCGCGAACCATCTGGTCGGCATGCCTCGGGTCAACACCCAATCGAACGGCGACGTCGACACTTTCATCAAACGATGCAAATTTTTTGTCGATTGCTTTTTGAAGAGCTTCCTCCAGCTCATACAAGGCCAAACGATCAATATCTTTTTTCGCTTCTTGTATTTTCTTACCCCGTTTTGGCATGAAATCTCCTTATATATCAAAAATTACAAGGGTTACATCAACTAAACGTGGGGAATACCCTTGTTTTAACCAAGATATCAAATGAAATTACCTAAAATAAAAGGCGTGAATGGATATCCCTTTTATTTTACTTCAATTCCCATACTCCGAGCCGTTCCCATAATAATTTTGCATGCCTGATCAAGGTCGTTTGCATTTAAATCTTGCATTTTTGTTTTTGCAATTTCTTCCACTTGAGCCATTTTAACTGTGGCGACCTTATTTCGCTTGGGATCACTCGAACCTTTTGCTAATTTAGCAGCTTTCTTTAATAAAATTGCGGCAGGTGGCGTTTTTGTAATAAAAGTAAAACTACGATCTTCAAACACTGTAATAATAACTGGAATAATCATGCCTTCCTGATCAGTTGTTCTTGCATTAAAGCTCTTACAGAAATCCATAATATTAACGCCGTGTTGGCCTAAAGCTGGACCAATGGGAGGGGAAGGATTTGCTTTTCCCGCTTCGACCTGTAATTTAATTTGTGCCAATACCTTTTTCGCCATTATGTACTCCAAATAGATTTCAAGATATTGTCAATAATACCTTGAATAAAAAAAATTAAAAATATAAATAAGTTATAATTTTGTTACTTGAACAAACTCAAGTTCAACAGGTGTTGAACGCCCAAATATACTCACAAGCACTTTGATTTTACCCTTTTCAGGATTTACCTCTTCAACAGTTCCTTGAAAATTTGTAAAAGGACCATCAACGACTCGAACATCATCCCCTTCTTCAAATGAAAATTTGGGCTGGGGTTTGTTTTTCCCATCTTCTAATAAGGAAAGAATACGCTCCGCTTCTTTATCCATCATGGGAACGGGTTTATCTTTGCCACCAAGAAAACCAGTTACCTTTGCAGTATTTTTGACCAAATGCCATGTTCCATCATCCAATTCCATTTGAACCAGAATATATCCGGGATAATATTTGCGTGAAGATGTTTTGCGTTTTCCTTTGACAAGCTCAACAACTTGTTCAGTAGGCACGACAATATCACCAAACTTATCAGGTTCGGGATATGATTCTATTCTTTCTATGAGGCTTTGTTTTACTTTCGTTTCAAAGCCTGAATATACATGAACAATGAACCACTTATGAGCCACGTTACGTCCTTTATAATTGAAACAGTAACTATTAAATATTCTTTCCATCTATTATGGTGAATGAGATTCAACCGTTGATAAAAAAGTTATGTTTAAATGTTACTGTTTGAAAGTTGAAATCCTTAATCAAGCTAATACACCAAACGAACCAGTGCTGATAGGCCCGCATCAACAATACCAAAATATATCGCAAAAATAAAAACAAGTATGAGAACGACTGATGTGAAGCTTATGGCTTGATTTCTGGGTGGCCACGTTACCTTTTTCAGTTCAATTTTAACTTCACGTAAAAATTGGATCGATTTTTCAATAAAATCCGGTTTTTTGAGAATACGCGGACTAAATTGCCTTCCGACAAGCGCTCCTGGTTCTTTTTTTGAAGGCCGAAACGCTGAGGATGATAGTGTTTTACTGTCTTTACTGGATTCAACTAGCATTCGATCCTGTTGATCTTCAGACAATATCTTCTTTTTTTTCTTTTTGATTGTTTTTTTTCTTTGTAACCGGCCCATTAATCACCATCTTATCCAAAGACAGAATATTTTTTACATCAAGAAAGAACATTATTCTGTCCGGCTAAAAATAATTTGGCAGGCCAAGAGGGATTCGAACCCCCAACATCCGGATTTGGAGTCCGGCGCTCTGCCGTTAGAGCTACTGGCCTGCATTGAAATTTTATTCGATTGCCTTTTATGTCCTGAGATTTAACTGTGAATTATTTTCTATCCTGTTAAAATTGAGACAATCAAGAAATTGTTCCGAAGGAATATATCATTTCGTTTCACGATGTTTGGTATGCTTCCGACAGAATCGACAATATTTATTAAATTCGAGTTTATCAGGAGTCGTTCGTTTATTTTTAGTTGTTGTATAGTTTCTTTGCTTGCACTCTGTGCAGGCGAGTGTGATTATTATTCTCACTGTATATCCCTTTATATTAAATCATCTTGCGTGACCTTAACGTGAAATTGCCCTGTATCATTAATACAGGGCAATTTACTAAAAGGTTCAGCCTGAATATTAAGTAATTATGATGTTCTATTCAATGATTTCACTGACAACGCCTGCACCAACTGTTCGACCACCTTCACGAATAGCAAAACGCAGCTCTTTTTCCATTGCAATTGGTGTAATCAACTCTGCCTGAATAGATACATTATCACCGGGCATGACCATTTCTACATTTTCCGGTAATTTTACAATGCCGGTAACATCTGTTGTACGGAAATAAAATTGTGGACGATATCCCTTGAAAAAAGGTGTATGCCGGCCACCTTCTTCCTTGCTTAACACATATACTTCAGCCTTGAATTTGGTATGCGGTGTAATCGTTTTTGGATGAGCCAACACCTGACCCCGTTCAACTTCTTCACGTTTTGTCCCACGAAGCAAAACCCCAATATTATCCCCTGCTCGGCCTTCATCAAGAATTTTTCTGAACATTTCAACGCCAGTACAAACAGTTTTCATGGTTTCTTTCATGCCGACAATTTCAATTTCTTCGCCCATTTTGACAATGCCACGTTCAACTCTACCGGTAACAACCGTACCGCGACCGGAAATACTAAAAACATCTTCAATTGGCATCAGAAATGATTTATCCAGATCCCGCACCGGTTCAGGAATATATGAATCAATGGCATCCATTAACTCAAAAATACATTTTGCTTCTTCACTGCTGTTGTCATCACTTTCAAGTGCTTTTAAAGCACTTCCATGAATAATCGGTGTATCATCACCTGGAAATTCATATTTATCGAGCAGCTCACGTAATTCCAATTCAACCAGTTCAATAAGTTCTTCATCATCAACCATGTCGCACTTATTCAAAAATACCACTATTTTGGGGACTCCCACCTGACGCGCAAGGAGTATATGCTCACGAGTCTGGGGCATGGGGCCATCATCCGCACCAACAACCAAAATAGCACCATCCATTTGTGCAGCACCTGTGATCATGTTTTTAATATAATCCGCATGACCGGGACAATCCACATGTGCGTAATGACGTTTATCGGTTTGATATTCCACATGGGCAGTTGCAATGGTGATTCCACGTGCTTTTTCTTCAGGAGCCTTGTCTATTTGATCGAATGGCACAAAATTTGCCATTCCCCGCATTCCCATATGCTTGGTAATTGCAGCCGTTAACGTCGTTTTTCCGTGGTCAATGTGTCCTATGGTTCCGACATTAACGTGTGGTTTACTTCGTTCAAATTTTTCTTTTGCCATAGTTAGCCGTTTCCTTTCCTTACGTGACAGTCAAAAAAAAATTAATATATTTTATGACTGCCGCATTCGTTAATCCAGCTTTATTTAGTACGGTTGAAATATTATTACTGCCGGATTAATGGGTCAACTATTAAGCCCACGACCGGATTTGAACCGGTGGACCTCTTCCTTACCAAGGAAGCGCTCTACCTGCTGAGCTACGTGGGCACAAAAATACCCATTCAATTGCTCCCTTGTCGTGGGAAAATCGAACAGGACCACTGACCAAATCTCAATAAAGTTTGGAGCGGGAGACGAGGTTCGAACTCGCGACAGTCAGCTTGGAAGGCTGATGCTCTACCAACTGAGCTACTCCCGCAATTTTTAATAATAAATGGTGGGGGGAGGATTTGAACCTCCGAAGGCGTTCGCCGACAGATTTACAGTCTGTTCCCTTTGGCCACTCGGGAACCCCACCAGTTAAAAAGGAGCCAGCGGAGGGACTCGAACCCCCGACTAACTGATTACAAATCAGCCGCTCTACCAACTGAGCTACGCTGGCAAAAATAAATAAAGTTAGTTGCTTAATGAAAATCCGTTGTATACGCCAATCATATTTTCAAAGCAAGCATGATTATTGCCGATTATTTTAAATTATCATAATAAAATCCGATTTTTCTTTAATTTTCTTTTATTTTTATTAAATTTCAGAAAATATTATTTTTTTCCACTTCATCTTATTTTTTTGAAAAACCAGTGTTTTTATTGACCTTCATATTGAAACGCAGCTTCTTTAAATATTTCAAAGGACTGTTCCAATTCTTCAATCAAATGATTGATTTCTTTTACACTGCCGCTATTACATCTTTCTTCTATTGCCAATGCAATTTCTTTAATCTGACATGCCTCTATCAATGATGCGGCACCTTTTATCGAATGTGCCAGCATCCCCAATTGCGTTTTATCTTTCTTGTACCATGCTTCCTTCAGTTTTTTGAAACGTTCTTTATAGTCACCAACAAAAGAAACGATTAAATCATTGCAGAGTGCTTCATCATTGTCCATTCGTTCCAACAGGATGGCTTTATCGTAAGCCTCAAATTTTTTATGTCCCTCCAGAGTAATTCCTGATGAAAAATTTTTCGCGTCTTGCGTTTTATCTTTTAAGTGTTTGTTAATAATTTTTTGAAGATCATTTGAATTAAATGGTTTGGCCAAATAATCATCCATACCGCATTGAATACATTTATCCCGATCTTTTGACATGGCATTTGCAGTCAGTGCAATGATTACGGCATCATGATTCTTGATTGGAGTGGATAGATTTCTGATGGCCTTAGTGGTTTCGTAACCGTTCATTTTTGGCATTTGAATATCCATAAAAATAATATCGTAAGCCTTTTGTTTAAGTGCCTCCAGAGCCTTTTCACCATCCTCTGCTTTATCTGCACAATAACCAAATTTATTGAGCATGCCCATAATGACTTTTTGATTTACAATATGGTCTTCAACGACCAGGATCTGAATATTCCTTTTTTGATTCTCAGCCAGGCTATGTCTGGTGATAATCGATTTTTTTTCCATTATTTGGATATCTGTTCCAAAAACCTCATGAATGCATTGATTGAGAACAGCTTGTTTAACCGGTTTATTCAAGTATGCATCAAAGCCAATTTTTTGCATACGCGCTGCATCTCCTCGAAGACCGGCAGAGGTAATCAGGACCATTTTCAGTTGAGACATTTTTTCGTTGTTCCTGATTTTTTTTCCAAGCGTTTCGCCATCCATAATTGGCATTTGCATATCAACAACTGCCAGATGATATGGATCTCCCTGATCAATTGCCTGAGTCAGCATTTCATAGGCCATTTGTCCATCGTATGCTTCATCAAGTTGAAATCCCATATTTTTTAATTGCAGACGAATAACCAATCGATTGGTCTTGTTGTCATCAACAATCAGTACACGGCATGCTTTTGAAATTTTTTTCTTTGGTGGGAGCTTTGGCATTGATTCCGTCTGTTTTTTCAGAACCACAGTAAACCAAAAAGTAGACCCCACCCCTTGATCACTTTCAACACCAATCTGTCCACTCATCATTTCGACAAGGCGTTTGGAAATAGCAAGCCCAAGACCGGTTCCACCGTATTTTCGTGTCATGGATCCGTCAATTTGAGAAAATGATTGAAACAAACGATTCATTCGTTCTTTTGGAATACCAATGCCCGTATCTGTAACTTCAAATCGCAATCGAACAAAGGCCCCCATATCTTTGTCCATCGTCACAATGATTATCACTTCACCGGTTTCTGTAAACTTGATTGCATTTCCAGTCATATTTGTCAGAATCTGACGTAAACGTCCTGGATCACCAATTAATAATGACGGCACATCAGAATTAATCAGACAGTTCATCTCAAGCCCTTTCATATGGGCGCGATGACTGACAATATCAGTCGTATCTTCAACAGTGACGCGCAAATCAAAATCAATTTCTTCCAAATCCAGTTTTCGCGCTTCAATTTTTGAAAAATCCAGAATATCATTGATAACCGATAACAGAGAATCGCCGGAAGTTTTGATCATTTCCACATATTCTCGTGCGTCTTTATCCAGATCAATGTCAAGCAGCAATTCAGTCATGCCCACAATGCCATTAATTGGGGTACGGATTTCATGGCTCATATTGGCCAGGAATTCACTTTTCGCCTCATTGCTTTCCTCAGCTTTTTTGGCCATGTGATTCGCAAATTTCAAGGCATCTTCGAGTTCCTGGTTCAGTGCTTCCAGCTCCAATCGAGAATTTTCATTCTTTTTTTCCATGTCAAAGCGAATAATTGCACTGGCAATAACAGATGCGATACTCTGAATAACTGTCACTTCAGCATTCATCCACAGATGAGGCACATGGATACTATCCAGGCCAATTATGCCCCACAATTCACCATTAATCAGGATAGGCACAAGCATAATGGAGACGATATGGGCTGACTCCATGTACCCATGTTCGTCATCGTTAAAATCGTCCTTTTGACCATATATCACTTTACCATCGGCAAGTTGACTATGCCATCGGGGGATTATCTTTAAAGGCAATGATTGATTTACAGGTCTTGCATATTTATTATGGTGTCCACGCAACCAGAAAACTAACCGCTCGGCATCTTGTGTCTGTGTTTGAATAATTTTATAAATGTAAGCACGCTCAACACTGGCAGACATCCCCATAGCAGCAATGGCTTGCGACAACGCCTCTTTTTGATCTGTAACTTCAAGCAAAATTTTTGAGATACGATGACTTCCGGATAATATGCGGTCCCTGCGTTTGAGAATTAACTCAGATTCTTTCAATTTTTGAATGATTTTTTCATTTTTACTGGTGGCTTGTTGCAGCGATTTTTGATTTTTGTGAAGCTCAACAAACACACTGACCTTGCTTCGTATAATATCCGGATCAAGGGGTTTAAACATGTAATCAACAGCACCTTTATCATATCCCTTGAATACATGTTGCTGATCTTTGTTGATCGCTGTTACAAAAATAATTGGAATCAGGCGCGTACGTTCAAGGGATCGCATCAGTTCAGCAACTTCAAACCCATTCATATCCGGCATTTGAACATCCAGTAATACAACTGCAAAATCATATTCTAGCATAAGACTCAGTGCTTCATTACCTGAATTTGCCTTAACAATATTCACGGGTAAATCTTCAAGAATACTTTCAAGAGACAGCAAGTTTTCTGCACGGTCATCAACCAGCAGGATATCAACTTTATGTGTGTCAAAGTTTTGAGTCATAGAACCTTGTCCTTATAGAATGGCAAATTACATTGCATGGCACATTATAAAGCTTAACGCTGTCATTCTAAAGATAATAATCAGATATGTCAATTCAGAAATGACGTAAGATTTTTTATTTCTTAAAAAAAAGATAATATTTCTTGACCATTTACACTAAAATTGAGATTATCCTAAATTGAACTGTAATAAACGTTAAATTGTTTTTTCAATATTCAAGCAAATTCATAAAGGATACAAGAGGAGTTTAGATAATTATGGACGAAATGCTTATTGAGTTTTCCAGCGATCTGAAGGAAATGTTATCCGAAATTGAAGACGCATTAATGCGCGTTGATGATCTGGTAGACTCAGGCAAGACAGCAAGTACCGAAGATTTGAATGAAATGTTTCGTAACCTTCATACCATAAAAGGTACCTGTTCTTTTTTTGAAATGAATATAACCCGAAACCTTGCCCATAAAATGGAAGATTTGCTTGATTTGTTTCGTCAGGGCAAAGGCATTTTAAATAAACAACATGCGCAACTGATGTTTGACGGCGTGGACTGTCTCAATAGAATCGCAAAAGGTATTTGTGACAATATCCCTGAAACAGATTATGAAGAAGATGCCAATGAGATAAAAGATAAAATTTTATATTGTATTGATGAAATTGAATCTCCGGGACAGTTGGTATCCAGGAATGACACGCCATCACCGAAAAAAATTTCCACAGCCCCAGCCCCCACAGCCACAGCCCCGGTTTTTTCCAAAAAGCCACAAGATATACTTCCGCTACCTGATCAAGAGCCAGATGAAGGAACAGATCGATCACCATCCATACAAAGCAATAGGATTGGTCAAAAATTTGTCATTGAAGCACGTGATAAACTCGATATATCAGAACAAGTTTTTATCGATTTGGAACACGGAACAGATATCAATCAGCAGGAAATGATTGATAAAGCGCGACGTAACATCCATACGCTCAAAGGGAATGCTGGTTTTATGGGATTCAAGGATATTGAAGATTTAACCCATGCCATGGAAACTGCTCTGGAGCTAACAATAGATCAAGTGACATCGATCAATGATTTTCAAATGTTTTACGATACAATCGATGAATTACGCAGGCTTTGTTATCTTGTTTCCGAAGGAGAACCATATTCTGTCAATCAACAATTATTGGAACGTTTGCAAAGCTATCCTAATGGTGAAATTCAGACAGAATTGCCTGAAAACCAAACTGACAAAACCCAAAAACCAAAACAGGAGAAGACATCAGACGCCAGCCCATCCAAAAAAAATAAATTGACTCAGGATGCCTTTGTGCGCATACCGGTAAACAAGCTCGACTTAATGATGGATTTACTGGGTGAGGTCATACTGGTCGCTTCAATGGTAACCCATCATCCTGACATTCAAGGACTTGAAATTGAAGGTTTCGAGAATACATCGCACCAACTGGATTTGCTGCTTCGTCAACTTCAAGACGCCGCCATGTCCCTTCGATTGATTCCTATTTCAAACGTATTTCAACGCATGAAACGCCTGATTCGAGATTTTATGCAGGAAACCCACAAACAGATTAATTTTGTATTGACAGGTGAAGAAACCGAAGTTGATAAGTCAGTAGCCGAAATGTTAAACGATCCACTGGTTCATTTAATAAGAAATGCGGCTGATCATGGTCTTGAACCTACTGATGTCCGTGTTTCAGTTGGTAAATCAGAAAAAGGAACCATACATCTTTCTGCAGAACAGGCTGGCGGTGAACTCAGAATAGTTGTTGAAGATGATGGTTATGGTCTTAACCGAGAAAGAATTCTGGCAAAGGCACGAGAGCGTGGATTGTGTGATCCTGATGAAGAACCTGATGACCGAACAGTATGGTCATATATTTTTCATCCTGGCTTTTCCACAGCAAAGGAAATTACCAACATTTCCGGTCGCGGTGTTGGAATGGATGTTGTGATGAACAATATCAAAAATATTCGTGGAAAAGTGACGATAGACAGCAATGCCGGTGAGGGTACCTGTGTAACCTTACATATTCCCTTAACACTTGCCATTCTTGATGGCATGGTGATTAAAATCAGTGATATTCTTTATGTGCTGCCCATTGAAACAGTGGTGGAAATCCTTCAAATACAAAAAGATCAAATTAATCACTCATCTGTAGATAAGCAATTTGTCATCCGCATTCGGGAAGATCTTGTTCCTGTCGTATTTTTGAACCAGTTATACAACAATGAAATGGAGCCGGAAAAACAGCTTGAAAGCCAGGTAATGCTTGTCATTGAAACCGATGGCGTTCAACTGGCAATGCCGGTGGATGAACTGATTGGACAGCAACAAGTTGTTATCAAACCTCTGGTAGGACATTTGAAAAATATTCGTGCGGTTTCCGGATGTGCGTTATTAGGATCTGGTAATGTGGCAATGGTATTAGATGTCGGACAACTTCATCAACTTCATGAAGAGAGTCTTGGGCATTTGTAATAAATATGATCGACCAACGTTGACAATTATTTTTCAACCGAATATAAATTGAATATTAATGTTGGATAGTTAATAATTATTTTTGATCAAAATAAGGAGGTTATCTCAAATTTCTAAAACAAGTTGATATAATAATAACCGAACAATTTTGTAGTCAATAACAACATTATGTACCAATTGAAAACGTATGAATAACGTTAACTAAAAAAAAAGATATTCAACACAATCTTTACCCTGTCAAATTACGTATCCACGTTCAGACAATAAGGATGAATATTGTTTCCCCATTCGCTGGACGCGCCTAATTTAATCCTTCCAACATAAAAAGATTGCATCTCATTGTATATTTTGCTAACAAGCTAAAAATGATAAATCAATCAATACACATTACAATATTGGGATCAGGAACGTGTGTGCCATCACTTCACCGCAGTGCCTGTTCTATTTTGCTGGAAATTGACACGGATAAAATTCTGCTGGATTCAGGTAACGGCACGACAAGACGACTACTGGAAGCAGGTATTTCGATTAATCAATTGAGTCATATTTTTTATAGTCATTTTCATCCGGATCATATCAGTGAATTCGTTTCAATCCTTTTTGCGCTTAAATACAGTGGATTACAAAGAAACAAACCATTAAATATTACTGCAGGAAATGGTTTTCTTGGGTTTTATGACCGCCTGAAAGTTGTTTTTGGCCACTGGATAGAATTGGATTCATTGATATTGGACGAAATGAGTACGTTCACACCAGACCATCGTCAATTTAATGCTTTTGATGTGAACTCAATTCCTACAAACCATAATCCTGAAAGCCTTTCATATCGTTTTACCAGCAGGGATGGTGCATCAGTTGTTTATACAGGTGATACAGATGAATGCCCTCAACTGGTTCAAATTTCAAAAAATGCAGATTTATTAATTTGTGAATCAGCGATGCCGGATGGCCATAAAGTTGATGGTCATCTGACACCATCACTGGCTGGCCAGATAGCTAGTGATGCAAAGGTTTCGCAACTCGTATTGACACATCTTTACCCTGAATGCGATACAGTCAATATTGAAAAACAATGCCGAAAAACATATTCCGGCCCATTATGGCTTGCTCAGGATTTAATGCGATTAGCGGTATAATTATGGATTTAGAAAGTTTTACAGATATTCTTTTTGCGCTGGTGTTGTTCTTATATGCACTTAGCACCACCTGGTATCTGGCGTTTGTTGGATTTCAGAAAAAGTTTCTGGCGCAAATCGGTGGCGGGCAGCTTTGGGCTGGCTTTAGTTGCCATTTTATATTGATCATTGTGACATATTTTCGAATTGGTCATATTCCTGCACATAATCTTCAATACAGTCTTTCGCTGACTGTCTGGGCTTTAGTGGCAGTATACCTTTTTTTCCAATTTTCCTTAAATATTAGAATTCTGGGTGCAATCGTCACCCCAATATCCACACTTGTTTTGGCCTTTGCATTTTGCCTGCCAAAGCCAGACCTTGTGATAAGCCAGCAATTTGTAAGTATTTGGGTAAGTGTACACGTCATATCATCATTTATTGGAAATGGCGCGTTTGCGCTTGCTGCCTGTGTGGGGATATTGTATTTGATTCAGGAAAAAGCAATTAAAGGAAAACGACGCGGTTTTTTCTATAACCGACTTCCTGCGCTGGAACGACTGGATCAGATGGGATATGCCTGTATTGCGATTGGATTTCCCATGCTGACCATTGGTATTATGACCGGATGTATTTATGCACAATTACATTGGGGACATTACTGGAACTGGGATCCGAAAGAAGTCTGGTCTGCCATGACCTGGCTGTTTTATGCGGCCATCTTACATGGTCGTATGGCTTTGGGATGGCGTGGCCGCCGTCTGGCATATCTGGCATTTATTGGTATTTTTTTGGTTTTGTTTACATTTCTGGGTGTCAATTTTTTATTGAAAGGGCATCATGGAAATTTTACAAATTATTAAGTGACAACCTATGCAAATCATTTTGATTGGATTAAATCATAAATCCGCCCCCATCCATATTCGGGAAACACTTGCATTTTCAAAAGAAGATATCAGACAGGCGATAAACGAATTAATGCAAGAATCTTTTATTTTAGAAGTATGCATTTTTTCTACCTGTAATCGCGTAGAGCTTTTGGTTGTCTCGGATTTGTGTACGGAATTTGTCCGCCATCAGGTCATGGATAAATGGCTTAAATATTTATCAAATCATCGACAAATTGAAACAACAGACCTGCGTCCGATGTTTTATGTGCATCAAAACCTGAATGCTGTGCGTCATATATTTCGTGTGGCATCAAGCCTGGATTCAATGATTATTGGCGAGCCGCAGATATTGGGACAGATTAAAGAATCCTATCGACTTGCAGTAAAAAAAAAATCGGCAGGTGTTTTAATCAATCGACTGCTGCATCGGACATTTTCAGTGGCCAAACGCGTTCGTTCAGAAACAGGTATTGGAGATCATGCGGTATCAATCAGTTATGCGGCCATTGAATTGGGCCGGAAAATTTTTGGATCCCTGCGTAATAAACCTGTAATGTTGATTGGTGCCGGAGAAATGGCGGAATTGGCGGTGGAACATTTGATTCGTCATCATGCCGGCACAATTTTCGTGGTAAATCGAACCTTTGAACGGGGGATGCAACTGGCCAGTCGATATAAGGGAACTGCCATCCGATTTGAAGAACTATTGGATCAGCTTGTATATGTGGATATCGTCATTAGTTCGACTGGTGCTTCAGCGTGCATATTGACAAAAACCCAAATGAAAAAGGTGATGAAAAGCCGCAAACAAAGGCCAATTTTTTTTATTGATATCGCCGTACCAAGAGATATTGATCCAGATATCAATCAATTGGAAAATGCCTACCTTTATGATATTGATGACCTTCAGGACGTTATTGATGTCAATGTGACTCAGCGGAAAAAGGAAGCCCTGCAAGCGGAACGAATTATTGATGTAGCTGTTGTCCGATTTGAAGAATGGTTAACCAATTTAGATGTTGTGCCAACAATAAAAGCTCTGCGGCAAAAGATTGAGGAAATCACACGCTTTGAAATACAAAAAACATGTCAAAGCCTCCAGGACGAAAAGATGGATCAACTTCACCCTGCGTTGGAAAAAATGGGTAATGCCATCATGAATAAAATATTACATGATCCGATTAAATTTTTGAAAGGAGAGGGGTATCATAAAGATCGATCAGCCTGTCTGGATCTTACGCGAAAATTGTTTTGTCTGGATGAATAAAATGATTAACACGAATAAGGAATACTAAGGCATTTTCTGAAAATAACTTCCCCATTATTGATATTGTTCGTTTTGAGGTAAATGTACTGTAGAGACGTAGCATGCTACGTCTCTACACGACCTTATTTTATTGGACGATCAAGAAAAATGTTCATGTTATTTTCTGACCTGTCCGATTTTTGAAGTGCAATATAAAAATTAAGCATTAAAATTACTTATGCGGCAAGTTTATAGGTTTTCCGAATACCAAATTCTGCCTGCTTTCCATTATTCCATTGTTTTACCGGTCGCAAATAACCAACCACGCGCGAGTATACTTCAGTTTCTTCATTGCACGTTGGACAGGTGGCATGATTTCCCTTGATATACCCATGAGATTGACAAACACTGAATGTGGGAGATAATGTAAAATAAGGCAATTTGAAATTCTGTGCAATTTTTCTGATCAGGGTTTTGGTGGCTTCAAGATCATCAATTTGTTCGCCCAGAAATAAATGTAAAACTGTGCCGCCGGTATAGCGTGTTTGCAAATCTTCCTGAAGTTCAAGGGTCTCAAACAGATCGTCAGTAAAGTTAACCGGCAATTGTGTAGAGTTTGTATAAAATGGATCTGCTCCCTGTTTGTAATCACTTTCATTTGCGCAGACTATGCCTGGAAATCGTTCTTTGTCCAATAATGCCAATGAATAAGATGTGCCTTCCGCAGGCGTGGCTTCAAGATTAAACATATCCCCAGTTTTATCCTGAATATCAACCAGTCTGTCCCGCATGAAATCCATCACCTGCACTGAAAATTCCCGTCCCGCCTCAGTACCAATGTTTTCGCCCAGAAAATTAATACAGGCTTCGTTCATTCCAATAATTCCAATGGTAGAGAAATGATTTTTCCAAAATTTACCAGTCTGTTCCTTAATATTGCGTAAATAAAATTTGGAATATGGATATAAATTACTCTCTGTAAACCGTTCCAATACCTTACGTTTGATATGCAGGCTATTTTGGCTGATATCGATCAGACTATTTACGCGATCAAAAAAATCATCCCTGTCTGTTGCCTGATAAGCGATTCTTGGCAAGTTGATTGTCACAACTCCAATGGAACCAGTCAAGGGATTGGCACCGAACAAGCCGCCGCCTCTTTTTCGCAGCACCCGATTATCCAGTCGAAGCCTGCAACACATGGATCTTGCATCTTCAGGCGACATATCCGAATTAACAAAATTGGAAAAATACGGAATGCCATATTTACCGGTCATCTTGAACACACTGTCGAGGCTTGGATTATCCCAGTCAAAATCTGAGGTAATATTATAGGTTGGTATAGGAAATGTGAACACACGGCCACGTGCATCACCTTCCATCATAACATCTGCAAAGGCCTGATTAATCATATCCATTTCAATTTGATAGTTGCCATAAACATCTGTTTGATATTTACCGCCAATGATAACCGGATGATCTTTCAATGTATCCGGCACATCCAAATCCATTGTAATATTGGTAAATGGTGTTTGAAACCCGACTCGCGTCGGAATATTAATATTAAAAACAAATTCCTGAATGGCTTGCTTGACCTCATCATAATCCAATTCATCGTGCCGAATAAATGGAGATAACAGCGTATCAAAATTGGAAATGGCCTGTGCCCCCGCAGCTTCACCCTGAAGCGTATAAAAAAAGTTGACCATTTGCCCCAATGCGGTTCGAAAATGTTTGGGCGGCTTACTCTCGACCTTTCCGGCAACGCCCTTAAATCCTTCTATCAACAAATCTTTTAAATCCCATCCGACACAATAAACGGATAACAAACTTAAATCATGAATATGAATATCTCCATTTTTATGGGCACGTCGTATCTCCGGCGGATAAATCCGGTTTAACCAATATTCAGAGGTCACATCTGATGAAATATAATTATTCAACCCCTGAAGGGAATAACACATGTTACTGTTTTCTTTTACTTTCCAATCTAATTTTTGTAAATAATCTTCAACTAGATCTATGCTGGCCTTGGTTGTAATCTGCCTTATCTGTGCATGCTGTTCTCTATATATAATATATGCTTTGGCTGTTTTATAATATGGCGAATCCAACAATACCCTTTCCACAATATCTTGAATTTCTTCAACCTCAGGCACTGCACCCAGGCGAAGTTGATTTGCCAGTGTCAATACACGTAACGTTAATTTTTGGGCTTCTCGATGCCCAAACTCGGTTGTGGCATCGCCCGCTTTTTCAATGGCTTTTGTAATCTTTGATGAGTCAAACGGCTCAATCCGGCCGTCCCTCTTTTTTAATTGGTCAAACATAATATCGAATTTTCTCCTTGATTATTGAATCATCCATGGTGTATGGTGATTGCAAATTGGATTAAGTTTGTTGATGATTATTTGGAGTTATATACAATATGTAGCTATTTGTCAAGATAAAAATCAATATATTGTACTCATGTCGTTTTTTTTGATATTTCATAACCCGATTATCATCGCTTAAGAAAGCTCGAAAAATAATATTCCAGTTTTCCTCAACAATGGGGTATTTCAATGACATTTATCAAAATATGCGGAATAACGAACATAAATGATGCTCGGTTTGCCTTAGATATGAGTGCAGATGCGCTTGGATTTATTTTTGCTGAAAGCCCCCGAAAAATTTCGCCAAAAACGGCTCAAACAATTATTTCTCAGCTTCCTTCAAATCGACTTTATATTGGCGTTTTTGTAAATCACACATCAGAGAATATTATCAAAATAAAAAATTATTGTGGATTGGATACCGTTCAAATTCATGATGATATCACGGATATGGATCAAATTTATAAAGATATGCGTATTATCAAAGGTGTTCGGGTGAAACCCGATAACCCAATTCCACAATTGAACCATCCCAACATTATCATGCTTCTGGATACATACGCCAAATCATCCCACGGCGGAACAGGAAAAACATTTGACTGGCAAAAAGCCATTGACATTGCAAAGCAACAACCAATAATATTGGCCGGTGGGCTGACGCCCGATAATGTCTCTTCAGCCATTGAAACAGTCAGACCATTAGCGGTTGATGTCTCTAGCGGTGTGGAGAAATCAAAAGGTTTAAAAGATCATAAAAAAATAAGTGCTTTTATTGAAAACGTTCGTGCAACAGATCAAAAAAATCCACTACGACAAGAATATCAACAGTTTAAGGACTATTTCATATTATAAAAACATTGCGACTGTCCACCTTTATTATAATTTTTTCCGAGGTGTGAATGCTGTTAAACAAAAATACCAAGTATTTCAAAAACGTAATCAAGTCATCTGTAATATATTCCATATTGGTAATCACTTTTACAACCTTATGGCTTCTCCTTCTGGTCATAAAAGATTTTTTAAGTACTAAAAGTTTCGTCCAGTTACCACTACATTCAACGTTAGAAACCATTGGGGGTCTATCAGCGATATGGATTGCTGTAGTGTTGTTTCATCACAAAGAAGAAGATTCGGATATTTGTTTTCTGGTTGGCAATGGGTTTATCTGCAAGGGAATTCTTGATATATTTCATGCTGTATGTATGCCGGGTGAATCCTTTATATTTTTAAACAGTACTTCAAATTTGTCGGCTGCAATCTTATTTTCCTTGATATGGCTTCCGCGACAAACAATCAAACGATACGCAATGGAACAACGATGGCTTACGATTGGTTTCGTTATCATTGCAGTATCTGTTGGTTTTCGTGCAGTTCTTTTTCCTGAAGGCGTACCAAATATCATTCATTTATATAATAACCGTTTTACACTGGTATCAATTACCATGAACAATCTGGCGGCTCTTTTATACTTAACAACTATTCCACGATGGGTAACACTGTATCAACAAAATGGGCATCATTATTTTTTACTTTTTTTAGCCATATGCTTTTTGTTTGGCATATCTGAAGCTTTTTTTCAATATTCTGATTTATGGAATGGAATATGGTGGAGTTGGCATCTCATCCAACTCTCAGCAAATGTCATTACGCTGTTTTTTTTATTTCATAATTACTTAATGTTAAATAATGCGGTACACAATAAGTACCCCAAAAACGATGCAAACCAGGATACATAGGATCAGATGATGTTTAACGCTCTGATTTTTGCTCTATCAACCATTATTTATGTGACGCTGTAAAAAATGATAAGAAAATTGTCAAAAATCTCAGAATATCTCGTTTTCTGGATTGCAATGGATATTGTATATATCTTAGCAATTTTAACGGTGTTTGAGATTCAATCCTTACCAGTACACATCTTTTTTATCGCGCATATTTTTGGGATTATGGTTGCAACGCTGGTAATGTTCACTGGAATTGGTGCAGGCGTTCTCTGGTTACCTCTTTTTACTTTTTCAGGGGTACCGCCCTCAGAAGCAATCTCTTTATCAATTTTTACTCAAATTGCCGGTAAAGGCATTGGCACCATTAATTTCATTCGAGATGGTGTCGCTGATCTTCGCGTCATCAGATATTTTTTACCCTACGCATTCATTGGCATCACCATTGGCTATATGGCAGGTTATATTATGTCAATGAAAAGTGAACGATTGCTTCTGTATTTATTTGTCGGAGTCGCTTTTTATTTGTTAATTCAAATGCTGCAATCTTTGTATAATGAAAACCGCTATGCGCATCTGCCATTGAATGAAACTGCCATGAAAAACAGCAGACCCATTGTGACTTGCTCCTCATTTTTTACAGGGCTTTTATCAATTGGAAATTCCGATTGGCTTATCCCACATATGAAACAAAAATTAAGAATGTCAACGCCAGAGTCGGTTGCAACAGGTATTGTTATCATGTTTTTTTCCGTTGTCTTTTATTTGATGCTTACAACTGCCAGTGTTATTTTGGAATTCAGGGAGTGGCCAGCGCATTCGTCAATTCTCTTTTCCACGTGTAGTGGGGTTATGATAGGCGGACAAATTGGAACACGATTAACACGATTTGTATGGCTTCGCAAAACACAACAGCATGCGTTTATTATTTTACTGGCTTTATCTATTATTCATTTATTGTGGTAACGCGCATATTTGTTGAAATTACAACACAGCAAATCCTTTTTGCCTCAACACCTGTTAATTTGATATACATTTATTTTTTCGTTTTATAAGTCTTGATCACAAGTGTACAAAAATGAGATTGATATTTATTATAGCCTTGCAGTTATCAACGGATTATTTTTAATATTCAATCGCTTAAAAAAATATTTTACGAGTTCAGTATCAACATGATGCTCAAAGATATGGCCATCAGGATCAACGCCGCGAATAATGCCATCATGAAAAAAGCATGATAACAAATATCTTCCAGTTTGTTCTTGATTGCCACTGCCAGATGACAGCTTATGCTTATGGCAGACTTTTGGAACAGTAATTGTTTGACGATTACAGACCATCAGGTATATATAATTGATAATACGCGTTAATCGAAGCAAGGTAACACATTGAATTCGACTTGTTGTGTGAGAAACTGGGATTGATGTACCACGCATTAAATTCATGTTGTCCGGCAGCATTTTGATCTGTTTTAGCGTTTCGAAATCTTGACTGCCAGGTGCCGGATAAAAAACTGACAACCCCACGACTGTTTTCATTTGAAATAATGTGATTATGTCATCAACAGAGTCATATGGATTCTGATTCAATCCTCCTGCAATAATGTAAGAAGTCGTTGGCAGATTTAAGCGGTTGGCAAGTTTTAAAATTTCGGGTAAATGTGCTGAAACATCAGGCCGATTAAAATGCTTTAATTGCTTTTTGGATAAGGTGCCAACAGATAAATTCAATGCATTGAATCCGGCCTTTTTCATCGCATATATCATTTCAATGTCAAGACTGAGTGGATACAGTCCATTCATGGCCCTCAGCGTTAAATCCTTTGATTGAAAGTGATTGTGAATCTGAATCAAAAGATCCATAAACCACCTTTTATTCAGACTGATATTTTCATCCTCAAAGTCAATAAATGCGGACGTTGCATTGCCAATTCCAATTGATATTTCTTCAATGATGCGCCTTATCGATTTTTTTCGATGCGTACATTGGGAATTACCCAATGCACAGTATGAACATTTCATTGGACATCCGCGACTGGCAACGATCACAAGACTTTTTTGATTATTACGCTGATAAAAACGATTCTTAATGCAAGCTGTTCCTGGCAGTGGACAGGTGTCAATATCAGTAATAAATGCAGGTTCATTGATAATAAAGGCATTGTCACCACGCTTATAAGCAATGCCTGGGATATTATCAACAGTTGTTTTGTTTTTCAAAGCCTTGACCAAAGCAGGCAAACTATATTCGCCTTCACCGCGAATTACAAAATCAATTTCTGAATGATTGAGAACCTCACGTGGAAAATGCGTGGGATGATGTCCTCCCATAACAACAATTGCTTTGGGATGCCATTTTTTGATTGTTTTTGCTGTTTTCAGGGCCTGCTCACTATATGCAGTAAACAATGAAGAAATTCCCACTAAAAAAGCATTTGATTCACGTGCGATTTTTCCGATATGCTGAAAACTATAACCAAAATGCCGGTATTGATGAAACAAAGCGAATGGAGACAAATCCTTGCAGCCATAATATTCATGCAAGTACATCATTTCTTCTGGCCAAGGGATCGGTTTTGATTTTTTCGTGGCCAATGCATCGAATATTTCAGCCTTGAATCCCGCAGACTTCAGGGATGCTGCAATACAGGAAAGGCCATATGGTATGGTTCTTTTTTGGGTGAGATAAAAATCGTGAATTGGAGGTTGTACGAGTAATACGCTCATGATATAAAACTATTTAATAATATTAATATTTATGATACAGTGTGTATCAAATCAAATTAAACATTGTTATCGAGAGGATACAAAGTCGATACATACAAGAAAAAGGATACGCGAAATGAAAAAATCAATGACAATCATCCAAATCCTACTTATAATAGAATATTTCTGTATATGTACATCATCTGTTTTTGCAGAATCAACCTTTTCTGATCCGGATATCAACGCCTTTTTCCCCGGTGAAAAGCTAACCTATCGTATTAAATGGGGCTATCTTCCTGCTGGATATTCTTCTCTGGAAATTCTGCCCAATGAAATCTGGAATGGGCGGCCTGTTTATCATTTTCAACTGAAAGCAAACACAAATTCTTTTGTGAGTAAAATTTATAAAGTAGCGGATCAAATTGATTCATATGTGTCCATTGAAGATAATCAAACAGTTCATTATACAAAAAAGGTTCGAGAAGGAAGGACCAGACGAGATATTACCGTTTTTTATAATCTGGACAAGCAAACAGCGCAATACAAAAATTTTGACCAATTCAAGTCCCCCATATCCATTCCGCAATATACGTTTGATCCCCTGTCTGCCTTCTATTATGTCCGATTGTTCATGCCGGATCCGTCAAAAAAAATCATTGCATCTGTCACTGATGGTAAAAAATGCGTCGTTGGTAAAGTGCATTATATCAAACAGGAAACCATATCTGTACCTTATGGTACGTTTGATACCTGGTTGATTGAGCCCGATATCAAGGATGTTGGCGGTGTGTTTGAAAAAAGTAAAAATGCAAAAATACAAATTTGGATCACCAATGATGAACGACACATTCCTGTGTTATTACGCAGCAAAGTAATTGTAGGAAGTTTTTATGCTGAATTAACTAAAATTGAGTGATATAAACTTCCATGAAAAAATTATTCATTCGATAATGCCACGCGTTGAATACAAATAGCCAATATTGTTATTGCTTTTTTTATGTCCGCCACTGAAGGAAAAGAAGGTGCAATACGAATATTTCGATTGCGTGGATCATTTTGATATGGATACGTTGCACCTGCCGGTGTAAACATAACGCCTGCCTGTTTCGCCATTTCTACGACCTGTTTTGCACATCCATCAGGGGTGTTCACACTGACAAAATATCCGCCATTTGGATTTGTCCATGTTGCAATGTCTATTTGACCAAGTTCTTTTGTCAGCGTTTCCTGTACAGCTTCAAACTTTGGTTTTAGAATTTTTGCATGCTTTCTCATTAAGGTATGGATACCATCCATATTTTTGAAAAAAGTGACATGACGCAATTGATTGATTTTGTCCGGACCAATGCTCTGAAATATCATCTGTGAGCGAAGCCAGTCGATATTATCTTTACTGGCTGCCATGGTAGCAACACCTGCACCGGCAAATGTAATCTTTGCAGTAGAGCCAAACATATAAACACGACCCGGATTGCCAGCACGCTTGCAGGCATCCAATACAGGCATCAGCTTGTCCGGCGTGTCTGTATGATCATGAACTGCATACGCGTTATCCCAAAATATTCTAAAATCGGAAGCACGGGTTTTCATATTTGCCAGACGCATAACAACTTCATCTGAATATGTGGTACCAGTGGGGTTGCTATATTTGGGCACACACCAAATGCCTTTGATTGATTCATCATTGGCTGCCAGAGATTCAATTTCATCCATATTCAATCCGTCATCGGTCATTTCAACAGGAATCATTTCAATGTTGAGATAATTGCAGATTGAAAAATGACGATCATATCCAGGTGCCGGACAAATAAATTTTACTTTATCCAGTGTACACCAGGGTGGAGAGTCTTTCATGACACCCTTGACCATTGCTCGCATAAAAGTATCATGCATCAAGGAAAGACTTGAGTTTCCCGCGACAATAATTTCATCAATTGTGACATCCATATATGATGCAAACAATTGCCTTGCTTCAGGGATTCCATCAACGCCACCATAGTTGCGGCAATCAGTGCCATTCTCTGTGTGATAATTATTTTCGGTCACACAGGACAACAAATCCATGGATAAATCCAGTTGTTCTGGCGATGGCACACCACGTGTCATATTTAATGATAAGTTTTGAGACCGAAACGTTTCATATCGTTGGTCAAGTGATTGTTTTAATTGTTTTCTTTCCTGTTCGGAAAATTGTTTATAAGTTTTCATCTTTACTTCCTCAAATAATAATCCTGATACCACGCAACAAATCTGTTAATACCAGTTTGAATATCGGTTTCAGGTTGAAAGTCAACAGCTTCGAAGAGATCATCAATATTGGCATATGTTGCTGGCACATCGCCGGCTTGAATGTCCATAAAATTCTTTTCTGCTTTTTTGCCAATAGTAGATTCAAGAATTTCGATGAATTTCATCAGTTCTATTGGAGAGTTATTTCCAATGTTGTAAATACGATAAGGCACATAAGATGTTCCAGGATCTGGCTGATCTCCACTCCAGTTATCGTTGGGTTTTGGCACATGATCAATAACTCTGACAACACCTTCAACAATGTCATCAATATAAGTAAAATCACGTTTCATTTTACCATGATTGAATATATTAATCGGCTCTCCTGCATAAATTGCACGTGTGAATAAAAACAATGCCATATCTGGACGCCCCCAGGGACCATACACTGTGAAAAACCGAAGCCCTGTACAGGGCAAATTGTAGATATGACAGTATGAATGTGCAATCAGCTCATTGGATTTCTTAGTGGCTGCATACAAAGAAATGGGATGGTCTACATTATCATGGACTGAAAAAGGCATGCGCGTATTGGCACCATAGACCGAACTGGATGATGCAAATACCATATGCTGCACCTTGTTTTTTCGGCAGCACTCCAATAAATTGACAAAACCGACCAAATTGGATTGTACATACGCATTTGGATTGGTTAATGAATAACGAACACCTGCTTGTGCCGCAAGATTAACCACTGTTTGAATATCATGAGATGCAAAGAGCCTGTCCAAAGCTGACGCATCAGCAAGATCAGCTTGATAAAAGGTAAAGCGATCATCATTGTTAATCTGATCAAGCCGATCTTTTTTTAGTCTCACATCATAATAGTCATTGAGATTGTCAAGTCCAATGACCTGTCGATTGCTATCCAAAAGCCGTCGACACAGATGGAATCCAATGAAACCGGCTGCTCCTGTTACAAAAATTTGATTTGACATTATACTCTTTCCTGAAAAGATCTATCTTGGATTGAATTCAACGCGCCGATTCAATGCTCTATTTGTTGGTGTATCATTACTTACAATGGGTTTTTCTGAACCATATCCCATGAAAGTTAAGCGTGATGCTCTTATGCCATTTTTCATCAAAAATTTCATCACTGACATTGCCCGGTAACTGGATAGTTTTAAATTAAGACCTTCTGGGCCAGTATTATCTGTATGCCCCTGAATTTCTATCCTTAAATCAGGATTTTGTTTCATAATATCAAGTACTTCCTGTAAACTGGCTTTATGAGCAGATTCCAATTCCCATTTTCCAGGAGCAAACTGAAGATCTGATATGACCCAGCATCCACGTGAGTTGACACTGGCACCAATGGGCGTGTCAATACAATCATCTTTAATATCCAGTACACCATCCTGATCCTGATCAGGTTTTGTACACCCTTTTGCATCGACAATAGCACCTGCCGGGGTATCCAGGCACTGATCTTCTTTATCCAAAACACCATCATTATCCCGATCTTTCGGTGGACAGCCATTGGACTCAACTATTGTACCCGGCGGCGTATCGGGGCATTTATCTCTGTCATCGGAAATGCTGTCACCATCAGTGTCAGGGGAGCATCCGCTTGAATCTACAACATTCCCTTTTGGGGTTCTTGGACATAAATCCATTTGATCTTTAATACCATCATTATCGCGATCCCGATTTTTATACGGGGGGTCATAGATAATTTTGTATATAAAGTTATGCATACAGTCTGTATTAAGCAGGCAGTCACTTCGTTGAACAAACCCACAAACACTTTGATCTGCTATTTGTTGCAGCAGCCGTTTTCCATGAGGCGAATTACCGATCATAATTGGATAAATTCCAATTCTGGCACCAAATTCATGATACAAACTTTTTGCCGCTTCAATAGGAGACGTATCAAATGTATTGCCATCAGTGATAATCACTACAGCAATATTATCATTCACTGAAGACAGATCAAGCTTGCATTGATTCAGACTTTTTGCAAGCGGACTCTTTTCAGGTATGAATTTATTTTCATCAATGGCATTACGAACTTCAAAACGATCATGTGTAGTCAAAGGTAACAATACTTGTACAGGTTGAGTCCCCATGCTGGAGCAGCTTGAAATCTTATAAAACATTGTTTTTAGAGGAATGTCCGGGAGCGCATTGTTGAACCCTTTTAGAATAAGTTTTGCATGCTGACTTTTTGCAAGTCCGACATATGGTTTATTCATGGACAAGGAGTGATCAAATATCACGATCAGATTCTGTGTAACAGGTGATTTTTTGGGTATTGACAATGGAGATACTTTCGAAGAATCATATTTACCAATGGGATGGTCAAACATTGACAGTGCATTTTCTATCATTTGATGGGATTTTTGAAACATAGACCCGGATTTGCGGGCATGACAGCCTGAAATAATCAGGCTGATTATACAAATCACCACGAATGTAAAAATTCTTGTTTTCATTTAGCCTCCTGTTTTTACTAAATTTTTTATTCTGTTCATTCACATTTGAACATTCAGAATTTTTTATGAATTGATCAATATATATTGTTATTATTATTTGTCAATACATAATAAATCATTCATAATCTATGTTCGTTTTTTCAATGACAACATATTGCTTTATGAAAGGAGTTACCATGAACAATGAATTTGTTAATCAGGATAAGTTTACACGCATCGAATTGCCCGATACACTTACTTTTTTGATACTTGCGACTGTCTCATTTGCCAATGTTCAAGAATTAACTAAAGGCGAATAACGTCGCTTTTCAGCGGGCGCGGCTTTTTGCGCTCCGCTGCAAAAGCCTTGTTATATCACGACATATCGCTCTTTTAGTTGTTTATATACGTTTTTGAGAGTACCAATCCCAGTTAAACACCCACGCTTAATGAATTCTTCAAGGTCAATTTTCATTATTGAACTTTTATTTCTCTTAAGGCTGTTTTGCAATTCCAACAATTCTTCTTTAGAAAGTTCATCTTCTGATGGGGATATAATAACGTTGCAGAACTTATTGAATTTATTAAATTTGGCAAATGCGAAAGTTAGTAAATAGTTTCTATAAATTTGCTTGTAGCCATTCGCTTTCAGATTGGTTATTGTCTCTCGGGAAAATAATTTATATTTTTCAATTAATTCATTTTTCTTGTCAGTGTTTTTTGAAAAATTTGAACCGAGCAAATCTGTATATTTTGTTTCTATTGTTAGAACACCTTTTTTGTGGTCTGCATCTTTAACAATGATGATCGCATCAAAGGCTGTTTTGTCGTTCGTATATTGTTCGATGGGAGTTGGTATAAATTCAACGCCTATGTATTCAACAGATGAGATCCAATCGACTTCGTTGAAGAGTGTTTTAATTAATTTTGTGCATGAATCTTTATCAGATATTAGTAATTCTCTTAGGTCTGAAAATAAATTGAAACACATTGGCATGCTGCTCAACATGTTATTAAATAATCGATAACTATCAATTGTTAAGTCTTTGTTTATGTTTTTGTCAAAAGTTCGCTGGGTTGCATATCTGAAT
>Ga0272440_1000110_pt1 | contig 67540 bp, 48 predicted proteins | sample SSMMMBAug17_FD_192440 | JGI IMG/M metagenome (GOLD analysis project Ga0272440, IMG submission 192440) | Marine sediment archaeal communities from Little Sippewissett salt marsh, Falmouth, MA, United States - SSM-MMB-Aug17 | ecosystem: Environmental > Aquatic > Marine > Wetlands > Sediment ... | reverse complement strand
ATGTTTCGGAAAAACAAAAATTATATAGATAATGCCTAATAATAATAATTTATTTATCAAAAGTTAGGTTAAACGATATTTTTAATGAGATAAATCTTATTATTATGAATAGCTTCCATGATCTATTAAGCTGTACTCCATATATCAAAATATAAAAAAAAATAGCGTTAATGGAACTGATAATGTAGCTAACGAAGATATTAAGTGGTTAATAATAAAGATAAAATATTTTTGCAAGGGTTATTTTTTGAGGAAAATTAGTTAATAAATACACTATTTTTGCCCGAAGGGCATTATGTTCTCTACGCCAGTAAAAAACTTAATAGGATTAAATGGATTGATAATATTAGAGAAACTGACAGGATTAATTTTATCAGCACTTGCAGCTCAGATAATTTTTACAGGTATATGCAATTTTATTAGATAAATTTTTTGTAACTGGTTACATCACGAAGTACACAGCAATAGTAATGTTGTACGCCAGTAAAAAGACTGTTTGTCAGCGTTAATATCAAATTCATTACAAATTGTCGCACTTAGCGAATTGGTTTGGCTGTCACAAATTTTGCAGTTAGCGAAGACATTACTCAGCATAATTAAAAAAAAAGTTTACGCTGAAAAGCTGTATAATAAAAAAATCAGTAAGACAATCGGTGATTTTTCTTATGATATGGCTGAAGATATCGACGCTTTAGCATTACATCTGAAAAATTCTAAATTGGATTCCGACAAAATATTCGTGCATTTTTTGAAATTTGGCAATAATTGACTAATAGTAAAACAAACAATTTGAAAAATATTTATTGTCTGACGGGCCTTTTTGACAATCATTGAGTTTTCATTTGTGCGTATGTGAATCTGTATCATTGTGACTATTTTGGTTACACTCTTTTTGTTTGATCAACTTCCTGAGTTATACTTTTTAGCAAAATCTTTTATTCGTTTTTCAAGATCCGGATGTCTATCCAGAAAACGTTGGAAATGATCACGAGATAATGTCAGGCAAATGGTATTATCAATCGCACGTACAGAAGCAGTTATTGGGCAGTTTCTAATTAAAGAAACTTCACCAAAGTAATCACCAATTTCTTTTACACCCAGATGAAGTACTTTACCATCTGAAATTGTTTTCTCAATTTCAACCTTCCCCTTGGCAATAAAATAAAAGCGTTTACCAGGATCTCCCTGGCAAAGTATTTCCCTGCCTTGCTCAAAACTTTCGGTTGTTAACTGTTCTTTGATTTGTTCCAGATCTTTTTTCTTTATGGCACTTAACAAAGGTATCTTTGACAGACGTTCAGTTGTAATCTCAAATTCCTGGGTATCCTTTTTGAAAAATAAACCGGTTTGTTTTTGCCATAATTGGTAATAAAAACCTTTTTGAGACAATAATTGTTGATGCGCCCCCTGTTCCAGAATTTTTCCATCAGCCATCACAAAAATTTGATTAAAATCAGATACTGAGGCCAGGTTATGTGTTATGGCAATAATTGTCATTTGTCTGGCCAGTTTTTTAATTGTTTCATTAACTGATAATTCTGTCGCTGGATCAAGGGCAGAAAAAGCTTCATCCAAAATAAGTATTTCTGGCTTTCGAACCAGTGCCCGGGCAATTGCTATTCGCTGACGCTGTCCACCAGATAATTTACTACCAGATTCTCCCACTTTCGTATCATATGTTTTTGGGAGTGTCATGATCCAGTCATGAATCTCAGCATCACGTGCCGCCTCTTGTATTTCTTCATCCGAGGCGTCTAAGCGCCCATATCGAATGTTCTCTTTAATGCTTGTATTGAATAAAAACGTGTCTTGAAGCACAGCCCCAATTCGTGATCTTATTAAATCAATAGATGTTTCAGCAATATCAAAATTATCCAGCAGAATCTTACCTTTGCCAGGAAATAAAAAGCCCATTAATAATTTGGATATCGTACTTTTGCCTGCACCACTGGTTCCGATAAATGCTGTTAATGTCCCCTTTTCAATTTCGATATTGACATTTTTGACCTGGGGCTTCTTTCCATCATAACTGAAAGAAACATCCTTCAAATAAATTTTTTCAATGAATTTTGGGAACGCGGATTGTTCCAAATGTTTAAAAGGTCTTAACTCATTTTGTAAAAATTCATCGATCCTTTGCATGCTGCCAATACCTTGATAAAGAATGGGAAAAATATTTGACAGGCTTGATGTAGAACCCGAAATTCTGAATAAATATGCAGAAAAAGCAATAAACGCGCCCACAGTCATAAATCCATTAATCGTAAGAATGGAACCCAGTGCAACAACGAGCAGTATGATAAAATCTGATCCTGTATTGGTTGCCAGTGCGACCAGTAAGCTTAAATAATGTGATTTGATACCATTTTTTATAACAGTCTGGTTGGTACTTTCATACATATCTATCATGAACTTTCTCAATCCAAAAAGACGAATGATGGGTTGACCATTAATATGTTCTTGAATTTTATTTAACAGATCTTCTTGATTTGTTTTATACATATAGCTGGCTTTTGTCGCTTTTTGAGAAATTTTTTCAGGTATGATGATCATAAGCGGTGAAAGTAGTAAAACGACCAGGGCCAGGCGCCACTGAACAAAAAACAGAAGTATCATGCAGCATATTATTGACGAACTATGATATAAGAAATCAAACAATGCCCGAATAATCACATTTTCTATTGCTGAAATATCGTTGGAAAAACGTGCAAGGATGCTTGTGGAATTATTCTGTTGATAATAACTGACAGGAAGAAAATAAACATGGTTCATCATGCGCCAGCGAAGATTATCCAAAGATCTTGCTGTTAATATGCTTGTCATATAAGATTCAAATAGATAAGCAATGGTATATACGATAAAAAAGATACCCAGTCCACTGATGACATGAATAATCAGATTGATATCGTTATTCTTAATTCCTTTATCAATAATGCTTTGCAGGCATAATGGTAGAATTATTGTATAAGATAACCCGGTAATTATCCCAATAAAAATCCAAAAGAGGTATTTTTTAAATGGCAAAATGATTTTCCAGATACCACACATAAAACGCCTGAGGCCATAGTTCGATGTTTTCATAGAATGATTGTACTCCGATTGATGCCATGAAGAAGATTATGAATGAAAGAAATTCATTGCAAGACACTGATAATATTTATTCAAGCCTATGTACCAGTTGGGTGAAGTAATCAAACCAATCCACTGTTTTTTTTATAAACAATGCCTGATGGTTCTTGTCTGACAACTGATGGCACCCCCTTTCAAATAAGTACAACTCTTTGGGGTCACGCACTGCATTAAACAAGTTTTTAGCATTGGACACAGGAACAACTTCATCCTGTGTACCATGAAAAACCAGAATGTTGTTAATTTGATGCAATTTATTGTTAATATTGAACTGGATGGCTTCATCATAAAACGCATTGCATAACAATTGATCCTGGTTGTTTTTCACCAGAACATCCCAGACGCTGTTCATGGAAATGGGTGCGGAAAGCGTTACCATTGCTGCATATGGGGCTTTGGATAATGCCGCAAGCAAAACAATTGCTCCACCCAGGCTGCTGCCAAAAAAACCCATTGGATTGCCTGTTTCAGGATGACCTTTTATTGTCTGGATGGCGGCACAAAAATCGTTAAATCGGTTGGTAATGGTTGTTTCTGATTTAAAATCCCCTTCACTCTTACCACAGCCCCTGTGATCAAATCGAAAATAGGCCATGTTCTTTTCATTGCATGCATGGGCCAAAGCAATTTGTTTGGGAGATGACGCATCACTGAACAGCCCATGGGAGCCAATGATACATGGCGTATCTGGCGTATGATTATCAGGCAGATGTAGGGTTCCTGATAATTTTAGATGATTGCATGTAAATTGAATCTCTTGTTGTTTGAATTTTGTTGGCATATGAACACTATTGTTTCTATTCATCCGAATATGCTGACAGGTGTTGCATCATAAAAATCACTTCAGACAAATCCGCACGTTCGTTGCCTTCAATATCAAATGTCAGCGGGGTTGATTGTTGCTGCGTCAAAATTTTTAATGTATTGATAATTGATTCAAGGGGCTTACAATTTTGAGAAAGCTGGGGATAAATATTTTCTATCAGGATCTGATCATCAACTTGAAACGTCTCACTATGCAAACAATATCCTTGCTTTTGAAACAAAAGCATCATTGTATCAGAACCTGTTGGAATATTCGCCCGATCCAAAAAGAAATAGCCTTGAGTATCGGAAACATTATATTGTTGACCGGCCATCACCTTAACGTTTGAAACCCATTGTCCAGCCTGATCCCTCACCTGCCCCATGAATTGGGCCCATGGTTTTTCAAATATAGCTGTGAGAGATTTGTCTGCATCCATTACAATATTAACCTGATTATTTGTACTGCTGAGACTCCCTTGCCACTTTCGAAACTTCCATCCATATGCAGCTATAGCGGTTAATGTAACTGTTGTGCCATTTATGTAGCTATTTGAATCAAAGGTTGGCGTTATTTTGCCTTCACCGGATTGATTCACTGTTAACTGGTAAGATTTATCATTAAATACACAGGTATATTCAGTGTTTTCGTTTAAATTAAATGTCAGAGGCGTGCTATCCACTATATGTCCTTTATGATTGATCCAGTAAGAAAAAATATATCCTTCCTCAGATGTGTTGTTAAGTTGGATTTCAGTACCTGCAACATGTGTTGTGTTTTCAGGTGATTGCGTTACAGCACCACGTTCAGGATCGCAATGAATATGCAGGGTATAGGTGGTCAGGCGTTTAAATTGAGCGACTACAGTTCGATTTTTGTCCATTGTAATTGCAATACTTATTGATGTCGCATTCTCAGTTGATGGCACATGACCGGACCATTGTTCAAATAATAAGGTGTTGTCATGGGTTGCGGTAAGGGATTTAACATGGTTTTCAGTCAATGTATAAGTTCCAGACACTGGGCTGGTACTGCCATAATTGTAATAATTATTCAGAACATATAAATTATACACCCGGGTTAATTTGACTGTTTTAAGCGTCATTTCTGACTTTTCTTGATCAAAATAATAAGATTGATTGAGAAATCCTGCTTTAGATATATTGAGATACACCCGATCGTTTGTTGGTACCGGTACATTATCAATTGAATAGGCGCCATTGCTATCAGTTGTTCCTGATACCTGATTCGCACCTGATCCAGAGGTGATAAGAACCCCTTGAATAGCGACATCATTTTCGTCAGTAATATATCCATTAATTGAAACTGAATCTTTCAACTTAAATGTTGCGGTAACATGCTTGTCGGCATTCATTGTCAGATTTTGTGAAGAGGATGTGCCAGTTAAGTCGCCTGTATAATTGACAAATTCCCATTGTATGTTTGGATCTGATTGAACTTGTACAATTGCATCTTCTTCGTATGTTATTGTAGCGTTGGTGTCATAGGCGGTATTGTTTAGCTTGATAGTTCCTTTGCCATCAATAGTAAGATATAAACGAACTTCGTCATCGCCACATGCGGAAAGAATCAACGTGCATATCAGAAGGGTAAGGATGTTTTTAAAGGGATATGTGTTAAAAAACATAATTTTTTATGTTCTCCATTTTGAATTCATGTTTTTCTGCTAAAGCTGGTAATTGGGTCAGACCTTGATTGTTGACTGATTTTGCTGACTTGTTTGCATCGGCAAATAAGTCAGCACAACCACTCAACAATCAAACTCTGATCCCAACTCCTTAATCTCCCAAAATTTGATCAATATCCAGCAACATTTTAACCTCATTGTTCAACTTGGCCATACCCAGAATGTTTTTAGTATCAACTCCCAGTCCAGCACTGGGAGACTCTTCAATATCCTCAGCGCGAACGTCCTGAACTTCAGCAACAGTGTCAACCATTACGCCAATTTTTTTGATACCAGATGTTCCAACGTTGACATCAAGAATAATAATACAACTCCGCTCATTATATTCCCCTTTTGGCATCCCCAGTTTCAATCGGAGTTCCACCACAGGAATGACAACACCGCGAAGATTGATTACGCCCATAACATAATCGGGTGTTTTTGGCACCGGACGTGTGGGCATGATACCAATAATTTCCCGAACCTTTGAAATATCAATACCAAATTGTTGGTTTCCCATTGAAAGGGTAAGATACTTACCTACCAGGTTTAATACAGTTTTTGAAGCCAGACTTTGATCTTGATTTGCCTGTCGGTTTAAAATTTCCAAAGACACTTCTGGTCGATCATGCAAAACTGATGCAAAGGCGTCGGGTGTGGCACTACAAACTTTGTCCGCAAAGGTGAGATCAACAAAAGAATTCAAGTCTATCATCTGCCCCACGCCCATTTTATCATGCATATATTTTTGAATTCTATCTAAATCATGAATGGATGGATATAAATCAGTGGTTTTTATGCCCAGAGGTTCTGAAAGGACATTTTTTAATAAAGGGACTTTAAGGCCTTGTTCACGATTGGGATCCAAAAAATCCACACCAATTTCTGCTGCAATTCCAGGACGCTCACCAACAAATTGTCCTGCTTTGACCATAAATTTGGTAAATTCATGGACAGCATCAGGAAATTCCTGGATAAACTCATCCTGCATGGTCACAACGCAACATGGGTGATTTTCCCAGATTTCACTGGATAATAGAATTAAATCTGCCAGACTGGATGCAATCGCTTTTGTTCCCAATGGTTCTGCTACAAAAAATCCACAGGACTCTTCAGATGATTCAATAAAATCATGCATTTTGGGTAAAGGACTGACCTCAAAATGAACATCAGGAATCTTATGTCCCATTGCCCCGGGCTGCAAGCCTATATTGGAAAAAAACATATGGGCAATCATATGATGAATGGACATGGTGTGTGGAATCAAGAAAGCCTTTTCTTTAAAAAAATCCTGAAAAGGGTCTTTGAATTTGTCACCTTTTCGGTTTTTAACAAATATGCTCCCATTTTTATGGGCAAATAAAACCAGTTTAATTGGGGTTCCCACACTAAACAAATCCATGGCAATGGGGGCCAGAATAAAAGCAGCATCAACTTCACCGCTTTCAAGTGCATAGCTCAACGCATTCCATGTGGGCATTCGGATGACTTCCAATTCAAAATGGTCAGAAACATATTTACCTTTTTGTAAAAAATGCTGTACCACTCCCAGAATAATATGATCGGTAATGGGTAAGTGTGCCACGCGCATCAGTGTTTTTCCCGATGCAGATTGACGAGACAATTTTTTTCGTTCAACTGTCATTGATGCCTTGGGTTGTTCGCCCAGGGCTTCCTCAATTTTATATTTCAATTCTTTGGGACTGAATGGTTTTGCTATAAAGCTATTGGCACCCGAATTATACGCTTTTTCTATATTTCTTTTTTCTCCCCGGTTGGCTAACATTAAAAAAGGAAGTTGAGCAAACTGGGGTTGGTCGCGAACATTTTGTAGCACATCGTAACCATCTTTTTCAGGAAGATCCTGATCACAAATAATGAGTCCGATGTCTTGTTCTTGTTTTAACAAAGCCAGTGCTTCATCACCATTTTTGGCTTCGATAACATTTTCAAAAGATAACGAAGATAATGCGTTGCATTCTAATTTTCGCATTGACGAAAAATCTTCAACCAACAATATTTTAGTTTGATGATCAACAGCCATTGTATATTCGCTCCTTTATCAGCATTGCTCGTTATGGAGGCAATATTTTTATTCTATGTAATGGGACGTTAATACCTTATATTCTATAACAAATCAAGTTTTTTCTTATTTGTAACCTTTTTGAAAAAGGATATCCTAAATAAATCGTTTGATCAGTTCCTGAATACTGACATCGACATTCTCAGGTGTAACATTCATTTGTCTGCAAAGAGATTCAACCTGGTGGCGAAGTGAGGGCTGATCTAATTGTGACAAAAATCTCATAATACCCAATCGCCGCCCCACCTGAAATATCATTTGCTCTTGTGCCGGTAAATTGAGAAATTGATCAATAATGGAAAGCATTTTTGATTGGTTATCAGGCAGCTTTCCCTGAACATCTTCAAATAAATTTAACACATGATCGCTGGTAATAACACTTTGAATATTATTAAAATGCGATATCATGAAATGAATTTCTCGTGCAACGTCAATATCAGAGCATGGTACAAATTCCCCACTGTCAACCATTTGTTTTAGGGGAATGGATGATGGTATAGCCAGGGATCGAAATCGAATAAAATCCGGATTAATTTGATTGATAGCATCCGCAGTTTCCAGAGCATGATCTTCAGACAGTGCCTTCCCTCCCAATCCAGGCATCACATATTCTGACAATTCCATGTTCGATTGCTTAACCTTCAGTCCTGCCTTGATATGAGCGGCTTTTGATACACCTTTTTTAGACAATGCAAGCACAGCATCAGAGCCAGACTCCAATCCAATGTGGATACGATTGAGCCCCGCCCCAGCAATGGCATCAAGATCTATTTGTGAAATGCGGGCAATGGTATGTGAGCGTGCATAGGATGTAATGCGTTGGATTTCTGGAAATTGCTTTCCCAGGTGTGTTAAAATTTTTGTCAAATCTGATGGTTTCATGATCAGACTATTGGCGTCTTGTAAAAAAACAGATCTCATATTGTTCATGAACCAGTTCAGGGCGGCATGAAGTGGCTGCTCATGGTATGACTCTGTTTCATTCCAAAGGGCCTGGACATTTTCTTTGTGAATGATACCATTTGTGCTGCGATCTTTTATACGATCAATATGATATTTTACAATATCAATGTCATTGATAATATGCGCAACTGGCCGAACAGAAAACTGAGTCCCTTTGTATACCGGACAAAATGTGCATCGATTCCAGGGGCAATTGCGTGTCAGACGTATCAATAAGCTGGCAGCTTCACTTGGTGGACGAATGGGACCTTGCTCAAAACCCGCATATTGTGTTTGCTTTTTTTTACTCATGAGTTATTTCCTGTTTGTTAAATTTATAATTATGATTGATTAATTTTTTTTCATTTGATACTAACTATAGTCATGAAAATAGAGAATCACAAGTTTCAAACACTAAAAATTATTCGTTTTTTGGGTTGGATCACGTTTGCTGCGATCTTGCTGATAATTTTAGTTTCAGTTATTGGTGCGGGTGAATTGTTTTTGTATGCCAATACACCAAAAGGCTTGATGCAGCCACATCCTGTAACTATTTCAAAAGGCGATGCTTTTTATCAAATTGCAATTCGCCTTGAAAAGGCCCATTTAATCGATAATCGCCACTATTTTGGATTGCTGGCAAGGTTGCTCAATGCGGATAAATGCATACACTCGGGTAATTACAGCTTATCACCTGATATGTCACCCTACTATATTCTCAATCAGCTCACCTCTGGCAATGTCGAATTGATCAGAATTGTTTTTCCAGAAGGCTATACAATCGAACTGATGGCAGAAGTATTGGCCAGTGCAAACATTGTGTCCAGGCACGCTTTTATTGATCATGCCACTGATCCTGGTATCACAAGGTTTTATGGTATTGAGGCAGATAATCTTGAGGGATATTTATTTCCAGATACGTACTACTTTGCAAAACATTCCAGTGCCAAACAGGTGGTTGAGACCATGCTGAAACAGTTCTGGACTGTATTTGATAAAAAATTGTGCCAGAGGGCCCAAGAAATTGGGTTTTCTATCCATGACACAATCACATTTGCATCAATTGTTGAGAAAGAAACAGGACAGGCTCATGAACGCCCAAAAATTGCATCAGTATTTCATAATCGCCTAAAACGCAACATGCGCCTTGAAAGTGATCCTACTGTCATTTATGGTATTCCTGATTTTGATGGCAATCTCACACGAAAGCATTTAAAAAACAAAACGCCCTATAATACTTATCGAATAAAAGGTTTGCCAAAAGGTCCTATTGCTAACCCTGGAAAAGCTGCCATTATTGCAACCTTATATCCTGAATCCACCAATTATTTGTATTTTGTTTCCAAACAGGATGGGACACATCACTTTTCTACCAACTTAAAAGCCCATAATCGTGCGGTGGATTTGTATCAACGAAAAAGACGTTCAAATCAATCGAATAATGGATAACCAATTATTTCATAATCTGGTGGCAGAGCAAACTGGTATTGTCTTAAATGACAGACAAGTGAGTCAATTTGAACTGTACGAAAAAACACTATTGCAGTGGAACAAGAAAGTCAATTTAACACGAATCACCAGTCCACAGGATATCGTAATCAAGCATTTTCTGGATTCATTGTCAGTGATTCCATTTATTGAAAAAATGATGTTTGATTCTATTCTCGATGTTGGCTCTGGAGCGGGTTTTCCTGGAATACCATTAGGGATTGTATTGCCGCAAAAAAGCCTGACCTTATTAGATGCTTCCAGAAAGCGTGTTCATTTTTTAAAATACACGACCCATCTTTTGGGAGCAAATAATTTTCAGATTATTCAGGGACGTCTTGAATTATTTAAACCTGAAAATCTATTTGATATTGTTATTTGCCGCGCTTTTGCAGAACTATCCAAATTTGTAATGCCATCATCAGCACTGGTAAAACCCAGTGGTCGGATCATTGCCATGAAAGGAAAAAGTATTCATAATGAGCTGGAAACATTCCAGAGAAAGGATTTGATAACATGTATTGAATCTTACATTTTGCCGAATATTGATCAAAAGCGCTATCTGGTTTTTTTCTGAAATAAATCGAATTTATCCGACCGCATAAGGTTGGAATGTAACGTTATCAAGGCATTGTTTTTGACATATCCGCCATCACTTGTTTTAATTTTTCTCGGGCGCGATGGATCACAGTGTGGGTACGTTTGACAGGCAATTGAATAATTTCAGCCACCTTTTCAATGGAAACACCATCAAAATAGTGAAGCTTTAGCACAAGCTGATAGCGCGGTGATATTTTTTTCATGCATTCAAGGGTTTCATTTAATGCCAGACGAGCATCCAGTTGCTTTTCAGCATTGTACCCCATTTTTTCCTGAATATCTTCTATTGGAATACGTGAATATTGATTGCCAATACCACCAGGATCTTTGCGCTCAATATAATTGATTGTTGTATGCACAGCGATCAGTTTTATCCATGCAGTCAATCCCTGTCCCCGCTCTTCTTTATATTGACGCAATTTTTTACAATTTTTATCCAATAGCTGAACAAAAACTTCATTACGCAGATTTTCAAGATCCTGCTCACAAAATGGCACGCGCTTGTTTATGAGAACCTTGCGAACAGTAAAAAAAATCATTTTCCAATATTCTTGAACCAGTGGCGTATGATTGCGATGCTCTAAACTCTGTGAAAGTATATGGTGGTCTTTTTGGGTATCGTTTGATGTATTCATTATTATCTTCATCCATGAAGGTGCATTTATTATTGACTTGCTTGTTATAATATTAAGGAATTCTCTGAAAATAACTTCCCCATTATTGATATTGTTCGTTTTGAGGTAAATGTACTGTAGAGACGTAGCATGCTACGTCTCTACGCGTCCTTGCTTTTTTGTCCGATCAATATGAAATGAGGACGTTATTTTTATATTATTCCTGAAAATAACTTCCCCATTATTGATATTGTTCGTTTTGAGGTAAATGTACTGTAGAGACGTAGCATGCTACGTCTCTACGCGTCCTCCGATCAATATGAAATGAGGATGTTATTTTTATAGTATTCCTAATCTACACGTTTTATTGTGAAACTCAAGACTTATTCGTTAGATTTCACAAAAACCAAAGTTTTTTTAATACAAAAAGAAGGAATCAAGTATGAGCCTTTCAAAAGAACAATTATCCTTTGATAAACATCATATCTGGCATCCTTACACAGGTATGATCAATCCATTACCTGTGTATCCAGTTGTTTCTGCATCAGGGGTGCGGCTTAAACTCTCTGATAATCGGGAGTTAATTGATGGCATGTCATCCTGGTGGGCAGCAATTCATGGCTATAATCACCCTGTGCTTAACCTGGCCATTAATAACCAGTTAAAAAGGATGTCTCATGTTATGTTCGGTGGTTTGACACATGAGACAGCCATCGACCTCTGTCAATTATTGATAGATATCACTCCCACACCACTAAAGACAGTATTTCTCTGTGATTCAGGCTCTATTTCTGTAGAAGTGGCAATTAAAATGGCCATACAATATTGGTTTTCAAAAGGCAAACATGAAAAACATAAACTGCTAACAATACGCTCTGGATATCATGGGGATTCTTTTGGTGCCATGTCAGTTTGCGATCCTATCACTGGCATGCACGAAATGTTTCAGGGAATGTTGCCCAAACAGTTTTTCGCCAATGCGCCCACTTGTGATTACCATACCTGTCATACAGACGACAAAAAAAACATTGAGGACATTGTTGAGAAAAATCATCACATGATTGCCGCAGTCATTTTAGAGCCAGTTGTTCAGGGGGCTGGTGGAATGCGATTTTACTCTCCTGAGTATTTAAACCATGTAAGAGGCCTTTGTGATGCATATGATATTTTGCTGATTGCTGATGAAATTGCAACCGGTTTTGGGAGGACAGGCACACTGTTTGCCTGTGATCATGCCGGTATTTCACCCGACATTATGTGCCTGGGTAAAGCTTTGACCGGTGGATATATGACAATGGCGGCAACATTGACAACCAGAGATGTCAGCGATCAGATATCAAAAGGCAATCCGGGGGTTTTTATGCATGGCCCCACGTTTATGGGAAATCCCCTGGCCTGTTCTGTTGCTATTGAAAGCATTCAGTTGCTGATAGATTCATTATGGCAGCAACAAGTCCACAAGATTGAAAACCAATTAAAACAAGAACTTGCGGCATTAGAGAACTGTTCTCATGTCAATGATGTCAGAGTGTTGGGGGCCATTGGTGTTGTGGAACTAAAAGCCCCTGTCGATCTTGCAGATATTCAACAGAAATTTGTTGAAAAAGGGGTGTGGCTCAGGCCTTTTGGTCGATTGGTTTATACCATGCCACCTTACATTATTAATGCCAATGACTTATCCAGGATTACAGGCGCTATGAATGATGTTATTTTTGATATGTAACCAATTGTTTATCAGTAGCCATGTTTGGCAAGAAAATCTGCATCAATTTTCGTTGGCTGTGAAGTCGGGTGGGTCATAAAACGTTCCACGTATTTTCCAATCATATCGGTTTCAATGTTGACTTTCTGTCCGATTTTCTTGAAACCAATCGTAGACATTTGAGCGGTATGGGGGATGATGCTTAAATAGAAGCGATTATTCTCCAATCGATTAATGGTCAGACTGATACCATCAACTGCAACTGAGCCTTTATGAATCATGTATCTACACAGATCATTGTCGGTTGTGATTTCGATAATAATTGCATTATCCAGATTTTTTCGGTGGGTAATGGTGCCCATGCCATCCACATGACCGGACACCAGGTGACCATCAATCCGATCAGAAAGACGCATGGCACGTTCAATGTTGACCCGCTCATTGGTCCTGACATATTGCAAAACAGTTTTAGATACAGTTTCTGGTGCAATATCAACATCAAAATGACGCACCCCTAAGTGAACAGCAGTTAAACAGACACCATTGACAGCAATGCTGTCACCAATCTGCGTATCATCAAGGTCAAAGTCTGTACTGACCGACATTTTAAAACTGTTACCTGTCCGATGCAAATGTTTGACAGTGCCCAGGCCCTCGATAATTCCTTTAAACATGGCATTGCTCCTCATTATTTTCAAGGTTCAAGTTTCCAGCGTAATATACCAGCCCTCTCATTTGTTCAGTTATTCTGCGAAAGCCAAAATTGGTACTGACTGGTTTCCTTATCCAACAAATAAAGACAAAACATGAAAACACCAAGATCATCCAATTGTCCCCATAATGGAATAAAATCGGAAAAAAAATCAAAGGGATTTAATATATACGCACAAAACAGTCCGATTGCTGCAATCGCTTTTATTGGAACAGTGGGATAATGACCTGATCGAAAATCACGCCATAGCAACCGCAATATTTTTAGATTGCCAAAGGCATTTTTAACAAGACCGAATAATATAAAAGGTTTTTTCATTTTCATTCTTCCTTATGATCCTTTAATCATGGATTCTCATGACATGCTTTCACGTCTAACAATCCAGCGTCGCATACATGAGGAATACATCGTGAACATTGGCTTCACAAAACCGAGGCGCACAAAGGAATGCATTCCCAGGTTAGAAACGAGAAAACAATAATCATGAACATCCATAACTGAATGATCATATTCAAACTCTAAATTTTACGCAACCCTTTTTATTGCGCCTGAAACAATTCAAAAAAGGCATCCAACAGGTAGGGAAAGCATTTGCTAATTCTTTTCTTTGAATGTTGGACTTTCGAGCTGATCACCATTCACTGTCCGATTGCCATAAAATAACGCAAGTTTCACAAGTTGCTAACCGCTATATAACTTGTTTTCCTTAAAAATCATTTATCTTTTTTATTTGGGGGGTTTTGATTATTTTTCAGAATTCCATTTTATTCAATGATGACAGTTGAAACTGTCAATCATAAAAGGGAGGATTTATGAGAAGAGGTTTATTATGTTTAATTATTATTGGACTTATGGCATCAACAGGTTTTTGTGAGACATTGGGTGATATCAATGGCGACAATAAAGTCAATCTGACAGAAGCCATACACGCTCTGAAAGTCAGTGCAGGGCATGGAAGTTCAACATTTGAAGGTGTAAAGTATGTCATTCTGGTCATTGGAGATGGCATGCAGCTTGAGCATGAAATTGCTGCAAGTCAATATCTGTATGGGACGCCAGAAAGTTTGTCATTTCATCAATTGCCATTTAAAGCGCACATGACAACTTGGGATGCTACAACTTACAATCGTTATGCCTGGATCAGAGGTCTTGAACCTTATAATCCAAGAACATTTACGCCTAATCTGGCGTATGATTTGTTTTCTGGTGGCACATCTCCTTTTCCAAAAAACAAACCCTGGACCAAGGAAACTGAGTACTATTTGCAACGTGCAGTTGCCTATGGTGAAAATGATTTCAATCTGGAAGATGCTAAAGATGATTTCAAAAAGAAATTTTACATGTGTACTGACTCTGCTGCGGCGGCCACAGCAATGGCAACTGGTCGAAAAACAGAAGCTGGAAATATCAGTTGGGATTATGGCGGAAAAGATGGCTTTGCCTATGGAAAATCTGAGCATGATGGTGATCCTGAAAATGCACCATTCACAACTATTTGCGAAATGCTGAGATCACAAAAAGGCGGCTATTTTGGCACAGTCTCTTCTGTCCCTTATAATCATGCCACACCAGCTGCGTTTATTTCGCATAATCCAGACCGAAACAATTATTATCAGGGTAGAAGATCTCACTATCCTGGCAGGGGCCTTGCAGAAAGCATTTTTGAAGATGTTAAGCCTGATGTTGTTATTGGGGGAGGCTTTCCAAGTGATTTTAGTAAAACTGGCTCTGGTTTCAGTGGTTATATATCTACCGATTTGTATGACCGCATAACTGACAATCAATTGAATTATGTGATGGCCGGCCCTCAAACATCTGGAAATGGGCATTTGGCACCACACTATTCCACCATTGAGGATGCTGTAACTGATATCAATGATTCTAATTCTCAGTATTATCAGAAAAAACTGGTAGCCCTTTATGCATCAGATAACTGGGATGGCCCCTATGCTACGAATGGTGCTTTTACAAGAGATTTTGATGGCAATATTCCCATGAACAGCACCGATCCGATGGTAGGATCAGATCCAATGGAAGGTGGCATTCCGAATTTAGAGCATGCAGCGATTCAAGCAATTAAACTGCTATTATATCGCAGTGCATTAAATGGTGATAAACCCTTTTTTCTAATGGTTGAACAGGGCGATATTGATTGGGCCAACCATGATAATGATTATCGATGGATGGTTGGAACGACCTGGGAATTAAGCAAAACTGTTGATGCCATTTGCCGCTATATAGACAGCAATGACAAAGGTGAAAATGCAAAATCATCCAAAACTGATGATCGAATGAACTGGAATAATACACTGGTTATTGTTACTTCGGATCATGGTAATAGCTATATGCGTCTGAAAAGAGATGAATCCAATAATGTTGTCCTGGGCAAGGGCGAATTACCCACTCAAGAGATTAATGCAAATGTAGAAATTGATGAATATGGTTATTACAAAACAGGTGGCGGTCAGTATCCATTTAAGGGTAAATATGTATACAGTGATCAAGTCAAGTATGGGTCAGACTACCACACCAATGAATTGGTCATGGTTTACGCCAAAGGGGCAGCAACAACTTCCATTTCAAACTATCAAGGAAAATGGTATCCTGGAACCAATATTATTGATAATACACAGCTTTTTCAGGCAATGGCCAATGCCTTTGGATTGGATCCAGATAAAGATTAAGTAAATGGGCTGTAGTGCCCTTCGAACAAAAACAGAATCAAAATTGGACATTGGTTTGAAGGATGCCGATTTTTGTTCTGAGGGCGCTCAGCAACGCTAAATGATACGAGTGTAACCAAAATAGACTGAATTCCAAGGACATGACCTTATTTCTTGATATAAAATCTTATATTATATCAAGAAATAATGTCATGTCCCCGGAATTCAGTCAGTTCATTGAAATAAAGTCTTTCTATCAAGATTCACAATAACCGAAAAGGGTCGCGCCCGATGATCCAGCAACAACATTTCCACACATGGACGTGTTGTTTCAAGTGTCAACTGCTTTTTAAAAACAAGCGTCTCCTCAGGCGGTACAATCTGAATACGTTTATTGTCAATTTTATTGCGATATAGGTCTGAGGCGATATATTGAATACGTTCCATTGCTCGATTCGCATGCGCATCATTGGATGAAAACTCTCGAACCGATATCATAAACTCAGGGTATGCTTTTAATACCCCAATATTTGCTTCAAGTTTTTTCAATTCTATGTCTGAGCGAAGCCCATGTTGATCCGCATGAAAAAAAATACCCGGATACCAAAGTACTCTTTTTTTCCATACTTTGCAAAATGTTTGCTTATCCATTTTCCTTTGGAACAAAGACCGCAATTCTTTTGTTAGAATAACATAGGGAACAGGCTCACCTGTCATATCCAACAACAGCATTTCAACCCGGCGGTTGATTGCCATATTTTCTTCAGTTTGATTGGGCAGAAGGGGTGCTGTTTCCCCCACTGGTGCAATAATCATCCGCTTGTTACGAATACCCTGTTTTTGCAAGTAATTCAAGGTGGTTATTGCACGTCTGCTGGCAAGACTCTGATTATAAGCATGATTGCCACGATTATCTGTAAACCCTCTAATGGCAACGAATAATTTGGAAAACTGAAATAGAATGCGAATGTTTTGGTCCAAACTATTTTTAGCAGTTGGGGTTAAATTGTGTTTTCTGTAATCAAAGTATACCGCCGGTTCCCATATTAACTTTGTCAGAACATGAGTATCAGGACAATCCATTATTATGGATTTTTTTAACACAATTTGTTTTTCCAGATAGTCTTGTTCAAGTGCGATACCATCATTTTGGTCTGATGTGATAAGGGATGGTTGACTGTCCGAGCAGGAGATTTCAGCATTCATAACGATTTCCTGCGGACAGGGACGATTTGTATACAATGCCCTTATTTCTGCATCTGATACACATGACTGGCCAGTCATACAGACGAAGATAATCAATAAAATATGTTTAAGTGCCATCAGACGCCTCCAAAATACTTGACACCGGGGGACCATCAGGCACCGCCAGCAATATGGTTTCATCCTGTGCAAAGGCTTCTGTCATGCTGATATCTCGGGAGTGAAACCATGAACAGGTCAGATATATTTTGAATGTATAATCGGGTGCATAGGATAGGAATTTGTTTTGATCATCCTTGTTGGCAATATTTTCTGCAAGAAGCATGTATAATTGTCGGGTATCTAATGTTTTGTTTGCAGCTTGTTTTACCAATTGTTCTGAAATGGGTCCCATGAACAGGCATAGTTGTTGATGAACTGTCTTTAAGGTATCTGATGGCCAGTGTGGGCTCAAGTCTTTATCTATTAAATTGTTACTTAGATTGTCTGGCGGATGATCGGTTTGCTTAATTTTGACAATTCCTTGATAGATATAATATACTGAAGATATTTTCGGCTCAGTATACAGCACCGGTTCACCTGTTCCATAGGTATAGATATTTACATGTTGGGCAATTTTTTCCAGTATCTGACGCGATTTTCCAGAAAATGACTTAATGGCAGCAATACAATCCACTATGGTTTCTTGTGGAACAACCGGTTTTGCCATTGCAGGAGTGGGAACGAAGCTGCTTTCCATCAGATCTGTTGTTAAAAAAGGCATTATGGGCAACTGGATATTGTGTCGATTGAAAGCATACCAGATTCGATCTTTCACAATGCCATCCACAATGTGTTTTTTCAGGTAACTGTTTACAAAATATCGAACCTGATAGTTAATGATACCCCGTGCTGTTTCATATTCATAAATGCGAATAAGGGGTTTGATTGTTGTTTCCACATCAGGTGTTGCAAGTATAACTTTTAAAATTAAGTGTTTAATGTTCTCTGGAGAAGCATTCATCGGTGCCGGAACAATCGCAGTGATGCGGACAGGTTTATTTGCCGGGTATACCTCTACTGTTTCAATGGATATTTGATTATTTGGAATGACCAATCTTGAACCATCAAAGGTGCGAATGCTGATAGAGCGCCATCGCAATGCCTCAATACGCCCCAAACGATTGCCAATGAGGATAACATCACCAATGTAAAAAGCCTGTTCGATCTGAAGCGCAACACCGGCAAAAAGATTGCCAAGTGTTGCCTGTAAAGCAAATCCCACTACTGCTGTTAACAAAGCCGAGGTTGTTAAAATGGCTGTGAGATTCCATCCAAGTACGTATTTGAAAAGCACTGTGAATATACCGACATATAAAAAAAATGAAATAATAAATCGAAGTAGATCTGATGACGATTTTCCTTGAATTCTTGAAAAAAGGATATCTGTCAGCGCATAACTCAAAAAACGCGCGACAGTCACACCAGTGCAAAGCAAAAATAAAAACCATACAACATCAGCAGAAACTGTGGTGGACAGTCCTGGTAATGTATTGAAAAAACTATATATCAAACCCAATAAAATGGACATTATAATCCAGATAAATGATCCCATTGGCCTACATCTCTATTTCTGATTCTGACTGTGGTCGCACCATATCGGGCTCAGATAAAACATCCTGCATGTTAAACTGAACCGGATCTGTACTGGTTCCAGTGCATTGTTTTAGAAGGTTTAAGGTGTGATCGCGGCTGGTTTTTAGTCGTTTGATTGCCGCAATCAATTTTTTAAACTCGAAAATCCGAATATCTGGAAAGGCAGATACTGATTTTTTACCAAAGCTGATTTCTTCTGCAATTTCAGACATACTCAGGATGGGCCGGACAACCGAATTTTTTAGCATCATGTTGATGGCAACCATAATTAATGCAAACACACATATTATAGAAATGAGTAAGGTGAACACACTTTTCTGAGCTTTTTGATGTGCCAGTGATGTTGGTACAGTAATAATTTTGACTCCCAGTATTTCGTTCATTTTCCATCCAAATCCATTTTCACCAAACTTTTTGACGATTTCAGGCGGTGCATTTGATGATGTATCGTGACACTTGAGACACTTTTGATCGGTTAGTTGCATAGGCATGGCCAGGTACAAAAAATCAGACGTTTGTGTGTGGCGATTACCAATAATAACATTTAACTCTGTCTCATTTCGAAATGCACGAATCAATTCGACTTCCCATTCTGCTGCACGATGTATTGGATTTTTCGGGTTTAACATAGATTCTTTATACTCATATTGTTTCAGTCGTTGTTTGAGATGCGAAAAAGTTGAGATTGCTGCATAGGCTGGAACGCTTTGGGGATGAAACATTTCTTCTGTATTGACTAAAGGCGCAATTTCTTCAATTGTATATTGTCTGATTGATGCTGCCATTTCCAAAATGAGTCTGGCTGTTTGCAGCACCTCATCCCTGGCCTGCTGATGCTCCATTGTGTAAGAAATGGCGGCAAATAATGACAATACTGCAAGAAATATGGTTGAAAGAATAATATTTAAACGATTGCGTAAACGCATAACTTATCTTTTCCTGGCCGGGCCAGATACTATTATTGAATTTGGCCGTCCCTTTTCAAAGCGATTCCAATATATATTTGATGGGTTATATTTGGTATAGGCAGATTTTTTTTCCGCTGGATAACCAATGGGTAATAAACAAACCCCCATATAATCCTGGGAAACATTCAAGATTCTACTTGCTCCCTGCCATCGTTCCTCATCAAGCCCACAGAAAACACTTCCCAAACCCATATGGGTTGCGGCCAGTAGAATATTTTCTGCTGCAACTGCACAGTCAAGGATTGCCCAGCTATTATCACGCCTGCCTGCGATTACAATTACATAAGGCCTGTCCATATGGATTGTTAAAATGAATGACAATCGGATTTTTTTCCGAAAAATGTGTTTCCATTGCTGTATTGGAAACTGTCCTGTTCGCTTTTTTGTCTGATCCCTGGAGGGAGAAACTACATAAAAACAAACTTATACACAAACAAATGAAGCATACTTGATTTTTTGACATCATTTCCTCCTGGTAAATTACCAGCGCGAATGCGCAGTTATTATATAGCTCAGGTTATTCTTGCACAGATATTGTTTTCTCGTTCCCGCCCGGGCACGAGAAAACAATATCTGTACGAGGAAAAAACAAAGTTGGACGATACCAGTTATATAATCTCAATGTTCTGACAATATGGACAAATGCCTTCTATTAAAAGATTCAGTGAGTGAATTTCAAATCCTGTTTTCATTTTAACATCCTCTAATAGTTCATTATAAGCCAATAAGTCAAGATCTGAAAATTTTTTACATTTTTTACAGTAAATATGGGGATGTGGAAATGGATTGATACCATCATATCTGTTACTTTCGTTACTGTACTGAATTTCAAGCACTTCATTTAATTTTTTTAATACAATCAATGTTTTGTATACAGTTGCCGGGCTGGTTGTGGGAAGTTTTTTTTGTATGGCTTCATATATGGAATCCGGATTGGGATGATCTTTCCGCTCGGATAATATTTTTAGAATAGTCAATCTTTGGGGGGTAAGCTTATAGCCAGCTTGTTTGAGTTTTTTACACATTTGATTATATCGGCTCATATTATCTGGCATTTTTCAATCGGCCTTTAATTTTATCAATTGTAACCAACAAAAAAAGTTACGTAGAGACGCAGCATGCTGCGTCTCTACATTACATTTACCTCAAAACGAACAATATCAATAGTGAGTGGAATATTTTCTAAGGTTTTCCATGTCATAATTATTGAAATTTTTGGCATCCTTCATATTTTTTTGAAAAGTAGTTAACATTTTTTCCAGAATTGTGATTGTGTTTCCCCTTGTAGAGACGCACGGCAGTGCGTCTCCAAGCGAAGAAAGGTCTATCGATGCTTTGAAATTAAGAACAAAAAAATGTTTGCCCTTTCTCTGCTCGGAGACGCACTGCCGTGCGTCTCTACATAAGACAAATCGTACAAAAAAGTGTTAACTGGAATATGAAGGATGCCAAATTTTTTTTGTATCATCTGTGTCGATAATTAATAATAATTCTTTATTAATAGTATAAATTAAGAAAATTGTCAAACAAAAAGAAGGGCGTATGTACAAGTTAGGGGAAAATGTTGCGTCGAAAAAATACCGAAATCCAACCAATGTCCGAAATCAATGTAGGGGCGAACCTTATGTTCGCCCTCTGAAATAAAACCAAAAACGAACCTATATGGGTTCATGGTTTACCTTTGTAATCGGACATAGGTTTAATTTCGGTTTCTGTTAGAGGGCGAACACAAGGTTCGCCCCTACATTGGTTTCGGACATTGGTTGGGTTCCAGTTTTTTTCGAGGCAATATTTTCCCCTAACTTGTACATACGCCCATCCACAAGTCAAGCATGCTTGCAAAGACACTGAGAAGCAATTGCCCAAGCGCCAATATGGCATAGACGAAGACGAGGAAAGCATAAATGAGTACTGATATAGCAGGACGTTAGAGCGTGGGAATGTGAAAGCAAAAGCCATACGATGAAAAAATATCATTGACTGATAATATTGTCAGTAAATCAGGGGTTTCTTTTCAGTAAGATAATCCAATAGGAACATTACATCTTTCAGGTCTGTAATTCCATTTTGGTTGATATCGGTTTGATCATATGGGCCCCAATAAATATATGCAGCAATAAAATCATGATAATTGGGAACACGCGTAAAAAAGCCATAGTATCCCGGCCATGCACAACCTTCGCCCCAACTAACAATTCCGGCCAATTGCCAATGGCCATCATCAAAAATAACAAAGGGGCCGCCACTATCTCCCTCACAGGCATCTTTTCCGCCCTGGGAATAGCCGGCACAAAACATATTGTCTGTGATAAGATAACTGCTGCTTTCTATGCAAATTTCTTGGGGCATGATGGGCAAGGATACTTGAAGCAACTGGTCAGAAAATTCAGCGGAATAATCTGGGTTATATGGATCTTTTGGATCTGAATTGACAATGTTTCCCCAGCCAAGGACAGTACCAGTAAAGTTGGAAACCTCTCCCGAATAAATATCAAGAGGTGGAATTTCGTGTAATGGTGATGTCATTTCAAGTAGTGCGATATCGTTGTCAATTAATTGAGAATCATAGTGTGGATGACTAATAATCCGCTTGATTTTATGCATATGGTCCTGATAATCCTCAGTAAAGTCAACAATACCACTGACAATTTTAAAGGTATTGGTTGATACAACACCGCCAGTATCAGACTCCATACAGTGAGCAGCAGTGATTGCCCATTTGGGATGAATCAATGCTGCTCCACAAAGGGGGCCGCTATGTTCATTTTTAACAAGTCCCAGCATCCAGGGCCAGGCATCTTTCTCAGCGGGAGTACCCCCGACTATTCTTTTATGAGAGCGAAATACGCGATTACCAGCTAGTATTGGTGTTGTAAATACATTATGTATAATAAGTATTGAAACAACTATAATAATTGTTCGCATGGCTCCGCTCCCTGCGAATTGACACATTGAGATCTACTGGGGCTTGACACATTTAGATCTAAAAATGATGACATTCACATTGTCAAACCTTGTTCTCTGTAATACTTTAAGGCCCCATTGTGATATGGAATAAACGTTTCTTCTTTTTTGATATTATTGAGATTAAACATTAGAAGGGCCGGGTGAATTTTTTTAAATTCTTCAATATTTTTAAATATGGTCTGACATACTTGAAATACGACATCTCCAGAAAGGCGTCGTGATGTCAACAAAATCGCACCAATTTGAAAGGTTGCAACTGTTTTTGGATTATGGGGATAAACGCCCCCCAGAATATCCCCAGGTTCAATAAATGGGTTATCCCGCTGAACCCTTAATACCACATCTGATGGTATTGGAATAAATCGGCCCATGCAATCTCGGGTGATGCGGTCATAAAACGAGGCTGGGACGCCTAAAAGCTCAATAATGGCATCAACGCCGCCACTGCAAAAAATATTTCCCATTTCGCGTGTGGCCAGACCGGTGACACGCTCAAAATCCGAATTTTTCCATTCCATAGCGCTAAAAATCATATTGGCCACAGATCGCTTACCTGATCCCGGGTTGCCAATATTGATGCGTTTCCCTTTGAGTTCATTTAAACTATATATCTCTGATTTTTTGTGGACAATAACACCAATGGGCATTGGATAAAGGGTTGCAATGTAGCGCAAACCTGTTATGGGTTCTTGTTTATCAAAATTTCCAATACCTCGATATGCCTCATATGCGAGATCGAATCTTGAAATAGCAAAGTCAAGCTCTCCATTGCGAATGGCTTGAAGATTATACTTTGAGCCACTCGTACTATAAGTGATAAATCGCAGTCCATATTTCGTTTTTCGATTGTTGACCATTTTGCTGATACCTCTGCCAACTGGGTAAAACACACCACTTTCCGAGGCTGTCCCCAAAGTCAGATTGACTTTTGATTCTGTGTCAATTAACTTTTTATCGTAATGTGTTGGTGAATCTTCTTTCACTGGTTTGGTTGGGTTGACAGTTCCGGGCACCACTTTCGCATTAGCGGATCCTAAATGCGATATTAGACAGAAAACAACGAAACCAAGTAAGCATCGATTCATTACAAAATACCTGTTCATGATCCTTATCTCCTTTAAACTTGAAAATTAAAATACAAGCGCAATTATGTCGCTCATTATTAATGATATCTCCCCTAATTAAAAAAAAACTCCCCTTTAATAAATAATACCTTGAATTATTTTAGACACACCCTTAAAAACTACATTTAAGATATACTATTTTTTTTAAACAAGGTCAACATTTCGATAAAAATTATCATAATTTTTAACCCTATATCTTTGTTTTTCTGGGATCCAGTGATGATACGTCACAATCAAAAAAAAACATTCATATTATTTGCTTGCAATAACTAACCAAAATACGATACAATTATCTGTATACCAAAAATTCGGTGTAATCCATAATAGTAAATTTCCGAATAATTTTATAATGAAATAATGCTAAGGAGTTATCATGGCAGAGGATATTCAAATCCTTGTTGTCGACGATACTGTCACTTACAGACAGATACTTTCAAAACTGGTTGGTGAAATAAAAGACACACAGCTTGTTGGAACAGCATCCAATGGCAAGATAGCCATGTCTAAAATAAAAATTAAGGATGTTGATCTTGTGTTACTGGACATGTATATGCCTGTTATGAATGGCCTGGAAACATTGCAAACCATAAAAAAGGAACATCCTCACATTGAAGTTATCATGCTGAGTGCTTTTGAAAAAGCCAATGCCAATCTTACAATGCAGGCCCTTGAAAATGGTGCCCTTGACTTTATAACCAAGCCTTCTGAAGATTCTGTTGAAAAAAATATTGCAAAATTACGATCTGCGCTTATTCCGCTGATGTCATTGGTCAAAACGCGTAAATTTTCGAGAAAAGCACGAACGCTCAGCCTGACACAATCCAAACCAGAACCGACAAAAATACCCAACCGGATCCCAACAAAACCTATAACTGAATCCAAAACACAAACCATTGTTTCTGATAAAACGATACCCCGAAAACTACCGCATTTCAGACAACAATCCCGAACAGTCAACACAATAGATGCTGTGGCTTTGGGAGTATCTACAGGGGGTCCCAACGCTTTATTAAAGATTATTCCTTTTCTTGACAAAGATTTTCCAGTACCTATCCTGGCAGTCCAACATATGCCACCCATGTTTACAGCATCACTGGCCGAACGACTGGACAAACAATCTAAGATCCAAATTTGTGAAGCAGCTGATGGACAACGCATAGAGCCGGGGGTCATGTATATTGCCCCGGGAGGTCGCCATATGGTTGTGAAAAAAAACGTTGGTGGTTGTCATATCAATTTAATTGATTCTCCCCCTGTCAATAGTTGTAGACCAGCAGTGGATGTATTGTTCCGGTCTATTCTCAATGTTTATGGTGGCAATGTTTTAACTGTTATCATGACCGGTATGGGTAATGATGGCGCTGCTGGGGTGAGTGCTATTCGTCGAAAGGGCGGGTATTCCATTATTCAGGATGAAGCAAGCTCTGTGGTTTGGGGGATGCCCGGTGCTGTTGCCAAATCAGATAATGCTGATGAAACAATTGCCCTGGATAAATTGGCCACCCGCATTCAAGAACTTATCAAAAAAGGAGGCACACGATGATTAATGTCTCTGAACCAGAGTACATACTGCTTAAACAATTTATTGAAAACCATTGCGGTATTGTTCTGGAAAATGGCAAAGAGTACCTGATTGAAACGCGCCTGTCAGAACTGGCCAAGGAGGTTGGGGCGGTATCTTTTCAGGACTTTCATTTAAAAGCCAAGTCAGACAAAAGTGGCCATCTTCGTGAGCGCATTATTGATGCCATGACTACCAATGAAACATCATGGTTTAGAGATAAAAGCGCATGGGAGTATCTAAAAATGGTCGCAGTTCCGGCATTGATTGATCGAATGATCAAAGGTGAGATGGTTCGTATATGGTCTGCTGCGGCTTCCACCGGTCAAGAAGCCTACTCTCTTGCCATGCTTTTTTATGAAATCCTTCAGTATCGCGGCAAATTGAACTATCTTCACAGGCTTGAAATTCTTGGCACTGATATATCATCTTCCGCACTTACCACTGCACGCCTGGGACGCTTTGATACAATTGCTATCCAAAGAGGGTTACCCAAAGACAAACAAAGTCGTTTTTTCAAAAAGAGTGACAATCATTGGGAAATCATTCCTGAGATAAAAAAACTGGTTTCATTTAAAGAATTCAATCTTCAGAATTCCTTCATGAGTCTTGGACTCTTTGACATGATATTGTGTCGGTATGCATCCATTTATTTTTCTGAACAATTTAAAACAGATTTATTTTCAAAGTTTGCCCGAGCGTTGAAACATAAAGGAGATGTTTTATTACTCGGCGCAACTGAATCTTTGCGAGGGATTTCCAATAGCTTTGATATTGAATATTATCAAAACGCTATGATTAATCTGAAAAAATAGTGGATATTGATCCTAGGGCATATGTACAGGTTAAGCCAGATATATCTTGATTCCGCTTTGCGTATTTAGAGCGAACTTTTTATTCGCTCTTGAACTTAAGAGAAATATTATTTTAGGAATGAACATGAAAAAACAAATGAAATGGCTAATAATTTCAGCAGCACTGATCCTTACGATTATTGGGATTTGTAGTTACTTTACTATGAATCTTAGAGCCAGATATCTAAACAATACATTTCACACATTAAAATCAGAAATGCATATTGCTGCCACCCAAATTCATAGTATGGAAACATCCTTCTCTGAAAATCTATCTGAAATCACAGGAAAAATAAGCATCAAGGATCCCGGGGGCACTGATAGCCAGGATCTCTTAAGTCACTTATATAACAATAATTCCTTTATCGAAAGAATCATTTTAAAAGATTCAAAACAGTTTCTTATGGATATTAACAATCGGTATTCCCAAGATATTTATGAGTTTAACGATATTAATGCCATTGTAAACCAGGATCTTGTTCAACAAAAGAAAGTCTCTACCCATGGATTTGAAAAAACGATCCGCATTGTATTCATTATGCCTTTATTCAATCAAAGTAATAGACATAATCTTATTGTTATAATTGATCCTGAAAAAATATTTAAATCTGTATTTGCCAATCTTTACGTGACAAAAGAAGGGCAGCCCTGGGTATTGTGTCATTCAGGAAAAGTGAAATTTCTTTTATGCAATAATTGTTTTGAATTTACATGCAGATCAACCAAAAGCATTTTAAGCGATTTTGCAATCAGGCAATCCGGAGAGATCATTGCCAATGGACGCCTGCCAAACCAAAAACAACGATCTGCACAAAAATTGCTGACATCCTATATACCCATTTCATTTTTTGGCACAAACTATATGTTGGGCTATATGGTCAGTAAAAGAAGTGTATTGGGCATATTTGATACAATGATGTTTACCATTCTTGGTATATTCATAATGCTGAGTATTCTTGTGCTGATTATCGGTGGTGCCTTAATTCGTTCGATGAAACTGTCCCTTAATCGGGAACTTGCTTTAAAACAATCCATTGAAGAATCCCGAGATGAAGCCATTTTAGCCAATCAAACCAAGACAGATTTTATTACCAATATGAGCCATGAAATACGTACGCCAATGAATGGTATCCTGGGTATGAATGCCCTGCTGCTTGATACCCGGCTGGATTCAACACAATACCAATACGCCCAGACAATCAAGAACAGCGCGCACTCTTTACTGGCAATTATTAATGATATTCTTGATTTTTCAAATATTGAAACCGGCCAGATCCATTTGGAAGCCAATGCTTTCAATCTTAGAAATACTATCGAAGATTTCAGTGATATGATGGCATCACGTGCATTTGAAAAAGGCCTGGATTATGCCGCATTTATTCCCTACGATATCCCTGTTTCCTTGGTTGGAGATCCCAATCGATTGCGACAGATTTTACTCAATCTTGTTTCCAATGCAATTAAATATACAGACAAAGGCGAAGTGGTCGTTGAGGTGGCCATGGAAGATGAAACTGAAACGCATTTGCGATTACGATTTACCATTTCAGATACCGGACTGGGGGTACCCAAAGAAAGAATGGCACGCCTTTTTAAGCCCTTTTCTCAGGTAGATCTTTCCTTGACACGGGATTATGGCGGTATTGGACTGGGATTGATTATTTCAAAACAACTGGTTGAAAAAATGGATGGGGAAATTGGTATGACCAGTGTGGAACGAAAAGGTTCAAAATTTTGGTTTACAATTAAATTTCAAAAAGACAATGATAAACAAGATACCTTTAAAATATCCGAACATCTCATTGGATTGAACGCTATGATTGTGGATCATCAATTAACATGTAGAAAATTGTTAAAACACCATCTTCATCACTGGCAATGCGAAGTGACTGAAGCTGAAGATGGTATCAGCGCATTGGATAAACTAAAGCAAGCACACCTTCTTAAGAAATTACCGGATTTTATGATTGTCAGTTATCATTTGCCAGGTATGGATGGCAAAACGTTATCTAAAGCCATTCGAAAAGACCCCTCATTACGTTCGATTCCCCTGATTATGTTAGCATCTATGTTGAATCATGAACACCTTCAAAATTATAAAACCTATGGTTTTGTTTCATATTTTAAACGACCTGTAAAAATAAAACATATGCAAAAAGCAGTTTTACAGGCCATTGGCCATGATGACAGTTTCGAGTCTGAAAAGATAATTCAAACACAATCTGGAACCGAATCCCCTGCATCTGTAATTGTTGAGGATGCCAAGTTTAAAGGCCTTTTTGTTTTAATTGTTGAAGATAATCTTGTTAATCAACAAGTTACTGAAAATATGTTGTTAAAACTGGGGTGTCAGTCAAAAATCGCTGAAAATGGACTTGAAGCCCTTGAAATGCTAGAAAAAAGGGACTTTGACCTTGTGTTGATGGATATTCAGATGCCCAAAATGGATGGCCTGACTGCAACGCGAAATATTAGAAGCACCCAATCACAAGTTCGTAACCACGACATACCGATTATTGCAATGACTGCCCATGCGTTAAAAGGTCACAAAGAGAAGTGTTTTGATGCTGGCATGAACGATTTTCTCACAAAGCCACTGTCCATTGATTCCCTAGTTCGTGCAATTGACAAAACCGGTATTCAGCCATCTTATCATACTGAACCAGAAAAAGAGGTTGAAAAGCAAGTCGCTCAAAAGAATGATACTCAACAAAAGCAATCAGATCCCAATATTTTTGACCGAAACAGCTTGATGGATCGAGTTGGCGGCAATGAAGCGATTCTTGAAAATATTGTTCAGTTATTTCTCAAAGAAACCCCCAAACAAATTGGTGATCTTGAAGCTAGATTGGCATCAAATAATATGGAAGAAGCCACAAATGTCGCCCATTCAATCAAAGGATCAGCAGGCAATTTTGGGGCAACCCAGATGAGGGAGGTGGCTTATTCTCTTGAAAAGTATTGTCGCGATAACCATATAGAAAAAGCCAATGAAGCGTTTATTGAGTTAAAAGGGTGCTTTGATACATTAAAGGATTATATGACTTAAGGAATGCTCAAAATATAATGGGGAAGTTATTTTCAGAGAATTCCTAAGGAATGCTCGGAAAATAACATGCTCATTTTTCATGATCGTACAAAAGAATCAGGTCGTGTAGAGACGTAGCATGCTACGTCTCTACTTTCATGATCGTACAAAAGAATCAGGTCGTGTAGAGACGTAGCATGCTACGTCTCTACTTTCATGATCGTACAAAAGAATAAGGTCGTGTAGAGACGTAGCATGCTACGTCTCTACAGTACAATTACCTCAAAACGAACAATATCAATAATGGGGAAGTTATTTTCAGAGCATTCCTAAGTATTTCTAAAGAATATTCACAAGAAAAAATATAAAAGGACATCATATGCCAACGAATGAAGATAGTATCAAAAAATTGGCCAAAGTCCTTGATACATTGCCCAATGGCTTTCCCTCAACAGAAAGCGGGGTAGAGATCAAGTTACTCAAAAAAATATTCAACCCTGAAGAGGCCGAATTATTTTGCGATATGCGGTTGAGTTTTGAAACGCCAGAACAAGTGGCTGAAAGAACCGGGCGCCCACTTGAAGGCCTTTCCGAAATGTTAAATACCATGTGGCGCAAAGGTCAACTGTTTGGAGTTGATTTTGGCGAAGCTCAGGTATATAAAATGCTGCCCTGGGTTTTTGGAATTTATGAATTTCAGCTCAAACGCATGGATCGCGAATTTGCAGAGCTTTGTGAGGAATACAATCCAGTATTTGGTAAGCAATTCTTTGAGAACACGCCCCAACTCATGCAAGTTATGCCCATTGAAACTGAACTTGAAAACAATCAAGAAGCACTTCCCTTTGAACAGGTATCAAATATCATTGAGAATGGCCAATCATTTGCTGTTAATGAATGTATTTGCAAAAAAGAAAAAGCCATTTTGGATCAAAAATGTGACAAACCCCTTGAAGTGTGTATGGGAATTGCGCCTGCACCGGGTATATTTGAGGGCAATAATCCCTGGGGCGGACGAGCCATTTCTAAAGAAGAAGCCTATCAAATATTAAAATCATCCGAAGAAGCCGGGCTGGTCCATTTGACCAGTAATGTTCAGAATGACCAGTTTTATATCTGTAATTGTTGTGGGTGTTGCTGTGGTGTATTGCGATCTATCAATGAACTGGGAATAAACAATGCTGTTCATTCAAATTACTACGCTGTCATTGATTCTGATCTTTGTGAAGGCTGTGGCCTTTGTGCTGATGACCGCTGTCAAATTGAAGCCATTAAAGAAACTGATGACACCTACGAAGTTATCAAAGAAAAATGCATTGGATGTGGATTATGTATCACCACCTGTCCTACAGAAGCCATTCGTTTGGTGCGGAAACCACCTGAAGAATGCATAACACCACCGAATAATGAAGATGAGTGGTTTAAGCAACGTGCAGCATCACGTGGTATTGATTACTCAAGCTATGCATAAAAAAAAAGAGGCATCTTAAATTTGCAATGAAACGATATCTTGCGCCCATGCGTGGTCTTACTGAAGCTGTGTATCGCAATACATTCAGCCAATATTTTAAAGGGATCCATATGGCAATTAGTCCATTTATTTCCACTGTAAATGGCAAAATATCCAATCGTCATATTAAGGATGCTTTACCCCAAAATAATCAGAGCATGCCCCTAATCCCGCAATTACTGAGCAAAGATCCAGCAGGCTTTGTCTGCGTGGCAAACAAACTATTTGACGTGGGGTATCTGGAAATCAATTGGAATTTGGGGTGCCCTTATGCAATGGTTGCCAATAAGGTGAGGGGCAGTGGTCTCTTGCCTTATCCTGACATGATTGATCAGTTCTTAGATACAGTGCTCCACAAAATTTCCTGTCAACTATCTATCAAAATGCGGCTGGGACGCTTTCACCCTGATGAAATACTGTCTGTCATACCTGTTTTAAACCAATATCCCCTGACTATGGTGATCATTCACCCGAGAACCGGAATCCAGATGTACGATGGTTCACCCGACCTGGCTCAGTTTGAAAAGTGTCTTTCCCTGTCTAAACATCCAGTCATTTATAATGGGGATATACAACACCATACAGACCAGGCAAATATTTGCGAGCGGTTTCCATCAATTGAAGGCATCATGATTGGACGTGGAATTCTGGCCAACCCATTTTTGGCTGAAATGATTGACGATCCAAATGTTGACAAAGATTGGAATCGATTGAAAGAGTTTCATGATGAATTATACTGTCAATATCGTAACATTTTATCTGGTCCTGGTCATGTACTGGGTAAAATGAAAGAGCATTGGAAATATCTTTCCCAGGGATTTGATGATTGCCATCGCATATTAAAACGCATTCAGCGCACATCAAGCTTTAGACAGTATGACTCATGTGTTGTTGAAGCTTTTGATGGATACCTTCGTTGACATGTTGTTTATGAACATGTTATTAATAAAAAAGTTAATTTTTTGAGTGTAACCAAAATAGGCAGAATTCTGGGGACATGACTTTATTTTTTTATATAAAATGTTATATTATAAGATTTTATGTCAAGAAATAAGGGTCGTGTTCCCAGAATTCTGTCTATTTGGGTTACACTCTAATTTTTTAAAAGATTTCTTAAAAAAATTACAGTCAAAGGAGAAAACCTATGCACAAGAAACATTTATGGCATGTCTGGCCACTTTTTATTTTACTTGTGTCTCTCATCATGCTGCCAGGCAGCATTCAGGCCTCTGATTCCGAAGCAATGATTCAGGATTGGGCCATTCGGATTAAATCCAACGCAACGATCAATGACGTTGTTCAGGCAACAGGTACAAACCTTTTGGGTCCCATTGCCCATATAGAGCGTACCTGGCTCATATCCTTTCCTGTTTCGCGTATGGAACAGGCACAGGCCATTTTGGTTCGAAATCAGAGCATCGAATGGTTTGCTGCTCAAATCAAAAAACAACGCTTTCCCAGAGAAATGGCATTTGATCTGGTGTACTCTGATCCTATTTTTCCCTATCAATGGCATCTGGAGAACTCCGGTCAAAGTGGGGGGACACCTGGAATAGATATCCATGTACGAAATGTCTGGCAAAATATGAACATTTTGGGTAATGGCGTTGTGATTGGTATTGTTGATAATGGTATTCAGCATACACATCCGGACTTATCGTTCAATTATGTGGCATCAGACTCATGGGATTTTGTTGATAACGATACTGATCCCAGTCCAAACCTGGGCGCAGACAGTGCTCATGGAACGGCCATTGCCGGTTTGGCAGCCGGCAGAGATAACCTTCACTGTGGACTGGGCGTGGCATATCGTGCAGGAATTGCCGGTCTTCGTTTGACATCAGGCCCAATTTCAGATGCTCAGGAAGCCATGGCATTGTCCTATCAGCGACAATCCATTGATGTTTATGCCTACACATGGGGCCCTGAAGATAATGGACGCATCCTGAATAAACCGGGCCCTCTGACTTTGAAAGCCCTTGAACTCAATACTTCACAGGGACGAAACAGTTTGGGCAATATCTATGTAGTGGCTGCTGGCAATGGTAATGGCAATGGCGATAATGTCAATTATGATGGTCTTGCCAGTTCGCGTTTCACCATTGCGGTAGGGTCTGTTGATCACAATGGTAAACATTCAGCCTATAGTGAACCTGGTGCCGCACTCATGGTCGTTGCACCAGGCAGTGGTGATGGTGTATTTTTGTCGGGTACTGATCTTCAAGGATTGCATGGAGACAGTTGTGGTGATTGTCAGGATCAGATTAATGGGACTTCAGCGTCTGCTGCTCAGGTTGCTGGTATTATTGCTCTGATGATCGAAACCAACCCCAATTTATCCTGGCGTGATGTCCAGCATTTATTGATCCACAGTACCATCAAGAACGATCCAGATGATCCTCACTGGTTAAAAAATGCAGCCGGCCTGGCCTTTAATCCCAAATATGGCTTTGGATTGGTTGATGCAGAAGCTGCGGTAAAAAAAGCTCATGATTGGACCCCAGTGAATCCATCATCCTTTATCCCTTATAAAAAACAAGTGGAACAGGCCATTCCAGATAATAATCCATCAGGCATAACATCACTTATTGATGTCAATGCCACAACAGATTATAAGTTGGAGCATGTTGAAGTTGTTTTGAATGCAACTCATGAATATCGGGGACAACTGGAAATCACATTGACATCACCATCAGGCACACAAAGCTTATTGGCAGAACCCCATACTGATACTGGTGAAAATTATGCATCATGGACATTTACCACTGTTCAAAATTGGGAAGAATCTATTCAGGGCAAATGGCAGCTTTCTGTTGTTGACACTCAAGGGGGACACACCGGCAAACTGATTTCATGGGAACTTATCTTGCATTTAAATGGCGAAATCGGCCCATTGCCACCTATGGCCCGAGATGATGCCACTTTCACAGCAATTAATACCCCTGTCACTCTAGATATTCTTCAAAACGATTTTGATCCCAATGGCGATACACTGACAATCATCAATATGACCCTGCCTGCATCAGGAACAGTGGAAAAAAATACCGATCAAACAATCACCTATACGCCAGATGATAATTTTTTGGGACAGGATCAGTTTCAATATACAGTATCAGATGGTCGCGGGGGTGAAGATACAGCCACTGTATCAATTACAACAGTCATTATTCATGATCCATCCTTTGAAAAAGGGTCTCCCAATCCTTTTTGGATAGAACAATCTGTGCAATCTGATTCTGTCATACTGGCATCACCGGAAATGGCACATACTGGCAAATACCTGGTCAGTTTTAAAGGGGGACGAAATCGCAACGAGCAGGCATCCTGCTACCAAAATGTTGTCATGCCAATGGCGAATCATGCCAGCCTTACATTTTGGCTAAAAATTGCTGCTGCTGATGTCTATGGACGTTTTAGCGTGGTAGTGGATGATGAGGTTGTGTTTACAATCAGTCAAATTCGTCACAATGAATATGAGCGATGGCGTCCCATTGTCGTCAACCTGGATGCTTTTGCAGATGGCAAAAAGCACAATATTAAATTTCAAGCAAATATCAAGTCAGGCTCGGGTGATACCACCTTTTTACTGGATGATATTTCCATGTCTATTGGATCAAAACCGCCTGTGGCAACGAATGATCATGTGCAGACAGAAATGAATCAACCGGTTATTATCGACGTTCTGGGCAATGACTATGATGCCAATCTCGACAAAATCACTGTCACCAAAGTTTCAGAGCCACAGCATGGAACCGCCTATGCCAATTTTAACCAAACCATTACTTATACGCCGGATAGTATGTTTGTTGGCGAAGATACTTTTACCTACACAATCAACGATCAAAATGGGGGAAGCGATACCGCCCTTGTGCATGTGATTATTTATACAGATAAAAAATTAATGCTGACTTTACCTGAAAAAGTAATTGAAGGTGAAGGTGTTATTACTGGTAAATTGTTTGTACCAGAGGCCTTGACCAATGACCTTGTGGTACAATTGATATCCAGCGATACATCAGAAATTCAATGTCCATTGACACAAGTGACTTTGCAAGCAGGGGAAAAAGAACTGGCAGTTCAATTTCAAGTGGTTGACGATACCGAACCAGATGGTTTTCAAAAAGTTTTAATATCTGCATCTGCGCAAGGCTGGATTGCCACATCAGTAAAAGTGGAAGTTGCGGATAACGATGTTGGCCCGCTTCTCATGGTTACCCCTGCATCTGCACAAATATCCTCCCAAAGTGGCACAATTGAGTTTTCTGTTCAAAATAAAGGGCAGGGCAGTATGACCTGGACCGCTGTATGCAATCAAACCTGGATTCGAGTAATCAGTGGTCAGACCGGCAATAACGCGGGTACGATTACGATTCAATATGATACCAATCCCAATCCCACTGAGCGAACAGCCAATTTGATCGTCATGGCACCTGATGCCCAAAATTCTCAAATTACCATCCCCATTTCCCAAAATAAAGGCACCATTGAACCATCAGTCCTGAAAGTATCCCCAACCGAACTGCAAGTTGGATATGCAGAAAACACTGCAACGCTTTCTGTTGAAAATACCGGGGCAGGCAATATGGTCTGGCAGGCCAGAGCGACAGTTGACTGGTTGATTATCACTGATGGTGACACTGGTGTCAATGCCGGTCAGATTGTCGTACAATATTTAACCAATACCGATGATGCCCGACAAGGAACTGTTCAGGTGACCGCACCTGGCGCAAACAATAGTCCGGTTACCATTTTGTTTAAACAGGAAAAAGGTTATGTTCCCAAACCTGTACTTCACGTTTCACCTGATATGATCACCATTTCTGAGGATGGGGGAACTGTTTCTCTAACAGTCACCAATAAGGGCGATGGGCAAATGTATTGGCATTCAGCAACAGAAGCATCATGGCTTTCCATTAAATCAGGCAAAACTGGCATTGATGATGGATTGATTACAATTACATGTGAAACCAACCAGGGTGATGCCCGAATGGCTGAAATCATCATTGCCTGTGCAGAATCAACCCCCCCAACAAAAAGTGTTACAATTCGACAAAATGAATGCCCGCCAGCAGTTATTGCCATTGAACCCAAATCTGTTGAAGTATCTGGTGTCAATGGAATTGTGAAATTTGATATCACGAATACTGGGGGTGGCGCTCTAAACTGGACTGCCAGTGTGGATCAGAGCTGGTTAGAAATTTTATCAGGTGCGTCGGGTATCAATGAAGGTACTATTCAGGTTGCTTATGAAAAAAATATTGATGACGTGCGTGTGGGAACACTGACTGTGTCTTCATCAGATGCTCAAAATCAATCTGTTAGCGCACAAATACATCAGCGCACATTTGGTGAAATTCGTGAAAAGAAATTAGCATTGGGTAAACCAGATGACCGGCTGGGCATTAAAGTGAGTATGGGGCAAAATCTTGTTATTGCTGGTGCCAATATGAATGATGACCGGGGAATTAATTCTGGCAAAGCCTATATCTGGCGATTTAATGAAGATAAATGGCAAAAAGAAGCCAGCCTGTTATCCAGTGATGGTGAAAAATATGATTATTTTGGCAGTGCTGTGGATATTTCTGGAAACATTGCAATTGTTGGTGCTTATGGCAATGATGATAATGGCAGTCAGTCGGGTTCAGCCTACATATTTCGATATAACAATTCATCATGGGTTGAAGAAGCTAAGATTGTTGCAACTGATGGTTATGTGCATGATTCATTTGGATATGCAGTGGCTGCATCAGCCAGTTATATCATTGTTGGCGCAAATGAAAGCGATGATTTGGGAAGTAATAGCGGAGCGGCCTATATTTTTTCTTATAATGCCGATACTGGGCGATGGGCCGAACAGGTCAAACTTATGGCGGCAGATGGCGAATCCTATGATAACTTTGCCTGTTCGGTGGATATTGATGGTGACTACGCAATCATTGGTGCAGACAGCGATGATGATCATGGCAGTGCATCGGGTTCCGCATACATTTTTAAACGACAGCCCAATAATAATTGGGAACAGCAGGTCAAGCTAATTCCCAATGATGGCAGCAAATTTGATCATTTTGGTTGTGATGTTGCTATTTCAAATCATTACGCAGTGGTGGGCGCTTATGCGGATAATGCCAAAGGGACAAAATCTGGCTCTGCATATGTGTTTGAAAACATTCAAGGTTCATGGCAACAGGTTGCCAAGCTTATTCCGGCTGATGGTTCTCACTATGACTTTTTTGGATGGAGTGTTGCAATCAGTGGAAAAAATATCATTGCCGGCGCCTATGGTGATGACAATTTGGGCAGCCGCTCGGGATCTGCATATATTTTTCAAAGAGTTCAGGAAAAATGGACTGAAATGAAAAAAATCTGTGCATCTGATGGTGATTCCAACGATTATTTTGCCTATGCTGCTTCTATCTTTGATCACTATGCCATTGTGGGTGCTTATGGTGATGACGATTATGGCTCAAAATCTGGCGCAGTTTATGTCTATGATTTCCGAGATGCACTGGCATTTCCTGATAGTTCGCAACCCCAGTCCAAGCAATTGAATATTACACAGCTACCGCCTGCTGGTAATCGTATACAGGACTTAAAAGGGTGCGTGACCGGTTTGGATACAAATAATTTGACTGTCAATGTGTTTGCAAAGCGGAATCAATGGCATGGTATATGCGTGCCGGCTATGTTTACTACTGATGGTTGTTGGTCATGTGATATTACCACTGCGCCTTACGATCATCAGGTACAAGAGTATTTCATATTTGTGCTGCCACAAACGATATCTGCACCTGATATTTCCGATGCACCGCTCCCGGAAGCCTTATTTGAAAATGCCATACTCATGAAACACATTCATCGTTAGGAGTTTATACCATGAATTTTTTCAAAAAAACGATATGTTTAACTTGGATAATCAGTATGTGCCTGTCAATGGGATGCACCTCAGGCATAGAAAAATGGGTCGGGCAAAAAGGCTATGTATTTGATCCAGACTTTCGTGAAACCCAAATTATGGGACATATTCTTCAAGACAATAAAATTGTTATCAATCCATGCATTGCCAATCGGTCAATATCAATGCCCCTTTCAGAAAAAGCGCAACTGCATACCATTGAAGGCAGCGCAAACATAAAACGCTTACTTCAAGAGGTAACAAAAACACCCATCATGGGTGATTTTTTTCAGGCACAACAGGCAATACTGACCTTGCGGGATTTATCCACAGAAAAGCTGACAGAGTTTATACCAACTGGCCCTTGTAATAATTTTAAAATGAAAATGATCACTGAAATATTGAATGCTGGTGGCATGTCAGTGGTCATTAAAGATGCCGGCGGCAATGATATTACCTATCTATTTAAGCCGGTATCTGAGACAGCCGTGCCAAAAGATGTTGTATTTGGTCGGCCGATTTTCATCACAGGCCGACAATTTCACCTGGGTTTTAAAACAGAAACCATTGATTGTAAATCAATCAACCGGAAAGATATCCTGATTAATCGTGATCAAACTGTGAACGATGCGGATGTGGCGCTTCAACTGCGATATATGGATCATCGAAGACAGGGATATGAAAATATTGCGCTGATACGCATTATGGTCAGTGGCTTTATCCCAGAGGATCAAACAGATGTAAATACTATTAAATCCAATCAATTTTTTGATGTAACTGATCCAGAACAAACATGGGAAGCCGCACACAAACCACAAAATGGCCGACTTGAATTGACCCAAGGGGGCATTGTGCAAGTTTTTGAGGGCGTCCGCGGCGGACTGGCTGCCAAAACGAGAAGTTCAGGCATTTACTTTGAAGTATTATCTATTACTGAGCGGGCTGTTCAGATGCGAATACAGTATATCAGTTATTTGACACAATAACAGCTTGGGGGAAGCAAACTCGTTTTATCTGAATTATTTATCATTCATTTTCATTTTTGTGGCAACAGATCTCAGATTGTTTCCCCAATCAAGAGCCAGAGGATCAATTAAAATTAACTGACCTCCGATTTCTCTGGCTATTAGCCCCGCGCTTTTGGTGGAGAATTGGGGTTGGGCAAAAATTGCATGAATATTGCTTGTTCGGGCCCTGTCAATCAGTTTTACCAGTTGTGATGACTTAACACTTTTGCCTTCAATCTCAATGGGGATCTGGTTTAATCTATAATCACTGGCAAAATATCCCCAGGAAGGATGAAATACCATGAATGATTTATGCTGGATTTGGGAGAGTATTTCAATCAATTCTGTATCTAGTTTTGCAATTTTGTTTATAAGGCGATGATAGTTTTGATTGAATAATTTCCGATTATTGGGGCTGAATTCTTGTAAGGCAAAGAAAATATGTCTTGCCTGGATCATGGCCAGGGAGGGCGACAACCATATATGTGGATCAGGCTCATACTGTGATTTCTGTTGATGATGCTTGGAATGCATGTGTCTTTTTGCGATGCCACGATCTGTGTGAACAATTTTCAGGTCTGAAAATAGATTATGGATTTTGGGCAGCCATTTTTTTTCAAAGGGAACACCAATGGAAAAATAAAGGCTGGCCTTTGAGAGCTTTGCCATTTGTCGGGGTGAGGGCTCATATGTTGCAGGACTTGCAGCGGGCAATACCATGACTTGAATGTCAAATAGATTTCCGGCAATCTTTTCCACAAAATATTTTTGGGGCAAAATACTAACAAACACTGTTGGCTTTGCACTTGCTGTTGATGCTAACAAGATTAGCAGAACGCTTAGAATAAATGTTTTTGTTTTCATTTTTAGCCTTCTGATTCGCACAACTGTGCAAATGGGGGCAGACCTTGTCTCGACAAATAACCAAAGGCATTTATCAATAATCAATGTTTCATCCCATTTGCACAGTTGCTGAAAACAATGCCATGACGATCAAAAACAGGATTCAGTTTTTTGTCAAATCCATTCTTGCTAAAATAAGCCAGACGAAGCTGTTTATGTTGAAATCGTTCTTTTGCCAGGCGTTTGGCTTTGTCTGCAAAGTCTTCCACCATTTTTTTTGTAATTTTATAAATATTCTCAGGCGCATAATTTTTGCATTCAGCCATGATGACCACATCTTTACCTTCCAGAACAATGTCAATTTCATTTCCGGTTTCTAGAAAAAAGCAGAGTTTATAGGTAAATTCTGTTACTGAAATGCCTTCTGTCAAACCGGTATCCCTGTCAATGATTGATTTGATGAGTCTCAGGAGAACTTCACGTTCATAATAATGCCCTTTTAAATTATTATGGTCACCCTGGAGTACTTTCAGTTTTTGCCTCAGGATATCAGCATCTTCCAGGCTGAGTTCCAACTGTTTGATACGTTCTTTCAGGTCATCAAGAAGGCTGTCATTGCGGAAATATTCATCAAAGTCTTTGTCTGGCAGCCCCAGAATATCTCCATAATTTGTCATCAAAACCTTTTTTAAAGTTCGGTCAAATACGCCGCCATACCGCCCCTGGTTCTGTTCAACAATATCATATTTGTAAAGAAGCTCCAACTCTTCGCGCAGCTTTTGATCATCAATGTCCAGCGACATCTCACGTTTTATATCTCTTGGATAATACCATTCTCCTTCATTCCTGCATAGAAACCAGGTCATTCGTCTCATATTGATATTATTCACTGCTTTCATTGCCAACATCAGGTATTCATTCCAGTCATGCCTGATTGTTCCATTTTCAACCTCGTATCTCAAGGCTTTATCTGCATCTTCAATAGTGCTGATAGATGTTTTACCGAACTTTGGAGACAGGAGTTCTAAAATCCTTCCTGGAACATTGTTCGTGATATGTGCAATATAGTGGGCAATATTATGAGTCAGTTCGTGATTGTATAGTTTTCCATAATTCAAAATCATGGCCACAGATTCATTGATATCCATTTTGGGTACAATAAATTCGGAAAATCTGTGAGGCAGCCAGCGCATCAGTTCTTCTGATACAACGCCCATAAGGGAGCCTGTGATCAGAAGGGGCGCAACTCTCACTTCCGCAGTGGACATATAGGCTTTGCAGGGTTTATCTTCAACACCAGCATCAATGTACATATTTAAATATTGGAATTCATCAATCATCTGCACCACTTTTTCTTTAACACCCGGTGTTGTTGCAAAAGAACGTGGCGTCGCAGTTGCCGCAATTACGTATTCATACTGGGGCTTTTCTTTTTCCAGCATATTGATGCATCGGTTTAGATTATTCAATATTTTTTCTTTATTGGGAATAGCAATGGATTCAACTTCCTTTCTGAATTCAGTGACATCCAGATCAGCCTTAGAATTAACTGCATTACGAATCAAGCGGGTATCCCTTAAATAATAACCCGCGACCTGCATATAAAACCGCGTTAGAAAATCATGATAGAATTCCTTTGCGCTGCGGGTTCCTTCGGTAAATTCATAATAAAAAGGGATTAAGCCATTTTTTTCGCTATAAATGATATTATACAGACGTTCAAGAACCAGGCTTTTGCCAATTTTGCGTCGGCCAAGGAAGGCGATACTGCGACTGAGCTTTTTTCGGATATTATCTGTCCAGTTATATAGAAAATCTAATTCTTTGATTCGACCGATAAAATTTTCTGGTTCGCCAACACGCTCTTCAATGGCAAATGTTATTCCTTCAAGATCCCACCTGTTGTTTTTGTGAAGCTTCAACAGTTTTTGCATTATATAGTCCTCCCTGGTTGTTTATGTAGGGGCGCCTTCCAAAAAAGTCGGACGTTTCTTTTCTTAGTTCCGGGTAAAGTATTGGTCACGATCATCGGTTTGATAAAGGTTCTTATTCTCAACTGCTAAAAACAATTCCTATACGATCAAAAACAGGATTCAATTTTTTGTCAAATCCATTCTTGCTAAAATATGCCAGACGAAGCTGTTTATGTTGAAATTGTTCTTTTGCCAGGCGTTTGGCTTTGTCTGCAAAGTCTTCCACCATTTTTTTTGTAATCTTATAAATATTCTCAGGCGCATAATTCTTGCATTCAGCCATGATGACCACATCTTTACCTTCCAGAACAATGTCAATTTCATTTCCGGTTTCTAGAAAAAAGCAGAGTTTATAGGTAAATTCTGTTACTGAAATGCCTTCTGTCAAACCGGTATCCCTGTCAATGATTGATTTGATGAGTCTCAGGAGAACTTCACGTTCATAATAATGCCCTTTTAAATTATTATGGTCACCCTGGAGTACTTTCAGTTTTTGCCTCAGGATATCAGCATCTTCCAGGCTGAGTTCCAACTGTTTGATACGTTCTTTCAGGTCATCAAGAAGGCTGTCATTGCGGAAATATTCATCAAAGTCTTTGTCTGGCAGCCCCAGAATATCTCCATAATTTGTCATCAAAACCTTTTTTAAAGTTCGGTCAAATACGCCGCCATACCGCCCCTGGTTCTGTTCAACAATATCATATTTGTAAAGAAGCTCCAACTCTTCGCGCAGCTTTTGATCATCAATGTCCAGCGACATCTCACGTTTTATATCTCTTGGATAATACCATTCTCCTTCATTCCTGCATAGAAACCAGGTCATTCGTCTCATATTGATATTATTCACTGCTTTCATTGCCAACATCAGGTATTCATTCCAGTCATGCCTGATTGTTCCATTTTCAACCTCGTATCTCAAGGCTTTATCTGCATCTTCAATAGTGCTGATAGATGTTTTACCGAACTTTGGAGACAGGAGTTCTAAAATCCTTCCTGGAACATTGTTCGTGATATGTGCAATATAGTGGGCAATATTATGAGTCAGTTCGTGATTGTATAGTTTTCCATAATTCAAAATCATGGCCACAGATTCATTGATATCCATTTTGGGTACAATAAATTCGGAAAATCTGTGAGGCAGCCAGCGCATCAGTTCTTCTGATACAACGCCCATAAGGGAGCCTGTGATCAGAAGGGGCGCAACTCTCACTTCCGCAGTGGACATATAGGCTTTGCAGGGTTTATCTTCAACACCAGCATCAATGTACATATTTAAATATTGGAATTCATCAATCATCTGCACCACTTTTTCTTTAACACCCGGTGTTGTTGCAAAAGAACGTGGCGTCGCAGTTGCTGCAATTACGTATTCATACTGGGGCTTTTCTTTTTCCAGCATATTGATGCATCGGTTTAGATCATTCAATATTTTTTCTTTATTGGGAACAGCAATGGATTCAACTTCCTTTCTGAATTCAGTGACATCCAGATCAGCCTTAGAATTAACTGCATTACGTATAAAGCGGGTATCCCTTAAATAATAACCTATCACCTGCATATAAAAACGCGTCAGAAAATCATGATAAAATACCTTTGCGCTGCGGGTTCCTTCGGTAAATTCATAATAAAAAGGGATTAAGCCCTTTTTTTCGCTATAAAGGATATTATACAGTCGTTCAAGAACCAGGCTTTTACCAATTTTGCGGCGGCCAAGGAAGGCGATACTGCGGCTAAGTTCATTTTTTATATTATCCGCCCATTTGTAAAGAAATTCAAGCTCCCTGATGCGACCAATGAAATTTTCCGGTTTACCCACACGTTCTTTGATTGGAAATTCAATGCAGTCCAGTTTCCATCGATTATTTTCATCAAGTCTTAACAATTTTTTCATTATATGATCCTCCTGAATGTATTTATCATTTGCTAAAAACAATGCCATGACGATCAAAAACAGGATTCAATTTTTTTGGGTACAATAAATTCGGAAAATCTGTGAGGCAGCCATCGCATCAGTTCTTCTGATACAACGCCCATAAGGGAGCCTGTGATCAGAAGGGGCGCAACCCTAACTTCTGCAGTGGACATATAGGCTTTGCAGGGTTTATCTTCAACACCGGCATCAATGTACATGTTTAAATATTGGAATTCATCAATCATCTGCACCACTTTTTCTTTGACACCAGGGGTCGTTGCAAAGGAACGTGGTTTTGCAGTTGCTGCAATTACATATTCATACAGAGGCTTTTCTTTCTCCAGCATGTTAATGCAACGATTTAAATCATGAACGATTTTTTCTTTATTGGGTACTGAAATGGATTCAATTTCCTTCTTAAATGCAATTACATCCACATCAGCATTAAAATCTACTGCATTACGAATCAAGCGGGTATCCCTTAAATAATAACCCGCGACCTGCATATAAAACCGCGTTAGAAAATCATGATAAAATTCCTTTGCGCTGCGGGTTCCTTCGGTAAATTCATAATAAAAAGGGATTAAGCCATTTTTTTCGCTATAAAGGATATTATACAGTCGTTCAAGAACCAGGCTTTTGCCAATTTTGCGGCGGCCAAGGAAGGCAATACTGCGACTGAGCTTTTTTCGGATATTATCTGTCCAGTTATATAAAAAATCTAATTCTTTGATTCGACCGATAAAATTTTCTGGTTCGCCAACACGCTCTTCAATGGCAAATGTTATTCCTTCAAGCTCCCATCTATTGTTTTTGTCAAGTTTCAAGAGTTTTTGCATTATATCTTAATACTTTGTGGGCGAACATAAAGTTCGCCCATACATTTTTAAGGGGGTATTCTAAATAAGAGTGTTTTTTTGCCCTGAATCAGGGTAGTCGTCCGGTTGGCACGACACACAATTCATAAACTAATTAACTCTTGGTGCTAAGGCGCCACTCTGATAACGTTTATACATATTTTCCAATGAAATGGGTTTTATTTTAGACGCCATTCCCGAACAACCAAAGGCTTCATATCGGCTTTTGCAAATGTCTTTCATTCCCTGGGTTGCAGATTTGAGGTATTTACGCGGATCAAAAACCGATGGTTTTTCATGCAAAAATTTCCGAATGGAACCGGTGGATGCCATTCGCAAATCAGTATCAATATTGACTTTACGCACCCCATATTTGATTCCTTCAACCACTTCTTCCACAGGTACACCATAGGTCTGACCCATTTCACCACCATGACTGTTGATAACAGATAACCATTCCTGGGGCACTGCTGAAGAACCATGCATCACAAGATGTGTATCTGGAATTCTTGCATGAATTTCTTTGATACGATCAATTGCCAGGATATCACCAGTGGGTGGTCGCGTAAATTTATATGCACCATGACTGGTTCCAATTGCAATTGCAAGGGCATCGACCTCAGTTTTCTTTACAAAATCAGCTGCCTGTTCAGGATCGGTCAATAGCTGATTTTGTGTTAGTTTGCCTTCAGCACCAGACCCATCCTCTTCCCCAGCAATACCGGTTTCCAAAGATCCCAGACATCCTAATTCACCCTCAACTGAGACGCCACCAGCATGGGCTATCTCAACAACTTGCTTTGTCACTGCAACATTGTATTCATAAGTAGCGGGCGTTTTCATATCTGGCATTAAAGATCCATCCATCATAACAGAACTAAAACCACTTTGAATGGATCGAACACAAACTGATGGATCTCCCCCATGATCCTGATGCATGGCCAGTGGGAGATGGGGATACATTTCTATTGCAGCGAGTATTAAATGTCGTAAAAATGGTTCTCCTGCATATGAACGTGCGCCGGCTGATGCCTGTACAATGATTGGACTATCAGTCTCATTGGCTGATTCCATAATCGCCTGGATTTGCTCCATATTATTCACATTAAAGGCAGGTATGCCATAGCCATGCTCTGCTGCATGGTCAAGTAATTGTCGTAAAGAAATAAGCATAAAATTCTCCTTTGGGTATTTTTTTATAAAATCTAATAAAATAATTGGGAATCCTTCATATTCCAGTTAACACTTTTTTTGTACGATTTGTCTTATGTAGAGACGCACGGCAGTGCGTCTCCGAGCAGAGAAAGGGCAAACATTTTTTGGTTCTTAATTTCAAAGCATCAATAAACCTTTCTTCGCTCGGAGACGCACTGCCGTGCGTCTCTACAAGGGGAAACACAATCACAATTCTGGGAAAAGTGTTAACTACTTTTCAACAAATATGAAGGATGCCAATAATTGATATTATACAAGATCATCGTTTTCGTCAAGGCAGAAGCTAAAAGCGGGTGGTAATTATTGGATGAATTGTTTTTGGGCGTGCAAGAGACCTTGCACGCCACTGTGTGGTTAAGATTCAGTTTTGTCAGCGTCCAATGCACTTATTCGTGATTCCACCTGGGAAAGCATTTGTTTTAAGTCCTGAGCTTCATCACGTAATGCATTAAGCTCGTCTTCTTTTGTAAAGTATGCATTTTCTTGCACGACTGGCATCATATAAGGTGCAGCGAAATTTTGTCCTTGGCGACCTCTGCCATAACCAAAACCTCTGCCATAACCAAAGCCTCTCATGCGACCTGCCGGATGCCCCCGAAAACCGCGTCGGTTCATTGGGCCACCCCCATTGGCATACCTTACTCTGCGACCTCTGGCTGTGCCGCAAAGTCCGCGACCACCACCGGTCATTGCTCCACTACCTTGTGGGCCTGTTCCATCAAATCCTGGCATATGATACCTCCTTTATGTTTATGAATTTCCACGCCCCTGGTTTTGGCCGCGACCTTTTCCGCCGCCGCCGCCACCTCGGCATCCACCACTTCCTTTTCCCCGACCACCGGATGAGTTACAACGTCCTCGTCCCTGACCGGTTCCTTTACCTTGACCCCTGGGGCCTGTTCCATTTTGATTTGGCATAATTACCTCCTTATGTTTTTGCTGTAAACAGCGTTTTTGATGGTGTCGTTGTTTACCATTTCCTGGTAATTCATAATTTCCACCGCCAATTTGAATGCCTTTGCCATTGACCAGTGCATTTCCCACAATGGATCGTCCAATACTTAAAATTCGACCAAAGGTCTGTCTTGACACATTCATTAGACGAGCGGCTGACGCTTGATTCATGCCTTCAACATCAATTAATCTAATGGCTTCAATGCATTCAACAGGTAGTTGCATGCACTCGATATTATTGATTACTTCGCGGGTTGGCATGAATACAAGATTATGGGGCTGCTTTACGATAAATCTTGGTTTTACTGGTCTGGCCATTTGTTTTTTCCTTAATTATGATCGTTATTCAATATTTTGTGCTTATGCTCAATAATGTAATTGCTTTTGGATTGAATGTCAAGAAATTTTTGTCATTTGACCAAAATTTTTATTACTGATTGGTTTTATTGATTATATTGAAAATACGTCGTGGATTTGTTGAATTTTTGCAGTCTTAGCGAATGTCAGGTTCGCACCTGCATTGTTATTTCTCATAGGTTTGGTTTCGGTTTGACCGGCAATCACCATCCATGGAGAGTGGGAACGAGGTAACCATGCCATCAACCCCCCCTTTATTAATGGATTGTAATTAATCTAAGACCTCACGAATAGCCGCAGCGAGCTCCTTTTTAGACAATGGTTTCATCAAACATTTTTTTACACCCAATTCTTGAGAATTACTGCCATTGATAATTTCACTGTAACCCGAGCATATGATAACAGGAATGTCGGATCTAATCTTTATTAACTCAGCAGCCAATTGATCGCCGGATATTTCAGGCATGGTCATATCGGTGATCACCAAATCAAAAGCCATTGCATCTAAACGAAATTTTTCCAAAGCTTTTTTGGGTTGTGTTTCGCACATCACTGTATAGCCCAGAGATTTCAAAATACGCTCTCCCAATCTAACCAACATTTCTTCGTCATCAATAAACAGAATACGTTCTGAACCACCGACAATAGGTGTTTCCAAATTTTGTGTTAATTGCACCTGACGTTCAATAATGGGTAAATATATATTGAATGTTGTCCCTTTTCCGGGTTGGCTATAAACAGTAATCGTGCCTTGATGTGCGCCAACAATGCCATACACGACAGAAAGCCCCATTCCAGTTCCTTTTCCTTTTGGTTTTGTGGTAAAAAAGGGTTCAAAAATGCGATGAATCATGTTTTGTTCGATACCACAACCAGTATCACTGATAGATAACTTCGCGTATGTTCCTGGTTTTAAGGCATTAAGGCCTTTGATATCATCCTTGTCAAGCTGTGTTTTTTTCAAAGCGATTTCCAGCAAGCCTGTATTGTTCATTGCCTGAACAGCATTTGAACAGAGATTCAAGACAACCTGGTTTATTTGTGTGGGGTTGGCCATGACTGTTTCATTAATGTTTTGAATATGATCCACAATGTTGACTGTTCTGGGAATAGCTGCTCTTAACAGGTGAAACGACTCTTTAATTAAAGGAAAGATATTGATCGGTTCTTTTTCAGGCTGTGTTTTTCGACTGAAAGCAAGAATTTGTCGAACCAGCTCTTTTCCGCGATGACAGGCTGTTTTGGCTTCCTCAAGGAATTCTTTCAATGATGATGATTGGGGGATTTCATCAAGAACAATCTCGATATTGCCCAAAATTATGGCAATGATATTATTGAAGTCATGGGCAATTCCGCCTGAAAAAGCGCCAATGGCTTCCATTTTTTGTGCCTGTCTGAGCTTTTCCTCAATCTCGCATTGACTTGAAATATCCCTGCCAATGCCAATTGTTCGGCCATCAGGCAAAGAAAAATGCGCCCATTCCTGAGTTTTTACCTTGCCATCTTTTGATTGGGGATGATATTCTCGAAATGTGCCATCACTTTTATGCTTATTTTTATTCAACATCTGTTTCAATTCTTCCTCAGGAAATACTAAACCAAGTGGATCTTTGGACTGATTAAGTTCTTCCATAGTGAATCCCAGGCGTTTCTGAGCCTCCTTATTCCAGATCTTGCATTGCGCATCTTCATCAAAGGAGATAATCATTACCGGAACATGTTTTACGATTGCCCGAAATGTCTCTTCACTTTTTTGTTTCCTGGCAATGGCCAGGTTTAATCTGACAATCAGTGCATTGAATGCCACTTCCAGAAGTTTCAATTCATTTTTTCTTTTAGATTGTATTGTAATGGTTGAGTTATTCTGGGATTCAACATTGAATTGCTCAATACTGCCAATCAAAAGCTTAAGTGGACGATTCAGTAAGCGAAATCCAACCCAGACAAATAGAAACCATAATGCAATGGTTTTAATAATGGCATTCAAGATGATAAAAGCAAAGCCGACTTTCACTTTTTGAAAAACAATTGCATTACTGGAATACAATGTTACATCACCAATCAATTGACCCGAATATTGCAGGTCAAAGTGATGATCAAATAGGCTGGCATATTCTGTTGCATTTACATTATCCAAATTATTCTCAGAAACAATATCGCCATTGCTATTACGAATGACTCCCCTGGAATAAAGTTTGTTGTGATTTTCATCCAGGAGTTTCACACCAACCAAAATCGTGCTTTTCATCATCCCATCAATGGTTGATTCCCATTGTCGGCGATCCAGACGCCACAAAGCCTGATTCAAGATAGGCGCAAAGGTCGCCTGCTTGGACTGTAATTCCAACTGGATTTGTTGCTTAATATGCGAATATTCTGCCTGCATATGTATTAATGTTACAGTCAGGGTAACAAGAAAATATATAGCAAAGGTTATTTTGAGTATCTGAACTGTTATCAGATTTCTAAATGACAATTTGTTTGATTGGGACATAAAATCACCTGTTATTTATAAGGAATACCATATTGCGAAAAAAAATGATTAAGTGTACCATCGGATTTCATCTTTTCCAATAATTGATTGATTTCTGTTATATCTGGGTGAGCATTTTTACGAATCAGAATGGTATAATAGTTTTTAAGATCATATTTGTCAGAAACCAAAATTTTTTGTTTCAAAGATGGATGTTCATGCAAAAATTTTTGAAAGAAAGATAGAATGACAACAGTCATATCTGCTCTTCCTCTGATAACCGAACGTATATTACCTTCATGGGTTGATGTCAGGCTTGCGTTAAAGTTCTTTTTTAAGTATTGTTCATCTGTTTGATAGTTGCAAAAACCATAATGATATCCATGAATTAATAAAATGGATTTTCCATTGAAACTATTAAAATACGATTGATCCTTACCCGGTTCGGCCCTTGTAATATACTTTGAGCCACCTTCAAAATAAACGATGCTGGCATCAACATTTCTGTTTTTCCATCCCCAGTCAATGCTTTCAAACAAGATCATGTCGTATTTGCCATGATTGAAATGATTAAAGCGCCTTTTTGATGATGTGAGAAAAAAATCAAAGGTATACTTTTGTTGAATATTATTGAGCAAATGGATAAAATCAATGCTAATCCCCTGAGCTGCTTCATGGTCATCAACAACAAATGGTGGAAAATGATAGCCCCCCACTTTGACAACTCGCCCCTCGTCTGCTTGAATGCATTGAATACCAATAATGATTGAAATAATCATTGATATAATATGTTTAAACATGATAATCTTCCTATATTCAAGATATCGTTAAAGCTTTCCTGAATATTTGCGTTAGGCACATTGATTGCAATAACATGATAGATTTATCCCAACAAATTAACTGCCATAAATAGGTGAAATATGAAAAACTTTCGGCTTTTTGTTGAATGGTTTATCCCCTCACAAATCAAAAGTGACATGAAATATCATATTCGCGCCCGACAATTTGTCATATTTGCGTTGATCGGGATGATTTTTTATATTGTGAATATGATCAAATGGTATTCAATGGGGTACGCGAACCTTGGCTTGAGCATGATGACAGTGCTGATAGTCAATATCCTGATGCTGTTTGTCTTTCGGGCGACTGGTTCAATCAATATTGCAGGAAATGGCCTGATGGCCATAATCAACTGGCATTTTTTTTATCTCATTTATCTTACCGGTGGGCTACAATCTTCAGCAATCTCATGGATAGTGATTATCCCTGTTTTTGCGGCACTGTATTTCAGCAATCGGGTTTCAGTTATCTGGTCAACAGTCAGCCTTTTGGGCATTCTTTCATTTAATTATCTGGAACATCAAGGCGTTTCATTCACATCAATCATTACGTCAAATCAACAAATCTGTCAAGCCAATCTCGCCAATTCAGTTGGGCCCTTAATTGCTGTCTTTTTTGCCGGGTGTTTCTTTAACCTTGCCATGTACCGGGCCTTTGATGGACAAAAAGATGCCATGGCCAATCAAAAAGAAACCCTGGACCAATTGAATGCTGTTTTTGATAGTGTTACAGAAATCAGTGAAAGCATTTTGTCAACATCCACTATTTTGGATAGTTCATCTGAAAACATGAAATTGCGATCCGATGAAATGGCGCAAAAAACAACAGAAGCCTCATCCATTTCCCAAAAAGCCAATATAAATATAAAAAATATGGCCAGTGCATCAGAGGAGGTGAGCAAACAGGTTTCGTCGGTGGCATCAAAAGGCAATCAACTGGTAACAAATATGAAAGACATTGGTGATGCCACAGGCAAAGTATCTGATAATCTGAGCATAGTTGCTGAATCGGCTGAAAGCATGTCGCATTCAATTAATATCATTGCAACTGCCATTGATGAAATGTATGCATCCCTGAATGAAGTTGCGGAAAATTCAGGCCGGGGAGCTTCGGTCACACATGATGCCTCTGAAAAAGCAGACCAGACCTCAACAATCGTCAATACACTGGGCCATGCGGCGAAAGAAATTGGGGAGGTGGTTGATTTGATTAAAGGGATAGCATCACAAACAAATTTATTGGCGCTTAATGCCACAATTGAGGCTGCCGGGGCTGGTGAAGCAGGAAAAGGCTTTACAGTTGTTGCAAATGAGGTTAAAGATCTGGCCAGACAGACTGCACGCGCCACTGAGGATATTCGTGAAAAAATCGAAGGGATGCAAACCAATACGCAAGATGCGATTAAAGCGATTGAAACCATTGTCACTGTCATTGCTGAGGTTAATTCTATTATGAGCAATATTGCATCTGCTGTAGAGGAGCAAACTGCAACAACCAATGAAATTTCAAAAAGCTTTTCAGAAACAGTTTCTGCCGCAGATGCTGTGGCAAAAAATGTTCAAAAAGCCGCTACACGAGCGGCTGAAACATCAAAAAATGCTGAAAATGCCATTCAATGGGGACGAGAGGTGTCGAATCATCTGGATGATGTCGCTTCAGCAGCAGTTTCCATTGCAAAAGATGCACTTCAGGCATCAGAAAGAACCGAATGCGTATCCACATATGTGCATGATGCGCATACAATCGTTCTTGAAACATCAGAAGAAAGCAAACAAATTAAATCACAGGCAAAAACCCTGACCCAATTTGCAAATCGTCTGATCAGTGCTGTTGATAAAGGGCAATAAAACTATGTCAAATCAATCCAATAATTACCAGCTGGTTCAAAGAAAAAGCATACCAGAAACTCATAAGGAAACTGATATTGTAAAAAGAATTCTGCCATTTTCAGTAACCTTTCGATGCAGAAAAAATGATGAAATCATTATGAAAGGCAGTGAGTCTACCAGTATCTATTATGTTAAGTCTGGCGCTATCGAAGTGTTCTATAATCTTCAAGATACAAAGATCGTTGTAGCCCTTATTGGTAAAGGAAATTTTTTTGGTGAAATTGGCTTTTTTGATGGTATTTCCCGCATACGTGAAATTCGCGCAAAAGAATCTTCTGAAATATGTGTTTTGTCAAAAGAAAAACTAGATGAGATTCAAACTATTAATCCCAGGCTCTTTAGCGAATTAATTTTTTTTCTGGCCCAATCTGTGTGCCAAAAATTTCGTTTATTGCTTGAAGAAAGGGAGCCGCTTCAATCATATGCAGAATCTCTGTCCACTGGTTTTCGGAGTTATAATACTCCCAATCCCCTCCCTGAAGATTTTTTTCACACAAGGGAATGGTCTAGTATTCATGTTATGGTCAGGGATTTCCGACAGCAAATGGAAGTCCTGTCTGAAAAACTTCACGCACAAAAAACACATATCATAGATAACAAGGTCCGAAATAGAGTTCATAAACTACTCAATTATTTTTTTTATGGCTTAAAACAGTTCAAAAAACGCATATTGAATACATCCATCGAGTCATTTATGTGGCATTATGTTTTTAAAGAGATTTATCCTATTATTATGAGAAGTCGCTTTGCGGATCGTGCATACACCAAACCAAAGGGGTATGCTGGGGATTACATGATGATGGAAATGTTGTATCAAAACACACCCGATGGTGATGGCAAACTGGGTATTGTCATTGATGACTGGTGCCTGAGTACGCCATCAGCCCAGGCAGTGAGAAATCGTAAACAACTCCTTTCTGCTCAGATCAAATCCATTTGTGATCAAAAAAAAGAAACCCAAATTGGACCCATCAATATAATGAATTTGGCCTGTGGCCCCAATCGGGAATTGTTTGAATTCTTGTATAAATGTAATTATACCCAACGAATTGATGCCACCTGTGTGGATATTGATTCTCAGGCACTGCATTTTATAGACCAGCAAATCAATGTTTTTTCACATCAAGCAGTCATTCGCCTGATGAATGAAAATCTCATTAAATGGGCTCTTGGAAAAATTGATCATGATTTTGGCCTTCACGATATCATCTATTCTGCCGGGTTGACAGATTATCTAAATGATGAACTATTCATGGCATTTGTTAATCGCTGTTATTCACAATTAAAAGATAATGGCTGCCTGATTATCGGAAATTTTGCCCCAACCAATCCTGACAGATTGTTTATGGATCACATTCTGGATTGGCGATTAATTTATCGAACAGCCGATGAATTAAAACAATTGTTTCAACAAACGGCATTTTGTGATAATGTGACTATTTTTTCGGAACCGCAACAAGTTAATTTGTTTGTGCAAGGGATTAAGAAAGAGTAATTGTATTTTTAAAACTCACAAAACCGGATCATACCATGAACATAAATTTACTCACATTATCATTTGATGATGCGCTGGAAGCCCAATTTCGACAGGATTATTTAGATAAAACAATCGGGCAGGTGAGACTATCACTGGCGCTGGCAATTGTGTTTTATTCATTGTTTGGCATTCTGGATGCAGAATTGATTCCCGACCAAAAAGAGATCATCTGGGCCATTCGTTTTGGCTTTTTTTGTCCTGTGGCATTGCTGGTATTGATCATGTCTTTTATGGACCGGTTTTTACGAACAATTCATTTCTGGATTGCTGCTGTTGAAATCGCTGGTGGTATAGGGATTATCAGCATGACTGTCATTGCACCACCACCTGCCAACTATACCTATTATGCCGGCCTGATATTGGTATTGTTTTTCGGCTTTACCATTTTCAGGCTTCGTTTTGTGCTGGCCAGTATCACAGGCTGGCTGATTGTCATATTATACCAGGTTGCCGCCTTATCTTCTGATAACCCCATGATTATGGTTATTAACAATAACTTCTTTTTTATCGGCGCCAATCTTGTGGGAATGTTTGCCTGTTACTCCAGAGAATTGAACGAAAGAACCAACTTTTACCTGGCTCGCTTGTTAGATATTGAGCGTGAAAAAGTAAGTGCTGCCAATCTGGCTCTTGAAAAACGTGTCAAAGAGCGGACAGTTCAACTGGAAAAGACCAATACAGAATTGCTGAATGAAATTGAAGCCAACAAAAAAGCGGAAAAAGAAAAAAAATTCTTGGAATCAGAACTCAGGCAGGCCCAAAAAATGCAAGCTATTGGAACATTGGCCGGTGGTATTGCACATGATTTCAACAATATCTTGTTTCCAATTTTTGCCTATGTCCAAATGGCAATTAATGAAACATCTGAGGACAATAAAGTTCAACGCTATCTGAAACGTGTTATGGGGTCAGCCGAACGTGCCAAAGATCTGGTTCAGCAGATTCTCATGTTTGCCCGAAAGGGTGATCAGGAAAAAAAGCCCCTACATATTCAACCAGTTGTCAAAGAAGCACTTAAATTGTTAAGGGCCAGTATTCCTGCAAATATTGAAATCAGCCAGCAAATTGCAAAACGTTCAGCGCCTGTTCTGGGAAGTGCTATTCAGTTGCATCAGGTTATTATGAATTTATGCACCAATGCCTATCATGCAATTCAGGAAAAAGACACCGGATGTATTGATGTTCAAGTGTATGAACAAACAGTTGATTCAACGAATATCGCTCAATTTCCCAATATTAAGCCTGGAAAATACCTGTGTCTGACTGTGAAAGACACCGGTATCGGCATGGATGAATCAATCAGACAGCAAATATTTGATCCATTTTTTACCACCAAAGAACCTGGAAAAGGCACAGGCATGGGACTTTCGGTGGTTCATGGTATTGTTATTGATCATGGTGGATACATCTATGTTCAAAGTGATACAAGCATTGGAACACAATTTTTTGTGTTGTTTCCATGTATTGGTGGCGATCTGGTAAAAAAAGAACAAAATGATACAACAGCCAGTTTCAAAGGCTCTGGTGAACATATCTTATTGGTTGATGATGAACTGGATGTTGTAAAAGCCCTTGAACATATGTTGATAAAATTGGGCTACCGGGTAACATCACATTTAAGCAGTGAAAATACCCTTAAAACTTTTCAACAAAATCCCAATGATTTTGATCTCTTGCTCACAGATCAGACAATGCCCCAAATGACAGGGATGGCGTTATCTAAAAAGGTGCTACAAATTCGACCCGACTTGCCTGTTATCATTTCAAGTGGATATAGCAAACAGTTGACTCAAGAAAGCATGGAAGCCATTGGTATTAAAGCATTTATACTCAAACCAATCACTTTGAAGGAGTTGGGATCAATAATCAAAAGGCATATTATTTGCCGAAAAGCAAAGGAATAATGAACTATGAGCCAACTTGAAGACAATGGATTATTTTCAGACGACGATATCATTTTTGCAGACGAAACTGATGAAGAGTTGACAGTGCCTGATGATATAAAACGCTGGAAAATATTGATTGTTGATGACGAAGCTGAGGTCCATACTGTCACACGAATGGTTTTGGATGATTTTCAATTTGAAGGACGCGGCGTGACATTTATGAGTGCTTATTCCGGGGCAGAAGCCAAAAAAGTGATTGAAGAAAACCCTGATTGCGCATTGATTCTGCTTGATGTTGTCATGGAGACCAACGATTCCGGGTTGGAAGTGGTCCGATATATTCGTGAAGAATTAAAAAACCAGTTTGTTCGTATTATTCTACGTACTGGCCAACCCGGTCAGGCACCAGAGCGAGAGATTATCACCCAGTATGATATCAATGACTATAAAATGAAAAGCCTGCTCACCGAGCAATCACTTTTTACAACAATTACATCAGCCATTCGATCATTTCGGGATATCAATATTATTGAGCGCAACCGAAAGGGGCTGGAACAAATACTTAAATCCTCAGTATCCCTTTTTCGGTTACAATCATTAAAACAATTTGCCAATGGCGCGCTGACACAGTTGTCATCACTTTTAGGACTTGACGACCAGCTTTATCTTCATGCCTCTGGATTTACAGCCACGCAGGATGATGGCCAGCTTAAAATTATTGCTGGTACTGGGAAGTTTGAAAACTGTCTCAATCAACCAATAAACAAAGTCGTTCCAGATAAAATCAGGAAATTGCTAGATGAAGCAACAGAAACCCAAAACAGCATTATTTCAAACACAGACTATGTGGGGCATTTTACCAGTAGAAATGGTTCAAAAAATTTCTTATATATGGGCGACTACAATCAACATTTATCCAATATTGAAAAAGATATGATCCGCGTATTTACATCAAATGTTGCCATTGCATTGGATAATATCTATTTGAATCGAGAAGTGGTTGACACACAAAAGGAAGTTGTCATTACCCTGGGTGAAGTGGTTGAAACCCGATCCAAAGAAACTGCCCACCATGTACGTCGTGTGGCAGAATACTCATATAAACTGGCGTTGATGGCAGGTATTGATGAATATAATGCCGATCTCATTCGACTGGCCTCTCCCATGCACGATGTTGGCAAGATTGGCATTCCAGATACCATACTCAACAAGCCTGGAAGATTGACCCATGAAGAATTTGAAATCATCAAAACCCATACCTTAATTGGATATGATATTCTCAAACATTCTGATCGTGAAATCATGCGGGCGGCTGCCAATATTGCTTTGGAACATCATGAACGATGGAATGGTAAAGGGTATCCACAATTACTCAAAGGTGACAAAATTCATATTTTTGGCCGCATTACCGGCTTGTTGGATGTATTTGATGCCTTAAGCTACAAACGTGTTTACAAGGATGCCTGGCCACTGGATAAAATTATCGACCTGATCAAAGCCGAACGTGGTGAGCATTTTGATCCCACATTGGTGGACCTGTTTTTGGATAACCTGGATGTTTTTCTGGCAATCAAAGAAGCTTATCCTGAGGAAGATGAAGACCTGGAAACAAGCAGATAATGCTTTATTCATCAAAGTCAATCACTTTAAAACCATCTTCAATCTTTCCATTACAATCAATTGTTCTGGCATAATTCAATTTGGGGTGTTTTCCCTCAGCTTTATAGCATGTGGAAGTGGCTTCAACCAGTTTCATTTTAATAATCGGATACCGGGGTTCATATTCTAATGCATTCAAGGAAGGGGCATATCGTTTATTGTCAATATAATACACTTCCTGCATCACTCTGAAATTGTTCAATTCATGATCCACAGCAATATGATAGCTGCGGTCCCGATACTCAATATACATAGGAATACCAATGGTAATTGCCAGATAAACTTCTGTGCCAATGAGACAAATAGAGAGCAACAAGCCGAGAATCATGTGCTTTTGTTTACCCAGCACGCGAAATTTTTTTTCAAACTTTTCCTTTTTAATCAATAAATAAACGAGTATATCAAGCATTGAAAAAACGATGGGAATCAATGTCCAGCTTAATAAGACATATATATATCCCATGATATTGCGGCTGGTATAGAATTTGTGCATACCAAAAACACCAAAGAAAAGGGAAAGCAATATCACAGTGGATTTTTTGGCAGGTTTTCCCGGAAGTTCTACAGGCGGCTTCTCCAATTTGATAGCGCCAGAGGGCTTAAAACCATCCACTTTAAATTCAGATCCTTCCTGATCATCTGTTGTGATCTCAAGTTCAGCATCTTTGGGCGGTACTTCTTTTTTAATTTTACACTCAGCACCGGCTTTCTTTAAAGCGGCCTGAATCTTTTTACAAACGTCCTGGCTGGCATTTTTTTTAATAACAATGGCTTTACCTGAGAGTAATTTGTCGGCTTTTTCATCAGATAGTTTCAAAATTTTCGCCAGCTTGGGTTTGACATCATCCGGACTGGCACCTTCAGATAACTCGCCTTTAAATATAACACGAAATTTGTCTTGACTCATGATTAACCTGCTTTTATAGGGGTATTTTATTGGTTCATATATTTGTTAAAAATTTTCTGATAGGTCCCATCAGTAAATATCTCAAATAATACAGCATCAAATTGGGGCACAAGGTAAGAAAGGTCTTTTACCATCTCTTTTTCTTTTGTTTCCAGGAATTTGGAAAAGGTAATATATGCTGGCGTAGCAGTCAAAGGAACAGATAAGGGATAAACGCCATCAATCTTCAACTGTCCCAGCGTATATTCCCCAACATGCCGATTGACAAGCACTGCATCAATACAATGCTTTTGTAGTATTTTGAAATTGATTTCCAAATCGCGCAATCGAAATACCTGGTACATTTGCCGACGCTCGCCTTTTTCAAAATCATATGGGTTTTTAAATCCCTGAACAATACCAATTCGCTTACCTTGTAGATCTGAAATCTTCCCTTTGAAAGGCATTGGTTTATCCTCATGCACATAAAAAACCAATGATGAAATATGAACAGGTACATTGGTATAGTGCATAAATTCAAGACGATCCTTGGTTTGAAATGCAGCGAACATGCAATCCAATGTTCCAAAACGCATGCTTTCCAGCAAAGTGGCCCATTTGTATATGTTAATCGAAATATCAATACCCAGTCGTCGGGCAACTTCGTACATCAGCTCAACTTCAATTCCCTGAATTTTGCCATCTTTCATAAAGCCAAATGGCGCAAATACATTAGTGCCACATTTCAACAAAAACTTATTCTTTTTGGCGTTTGTGGTTTGTGGTAATATCAATTGTAAAACCAACAGGCATAAACAAGTCCATAACACCCAATTTTTTTTGAAATATTGTCGATGCTCAATCATATTTTCCCCTTTTCTCTATAATTTTTTTAAATCTACGTGTGGTTGTTTGGTTTTTTTAATGAAAAAAATCTATACCATTAACCATTGAGTTTTTCAACATAATAGTTCATAGAAATTTGTTTTTCCAGCCAAAAAAATACGTCGTGAACTCAACGTCAGACCAATGATCAGGCATCTGTCGAATTATTTCATTAAAATCAACAAGTTATTTATCATTGTGTTTTTCATTTGATTTTTTTTTAATAAAACTATTGACATTTATTCATTGAACTGGTTTATCTGTACGAATGATATTTTTTAGGTTTTATAAAAACTAAATGAAGAGGCTTGAGATGAAAAACAACGTTTTCTTAACTGTGTTGTTCATGATGCTGTTTTGTTTGTCAACAAATGCATCATCGGACAATACTTATGATTTAGTCTTTGCAACACAGGATTTTCCACCTTTTAGCTATCAAATTGGAAGCTATGTTGCAGGGCCAGCCGCAGATATTATTCGTGGGATCTGTGTTGATAGTAATTTAAGATGTGCAATTTATAGCAAGGAATGGTCTGATGCCCAAATGGATGTAAAAAAAGGGAAAGCACATGCCATGTTTATCATTGGTTGGAACAAAAATCGTTCGTCATGGCTTCATTTTTCTCATCCACTTATAAAAACCGAGTATGGTATTTTTGTAAGAAAAGGTAATGCCTTGGATTATAAAATGAAAAAAGACCTCAAAGGATTAAATGTGGGAGTTTATGGCCCTTCCAATACATCACAATCTCTACTAAAAATCAAAACAATTATCAAAGATATGCGGGTGGATTTCAGTCCTGACAGCTCCACATGTTTCCAAAAATTATCTCGAGGAGAAGTGGATGCTGTTTATTCCAATAAAGCAGTTGGGCAGTGTTTGATTAATCGCTACAATATCAAAAATATTCGATATGCCGGTCGTGACAAATCATTGGAGTACTACCTGGGTTTCAATCAAAAGTATACAAACAAAACCCTGGTGGATAAATTTAATACAAGTTTTGAAAAATTTCATAAAGCGGGTGTTATCAAGGAAATTTTGAGCATGTATGGCATGTCCCCTGCTGAAATAAAATAATAGATACCTGTCTGAGATCAAATAGTTAAGTATAAACTGAGATCGCTTACCGTGGTTCTTCCTGAAGCAATTCAAATCTATATTTCAGAAAGAACCAAAGTTGAATAATAATCAAGGAATATTTTAAAAATAATATCCTCATTTTAAAGATCGTACAAAAAAGCAATGACGCTGAGAGACATACATGCTACGTCTCTGCAGTACATTAACCTCAAAACGAACAATATCAATAATGGGGAAGTTATTTTGAAAGCATTCCCAAGTAATAAAGGTATAAGCCACACGTTTTTTTTAAGACAGACGTGTGGTTTAAAAATAAATGAAAAGTAAGCCCACCCCTAACAAAAAAATTTCAAAAGGAAAATCCGGTTATCGTCGCAGACGTTCATCTTATAAGGGACAAAAAAAAAAACTGTATCCAGGAAAAGATCCTGAATTGAAACAAGTTTTTGCCGATATAGGTGTACCGGAAAGCCGACCATTTCAACCCGATCCTTTTCAGATTCAGGCCCTTGAGGAAGTCTGTAAGAACGATTGCCTTGTCACAGCCCCTACAGGATCAGGAAAAACGTGGATTGCAGTTGAAGCCATTGCAAAAGTATTTAGTGAAGGTGGTAATGCGTGGTATGCCTCACCCCTCAAAGCCTTGAGCAATGCAAAATATATTGAGTTTTCAGAACGTTTTGGCCCTGAAAATGTTGGTATTTTAACCGGTGATCGGAAAGAAAATACAGAGTCCAGAATTATTGTTGGCACCACAGAAATACTTAGAAATCAACTCTACGATTCCATGCATCGAGGTGAGAATATCAATACAGCAATTGTGATCCTGGATGAAGCCCATTATCTGGGCAATGAAGATCGTGGTGTGGTATGGGAAGAGATTATGATTTATTTGCCCCAGCGCATTCCACTGCTCCTGTTATCTGCAACCATTGGCAATGCCAGGCAAATTGCTGACTGGCTGGCATATATTCGGAACCGCAATTGTTCAATAATAGAAGAAACAGTTCGTCCGGTCCCATTGTACAATCTTTTTTTTCATCCATCCGGCACTCTGTATCCTTTGATTGAGCCCAAATCCACTGAAAACCGAATGTATCAAAAGGTAAAAGCGTATCTGAAAAAACCCTACTATTTTACCGCATCACCCCGATCACTGCCGCCTTTGGGTGAAGTTATCAAAGTATTGAAAAATTATAATTTGCTGCCTGCTATCTTTTTTTTAAAATCCCGATTTGATTGTAATCGCGCTGTAGAAATGTACAATGAACGTCTGGATGAACCCCACAGCCGAAAACAAGCCCGCAACCAGCTAATTTTAGATTATATTCATCAATATCCAATTCTAGCAGATCATTCACAAATGTATAAGTTGAGAAGACTGGCTGTGGGGGCACATCACAGCGGGCAGCTTCCCATGTGGAAATTGATCATTGAAGCATTAATGACCCGAGGTTTATTGGATGCTGTATTTGCAACATCCACAGTTGCTGCTGGTGTCAATTTTCCAGCGAGAACTGTTGTTATCATGAATTCAGATCGCTTCAATGGCAGCGAGTTTGTGCCTCTGGATGCTACCCAATTTCATCAAATGACCGGTCGCGCAGGGCGACGTGGTGCTGATCAAATTGGCTTTGCGGTGACAATCCCCGGAAAGTTTATGGATTTACCCCTGATTGTTCGGCTCAATCATTCACCACCATCCAATATTGATTCACAAATTCAAATCAATTTCAGTATGGTATTAAACCTTTTGCTTTCACATACACCATCGGAAATCAATCAATTATTGGAAAAATCATTTGCAACTTATCTCATTCTAAAAACAAGACGTCTGTCCCATAAAAAGAAAAAAGAAGCACGTACACGTCTATGGCGGGAATTTCAGCGTCATCTTCGTTTTTTACAGAAAGAAAATTTTGTTTCAGAGGATGAAATATTAACTGAAGATGGTATTTGGACGTCTCAACTTCGAGTGGATCAACCATTACTTATCGCTCAAGGATTTCGTAAGCAAATTTTTCCAAAAGACGATCCAGCCATGCTGGCCGCACAGATCGCCAGTTTTGTTAATGAAAAAGAGTTTGACGATTCCAAGATTGAAGATCTTGCACCACTTGAACTGCAAGAAAACCACCAAAATATGATTGAAGCCTTGCGTCCACTGGCACGTCGCATGGGCATGCACGGCTTCACTGCCCGACCATTATTCCTGAAACCAGCGCTCACAGTTTACAATTGGGCAAAAGGAGAGTCTTGGTATGATGTTGTCAAATTGTCCGGCCTGGCTGAAGGGGATCTGGCAATGATGATGATTCGTACAGCAGATAATCTCCGCCATACAGCAACCTTGAGTGAATACTTTCCTGAAGTAGCTGATACATCCTATCAGGCCATATCCTGTATTTTACGAGAACCTGTAATTATGGATGCTCTCTATTCCAAAAAATAACAGAATCTGTTATGAAAATTTTGATATTGAAAAGGCCCTGCAATTTTTACGTCAAAAGGATCAAAAAATGCAAGCCCTTGAAAAAAAGATTTGCTGATGCTTACTGCTGCTTACTGCATCCGCCCGGGACGTGAATGGGCTGGTGGGGCACCAAAGATAAATTGTGATGGATACTTTTTAGCATTTTCAGTTAATTCTTTTAAGTTTTCGGTGATCAGCCTGATATTGTCAACAGTTTTTTCAATATCGTCTTGTTGGACAAACAGCAGGGAATCCAAGCGCCTGAGGGTTCTTTGAAATTGGATGGATGACTCGGGCAAATTATTGGAAAAGGATCGAATTTTTTCTGTTGCCTGGTTCAACTCTTTGGCGGCCTCTGTTAAATGGACCAATAAGCCGGCAATAGGCTTCTCTGATTGTCTGGTAATGCGTCTGGCTGATGCCATCATTTCCTGAGTTTCTTCAATAATGCCATGCAAGGCATCCTTATTTAACAACATTTGTAAATGTTGATTGGTTTCGCGCAATTCAGATAATAATAAGGTCGCTTCCTGGGTCATATTCTTCAGGTGAGCGGTTTCAACAATTTTTTGCATTGTATTTAGTGTTGCGCCAAATTGCCTGGTAATTTCAAAAAAATTGATTTTTTTGATATGCAATAAAATACTGCTAATCGCATCACTGATTCGGGTAATGACACTGGGTGTTGATGGCACGTATGGGTAATTGGGTTTCCAGTCAATTTGCAAAATTTTATGTCTTTTGGGAGGAAGGTAGTCCATTTCCAGATAGGCTGTTCCGGTAATGCCCTTGAAGGTTAAACGAATTCGCAGGCCCTTATTGATTTCATAAATCAATTCACCTTCGAGAAATTCTTCAATGGAAAATGGAAATTTTTCAGTGAGGAGACTCGAACGAACCATGATGAGACGTGTCTGGGTTTCATAAGCTGTGGCCGCCATGCTGATAGATTCGACCTTACCAACATGAACACCGCGAAATTTGATAGGGGAACCCACCTCCAGGCCTTGGACAGATTCTTCAAAATAGGTTTCAATGATAACCCGCTTTTGAAACAGTTTTCCTGCGCCAAAAATGACTATCAGCACTGTAAAAATGCAGCTGCCAATAACCACAAAAATGCCGAGTTTAAAATAATTGGGCGTACTCATGATCGCATCTCATGGATATTACGATTAAAAAATTGCCGAACCCAGGATATTTTACAATTTTCTTTCAGATCAGCAGGGTGACCTTCGGCAATAATACCTTTGACACGTTTATCCAGCATGATCACCCGATCTGATATGGTTTCAATACTGGCAAGTTCATGGGTGACAATAACAAAGGTCATTTTGAGATCTTTAGCCAGTTGAAGAATCAATTGATCCAGTTCGGCGGAAGTGATCGGGTCCAGGCCGGCTGAGGGTTCATCTAAAAATAATATACCTGGATCAAGTGCCATGGCTCTTGCGATGGCTGCACGTTTTCTCATACCACCGCTGATTTCCGAGGGATAAAATTGTTCATAGCCTGACAACCCCACCAGATTTAATTTCATCCGACAGATGTGTTGGATGCCTGAATAGGGTATACATGTAAATTCTTCCAAAGGCAAGGATACATTTTCAATTAGAGACATAGAGCCAAACAATGCACCGGTTTGATACATCACGCCAAAGGATTGTATTAACTTTTTGCGTTGATTTCCTTTTGCAGTGACAAGATCGCTGCCATTGATCTGAATATTGCCGGCAGATGGTGGATACAAGCCAATAAGATGTTTGAGAAGTGTGCTTTTGCCACATCCTGAACCGCCCAGAATGATAAAAATTTCACCCGAGTGAACAACAAAATTGATATCTTTCAGGATAATGGTGTTCCCATATTGGGCGGTCAAATGGTTGACTTGAATAGCAGGATCCATCATATGTTATAACTAAATTCTGTTATTAAATTGAATGCATTGTCGAATATACTCAATGGCCTGTTCGGGCGTGTCGGAATAATGAACCTCTCCGAATTGAAAAAAGAATTTGCCAGCCGGCCATCCCAGCATAATCACTTTGCGATTCATTTTCAAGGCCATGGCGACTTCCGAAATTGTGCCGGTGCCGCCGGAGCATGCAACCACATAGTTGCTGGATAAGACATTAATGGCATTTCGCGCAATCCCCATACCGGTAAGAATAGGGATATCAATCCAGGGTGAAACATGATCTGTATGGGTGTCCGGCAAAATACCGATAGTTAGCCCACCATTTTCTTTTGCACCTTTGGCAGAGGCATCCATGACACCACAATTTCGCCCGCCATTTAGCAATATCCAACCTTCTTTGGCAATCAATTTGCCCAAATCATAAGCCAGGCGATACTGCTTGATATCTGACTCTCCACTGCCCATTACGCCTATAATTGTTTGTTTTGACTCACTTTGCATTTGTTTTAAGATGGCATCTTTCATCCTAAATTATCCTCCAAAAACAACCTGTGGTAACCAAGTTACCAAAACAGGAAAAGATACGACAATAAATAGTCCTATCAGTTGAACAATAACAAAGGGGATGATCCCTCTGTAAATATGTCCGGTTGTTATCGATGGTGGTGTTACTGCTTTGAGATAGAAGAGTGAAAAACCAAATGGAGGTGTCATGAATGAGGTCTGAAGATTGACTGCAATCAAAATACAAAACCATACGGGGTCAAAACCAAATTCTATCATAATGGGTGCTAAAACCGGAACATGAATAAATGTTATTTCAATAAAATCCAAAAAAAATCCAATAACAAAGATCAGCCCCATGACAATAAACAATACAAACCATTTTCCATGAGCTTCAGCAATCGCCCCTAAAAATTCACGCACCAACTCATCACCGCCCATACCTCGAAAAACAAGGCCAAAAGCAGCTGCTCCCACAAGGATGATAAACACCATACATGTTAGCTCCATTGTGGCCAACATGACATCGTTCAATATTTGATAACTGAATCGTCTATTGATAATTGTTAAAAACGTTGCTCCCACAGCCCCCACAGCCGCTGCCTCAGTGGGAGATGCAATACCGGCAAAAATTGACCCCAGAACAGCGATCATCAAAAACAGCGGCGGAAACAATGCACGCATGACGCGTTTGATCAGCAACAGACCAGAAATCGCATCTCTTTCATGCTGTGGAATTGCAGGGGACCATTGGGGTTTGATAATTGCGATTGACATTATGTAGACAATATATAATCCCACCAGCACAAGGCCAGGAAAAACTGCACCCAAAAAGAGGTCGCCCACAGGCACGCCGACGATATCACCAATGAGTACCAACACAATGCTGGGTGGAATGATCTGTCCTAATGTACCTGATGCAGAAACTGTACCGGTTGCTAATTCATTTTGATAGCCGCGTTTCAACATGGTTGGAACAGCCAGTAAGCCCATTGTGACAACTGTTGCTCCGACAATGCCGGTTGATGCGCCCATCAAAGCGCCAACCACAACAACAGAAACTGCCAGTCCGCCTCTGATTCGACCAAACAATATCCCCATTGTATCCAGCAATTCTTCGGCCAGGCCAGAACGTTCGAGCATCACGCCCATGAAAACAAACAATGGCACAGCCAGAAGAGTTACATTGGTCATGACTCCCCAGATGCGCAGTGGCAGCAGATTGAAAAAATTCCATCCAAATCCGATAAGCCCGAAACATAATGCGGTTCCCATCAGGGTGAATGTGACCGGAAATCCTGCCATCAGCAGAATGGTCAATGCCAAAAACATCCAGGCCGGTAAAAAATCCATAAACATGGTTTATTTTTCCTTTTCAACAGGGATATTCATCACAATCATCACGTTTTTCAGCAACATTGAAATGCCCTGCAAAGCAATCAAAGCAAAACCTATTGGGATTGTTGACTTGATAACAAATCGATAGGGGATGCCACCTGGATCAGGAGACCCTTCTAAAATGCTATAAGAACTGATAACAAAGGGAATTGCAGTTTGAATCACCATATAGCAACCAGGAAACAGGAAAAGAACAACGCCAATAATATTTGTCCACGCGCAGGCTTTGGGAGATAATCGTTGATATATGATATCCACACGTACATGTCCATCTTTAAACAAGGTATAACCTGCACCCATTAGAAAAATGAAAGCAAACAAATGCCATTCCAATTCTTGAACAAATACAAAACTGGTTTTAAATGCATAGCGCATGACAACATCGGTAAAGACAGTCAATACCAGCAATAATGTCACCCAGGAAACTGATTTCCCGACATAGATGTTGAGTGTGTCTATCTTATGACAGACAGACTTGATAATTTTTGTCATGATTATTGTCCTGATTGCAATAAGGAAAGCGATATCCAAAACGCCTCTATTGCATATCCCATATGAATTCATATACGTTACGAAGAAATGCTCTTTAATTGATCGTTAAGAACCTGAATTCTTTCCTTTGAATCATTGATAACAGATTGTGGTAATGAGGGATTGTTGAGCATCGTTGATAATGCATTGATCTCACCAATAATTATGCCTTTTTCCATGCCTTTTTCCATGCCTTTTTCCATGCCTTTTTGCATGCCTTTATCCATTAGTTCCTCTTCAAAACGTCGGACTTCTTCCCATGATTCATGTTCATTATGAATATATTGAATAT
>Ga0272440_1000109_pt1 | contig 67573 bp, 57 predicted proteins | sample SSMMMBAug17_FD_192440 | JGI IMG/M metagenome (GOLD analysis project Ga0272440, IMG submission 192440) | Marine sediment archaeal communities from Little Sippewissett salt marsh, Falmouth, MA, United States - SSM-MMB-Aug17 | ecosystem: Environmental > Aquatic > Marine > Wetlands > Sediment ... | reverse complement strand
ATGTTGCAAAAAGAAGTTGACACAAACAATTAAACTGCTATAATTATATTTTTTTATATAAATATTTCAAAGAGTTAATTTTTTTATCAGAAGGTTTTTATGAAACAACAATATAACGTTATCAAATATTTTGTGATTCTGGCATTAATCGGTATTGTGGCAGCCTGTGGTGCCGGAAATGATTACCATTATTCTCAACCGCTGAAAAAAGGTGTTTTTCAGGATAGTGAAGTCGCGGGTTTAAACTATGCGACCAATACCCTGTCAGGAACAACTGATGCGAATGGTATATTTAAATACCGAAGCAATGAAACGATCCGCTTTTATATTGGAAATATTTTTATTGGTCAGACGGCAGCGAAGCCTCAGATAACGCCGATGGATTTGTTTGAGGGGGTTTCAGATATTGCAGATTATCGCATTACAAATGTATGTCGATTGTTACAGGCACTGGATAGTGATAATGAACCAGAAAATGGCATCATTATTACAGCAATGATGAATAATTTACTTACAAATATGGATATTTCCATTAACTTTGAAAAAGATATTGAAACTTTTGAAAAAGATTTATCAAATGTTGTGGATCAAACAGGCATCACATTACCGACAGTCAAATCCGCGCAAAAACATCTACGCCAGACACTTTATGGTGACCTCCTGGAAATAAAAATTGACCCCCAACAAACGTTGTCGTTATCTGCTGGCATGTCCTCAGCACTCAGTGCATTTGGCAGATTTGAAAAGACAAACCAGTGGATTGACATTACAAACCAGGTCACCTGGTCCACTTCAAATAATAGTATTGCAACAATGAGCGGTTCACAGGCTGGGCTGGTGATATCTTCAGATGAAGGAAATATCCAGATCAATGCAAGCCTTGACAATTGTAATGATTTTTATGACTTCCAATTTCATGCACCCATTTTAACAAAATTGATACTTACCCCGCAAAACCCATTTTTACACCCATATAATACCCAGCAATTTAAGGCATTGGGTATTTTTTCCAATCAAACCAGCCAATATGTTACCAGTATGGTTAGCTGGTCTTCAAAAAATGTTGCCATCGCCACTGTGAGCAATGAGAATGACCTGAATGGTGAGGTTCGGGCATTATCTGCGGGAAAGACCCAAATCGTTGCTGAATATAATGGCATCATGGCAACAGCAAATGTAACTGTTTATAATGGCGTTCTCACAGATATTCAAATACTGCCGGACAATGATGCTGTATCAATCGCAAAAGGGTTTCACAAACAATTTCGCGCTTTTGGCATTTATAGTGACGACACTCGGCCAGATATCACCGAACAAGTTTTATGGCAGTCGAATCATAATTCTATTGCAAAAGTCAGTAATGTCAAAAATCACAAGGGACTCGTTGAAGCTGTTGCAGTTGGAGAAACTCAGATTGAGGCCAGTTTGAATGATATTGTGGTATATGTAAGGTTGGCAGTGTCTGAGGCCGTTTTAGAACAAATCCTTATTAAGCCCACAAATAAGATCATTCCACTATATAGTCAGGAACAGTTTATAGCCGAAGCCATTTTTTCTGATATGACTGTTGATGATGTGACTGATCAGGTTTTGTGGGTTTCAACAAATCCACAGGTGGCAATCTTTATTGATGATACCCATAAAGGACGAATTGATGCAGAATCTCCCGGTATCACCACCATTATGGCCACATACCAATCATTAACAGGAACAACATTTCTGACAGTCTCTGATGCGGCATTGAATTCAATTATTGTTCAACCTCAGAGTATATCAATCCCGCTTGGCAGTATGCAGCAGTTTACAGCCACTGGAATCTTTGAAGATGAAATTGATGATGATATTACTGATAAAGTGAACTGGACATCATCAGATATCACTGTTGCACGTGTGAGTAATGATATCCCCAATAAGGGGCTTGTGAATGTCGTGTCTGTGGGAACGACCTATATTCGTGCAACATTTCAAAACAAAACTGGATATGCGAACCTGGCTGTATTATCACCAGAATTGATCTCAATCCAGATTTCTCCATCAGATATCTATGCCATAGATATTGCTGAAACAAGACAATTATACGCAAATGGCTATTATACCAACAGCACAGTCAACGACATCACACACCTTGTGACCTGGTTTTCATCAAAGCCTGATATTATTCGTGTAACCGATGGATTGATAGAGGGAGTTTCAAGTGGCCAGGCAGAAATCTCTGCTTCATTGAATGATAAATCGCAATTTATTAATATAATTGTATATTGATGATCAAAAATCGTATAAAAAATAAACTATATTTTCAAAAACAAAACAACCTGTATCGTCAACCTGAAATAATAAACCGGCGTCAGGGCAAATGTGTATATATTAATGATAAAAAACTGATTAATTTTGCATCAAATGATTATCTCGGTCTTGGCAGCTCTGATGTATTTCGTCAAAAAGTAGCCCATAATTTCCAGAAGTTTGGGGCATCATCTTCATCATCACGACTTGTATCTGGCAATTACAATACAATAATCGAAGCAGAAAAAGCGTTTGCAACATATTTTGGATATCCTGCATGCCTTTTTTATCCCTCTGGATATCAGGCGAATATCGGGCTTTTATCAGCATTGTTTGAAAAAGATGATACCATTTTTTTTGACAAACATGTTCACGCCAGTGTAATTAAAGGCATGTTGATGAGTCAATGCCACTTTGTTGGATATCGACACAACACCCTGTCTCATCTGGAAAAGCGTCTGGAAAAATATAATGATCATAAGCAAATAATGGCGGTTGTTACAGAATCATTGTTCAGTATGGATGGCGATCTCGTCAATATCGATTATTTATGTCAACTTCGTGATAAATTTGACCTTTTTTGTATCGTAGATGAAGCCCATGCCTTTGGGGCGATTGGTCAAAAGGGTCGGGGGATTGCCAGAAAAGTTGCTGATGTTGCAGTGGGCACCTTTGGTAAAGCATTGGGGCTATTTGGCGCTTTTATTCTTGGGCCGGAATGGATTCGTGATTATCTGATCAATTTTTCATCACCTTTTATCTTTTCAACCGCTTTACCTGAAGCGCATGGTGCTTCCGCATTGGATTTAATCGGTATAATTGATAATAGCGATCATAGACGACAAAACCTTGCTGCGTCCAGCCGCCTGATGAAACAAATGCTTGAAAAAGAAGGCTTCAAGGTAAGAGGTGATGCCCATATTCTTGCACTTGAAATAGGAGATGAGACAAAAAGTATCAATATCAGTCAGCATTTGTATAAACATGGTTTTCTCGCATTTCCAGCCCGGTATCCAACAGTACCACTGGGAAGATCAATTATTCGAATCAGCATGAACGTCCTGCATACAAGTGAAGACATAAAAGCCTTTGTTAAGGCGCTGAAGTTGGAGGAATCGTGGATCCATTAACGCATGCACTCTCAGGATTGACAGTCAGTTTAAGTTTACCAATCCAAGAGAAACGTCAGCATCTTTTTTGTGTTATCGCAGCAAGCTTACCAGATATTGATAACTTTGCATTCTTTATGGGTAAAGAAATGTATTTATTGTATCATCGGGGCTTTTGCCATTCATTTGTGGGCGGATTCATTTTATCAATAATTCTGACTGGTATTTTCCGATTCTTTAATAAAGATATTTTATGGCTTCGCAGTTTATGTCTCGCTTATTCACTGGTGTGCTTGCATCTTTTTTTGGATCTGATTACATCATATGGTACGCAATTGTTTTTACCTTTCACCAATTATCGCTGTGCCATTCCATGCGTATTTATTATTGATTTTGTTTTAACAGGTGTTTTGATATCAGGTGTTGTATTATCTTTATTCATTCCTGCAAAAAGAAATGCGATTGCATTGATTTGTCTCTGTCTTATTTTGGTATATCCCATTTATGGGAAAATAATTCAATACATTCAACTTGAACGTATAAAATCAATATCCCAGAATAATTACGAATCCATTCATGTTTTACCTGCATTTTTTGCCCCCCTGTACTGGAAAGTAATTGTAGATAAAACATCACACTATGAATTGCGGCATCTGTCAATCTTTAGTGCGATTGACATGTACCCACCTCATAAATTTGAGAAAGCAAATTTAAACAAATATATCCAACAGAAACAACAGAATTCATTACTTATAACATATGCGTGGTTTCTTGATTATCCCGCTGTGCGAGAAGATGAAAACAAATGCCTGCATATTTTTGATCTGAAATTTATTTCGGCAAATCCCTGGCTCAATCAGTTTTATGATAAGAATCATATTCCTTTTGTGCTGACGATTCATCCGGATAATCAATGTATGCGAAACCAATAATAAGATCAAACAAATCATATCTCTTTCAATTGCAAACAAATGCCTTGGATAGGGATACGCATTGGATTCACATCAGGAGGAAAAAATGCATAAATCCGAAAAATCAATTGCGCTGGTACTCGCCGGCGGGGGTGCACGTGGCGCGTATGAAGCTGGCGTGATAAAATACATTTTGGAAGAAATTCCAAAAATCAGTGAAACACAAACTTTTTTTAATATTTTTTCCGGTACAAGTATAGGCGCATTGAACAGTTGTTTCCTGGCATCACATGCAGATAATCCGGCCAGAGCTGCGAAAGAACTGATCAATTACTGGCAATCCATTACAATAGATAAAATTATTCATTTTGGTTACAAAGAGTTATTTAATCTCTTCAATACGCTGGTTGGACGTTCTGAAAAAGAATCTCATATGCACATGCACAAAAGAGAATTCCATGCACCACATCCGCCAATTGCAGGCATTTTTGATTCTGCTCCGCTTTTTGAACAAATGAAACAAGCGATTCCCTGGGATCGGATTCAGTCATGTTTTGCCAATAACTCTCTCAAAGGGATTTCTCTTTGCGCCACTGAGGTGTGTACCGGTAAATCAACTATTTTTTTTCAAAACAATACACACAAAAAAAATATTTATGGGACTGATCATTCAAAGGAAGCGCGCTATGTGAAAATTAATCTTGAACATGCAATGGCATCATCCGCAATTCCACTGATTTTTCCAGCAGTTCAGGTGAAAGGTACATGCTATACGGATGGTAGCTTGCGACAAAACACGCCAATTTACCCTGCCATGCGATTGGGCGCAGACAAAATGCTTGTGATTGCCTTATCGCAAGATCCTGAAATTGAATTTTGCACCGCTCGTAGAGGATGCCGTCGAAATCCCAATCCAGGTATGTTGTTTTTACTTGGCAAAGTGCTGAATGTTTTGATTACTGATGCTCTGGATTATGAGTTAAAACGTGTTGAAATGTTTAATAATATTATTACAAGCGGCGAAAAAATTTATGGGGATGACTTTCTGGATCATATCAATCTATTGACACGAGGCTACAGAAATGCGGATTATCGCCTGATTGAGACCTATATGATTCGACCAAGTCAAAGCCTGCATCATCTCGCAGTTGATTGTATTCGAAAAGTACCAGATGAGATTTGCTTTTCAGGGATACCTGGAAAATTATTGACAAGGCTGTTTCATTCTAATCTTTTTGTTGATTCTGAACTACTCAGTTTTTTATTATTTACCCCAACCTATATCAATCGCTTGATTGATTTGGGATTTCAAGATGCATCAAAGCATGAAAAAAATTTAATCCAGTTTTTTGACTGACTCCCTTTGCTTCAATCATACTCGAAGCAGCTTTTGTTCATTCAATTCTATGTCGTAACACGATTCAAGAAAACGAGATATTTTTTCAAAAAGGGCTTGACTCAAATCAACAATAATATATAATTATAAGCATCAATTATCATTTGTTTGAATATGTTATCAACTTTTCTTATTGCGCTTTGTAATATTTTTACAATCTATTTAAACAAAAAATCTGTGAGGTTCATCCCTGAATCATTCTTCCTTATAAACAATTTAAATTATTAATTTAATGAGAAAGACAATGAATCGTTTCAAATTATTAATCGTTGACGATCCTAAAAATGTAAAAAATATTGAAGACAGTCTGAGTAATCAATCTTGTTTAATGATGTCGGCCTGTTCTGGACAGGATGCCCTAAAAATACTTCGTCGTACAGATATCGATATTCTTATTTCAAGGCTTGAATTATTAGATATCAATGGTCTGGCAATGTACAAAGCAATGAAAGATCAAAAGCCCGACATGCACTGGATACTCATTGCAGATTCATCATGTAAAATGGATACTCAGGATTGTCAGCGATTGAAAATTATCGATCGACCATCAAATATGACTACCATTTCTGACTGTGTCTGTCACACGATATCACAAATTAAGCAGAATCGACGATCAAAATTGAAGATATTAATTGTTGAAGATACCAAATCGCTTTTGTTAACTCAGTTCAAAATGTTAAAAAAACTTGGTTTTTCAAATATTGTGACTGCAAATAATGGCAAGCGGGCCATTGATTGCCTGGTAGAAATGACCCCACCGCCTGATTTAATTATCAGTGACTGGTATATGCCTGAAAAAACCGGGCTGGAACTGCTTCAATGGCTCCAGCAGAATGGTTCATTCAATCAAATACCATTTATAATGGCAACCTCAAAAAAAGAAGCGATGATGGCGATAGATGCCGGAGCAAATCATTTTTTAATTAAACCTTATGACATTGAAACAATACAAAAGGCCATAGAAAAGGTTTTGTATATTTAACATGATTATTTTTATCAGACTTGACAATAATTAATATATTTAATATGTTATTTCAAATATATTCTAATAACTGATGTTAAGTTTTTCTGAAAAAAAGCCTGTCCATCCAGGTATCAACAACTGATAAAAAACTTGTACATCATGTAACATAAAGGAGATCCTTATGAGTGAAAAGAATGTAGATAATTTGCTGAAACCACATCTTCACAAGTCTGTTTTATTGGTTGAAGATACAAAATCAATTCTCATGACTGAAAAAAAGATGTTAAACGATATGGGCTTTTCAAATATTGTTTTAGCGTATGATGGTCAAGAAGCGATTCAACAGTTAGCGGATCATGATATTGGGTTAATTATCAGTGATTGGAATATGCCTGTTTTAAATGGTTATGAATTTCTCCAGTTGATTAGAAAAGAAAGTCAATATAAAGATATCCCATTTATCATGGCAACATCAAAGGCAGAAAAAAAGCAGTCCAAAATGGCTCAAGAAGTGGGTGGTAATTATTATTTGATCAAACCATTTGGACCACAGGAATTACTACAGGCGATACATACAGTATTTGACACGCTTAAAGCCAAGGATACAAATACACAAAAGAAAACACGCATGACAGATAGTGGGAAAGTTAGGTTATCTGTTGCGCATATTCCCATTACAGATCATATCGTATTGGGCATGCTGCAACATTTAATTTCAACGAAAAAATTAACTCCCAAACATTTTGACTTGGATATTCGAAGCATGCTCTTATGGAATCCTGTACAAAACAGACTGGATGAGGGAAGTATTGATGCGGCATTTATTCTTGCGCCTATTGTGATGGATTTGTTTAGTCATGGCACTCCGGTCAAAATTGTGTTACTGGCGCATAAAAATGGCAGTATTTGTATTCGAAATAAAGCCTTTGGCAAGATTGATCTGGATCAGGAAACATTGAAACGTTTTTTTCACAACAAAGTATTTTATTTACCGCATACGCTCTCTGTACATCGGATATTAGCTGATATATATTTGCGAGAATTGGGCCTGAACCCCGGGTATGCAGGCCAGGAAAATGTCAATATTCAATATGAAGTTATTCCACCCATAATGATGCCAGATTTTCAATCCAAAGATAGAAATGTGGGCGGCTTTATGGTGGCTGAACCCATTGGTGCGAAAGCCATTTATAGCAATGTTGGCGAAGAGTTAATTCTTTCCGGTCAATTGTGGAATGATCATCCCTGCTGTGTCGTAGCCATGCGTGATGAGTTTATTGAAAAATATCCGGATGCGGTTTACGAGTTTGTGAATATGCTTATTCTGGCCGGACAGTATGTTGAAAGTCATAAAAATGAAGCGGCACAAATTGCAGTATCTTTTTTGGACTCAGATAAAAAATTGGGTTACACCACTGAAATTCTTGAAAAGGTTTTTCTTGATAGCCATGGAATCAATACGCATAATTTAGTCCCTGTCCTTGAAGATTTTGAAAAGATTCAGAGGTTTATGTATGACAAACTTCAGATGGGCAATTTAATTGATGTAGAAAAATTGATTGATATGCAGTTTATCAAAAAATAAATTGTGTGCGACTAAAAAAGCGGATACGATTTTTGTCTTTCATGTTCCCAGGCAGAGCCTAGGGACGATCGTGTAAGCGTGCTTGTGCTTCGCCTGATGTGGTCATGGGCTTTAGCCCTTCGCTGTTATTGCAATTGCCGAGAAATTGGACCTTCGGGCGAAAATAAGGTTTGCTCTCATACCTGACATCATGACTTGATTTATTTCATAAATATGATAATATCCCGCTCCATTCGATAATACACAATAATGAAACCGTGCCGGTTTATTTTTCTATACCGGTCAACAAAAGATGCATCACGCAAGTTTTAGGTGAACAATTCATGAAAAAAATTATCCTTCAATTGACAATTTTTTTATGTATGGTGATGTGGGGTTCTTGTTTATCCAAAAAAGTCATACAATCGAAACCGCCACCACAATGTCAATATGGCAAGCCCTATCAAATTAAAAACAAGTGGTATCAACCCATGACCTATGTGGATTCTTTTGAACAAAAAGGGATTGCGTCATGGTATGGTAAAAAATTTCATGGCAGAAAAACATCCAATGGCGAAACTTACAATATGTATGCGATTTCTGCTGCCCACAAAACGCTTCCACTGGGAACCTATGTTAAAGTCTACAATCTGGATAATAAAAAATGCATGACAGTTCGAATTAATGACCGAGGGCCTTTTATTGAGGGACGTATTATTGATTTATCCTATGGTGCGGCCAGTCGTCTTGGCATTGTTCAAAAAGGCACTGCCAATGTATTTATTCGAACCATAAACAAAAAATCAAAAACAGCTGCCTTGAAACGAAGCAAAAAAGTGAGGCAGATAAAAAAAGTAAGACAGATAAAATGTGTTGAACGACACAAGCCTGTCAAAAAATTTATACCGATTAAAAGAATCAAACCAATCGTTACGAAACCCAAAAAAGCATCACAGGAACTGGTCAGTGGGAATTGTTTTCAAATTCAGGTGGGCGCGTTTGGGAATCGTCAAAATGCAGCTTCCCTTTGCAATCGATTAAAGCCGCTCTATAATGACTCACATATCGTGGTTTCCAAAAATGGGGGAAATACCTTATATCGTGTGTTGATCGGGAATTGTATGCCCCAGCATAAAGCCAGGTATGTTGAACGTCAGTTGGGGAATCATGGCTTTCAGGATGCCTTTGTTGTTGCGCAGATTAGATAAATTGATTATAAACAACTGTATCAAAAGATGGGCGCAATGCGCCCATCAATACTAACATGAACAGACTGAAACAATCCAATTCAAAGGATCTGCAGCATGTCCATATTGGATATCAGTCAACGAATCATATAATTTTTGTGTTAAGGCGCCAACTTTACCATCATTGATCACATATTCCTGATTCTGATACCGAATCAATCCCACCGGAGAAATAACAGCAGCCGTTCCAGTGCCAAATATTTCCATTTTTTTCCCCTGTTTTTGGGATTCAATAACTTCATCAATGGAAATTTTTCGCTCAATCACTGACATCCCCCAATGATTTGCCAGTTCAATCACCGATTTTCGCGTAATGCCGGGCAAAATGCTGCCATTTAATTCAGGTGTGATCAGGGTGTCATCAAAAACAAAGAAAATATTCATCGACCCAACTTCTTCAACAAATTTTTGCTCAACACCATCTAGCCAGAGAACCTGCGTGTATCCTTCCTTGTGGGCCTGCTCGCCTGCATACAGGCTAGCAGCGTAATTTCCAGGGGTTTTGGCTTCACCCACACCACCCCGAACTGCACGCACATGACGTTTTGTCACCCAAATTTTTACAGGATTGAATCCCTCAGGATAGTATGCCCCAACAGGTGACAGAATAATAAAAAAACGATATGTTTTTGATGCGCGAACCCCTAAAAAAGGATCTGTTGCAATAATCGTTGGTCGAATATATAAAGATGTGCCAGGGGCACCCGGTACCCATCGTTTTTCCAATTCAATCAATTTGTTTAAGGCATCCAGAGAAAATTGTTCATCAATTTCAGGAATACACAATAGTCGGCAGGAGCGGTTCAATCGTTCGAAATTCTGTTCCGGTCGAAACAATTGAATATTGCCTGAAGCAGTTTTATAGGCCTTGAGACCTTCAAATACGGCCTGTCCATAATGCAAGACCATTGTTGATGGATCCATGACAATTGATTGATAAGGCTCAATTCGCGCATTATGCCATCCTGAATCAGGATGATAATCCATGTTGAATATATAGTCTGTAAAATCCACTCCAAAATTGAGTTCATTATCATTTGGGCAATTTTTCAATTGTTCGGTTGTTGTTATTGATAACCCCTCCATTAAATAATCCTCCTTAAATAATTATCCATTATAATTGAAAAGATATAATAAATTTTAAGCTAATTCATACCAAAAATTGATTGATAAATATCATCAAAAATGACCGGAATCTTTTCATGCAGCTCTTTTAATAATGGCCGCATCACTTCCCGAATTTGCGGATGCGCGGCGTTAGCGCATCTTAATGCCAATACATGTCGAATCTCTCGGAGATTGCATGTCATAACCACTTCAGTTTTCAGGCTGTTTGGCAGTACACTTCGGGCCTGTTCAGCCCGTGCGCCCATGTTAATCAGCTTCAAATATGCCTTTTCTGAATCCGCCATTGCCTGTTTCCATTCATTGTATTCAGGTGATGTTTCTTGCCAGAAGCAGGGGCGAATCACAGTAATTTCATTACCAAATTTACTTTTTGAATAATTCGCATATCGAGTGCTTTCCTGACTATAGGATGCCAGACGATGTCTGACCAGTTCGTGACTGACCCCCCGGTCGATGATAAATTTTATTGTTAAAAAGATATGTTCAATCACGCTTAAATGTCCTGACGACATAATTCTTTTGACAAAGTCGCGCGCAGATTGATCTGTGATTCTATCTTCTGATTTATAACATGTTCGTCCAGCCAGTTCGATGCGTTGCAAGAGATCTGAAATATCTGGAATAAACATGATTTGGTAAGCGGCAGATATGATTTTCAAAATAATACCTTTCTTTAGAAACACAAAAAAAATTACATAAAATAAAATGATCATATCATTAATTATCTCATATTGACAATATAAAATTCGGCGGATTTTGTTATTATGTTCTGTACCAGATGCATTACAACATCATATAATAAAATGTTGACATCCTTTCCAATTTCTGAATCAACCAGCCAATCCATCCGCAGTGGCGTTCAATCATCTATCGAATGAGGGCCAATCCGGACCTAAACCGCCGCCAGAATTCTTGCGATTTGCTTCCAAATATTCAAGGTATGAAAGAATCAAGTCCTTTTATTTAATCGACTATCTCTCTTATTATGTCGATTTAATACTTGAATATTTTTACATAGACTGGTATGCAAACAGGAATTAATATTTTTGAGAATTGTTAAATATTAGGTGCATTCATCGTTTTTTGAATTCACGAAAATTATTCCAATCTTTCAATAAAGGAGAAATATATGAAAGAAAAAAAAGAATTTTTTTTAAAAAAATGGTGGAACAATTACCTTGAACGACTCGCTGAAGAACAAAAAAAAGGGGGTATGTGTATAAAATGAGCGCCACGTCCAGTAGATTCCGGTCGGAATCAACAGATAAGAAACAATAGAAAGTAACGACAACATGATTTATTCCAGTATTTCCTTTATATTGTGCCTGCTGTTTACTCCTGCAATAATAAAAATAGCGCATAAGCGAAACTGGCTGGCGCATCCTTCTCAAAATCGATGGCATAGTAAACCCACCGCGTTGTTTGGGGGGATTGCAATTTTTTTATCTATTGCCATACCAATGTTTTGGATCAGTGATTTATCAGAAATATTTAATATTATTCATGCTCAAAACCCCTTATCGCCAACAAGCCCCCCATTAAATTCAGTATTGCTGATCAGCATGTGCTTTGTTTTTGTTTTGGGACTTATTGATGATTTTTTTCAGATAAAACCGCATAGCAAACTTGTTGGACAATTCATAGGCGCATTATTTGTAACATATGCTGGTTATCGCTTAAATTGGTCATCATCCTTAACATTAGATACGATTTTAACAATTATATGGATTGTTGGTATGACCAATGCGTTCAATTTGTTGGATAATATGGATGGCCTTTGTGCAGGTGCCGGATTATCGGCCTCAATTTCCCTGGCCTTTTTATTTCAAAGCCATTCACCACATATTGCGATGATTGCATTTATTATTGCGGGTGCCATGGCCGGATTTCTAGTTTATAATTTCAATCCGGCCTCAATATTTATGGGAGATTGTGGTAGTTTAACCATTGGCTTTTCCTTATCAGTACTTGTATTATACTATTCTCCGCAAAATACAACAATTTTCATTGCTGTTTATGCCATTCCAATTTTGATCTTTATTGTTCCCATTATTGACACATCATTGGTCACTGTGGTTCGAATACTCAGTGGACGAAAAGCCTATATTGGCGGAAAAGATCATACGTCACATCGACTGGTCCTGAGTGGTTTTTCTGAACGAGGGGCTGTTTTAGTGTTATATGGTATTGGTTTTATTTCCGGACTGGCAGCATTGTTTGTTGAAACCCATGATCGGTTTACCTCACCTGTTGTCATTATACCGATTTTTTTAATTGTCATCTTATTGGCAGGCTATCTGGCTCAGGTCAGAGTCTATCCTGAAAATGAGTATTGTTTGCTCAAAGGACGGAAATTTACCCCATTTATTGAAAATTTAACACATAAACGTCAAATATTTCTCGTACTTTTTGACTTTTGTATCATCGCTTTTTCATATTATCTATCCTACAAAATTCGATTTCAAGGTGCCAATTTTTCATATTATTTTCAAATATTTTTACAATCCTTACCGCCCATTATTGGCTGCAAAATTTTTGCTTTTTTTATTACCGGTATTTATAAGGGCATGTTTAAACAGATCAGTATCAGTGATGTACGAACATTACTGAATGGCACGATCTTATCGTCACTTTTTTGTATCGTGGTAATGACATATATATATCGGTTTGAAGATTTTTCAAAAGGTATCTTTATTATTGATTGGTTTTTTACAACAGGTCTGGTTTTTGGGGTACGCGTTTCGTTTCGGATATTTTCTGACTCCCTGCAACGTAAGAAACTACATGGAGACAATATCCTTATATATGGTGCCGGACGTGGTGGGGAAATTTTGTTACGTGAGGTCATGAATAATGATCAACTTTGCTACAAACCTGTTGGGTTTATCGATGATAACCCTTTGTTGTCTGGTAAAAATCTTATGGGCTATCCCGTACTTGGAACTTCTGAAAAAATAGCACATTTTATTGACACACATCGTATTAATGGCGTACTAATTTCCTTTCAAGACCTCGATAAATCAAATCATATCAAAAAATTTATACAAACTTGCAAACAAAGTCATATTTATATCAAACAATTTGAAATACAATTAAAAAGTTTATAAGAACCGCATATGAAAACGCGAAAAATAAATGCCCTCATTTTTCTTCACTATTATCAGAAAAAACAGGATCGACACAAGCCAATACACATTGGCCGCAGCCGTCGCATTTGGATTCAATAATATTTCTGTTTACTTTCATCGTTAAACCCGTTTATGTTTATTTAATATTTCATTTATTCTCAGTGAATTTATTTCGTTCTTATTTATATCTTGACATTTTCTTCAATCGTGATTAATTTAAAACGAATGTTCGATATAACTAATACAAACAGAGGAGCAAAATAAATGCAAAAAAACATATATGATGTCATCATAGTCGGAACAGGGCCAGGGGGGGCAACAGTTGCAAGGGAGCTGGCAAAAAAAAAGCAGAAAGTTTTAATGCTGGAGCGAGGCAATCGACAGCCAATCAATGGCACTATTCACCAGGCACTTATAAATACAGGGATACCCTTTAAAAATGTACTGTTTACCTATGACATGCTGGCAATGGTCCGAAGTACTACTGTTGGTGGGAGTTCAATTTATTACTATGCAACGGCTTTTGATCCGCCATTTAATATGCTCAAGAATTATGGGATAGATATTTCCTCAGAAATTGATGATGCCCGAAAAGAATTACCCATCGCACCTTTAAAGGAGAATCTCATTGGTCCCATGGCACAACGCATAATGGATTCGGCTCAGGATACAGGCTATGACTGGAATCCTTTAAACAAACTGGTTCATCAGGATCGATGTCGTGCAAGTTGCGATTTATGTAACAGCGGTTGTCCCTATGGTGCAAAATGGACTGCAAGGGAGTTTGTTGATGAAGCTGAACAATCCGGCGCAACTATTGTTACCAATGCAAATGTTAAAAAGGTTATTTTTGAAGGCCGCACCGCTGTCGGCGTCCAATATCGTCGGAATATGATGCCAGCAAGAGCATATGCAAAAAAGATTGTTATTTCAGCAGGTGGCATTGGCACACCGGTAATTTTAAATAATTCTGGTATTCAAGGTGTTGGAAAACACTATTTCTTTGATCCATTAATCGTCGCTTTTGGGGAAGTAAAAGATATTAATGGTGGAAAAGAGTTTCCCATGTCTGCCGGCTGCCATTTTCATGACGATAACTACATGATGACAGATATGACAGTACCGCTCCCCATTTATCTGGGATTTTCTGCTGAAGTATTTCGTTTCGATCGCCTGGCATCACATTCCAGAACCCTGACAATTATGATCAAAGAAAAGGATCGTCTGGGTGGACGATTAACGTCACGTGGCGGTGTTCGCAAAAGACTTGATCCAAAAGACAAAAAAAGTCTTCTTCATGGTTATGAACGCGCCAGAAAAATCCTGAAAAAAGCGGGTGCGCGTCATATCTACAAAAGCTGGTATATTGCTGCCCATCCTGGCGGAACAGCAAAAATTCAAGATATTGTTGACACAGATCTGAAAACAGAATATGACAATCTCTTTGTGTGCGACTGCTCGGTTATCCCAGAGTCTTTCGGATTACCGCCTACTTTAACACTTGTTGGCCTGGGCAAGCGGCTGGCAAGACACTTATGTAAGTAAACAACCCCGAAATCATTCTGATTTCAGGGTTATTTTTTAGTTTCACTAAAAAGAGGAGCAAATGCCAAAAATAATAAATCATGATCAATATCGAGAAGATATGATTATCAAGTGCTTTGAATTATTTGGTAAAAAGGGATTTATTAACGTTACCATGCGAGAAATTGCAGCAGATCTCAATGTTTCTACAGGCGCTTTATATCATTATTTTCCAACGAAACAGGCTATTTTTGAGCAAATGATGAGTTATATCATCAAAAAAGACCTGGAACGATTACGTGAAGCAACCAATCTGGATGAGCTGCCTGAAGATCGAATGATTAAAGCTGGAGAGGTAATTGATAAAAATAAAGAATACTACCAGAAAATTCTTCTGCTGACACTGGATTATTTTAGAAATCAGCCTGAAGGGGATACAGAGGAAATGTTCAAGCGATTTGCACGAAATTACATTGATACCATTTCCAGTCAGATTGATTTGCCGGAACAAATGAGCGATTCCATTTTTTACTGGCTGATCGGGTTGATATATGCAGGTCTCCTTTGCCCATCACTGGTTTCCATTGAAGAACAATTTAAAATGATTACTGAAATGATGCGGGTTGTCCGCGAAAAAATGTTATAGACTCGCTGGAATATTACTTGTTCCAGAGAAGGATATTCATCATGATTGGAAATGTAATACAATCCATTCGACAATGGACCGGTCTGGCAAATGAAGAAATATCTGATCATGCAGACGATCAAACAGCGCATACCTGGTTTGAAAAAATTGCTGATACAGATTCCTTTCGTCATGTCTGTACAACACTCATGCCGGAATTGCTCAATAGCGTTCCCCGGGCAATGCATGCCATTGGTCAATCCTTTCTCAAAGAAAAAGCGTCTCGCCAGACAGCAGTCCTTTCAGACCTGATTCAGCGGTTGGATTTTGACAAATGGGCAGAAACCATTCAAACCTGGACTGTTATTGCGCATTCAATAGAAACTGAAAACAATCAATTTGTTACGCAGAATTTGCGTCCGGCAATCCGTGCATTTTTAAACAAAATAGATTTTTCAGACCTGAAAGATATGCTCACTCAGGCATCATCAGATATTAATGCATTGTCAGAAACATTAAATTCTGTGCTTTGGAAATACCCTGCAAAAATGGTGCTTTTGTGCAGTATTATTCCGCTGGCCGGTAATACAACCTGTATGGTTGCAAGAAACACCTTAAAACATTTCAATGATGTGCCCCCTGATATATTGGCAGATATTTTAATATCCATTATTAAGGAATTTGATATTAAAATCTTTGCACAAATGCTGGATGAAACAGCAGAGCTTGCGCGTAAAATTCATACAGGTGCCGCACTCATTGGTGAACCGGGTGCTGATGCCCTGAGTCAGCAAATCAGAAACATGCTTGAAAGACTGACTGAAAATGTCAATGCCAGCAATTTATTCAAGGCAACACAGGCCATTGAACAAATCAAAAACAGTCTATGGAATGCCTGGTTTGACAGCATATCAGAAAATGAGGACAAACTTTCGCAAGCCATTCATTTGTGGTTTGATAAAAAAAATCAGACCATTCGACAGCGCTGTCAGATAACATCTGCTGTTGACAGCATTCCGGATGATCATCTGTCTGAAACGATTGGCAATCAAATGCACGATCTGGAAATGACTGAAGTTGCGGAAATAATGAATCAAATGATTCAACTGATTATTCGGCTGGAAGAGCTTTCGCCTGATGCCTTACATTCTGTATTGTTTCAATGGATGGAATCACTGGATATTGACGCCATTGACACCATGAATAAACAATTGGCAGAACCCTTCATGGCGGCATTGGCCCCTGTCATTCAGAGCATTATTCCCCATATGATTCATTCGTTTTGTGATGTTATTGATACAGATGTACAGTTGTCTTCAGCATTGAAACGTTTTGCAGAACAATATATCGGCAAATGATAACAAAAAGATATCTCTGAAAATATGTTCGCCATATTTACCGACAGGATCCCACATTTTTAAATGTGGGAGTCATGCCCCAAATCTAAAAAACCTGGATTCCAATCGTGCAGCACGAACATAATTACTAAAATGAGGGACATATTTTTCAGCGCTTTCCTGAGGAGTTTCACATGATGAACTTAATAAAACAGGCTGCCTTTGACTTACACAATGAATCCATTACAAAATGGAAAAAAAATAATCATCCTGTTGTGGGCTATACATGCAGCCAGGTACCGGTAGAATTGTTTTATGCCGGTGGTATCCTACCTGTTCGTTTGCGAGGCGTTGGTATTCAGGGGTTGGATATTGCTGATGCCTATTATGGTCCATTTATTTGCTCATTTCCCAAAGCGATTTTACAGTCAATGGCAGCAAAAAAGCTTACACATTTAGATGGTGCTGTGATTGCCGATGGATGCGACTCCATGCGACGGCTTGATGAATGCTGGCGTCGGGCATCCAATGATTATCCACATATGCGCATGCCTTTTTTTCATTACATGAATATTCCAAGAAAGGTTGCAGACCATGCCAGAGAATGGTTTATTTATGAACTTCAGAAATTACAAACTGTTCTTTCATCACATTTTAATGTTACCATCACCATGGAACGAATTGAACAATCCATTGAGCAATACAATCAGAGTCGAAAACTTATTGAACAAATTGAAGCTCTCAGAAAGTTGACCCCCCCTGGAATTTCTGGCTCTGACGCATTTAGTATCAGTCTTGCAGCAGAGTCAATGGCACCAGAGACGTTTCAAAAAGAAGTATCTGCTGCATATAAAGAACTTTCAACGCAACCCGCTCAAAATCCTGATGGCCCTCGAATTCTCATTTCCGGCTCGGCTTATGATGATATTCATCTCATTCAAACCATTGAATCCGCCGGCGCCAATGTTGTTGGAGAAAACGTCTGTTTTGGCCCCTCACATCGGATGAATCAGGTATCTGAAAAGCTGCCCCCTCTTGAAGCACTTATGGAGCATTATCTCCTTACCTGTCCATGCCCCAGAATGTTTGGTCGATTTGATTATCGACTGAACCTGTTGAAAGAACAAATTCAAAATGTTCAGGCCAAAGGCGTGGTACTTCAAAATATTCGCTTTTGTGACCTTCATGCATCTGAAAATGGCCTTCTGGAACCTAAATTAGAAAAGGAAGGCATCCCCTGTATTCGCCTGGAACGAGAGTATGGTTCTCAAACAGATACCGGTCGATTGCGGATGCGAATTGATGCATTTTTAGAACGTATTTCATAACAGGGAGATCAATCATGCGACCTGAAATTCGAGAATACCCTTTTGACTGGATGTTACATAAAAGCCTGCACATTGCTTTTGATTCTTTGAAAGGATCAAAAAAGGAATATCAGTGTATGCTTAAATACATGCCATACGTTAAAGGGTTGATGGACTTACTGGGACAATATGATGAACCCGGCATATTGTTTGTCGATCTGGTGAAAGATGCTGTGGATGAAATTGTTTTTGCGCATGATCAGGGCAAAAAGATATGCATGACCACATTTTGTTTATCACCCATTGTCCTCTTGGCAATGAATGTTGTTCCTGTTGTCATGGAACCCCTCACTGTATTGCCGACAATTTTATGGAAACGCGGCACATATGATTTTATGAATTATTGTTTTGAAGCCGGCCTTTCAGAAACATCATGCTCTTCCCAGCGTGGCGCATTGGGCGCATATCTTGCCGGCCTTTGTGAGCCTATAGATTTTATCGTTTTCGACAGTGGCGGGGTTTGTGATACCAATGCAAACGTATTTGCATTTTCTGCATCATATTTAAATAAACCCTTGTTTCAAATGGATTATCCCGCATCCTTTATTGATAAGGAAACAAAAGAATATCAGCGAAAAGATTTTCGTGCGCTTATTTCATTTCTGGAATCTCAAACTGGCAATAAACTGGATCCGGATCAATTACGCCAAAGGCTTGAAGAAACACACAAACAAGATTTAATTATCTCTCAGATAGATGAACTTCAAATGCTCAAACCCAATCCCCTTCCTCCAATATTCAATCTGTTTATGTATGCAGGGCGTTTTCTGGCCACTAGTCAGCCTGGATATACAAGATTATTAGAGGCGATGCTGCGCACGGTCCAAAAAAATGCAGATCAGGGAAAAAGTGGATTGCAGTCTGGTTTAGAAAAATGTCGGGCCTTTTTTTGTTATATTGATCATTATTCGTCTGATGCGCGAATGTGGAATTTTCTCGATGATAATGGCATTTCACATCTGGGAAGCATTTTGAGTCGATTTTTTCCAGATCATGCCCCATATCTTCAAAGTGATGAAAGCAACTGTGGATATCAAATCAAGCTGGACACTCTGGATGACATGATTGACAGCCTGTCAGCAATCAATGCCAGATCGCCGATGGTAAAAAGTATTCGAGGGCCATATGATTCGCCATATATGTGGCTGGAAGACGCTCTGGCATTTGCCAGGTTATATCAGGCAGATTGTATTATTTACAGCGGTACGCCTGGTTGTCGCAATACCTGGGGAATGGTAAAACCTTTTGCGCGCGATACAGAAAAAAATGGATTTCCAACACATATTATGTATTCTGATGCCTTTGATGAACGTGTTGAATCCTTTGAAACAACTTCGCTTCGCCTGGCAGAATTTTTTCGGGTGCGGCAATTAATCTAAAAAAACGCCTTACAGATTCTCATGAGCGATACCTGGCAACGTCTTGCTTGATTAAATCAATATCGCCATGCTCGGCAAAGCTGTAATATGTTTTGTCTCCCACAATAATGTGTTCATGAACTGTAATCCCCATAAATTGGCATCCCTGGATAAGCGCTTGCGTCAGTTTTTTATCCTCCTGTGATGGCGTGGGATCTCCTGATGGATGATTATGGGCAAACATAACAGCCGCCGCATTGTGTTTTAATATAGATACAATTACTTCGCGGGGATGCACACAGGTTGAAGTCAACGTTCCCTCAAAGATTATTTCTGTTGTAATCACCTTGTTTTTGGCATTGAGCATAATGACTGCAAAACATTCACGAGAACGATGTTCCAGGGATTGTTGCAAATATTTGAACAAGGTTTGGGGGCTGGAAATCAAATCCTGCTCATGAAGACTTTCTTGCGTATAACGCTCAGCCACTGCTTTGACCAGTTTGATGCCAAAGATACTGATCTCACCAATCCCCTTAATTTCTGATATTTTTTCAACCGGTGCATTAATAACGCCTGAGAGCGTTTTAAATTTGTCAATTGCTTCCCGTGCCATAGGGCGGACATCTTTTCGTGGGGTGCCGATGGTTAACAGCATTTCTACGATTTCATAATCATGAAAACCATCCAGACCCGCTTTTAAAAATCGCTCTCTCAGGCGTTTTCTGTGTCCTTTTTGGTAATCCGCAGCTTGTTGATTCGCCATAATTCTAATTATTTGTGTGTTTTTCGATAATGTTCCAAATGAGAAATCAATTTCTCCAATGTCTTTCTCTGATATTTCTTGTCTACCAAATCATACCAAATTTTCTTTGTTCGCGATTGAAAGTCCGCCAAAACAGTTGGCGTCATGATAGACTCCTTGATACCATACTTGATCATTGCCTTGTATGCCTTGATACTGTCTTTGCGGCATTTATCACAAAATTTAATGGCTGCTGTATCTCTGAGTTTAAGCAGTTTTTTATGATATTTTGTTGGAATATTATTCCATGATTTTAGCGTAATAAAAGCAGCAGCCGGTGAATACCGAATTTTTACCGGATTAACATATTTCATAATGGTATACATCTGACTGCCAATCACCCATACAGATGGGGCAATTAAAGTATCCACAATGCCTTGTCTGATTGAGGATGAAATTTCAGGAACTGTCACAGGTATTGGATCAGATCCTAATTCAGACAGCAATGACATTTCAAGATCGCCATACCAAGTGAGGATGCTTGCTTTTTTGAAATCTGACAGTTGAGACATTTCATATTTTACAGAATATATCTGGTCAAAATCCTGATCTGCCCAAATAAATATTTTATACCCATTTTGGCTGGCAATCTGGTCAAATTCATCACGCATTTCTTTACGAATATAATCGACCTCTTCATAATTTTCAAACATAAATGGTAATTCGACCACTGCCATTTCAGGACAGGCAAGAACCACGCCTTGACCACTCAGCGCTGCACCATCCAATTGGCCAATTTGCATTTTTTGAACATAATCTCGATCATCCCCCATAACGCCGCCCCAATACCATTTAAGCTTGACATGGCCGTCTGTGGCCTTTTTAATGGCCGGATGCATAATCTTTCGGATATGCCTGGCCCATCCAACAGTTTTAGGTGCCAGCGTTGCCATTTTTAGACAATATTTCGTTGACCTGGCCTCTGAATCATTTCCTGATAACGTTACCAATAGACAAAGAACAATAATTGTTAATAATTTGAAGTTCGACAAAATTACCTCCTTTTCAAAAATAATTAATAAAATAGATACAAATGAATTGAATTTAATATTATACAAAAAATGAATGGCAATCAAGCTTTTTATTCTCATCATTCAATTGACGTGTATGCAGAGCATTGGAACCTGTGCCGGCACTTTTTTGCAAGGAAAGTTAGAACACTTCTAATTATTAAGTTTGAAAGGTTTAATAGATGAGTGAGACCCGTCCGCTTCTTCGCCCAGATAGGGCGGAATCTTTGTTTGTTGATTAAGGCAAACCAAGTCAGCCCTTTATGAGGTTGGTTGGTTCAATTGATAAAAAATTGTTTTTTCTGAGGAATGCTCTGAAAATAAGTTCCCCATTTTAAAAAATGTTCATCGGGGTTTTTGTTCTGTAGAGACGTAGCATGCTACGTCTCTACGTGCCAAACTATTATACGTTCAAGATAAATGGGGATCTTATTTTTCGAGTATTCCTGAGTTTATATTTCAAGATTTATTTACTTAATTTCATTCGGCGAAACACGCACAGTCTGAATACGAACCCCAATCAATCCACTGTCCAAAATATAGCTGTACCGAGATCCATCCCGAATCAGCACCAATTCAACCCGCTGTTTTTCTTTCTTCTTTTTTTTCACCACTGAAACCAATTGTGAGGCCGATTTTATTGGCACAGAATCATATTCTACAATAATATCATTTTTTTGAAAGCCATGCACTTCAGCTTGACTTCCAGGCACAATATCCAGCACTTTTACTGCATTTACTTTATGCCCTGCACCTTTTGATTGTGAGACATTGGAATAGTGCCCTGTACGCCCGTATCGTGTTTTTCCTCTGGAATATATTAAAACATGTGTTAATTGATCTCCATTAAATTCAAACACATAGCTTTCCGCGTTTAAATATCTTAACAATCGTTTGATAGATACCAGTACTGGGCCGCTGGATTTATAAGTAATGCGTTGATCTTCTTGTGCTTTCAATCCGATAATTCGAATTCCGCATTCTTGTAACAAAAGATTTTCAAGCTCGCTGATCAATAACTCTTCTGCATCGAAAGTTAAGGTATCATTTTCACAAATAACAGGGGAGGACTCAGTATTGCCAATTGATTGAATGGTCATAAAAAACATGAAAAATATAACAATTGTTCCTGCGCGGATCATAAAAATCAATGAGTGTTTGTTGATCATAGGCGATATTTTAATTAACTGCATCTGAATTTGCCTGACTTCTTATCTGAACATTATCATCAATGATGCGTTTAAATATTTTAAGTTTTTTGGGGTCTTTTGCTGTTTTTGCTGTTTCATTAATCAATGCACTTAATGGGATATTCTTTGGGGCGACAGTTCCAATATATTGTTTTTCAGAAAGACTTTTCTCAAGCAACTGAATTTTGGATAGCAGACGTTCATTATCCATTTGTAAATGCGCGAGTTTTTCTTGTAAACTCTCATTTGCCTGTGTCAGTTGATCGTTGATTTCATAAATATTTTCAAGATCTTCATACATATCCAGTTGAGATCGCGGTGCTTTGCTGATTACCTGAGCAAGGGTGGATTGATTGTCCAGACCTGTAAACGAAAACTTCCAGGTTGTCCGAAGTCTTTGGGGCATGGTGTCTGTCAATCGTGCTTTTGTTGACATCCGCAATAATGAAGCGCTGACATTTTTGATGTGAACATTGCCATATTGCTCTGGAAACTGAATGCTGATGCCGCAATCTCGAATTAACTGTGCTGTTTCATCCGGGCAAAGTAGCTCACAATCCATACTATCCATTCCCACATTGATTAGATTGGCCCGGTAGCTTTGATTGCCAACTTGAATATCTGCTGTGGTTTTTGGGATAACATACCGGATATGCTTATCCGGCAAATCCGGGTTTAGGACAACCTGTGTAATCTTTTTAAATTGTTGAAATGTGCAGGGAATGGTTAAATAATATTGAATGCCTCTGTGTTTATATCGGTCTTTTTGACGAAGTGATTCTGTCGCCGACATCATTACAAAGGGTGTATTTGAATTAACTTTTGAAACATGTATCTGATCAAAAATGTCGAAACCATTAATCCCTGCCATTTCAAGCCCAGAGTATATCAATTGATATTTTTCTTCTGAAATATTCTTTAATGCCTGATCATCAGGATGACATATATCAATTTCAGCCGAATCATACATTTTTAACAAAAATTTCTGTATAATCTTGAGAATTACTGTCGCATGATGAATGATTAAAAAACGATAGCGCATGAGAAATCCTGTTTATCGCCTGACAATTAAAAAACCCGAAGATTTTTCTGATCTTTGTAATAATCAAAAATATCAGTCAGCGAATATTTTGCCTTGAATCCATATGTTTTTCTAAACAGACTTCCATCCAAAACCACAGGATATTTATAATAGTTGAGGAGATAGTCAGGAAATTCTTTGATATTCATCCTGCGAACAATCTGCCTTGACAATGATGGCGGAAAAGGTGGAATGGGAACAGGTACGCCACCGGCCATTTTTATGGCTTTTTGATAGGGCAACCAGTCTTCAGTCACAATATTATAAACCCCTGGTTTCGGTGTTTCATATGCCAGAACAATGGCTTCTGCCAGATCATCCACATGGATAAACTGCATAATGGGTGAAAATCCCAACAAACAGGGGACATATTTGCGATTGAGCAACAGACTGACAGAGTTCTGTATTCCTGGACCCAATATATTACAGGGTCTGAGAATTGTTGTGTTCAGTTCCGGATATTTCAGCATATATAATGATGATAAATATTCCAGTTCAACCGCATCTGCCAAATGAGATGAATTATTTGAGGCTTTCAAGGGAAACATTTCATCAATCAATGATGGATTATATGGATGCGCCCCATAAACATAAAATGTGGATAAAACAATGGAATTTTTCACACCATATTTCAAGCTCAGATCAAAGATTTTTTTGCTGCCTGTCACGTTGACATTGTAACGACGACTCGGGGTATCTTCATACAGTAGTATCCTTCCGAGGTGAATGACACTATCCAGTTGATGCTCCCGAAATACCATTTCAAACCCACGTTTTGAAAAATCAATGCGATAGTTGATAATGGTATCATCATAATAACTGCTTTCTTTAAAACCCACGCCAATAATCTCATACTTTCTTCGTATTTTGAGTTTATTGATAACACGTTGGGCCAATGCGCCCCCGGCACCAGTAACCAACACTTTTTTTTTCTTTTGATTGTCCATTACAAAAACCTCTTTCCTCTTTGTTTTAAGCCTTTTTGAATAAGATGGTTAATTTTTTCTTTAACATAGGCCACTTTTTTGATCATCTCTTCTTCATCATCAATGTCACCATCCAGGTGGATGGGTTCGCCAAAATGAATAATCACTTTTGCAGGAAATGGAAAGGGAACTGCAATGGGAACATATGGTATCGCGAGTAAACGTGCCAGCGGATCAACAGAGCCCAATGATGGCATTGTTTCTTCACATCCAACAACCCCCACCGGGATAATCGGACTTTTTGTCTGTATAGCAATTCGGACAAAGCCAGTCCCCATATATTGCAATTGATATCGCATGCGATAGGGTTTTCCTGAACCCCGCACACCTTCTGGAAAAACAATGATGATTTCTCCATTTTCCAGCATTTTAATGCAATTAATGGGATCACCGATAATCGCACCAACCTGTGTAAGAAACGTGTAGACAAAAGGAACTGTGGGAAAAAAACGTTCAATCATGACACGAGGGGCACGAGGGCCATTGGGATTGGTCGCCAATGCTGTTGAAATGAGCGTGCCATCAATGGGAAGCTGTCCGCTGTGATTAGAAATAACAAAAGCACTACCATCTTTTGGCACATTTTCCAATCCATAGCTTTCCACTCGAAAATAATAGTCATAAATTGATTTTAACACTGCCAGCCCAATTTCAGCCGTCTCCTGATTGTATCCCCAGGGATCATACCCATGATCTCCAATGTTTTTGGGCATCATTTTGACCAATTCTTTAATCTCATCAGATACTAATACCTTTCGAAGCACCTCAGGCATCAATTCGGTTGAGCGAACCAATTCTTCGCGCATGCGTTGCTCGGCTTTCTGGATCAATGATAACGATCGACCCATGGTATTGGTAAGTGCTGTTAGTCCTTTTTTTATCATTTTATCACCTCAAAGTTTTGGAAGTGGTCTGTCTGGCATAGATAGACCGATATCCTGTTTTTTGTAACCTTTAAATTTATCAGATGTTGTATAATATTGCAAATCAATAAAAGTTTGACGATTGTAATTGCAACTCTTTACTAAAACAATGCCTGAATAAAACATCCCGAACTCGATTCTGAATTCGACTCCGAATCAGGGTCTGATTCGTTAGAGCCCAAACCAGATGGATCTCTGATTACACCAATTGAATCGTCATCATCATAGGGACCATTATCAGTAATATGTATGGTCACTGTCTTTCTGTTTTCACTAAAAACAGCGCCATCATTATTGGGATCATTAATTTTTTCCTGGTCAAAATCAATCCATCCTTCAGAAGTGGCTTTATACCATTTTGCGTTTGAAGAAGCTACCGATGGCAGATAAACTGTAAATTCTGCATAGGTGTCATTATTTTCTAAAGTTATTGTAAAATCGAATAAGCCATAGACAAATGTTGGCCTGTTTGTTTCATTCGTAGACGTGTAATCATCAGGAGACATTGGTACAAATCTAAAATCCTGTGCATTGTACTCCAGGCCAATCGTGTCTTTTAAATGGGATTCAAAAAAGATAACTTCATTATTGGCATCTTCAAAAAGAATTCTTCCATATACCTGGTTTGCAATCGCTTCATGCGCTTCAGTTGTTGGGTGGACGCCATCCCAGAAAAGATATTTATCCACATTGTTAAAACCATGTTCAGGTTTCGTTTCAAATAATGCGGCACCTACAGTATTATTAAATCCAAGCTCCTGTGGATTCTCAACAGCTTTTTCCAAAAACAAATACGCATCAGCCAAAAACATCTTAACTGATGGATGAGATGCCTCAAAAGCGTTGAATGCATCGTTTAACTTGCTATTAAAGGTTGATGATACGAGCGTTCCATATTCTGTATCCGCGTTTCCAAAATAGCCATTATTTGCAGGCGTTTTTCCTAGATTTGGTAGATTCATTATTAAAACATCTGTGGCAGCCAGACCGGTCTCTGTATCTGTGATAATTGACAGGGCCTGTATGATATCTGCAACAGCTTTGTCAGTAACTTCTGTTGAATCATCCTGATTGAGAGAGTGATCAGTTATCCAGTTCAAAAAATTATTCCCACCAATCCATACGATACAAAGGGAATTTGCAGGAATTTTGATTCCTGCATTCGCCCAGATGCCCACTTGATTCAATAAGCCGGGTGGAATTGTTTTTGTACCTGTTTCAGCACCCCCAAATGCATTATTGTACCAGACGTTTCCTTCAGGTGGATTCCATGATCCACTGGCAACGAAATTTGCCAGAAGGTAAGTATTATTGATACCAAGTTTGCCAGCTAAATACTCAGCCCAGATTTTACCATTTGAATAAGCACCACCAAAATAGTTTTCAGTATTATAAAAGTCTGGTTTAAGAAGCCTGTTATTACCGCTGTCTGTGAGGCTGTCACCAAAGGTAACAAGATTTTTATAGGTTAAGGCAAATGAATAATGAACGAAAATAAAGCAAGATATTATTATTGTTATTAAAATTTTTTGCCATTTTGACATGTCATATCTCCTTATTAATTATTTACGAAGGAACGTTCTAAAAATAAGTCCCTCCTTTAAAAAATGTTCATATTGGAGTTATTGTACTGTAGAGACGTAGCATGCGACGTCTCTACACGACCTTATTTTTTTACGTTCAAGATAAATGCGTAATGAACATGTTACTTTTAGAACATCATTACCGAGAAGATACGCTGAGTTAAGCAATCCCTATTCTTTTCTGAATAAGTTGTAATCTAATTTTTGCGATGTGGACTCTGTCTTCAGGATTCATTTTCTCTTTTGTTAAATCTTCCATTCTCTCTTCAACATCACCATAATGATCAATCTGGGGGTTTTCAAGTGCCATACGATATATCGCTTCCGCTCGTTCATAATCTGCCCCATGTTGGTAGCTCCAATCAGATAACCAATATTGATCACCATAATAAATGTATCCATATGCAAAATTGGGAAATATTTCTATCGTATCTTCAAATATCTTCTTTGCTTTATCCCTTTTGCCGATAATCCACAAGGATTCTGCCTCATAGTTTCTAAAATTCCCAAGATTTAGCTCGTCCTCTTCTGAAAAATGATTATGAACCCATTTTGCCATTTCTGCCCTTTTTAACATTTTATTAAGGTCATCTAAGCCCTCATTATAGAGTTCTTCATCAAAATCATACAGAAAATTAACGATAAAAAATCCATACTTTTCAATTCCAAAATATGAATCAAAAGATTCAAAGGTCTTGATATTTTCTGGCGTCATTTTCTTTATTAAATCATACGCTTGAAACCAACTATCAATAGAATCTGAGCGCGTTAATGTCATAATTGTTTTTGAATTATCGTTTTTAGATAGTTTGGTCTTTTTGTTTTTGAGCCTGTTCTTTTTAGACATTTAACCTCCTGGCCTTTGTTTCATTTATGTAGAATCAAATGTTCAACAAAATTAATTATACCCATAAAAATAAAATTTTTCATCAATCTTTTTCAAAACTTCATGCACGCTCTCATCCTTTTTTGCAAGTTCGCGAAAAGTTTCGATCAGTTTTTTTATATCCTGGCTTTCATTGATCATTTGCTTCATTTTTTTTTCACGCCTGACTTCAATTATTATTGGCGTACCAATCGTTGCAGCAAGTAAGGCTACAAACAAAATTTCTAAAAAATTCAAACGATTACCAACGTCATCAAATCGTTTGTTCATATATACTAACATTTCTTCAAAACGTTTATCTATCATTTCAAAACGTTTATCTATCATTTCAAAACGTTTATCTATCATTTCAAAACGAATTTCTACCTCTTTGGCATGATTCTCAAGAAGTGTAATACGTTTCTCAACCTGTTCAATACGTTTCTCAACCTGTTCAATACGTTTCTCAACCTGTTCAAAACGTTCATTCATATGCTGAATAAGTAACTCAAACTTTGTATTGGTAATAGAATGGTACAATTCTATTTTTTCCAGCAGCATCCTATTGGTGATTTCCTTATTGTCTTGTTCGGTTGCAGCATTTAATGTTGAAACAAAAGATAAGAATAAGATCAGGAAAAATGCACAATTTCTTACAATTAATTTCATATGAACCTCCTTTGGATGGGGATGTTTACTTTTATATTACCTTTGTTTAAATCACGTTGGACAATTATCTGTTCAGGATTCTTTTCATATTCATCCTAATTATACCCATAAAAATAAAATTTTTCATCAATCTTTTTCAAAACTTCATGCACGCTCTCATCCTTTTTTGCAAGTTCTCGAAAAGTTTCGATCAGTTTTTTTTATATCCTGGCTTTCATTGATCATTTGCTTCATTTTTTTTTCACGCCTGACTTCAATTATTATTGGCGTACCAATCGTTGCAGCAAGTAAGGCTACAAACAAAATTTCTAAAAAATTCAAACGATTACCAATGTCATCAAATCGTTTGTTCATATATACTAACATTTCTTCAAAACGTTTATCTATCATTTCAAAACGTTTATCTATCATTTCAAAACGGATTTCTACCTCTTTGGCATGATTCTCAAGAAGTGTAATACGTTTCTCAACCTGTTCAATACGTTTCTCAACCTGTTCAATACGTTTCTCAACCTGTTCAATACGTTTCTCAACCTGTTCAATACGTTTTTCAACCTGTTCAAAACGTTCATTCATATGCTGAATAAGTAACTCAAACTTTGTATTGGTAATAGAATGGTACAATTCTATTTTTTCCAGCAGCATTCTATTGGTGATTTCCTTATTGTCTTGTTCGGTTGCAGCATTTAATGTTGAAACAAAAGATAAGAATAAGATCAGGAAAATTGCACAATTTCTTACAATTAATTTCATATGAACCTCCTTTGGATGGGGATGTTTCATTATTCATTACCTGCAATTTACAGCATCACGTTCAATGATTATCTATTATTTATTCTTGTTTTTCAAGAATATTTTTTCGCATTGTGCGCAATGATCGTACTTCATTACAAACATTCTGGTATTCACATGAGGCGCAGTCCAGATTAATTTCTTCATGCATTTTCATCATGGCATGAACATACTGAAACACATGATGTGATATCGGTTTTAATCGTTTAATAAAATTATTGTCAGTCGTCAGAACAACTTCAACAGCAGCGACATAGGGTAATTGCGCATACAAATCAATCCATGCACTGCCCAGATCGAAAAAGGATAAGCCCTGTTTCAATGCATTCTGACTGATTCGGCTCCATTCCCGCATTTGCTGAGATGCCGCACGCATCATATATCCATGTAGGTTTAATTTGAATCGAAGCAGATCTAATTCTTGATATCGATCATAAGTGTTGTCTGGTTCAAAACCAGTTACATTCAGCAGAATTACTTTTCCAAAATCCATATGAATATTAGATACTTCCGAAATATCTTTACCGATTAAAGTAATCTGATCGTTTGCAACTGATTCTTCTGTCCAGACAATAAATGCCAGAGAATTTTGTTGCGGATGCCCAAGTTCTCTGCCAACATTTTGTGTTAAAATGATTTCTTTTTTGTCACTGTTATTGATAAAAGGGGTATATTGTCTCTTTTGTTGTTTTCGAATAGTGTTTTGGGAGGTTTGATTGATTCTTAATTGCAGTTCTTTGATTACCTGATCAAATGGCATATATGCTTCTATCCTTGTAGTCACGAATATCTCGGTCAAAAGATATCCTGATTGAAAAGATCGCTATTATTATCGAACAATTAACGTGCGCTATGCGGTTTCAGAATAATTGAACAATCCCATTTGAATAATATCAAAAGCCAGGTTCAGGGTTTCTTTTAAATCAACGTCATAAGCAAATGTTTTTCGACTCTCTTCCCACAGGGCCAGTCCAGAAAAAACAGCCCAAACGACATATGCGATTTCAGTTGCATCTCGGTCTGCAAAAACGCCATCCTTGAGAGAATCTTTGAATATTGTCCCGATTGTCCGAATGGCTTTTCGTGACAGGCGGTTAATTTCGTCAAGTAATTCTGAGGACAGATTTTTAAACGTTTCACTGGAATGCAGATGAAACATATTCCTTAAGATAAGTGGATCAAACTCATAAACGTCATATAAGGCTATTTTTAATGAATTGATCTTTTCCCTGATATCCAGTTGTTTTTCGTTATATACATGTTCAACACGCATTTGAAGATACTGCAAAATCCGCAATGTTAGTGATGCGCACAATTCGTCTTTATTTTTAAAATAGAGATAAATTGTTCCCGCGCTCAGCTCTGCCTCATTGGCAATATCTTCCATGGTGGCCCGACTGAAACCTTTATCAGAAAAAACACGCCTTGCTGCAACCATGATTTGCTGCCGACGTCGTTCTTTCTCACGTTCTTTTCTTTCTTTTATACCCATGATCATGAATCCAATTCATTTTATAATGTTTTATTGAAGCGTTTGAGGTTTATTTATAATATAATGGACGATTCGTCAAGAAAAAAACGTCAGGTTTTCGTGTCGAAATAATCAATAGCGATAATGATCTGATTTATATGGACCTTCAACAGGAACGCCCAAATAATCAGCCTGTTCCTGGGTCAAGGTTGTCAAAGATACGCCCAGGCGTCCGATATGTAACCTTGCAACTTCTTCATCCAGTTTTTTGGGAAGTGTATAGACCCCAATTTCATGATTGTTTTGGGCCAGTTCAATTTGTGCTAACACTTGATTGGTAAAGCTGGAACTCATGACAAAGCTTGGATGACCGGTAGCGCAGCCCAGGTTGACCAGACGTCCCTCAGCCAGAACGATAATGGATCGACCCGATTTCAATGTCCATTTATCTACCTGGGGTTTTATATTTTCTTTTTTGCATTCAGATGATGTTTCAAGGTAGCGCATGTCAATTTCATGATCAAAATGGCCGATATTGCAGACAATGGCTTCATTTTTCATTTTTTCCATATGCTCACCGCGAATGACATTGCAACAACCCGTTGTGGTAACATAAATATCCCCAATTGCGAGTGCTTTTTCCAATGTGGTGACTTCAAAGCCTTCCATGGCAGCCTGAAGCGCACATATGGGGTCAATTTCTGTAACAATCACGCGTGCGCCAAATCCTTTCATGGATTGCGCACATCCTTTTCCCACATCACCATATCCACATACAACAACCACTTTTCCTGCCAGCATAATATCGGTTGCTCGCTTGATACCATCAGCCAGCGATTCCTGACATCCATACAAGTTATCAAATTTTGACTTTGTAACAGAGTCATTTACATTCATTGCCGGGAACAAAAGTTCTTTTGATGCATTCATTTTATAGAGCCTGTTAACGCCAGTCGTCGTTTCTTCAGAAACGCCCCGAATATCCCTTGCAAGTTGTGTCCAGTATGATGGATTTTTTTGATATCCGGCCTTAATACGATTCATGACAATTTGAAACTCGGCATTATCATATTGTTTGTCGAGAATTGCGGGCTCTTTTTCAGCCTTGACAGCTTCGTGAACAAATAATGTGGCATCACCGCCATCATCAACAATCAAATTGGGACCGGAACCATCAGGCCATCTGAGAGCTTGCTCTGTACACCACCAGTATTCATCAAGATTTTCTCCTTTCCAGGCAAAGACTGCTGCCATACCTGATTTAGCAATGGCTGCGGCGGCATGATCCTGGGTTGAAAAGATATTGCATGATGCCCAACGAATGTCAGCACCCAGCTCATATAATGTTTCAATTAACATGGCGGTTTGAATCGTCATGTGAAGACTGCCGGTAATTCTCAGTCCATTTAGAGGTTTTGAATTGCCATATTTTGCACGAATTGCCATTAAACCGGGCATTTCGTTTTCTGATAATCGCATTTCTTTGAATCCCAGTTCCGCCAATTCGATATCAGCGATTTTATACTTTAATCCGGGGTCCCATTCTAAAAAAGCCATAATTCCTCCATTCCTGACAGGCTGTCAGGTCTTTATATCGTTAATGATTATAGATATTATTCTTCCTGTACAATTTTGAATATTGCCAGTTCCCTGGAAACCCGATCAAAACCTGGCAGACAAAGGATTTTTTCGGGTATTTGATCGGTATTATCAAGATCATGACTTAGCAATATGATGACAATTCTTAATTGGATTGAATGCTGTTGAGATAATTTTATGAATTCATTAAATTCAGCAAGACATTTGGGATCATCCTGATATAAGTGATCCCATAGGCAAATCACTGTCATGGGGCATTCATCAAATAATCTGGGATCAATATGCCTTACACAAGACCTATTTTTTCTTTCCAGAATTGTATGTATATGAGCTTTCTGTCGATGCGCATCCAAAGTTGCACTGGTATAGTATACATGATAGCGCCCTTTTTCAAGCACACTTTCATTTTTAATATTACCATGCAGTGCATCTATAGCATCAATTGCGCGATGCATATTCATTTCGTCTGCGATTTGGTATACCTTATCAGACAGACTGATTTTTTCAGCATAAAGGTTCATAGTCAATATGAATATTTCCGAATCATTACTTCCGGAGAATGAACATTTTTCAAGGCATTGTCTGTGTCCTCAAAGAGATTGCCACGTAGATCCAGTAATGTCAGCTTTTTTAGACTTTTCAACACAGATGGAAACGTGTCCAGTTTGTTATCACGCAAGATCAAATGTTCCAAAAATTCCAGTGACTGAATGGATTCAGGAATATTGGCAATATGATTTCGACTAAATGACAGAAACTTTAAGTTTTGCAATTGTTCAATCCATTGCGGAATATGAGATATTTGATTGCCGCCTGCGCCAAGATCTTTTAGTTGAAATAGTTGGCGCAATATTTCTGGTAATTGTTGAAATCGATTTCGTCCCAACAATAATATTTCAAGATTTTTCAAGTTGGCAATACTATCAGGTAATCCAGACAATGCATTCACCCGCAAATCCAACGTTTTCAGGCCTGTAAATTGTCCGATGGAATCAGATAATAATTCAATACTGTTGTTGGCCAGATTTAATTTATTGAGATATTTCAGATTTCCAATTTCATTGGGTAAGGTCGTGACATGATTATATTCCAGGGATAAAATTTTGAGTGATGGCAACTGTTTCAGATTTTCGGGAATTTTTGTAAATTGATTGTTTTCAAGATAAAGTTCTTCTAAATGCGTCAATTGTAATATTTCATCAGGCAGATTCGTAAGTTCCATATTGAAAAGTTCCAACACGGTCTCTTTGGCCTGAAGAGCCTTTTGAATCATTTGAATGATATTCTTGCTTTCCATGAAGTTTGCTCCATGCAAGATTTTTTACATAAATTGTTGAACAAATAATTGTTTCAACGTCCGAATACTCATGAGCGCATCAGCGCCTGAAACCGTGCCATAAGGATCAAATTCACCGGTTTCAAGTGGGGACATTATCAACTGACTGGTGCAAAAGAGAATTGCCCGAAAAAAACGTTGTGATGAATGAACATCCGAAAGACCAACTGAAATTTTTTTAAAATCAACTGAATCAACTGCTTGTGGATCAATTCGATTCACAATCTCAAAAATAATTTGTGCAAAATCAGCCCGAGTTAAGGGCATTTCTGGCTCAAAGCTATTATTTGGAAATAAAGACAGGCCTAACAAATTGATTAAAAGCACCGTCTCGATTTCCTGTTTAAGTGAATGATCGGCAATATCCATGGCGATAAGTGGTTGCGGTTTGAAATTATCACTAGTAATATTTTGAAATAATTCATGAATATTAAGATCATGATGAAGAATATAGCACATATCGGCACGAGATATCTGGGGAATAAGCGGTAATTTTTGTTGATACCCACATAAATCGCATTGCTCAAGTTCTTTTATTTTACAGATATTTTCATAAGCATTTTCTTTATAATGACCGCCATAGGATACAACTTTACTGAAATATGTTTTTGCCTGATTGAATTTATAAATTTTTTGATAAATCAATCCCATGTAGTAATACAGGTCGGGATGTTTTCGATATGCAGGCAGTGCATGGTAATAAGCGTCTTCTATCTTTTTTAACTGTATGTTGTTCCACCGGGACCGAGTTGTTGCTCTGGCTTGAACATATAAATAATAATATTCAGGAGCATATCGTGTGAGCCTTACCCTGTCTTCAATTGGTACAAGTGTTGAAAAAGCCTGTTCATGTTTTTTTTCTTTTAAAAAACATTTTGCTAATCCGATTGTGGCTGGAATGTTATCTGGATCAATACGCAAGGTCTGCGCATACGCTGAATAAGCCAGAGGATATTTTCCCTCAAAAAATAATGTATCAGCAGTTTGAACCATTTTTTTTGCCTGTTGATGAAGTGTATCCACTGGTTTTTGAATTACTTTTTTGGGACGTTCTTTGACAACAATTTTTGGGGGAAGGATTTCTTTTTTGGGAATGGGTTGCTTTTCAATAAATAAATGGCCACATCCTGCAAATAATAGAATCATTAATAATGATAGCGTTTTATGCCACATATATTCGTTTACCTCCAATCCGATTGATCAACAACAATAATCACCCGGCAATGTTTCAAAATGGTTAAATGTTCGACCAGACTTTTAAATCGTGCAGTTTCTGTATTGCTTATGACAATATTATTCAAGGTATCTCCACTGACACCTATGCCTTTTACAACAAATGGTTTGTTGCCAATTCGATGATGCTTGATTGCACTATCAAAGCTGTTCATATAAATACAGGTACCAGACTGGACCGCATATTCCCTGCTGATATACTGTGGGCCATAGACTTCATCACCGCTTTTGCTGACAACGATTGGTGCAAGGCATGATGCAATTTCCAAACCTCTGGCATCAACAATCAAACCTGAATATTTTTTTTCTTTATGCCAAATCATCTGATTTTGAGACGTGATACTGGTAATGGATTCGATATAACGAATGTCATCAGGTAAAACAAGTTGAGAAAAACCTCCGCTCATCGACATCTGAACAGTGATCTCCACTGTTCCATCAGAAAGATATTCTTTTTTCAACACCTGCGCATTTTCAGTTATTTGTTGAATTTGCGATTGAAACTGCTTGTTTTCTTTTTGAATATCCACTGCATGCGTTTTTGCATCAATGCAAACGTGTAATACTGTCAGATATAAATTATCAAATGCACGTTTCAATGCATTTTCTTCTGCAATCTTTCGGCCAATAGGGTTGCCATGAAATTTTTCCGATGGTATGCCGATACCTGTTGAAATAACAGCCTGCGTTGTCCAGTTGATATACCCCTGCACATGGGATTCAATGACCGGTGTTTGTGCATGACCATTTCTCATGTCTACACCTACGCACAATAAACTGAGAATGATGATCAGCGTTAAAGGTTGTTTGATGTCATCAACCAATAATATGCTTCCTTATTTTTGAAAATCTTTATCATTTCAAACAAATAACGTTGAGATCGTTATCATTTCAACATGTTCTCTTTTTTACGCTTACTGTATCGTTTTTGTAATAATAAAAAAATATTAAAATGTCAATAGTTTTAGGGGATATATTAGCTCATGTCATAGAAATTGCAATAGCATCAACCAAAAGAAGAGGTTATCATGAAATTATGTAATCCATTTAATGTATTTGTATTTGTTGTATTATTTTTGGTTTTTAATTCATGTGGTCCTGGTGGTGCCAATGACGATAATATGCCCCTGGTATCTTCGTATGCTGTTGAAACAAGTGAGCATAATAATACAATAGAAATGAAATTATACTATGATGACAATTACTTTCTCACGCTAACGAATACCAATGGTGTGCTTGAAATCCATCCGCATCCGGGTACATCATTGACAGAGTCCGGAAGTATCTGGTTTGCCCAGCCATATTTTGAGGGTGCTATTCTGGGGTATACAAAAAAATCGACGCCCTTTATATATCAGGATGGGATCAGTATTAAAACATTGGGGAAGATATCCAGAGGAGCAAATCAAGGCGTTGGCTCCTGGAGTTTGGAAATGTTCTTTTCTTATAATATGAAAATCCATCAAATATCAGCCACAGGACAAATGGTTCTTTCAGTTGCAGACGATATTTTGTATGATGACGTATATTTGTATAAAATCAAAAGTCTGTATTTAAATGATATCGTGTTGTTGCCCCTGAATCATCAAGCCGCTTCAACATCAATTACTGGAGATACAGGCTGGATGGAAAAATTAATAATAAACGCTACTGATGAATGGAGACCTGACCAGCATTCAATCCTTGAAAAAAACAATATCAATGATTTTATATATTTCCAGATGCCCGGGGAATATTTTCACCCGGATACTGGAGCCTATGGTATTGATCCCATTGAACCATCATATAAACCCGCGATGAATATTCGTTCCGAATCAGATGGCGCCATCATGGGGTATGTTTGCAATTATGATACAGATCATCAACAAGATATCGGTTCAACCAACATTGAAATAGCCCCATTGATTGTCCTGGAGCCGAATAAAAAAAATTATACAATTTCCATTGAATTTACATCCCGTTCCATAGAACAACTTGATGGCAAGTCACAAGCCAATGCCGGCCAGTCCTGTTCTTCCATTCAAAACAATAATTTATCATGGGGTAATGGGATATATTGGGTAGATCTTGATCAAAATGAGCTGACAATGCCGGATCAAGTTTATTGTGACATGACAAATGATGGTGGGGGATGGATGTTGTATGCATCAATCAATACACCACAGGATATCGGACAAATTTCGGCTGCTTATTATCAACAGGGACGTTTAAATCCGGACCTTGAGAATATAAATACTGGAAACTGGATTTTGCCGGCTTCTCAATTTAATGGGTTTGTTCAGGTAATGCGTGTCAACATGGGCAATGTAAAAGATTTTTTTATGCCACGTTCAGGGGTGTCTTTTGAAAGCATGTTGATCAGCCCTGAGAATCATTTATGGCATTCAACACCCTCCGGACCCTTTATTCAGCCCAAATATGATGGGACAGGACTGGGTGGCAGTGCGGACTTGTGGCCCAGAAACAATGTTGTCAATGATAATCGTTATGCACTGAGTTTTTGGGGAAGCGATGATAATGGCGGCAGCGGGGGATGTTGCAGTCTATCCAATGATTATGCTGATAATAATTGGGGAAGGGCTTTTAAGTTATGGGTGCGATAAGGGCGAAAAATCTATTAAAAAAAACTCGTCCTTCTGGAGTTGCAAATCCAGGTTATTATCTGTATATTTTTTATTCTCATTATATTCTTTCACACGATCATTCAAAACGATTATGTCATTTACTTCCTGCAAAAAGACAAAAAAGCCTGATTGGCTGGTTATAGCAATTGCTTTGCAAGACATCGTCAACCCGGCAATGCCCCCCTCCCTCTTATTCTACTTGATTATCTTCCCTTTTTTTTTGTAATAGAATGGTTCTACTTCTAAAGATGGCAGGCCTGTCCAATTCAACAAAACCTTCATTTTTTGCAATTGAAATGGTATTTGCAAAATCACTTTCCGAGACATGTCCTTTAGGTTCTGCCACAAGAAATCTGGCATCCGGTTTTAACACGGGATAGACCTGAGAAAAAAAACTTTTTATATCGGGCACTTCATGCACAACAGCAAAAGCCAGTGCGAAATCAATTCTATTTTTTAAATCTTTTATGCCAAGGTCATCATTTGTGGTCACTCGCGGATCAAGCCTTTCAAAAACATCGTCTTTTAAGGCACGTTTTTTTAAAGCCATTAACATTTTATCCTGAACATCTAGGCAGATAACCTGGCCATTATATTTTACCATATGTGCCATTGGGATGGTAAAAAAGCCCATGGCACATCCAATATCCAAAACTGTCATGCCTTTTTCAATATATGGTTTAAGTATTTTTTTCGGGTTTTGAAAATATGCACGGATAGGACTTGCCAGTAAATAGCCTACCCAAAAGGGACAGACATGGTTTGCCATTCTTTTGATCCTCTCATATATTGTGTCGAATGCCTATTGCTTTTCGACATGATTTATTAATGTTGTGATTCGTTCTTAATGAATTCTCTGAAAAAAATTACCCATTTGCATCAGTCAGACAAGTCGGACTGACTGGTCTGACTGGTTTGATATGTCCGACTTGTCGGACTGGGGGAAGTTTTTTTGCTATCAATCCTAAGGCAAATAATGAATCAATAGATCCATTGGTTCCAAAAGTTCTGGAACCTTCCACTGATTTATTTCCTGCATATCAGAAATATAAACGTCATGCGTTGTCGCATCAAGAAGTTCAAATGTCCCCGGACTCAGCTGTTCGAATTCCCAGTACAGATTTTTTGGCGCGCCTTGCGCGATTCGAATAAGCCTGAACTGTTCGTTGCTTTCTGTAATTATGTGATCAGAAAGCGGCGTTATCCCTGAATCTGTTACAATTGATAGCATCGGTTTTTCTTGATCACATGGCATGATATGCGTACTCTCTGACACACCCAATGATATTTCAGAAATTGGGACATTTGGTATTTGTTTATCTGAAAGAAAAAGATGCAATCGCCATCTTTGAAAATCCTGCTGCAGATTTTCTTCATTAGAGATAAAAACAGCCTGTAAGCTCAGTTGATCTTGAGGTGTTAAATTTAATGGATTCTGGGTGTCAACAAGGTCGCCAGACCAATAGGCAAACTGCCATTTTTCAGCTGGCTTTGCCTCAATTTGAAGTTGCTGATCTGGATCAACTATGATCTGCTGATAAACTTCAAAAATCTGGTCATCCATGCAAATATGGCCATTGCCAAGAACTGACAATGTTATAACATTACTTTTCTCTGAAGCAAACAGCCATCGTTGAATCTTTTCGATCATACGTGATGGCACAAAAGCATAATGACCATAAGTGGGATTGATTGTTTGTGTCGTTACAGTCAGGCGCATTGATTTTGTTGCAAACAATCCGCCAGAATCAGTCACCTTGAATGTAATGCTGGCGCTTCCAGACTGATTCTGAACAGGAATGATTCGGGCGGTTAAATGTTTTTTTTCGTTTTTTCCAGCATCAACTGTAATGTGCGGTCCCTTTCCCTCAATGTTGATATGTCTCTTATCATTGGGGATCAACGCTGGATTGCTGGATGTACACTGGACAATCAATGGCCCCCCATCAGAGTCTGAGACAGTAAACGCAATGGGATTGGTTGTTGCATTGATCGGAATTGTTCGATCAGCAATGGGCGAAGATTCTGATATATCAAAAAATAAACCCTGATCACCGGCATTTGCCATTTGTAGAAGCAGAAATAGAAATAAAGCTGAACATACTGTTATTATTATTCTTTTTTTCATAATAACCTCCCTCCTTTTAACATAGGTTATGGTTATAAATCATATAATTTTTCATCAATTCGGGGTTGTTTTAAAAAAGTTGTTTTAATTAATCGTTTTGATGGCAACTCGAAAGGCTCTTCGTTTTCCAGAATATCTCCCATTTCAGCCTCAACCTTATCGGGATCTTCTCCTGCTGCCATACGTTCAATCGCTTCTTTCATGCATTTATTCAAAGGCATACCAGTTATATCCGACATTTTTTGCATCAATCCGGCGGCCTGTTTAGGATCATTGTCATCAATGGCATCAACTTCTTGAGATAGCAGATTCATTGCCCTGTCCATTTTGTCTGGATCAATGGGAATATCATCTGTATCAGATTCCTGCAAGTTTTTTGATATGGAAAAAGTTGATAGCTGTCGGACCAGTTTTGGATTTTCACATTCCGGGCAATGGGGCCTTTTTGTGGTATTGATCGTTTTTGAAAAAAAACGATAAACTGTATGGCAATCGTTGCAATAAAATTCATAGATTGGCATGGTAGAACCCCTTAGGAATACTCGAAAAATAATTTCTCCTTTTATCTTTAACGTATAATCGTTTGGCACGTAGAGACGTAGCATGCTACTTCTCTACAGAACAAAAACCCCGATGAACATTTTTTCAAATGGGTAACTTATTTTCAGAGCATTCCTTATTAATTTACATATTATTAATTGATTCGATTTGAGTATTTTAAGCATAATTCTAAAAAAATGCAAGAAACAACTTGATTTTCATTTTATTAATCCACGATTTTTTTATCAATGCGCCTCAGCCCAATTTTTTCCAACATCCATATTCACTTTTAGAGGAACATTCAAATTCCAAACATTTTCCATAATATTTAGTATTTCTGGACGAACGTTTTCCAGCTCCTGTTCAGGCACTTCAAGCACAATTTCATCATGAACCGACAAAAGCATGCGCGTGGACAGTCTTTCTTTCTGAATCATTTGATTTGTTCGAATCATGGCAAGTTTGATAAAATCCGCAGCCGTTCCTTGAATGGGGGTGTTGACTGCAATCCGACGTGCCCCGGCCTGAACATTTTTGTTTTTACTGTTAATATCCGGTATATGCCGAATACGACCGCAAAGGGTGGTTGTTTTTCCTGAATTTTGGGCCTCAGCAACTGTTTCATCAATAAATCTGCGAACCCCTTTATAGCGATCAAAATATTGATCAATGTATGCCTGTGCCATTTTTCGAGTGATATGCAACTCTTTTGACAATCGAAAAGCCCCCATCCCATAAATGATACCAAAATTGATCGCTTTTGCCTGATATCTGAGCGTATCAGTAATATCAGATAATGGTCGTTGAAATATTTCACTGGCTGTACGTGAATGGATATCTTCATCGTTACAAAAAGATTCGATCAAGATAGGATCATTGGCACAATGGGCCATAATTCTCAGCTCAACTTGAGAATAATCAGCAGATAACAATACATTTCCCTTGTCAGGAACAAAGGCCTCTCGAATTTTTCGGCCCTGTTCTGTGCGGATGGGAATATTTTGAAGGTTGGGATCTCGGCTGCTTAATCGTCCGGTGGCTGTGGCGGCCTGATTGAATGACGTATGAATTCGTTTCGTGTCAGGATGTATTAACGTCATGAGCGCATCAACATAGGTTGAGCGAAGTTTATCCAGAGAGCGATGTTTCAATAGTACAGCAGGTAATTCATGAATTTCGGCCAATTGTGTCAATACGTTAACATCGGTGGAATAGCCAGTTTTCTTTCGGGTCTTTTTTTTGGCGGGCAGTTTCAGTTTATCAAACAATATTTCGCCCAATTGTTGGGTGGATCGAATATTAAATTTTTCACCTGCCAGATTATATATTTGAGATTCCAGTTCTGACAGTGTTTGCGTAAAATAGCTTGATAATTGTTTCAGTACAGCTAGATCGACCTTGATACCTGTATATTCCATATCAACCAATACAGGTAACAGCGGCATTTCAATGGTATCAAACAATTTCCATAGGTCGTTATCCTTTAATTCTTTTTGAAAGATTTCTGCCAATATGAATGCAATATCCGCATCTTCACATGCATATTCAGTCGCCAGCGCCAGGTCGATTTCACTGAAACAGCGCTCTTTTTTGCCGGTTCCAACAACATCTTTATACTTGAGCATTTTGTAATTGAGGCGGTTTAGTGCAATTCTGTCAAGGGCATGGGAGACATCTGAAGGATCAAGCACATAGGATGCAATCATGGTATCAAACAAATTGTTTGATAACTTGATCCCATATTGCTGAAATACGAGCCAATCGTATTTGAGATTCTGTCCGATTTTTTGAATGGCTGGATCTTCAAGCAAAGGCTTGAATTCAGCCAATACCCAGTCTCTTGCCAATTGTTTTCTGGCATCCAGTCCAGAATGGGCCACTGGAATATAAAAGGCGGCATGAGGCTCAAAAGACACAGAAATGCCCACAAGTTTTGCACGCATGGGATCAATATCTGTTGTTTCAGTGTCAACTGCAAAGCACTTTTTCTCATAGATTTGCCTGATAATATCCAGACATTGATCTTTTGTTAAAACAGTTTGATAGTTTTTGGTCGGATTGTCTGGCGGCGGTTGATATTTTTGCTGTAAATTTCTGAACTCCAATAATTGAAATAATTCAAACAATTTTTTTGTATCAGCATCCTGAAACTTAAAGGTTGCCAAATCCAACTCAACAGGTGCATTGCGGTCAATCTGAACAAGCTCACGGCTCAAATACGCCTGATCCTTAAAATTGAGAAGATTCTCTTTTTGTTTTTTTTTCGTAATGGTGTCAATTTGCGCATAAACTGCATCCATTGTTCCAAATTGTTGAATCAATGTCATGGCTGTTTTTTCGCCAATGCCGGGAACACCTGGGACATTATCCGAGGTATCCCCCCAGAAGCCCATCATATCAATTATTTGAGAGGGGTTAAATTGATATTTATCAATAATGTTCTGTTTGGTCCATATGCGATCTTTCATGGGGTCCCAGATCGTAGAATCTGACGTGACCAGTTGCAAAAAATCTTTATCGCCAGTGACCATCACCGAACGAAAACCTTTGGCTTCAGCCTTATGTGCCAGACTCGCAATGAGATCATCAGCCTCAAACCCCTGCTTTTCAACAATGGGAATATTGAATGCCTCAACCACTTGCCGGATATAGGGCTGCTGCACGACCAGATCCTCAGGCATTGGTGGACGATTGGCTTTGTATTGGGCATATTTATCATGACGAAAGGTTGGCCCCTTGCTGTCAAACACCATGACCAGGTATTGCGGTTTTTTATCTTCAATCAGTTTGATCAGCATTCGCGTGAAACCAAACACTGCATTGGTGGGGAGTCCTGATGAATTGGATAAATGACTGATCGCATGATAGGCTCTGTATACATACGCACTACCATCAATTAAATATATTGTGGATTTTTTCATTGTTTTCCTTGTGTTATTACCTATCAAGTTTAACAGGCTGCCATTGGTATTGCAGTATGCTGCTGAACAGATAATGAAAGATTGAATTTTGAAGCGTTGGGCTTTAGCCCTACGCTGTTCTTGGATTTGCCGAAATAAATCATTTTTCAATGATCATCAATGAATGTCCGACTTTTTTGGAATGCGCCCTCTGACGATTTCATCAAATTTTCTAATTGCATCTTTGATATCTCTAAATTTTCAGATTGGTCATTTCATCAGTAATCTCAAAATCATAGTCAGGATATTCATACAAAGGCATACGCTGTTCAGTTATGCCAGTTGAAAACCCATATATGGATTCATAGTCTTTTTCATTTTCACCCATTTCAATGAGTTGGTCCAGATACTCACGAATCGTTTTGGATTCAATAATTATAACTTTCCCCATTTTATTGATAATTGGGCTGTGACGCCGGGTAGAATCATGATCAAATTCCATAATTCTTCGACCATCACCTGTAATACCGATCACACGAAATGTAAAGCTTTTCCCCACACCCGGCAAGTTCAACACACTGCGATCTGTGGCAAGAAATAACAGATTGGCTTCTTCACGCACATTTTTCATCACCTGAACAGCCGATTCTGCATTTTCAGGTATTTTGGAAATGGTATCATGATATTTTTCAGGTGGAATGCCGGCATGCTTTTCCTGGAATTGTTCCTGAAGCAATCTGGCAAGGGGCGCAAAATTATGATAGTTTTCCATGTATCCTTTGACGCAAAAAGTGTAATAGGGCAATACGCCAACATCATTCAGAACACGTCTCAGTTGAGCTGTATGACCACGTCGGGATGCAGCTGCGGAAAAAACCAGTTGATTGGTGATAATCCATCCGGCAGACAACAGGCCTGTAATGGCTTGTCTCGACTCTGGTGTAATTTCCATGGGGGATTCAAAATGGGTTTGAATAACAAACTGTCTGATACCAATTTGAGACGCCTTTTTTTTGAAATCTGCCAAAACCTGAATTAATTCGGGTGTCACACGTTGCGGCAGATATGCCAGCAGCCGGGTGCCCAGTCGAATACGTAGGATTTTCGCAAATTTTTCTCCAGGTTTTCGGTTCTGGTTGGCTTCATGTTTGCGGACTGCCATATCATAGATGGCATCCAGCAGTTGTTTCATTGATGCATCTGAACTCATCAAGGCATCCCCGCCGGTGATCAAAATGTCCCGAAGTTGCGCATCATTTTCAAAGTAATCCATGATTTGCTTGAGTTTATCTTTCCATTTAACAGCGGGTTTGAGTTTATCCAGATCAAAATTAAGATGTCCGCTTTGAAAATCGTACATGCGCTGGCAGGAACTGCATAACCCGCCACAGGCACGCCCCATTGTATCGGGAATAATAATTGCGACTTCAGGATATCGTCGATGAATACTGTGATGAAAGGGCAAAATCCACCCCGCAGCATTGGGCTTACCAGGCTCCACCTGATCTTCTTTTTCCCAGGCAACAATATGACCAAATTCATCAATCAATTGCCGGCTGTACAAAATATAATCGCGGATGCCTTGATCCGCACCAAGCGCATAATCCGGCGGGCAAACAGTGAGTAAGGACAGGTAATAAGGATTCACAAAAGTGGGGATGCCAGCTGCTTTGGCATCATAAAGAATTTGCATCATTTCCGAATCCAATGAATGCCCCAGCATTTCATTCAAGTCATCAGGATTGCGAACTGCAAAACGTAAATGAAATCGTTTTGTTTGCCACCATTCCAATACGCGTGCATGTTTTGCTTCCTGTGATATATCCGGATCAAAAGTAAAATGTTTATCATCAATGATACCTTTATCAATTTTGTCAATAATTACGCCAATGATACGATCTCGATTTTTCTCACGCAATTTAATAATTTCAGGGTCCAGACCATGTGGAAAACGTTTCATGTTTTCTGCGACTGTTTCTGAAGAAAGTTGTGTTTTCTTTCCTTCCTGTGAAAATTGATTGAAAAGATGAATCATATCTTCAAAAAATGCGGGCCTGGCGCCACCGGTTCCCTTTTGGACGGCTAGCCATAGCAATTTAAAAGGATTATTTTCAATCGTTGCCCCACGCCTGTTCAAATCTTCAAATTTTTGACCCGCATGCGTAATGTAGTCACCAATACGCATGGCTGCGACATCTGACCATTGCAATTTATCGAAATTATTCTTATTTTGTTCTTTATAATATTCCTGCAAAAGGGGTCTGTTTTGAATGGACGCATTCATCCATTCCTTCATTTGGGTCAACACATCGGCCACAGAATTGGATTGTCGCAAAATTTTTTCAAGTCGCGGATTATCCACAAGTAATTGTTGCAACAATTTTTTTGACCTGATGCTGATTGCTATTTTTTCAGTATTTTCTTGTTCCATTATTTATACCTCCTTTCCTGGTTGTTCATATCAGACACATTAAAAAAATCGATTTGTCTGACATTATCAAATAAGTTTTTCAGACTTTTTTATTCAAGAGCTGTTATAATATTGATACACAGGGTCATCTATCAAACGATTTAGATCAGGTTGTCTGTATAGCTCTTCAATCCGAAATTGAAATCCAGAAAGAATCGTAGAGCGAATAATGTCATTTTGCGGTTTTATTTTGACACAACGACCATTCGTGTCAAGTTTATAAAATACAGTATGCCCTTAAATAAGGTTCATAAATTATATAATCATCCCCACAACAGCCCCTGTCATGCAGGTTGCCAAGGTTCCAGCAATTATGGAACGTAATCCCATGTCCACAATTTCATTCTTTCGTTCAGGTGCCATGGTTCCCAGACCCCCAATCATGATACCAAGGCTGCCAGGATTGGCAAATCCGCATAATGCATAGCTCATAATAATGATGCTTCTGGGTTGCAATGTACTTTCAGGCAAATGGCTTAAATCCATATATGCGATAAATTCATTTAAAATAGTTTTTGACCCCATCAATGCGCCGGCAACAGGGGTTTCACTCCAGGGAATGCCCATAAGCCATACAATGGGCGCCATAATAAACCCCAAAAATCGTTGAAGGGTAACAGGTTCACCCCAGATATGAGGCAATATCCCAAGAAGTATATTTATCAGATGAACAACAGCAACAAGTGATATCAACATGGCCACAATATTGATAAACAATTGAACGCCCTGAATTGTACCATTGGTTATGGCATCCATCGAACTGAGAGATTCACTGGATATCGCAATATCACCCGATGTTACCGTCTCTGTTTCAGGAATCATAATTTTGGCAATGGTAATGGCCGCAGGTGCGCTGATAATGGAAGCAATCAATAAATGCCCCAAAGCATCAGAAAGTATCGTACTTAAGATACTGGCATACAAGACCATAACTGTTCCAGCAATTGTTGCCATGCCACATGTCATCAGAGAAAAGATCTCACTTCGTGTCATTTTGTTAAGATAGGGGCGGATTAAAACAGGCGCTTCAACCATACCAACAAAGATATTGGCAGATAATCCAACGCCTTCAGCCCCCCCCACATTCATGATTTTTTGAAAAATTATTGAAAATACATGAACAATCCCGGGGAGAATATTCCAGTAAAAAAGCAATGCCGACAAAGCACTGATGACAATTAACAAAGGAAGCGCACGAAATGCAAAAATAAAACTTGCGCCAGGAACCTTTTCTACATAAGGAAGGTCTGCACCACCCAAATATCCGAATACAACTGATGTTCCTGCAACAGTCGATTGTTCAAGTGCAACAACAAGTTTGTTTAACGACAAAAAGACAATTTTTAAATAAGGAAGTTTCAACAGCAGTACAGCGATAATAATCTGGATTAATATTCCCTTGATAACAAAGGTTAAACTGACTTTATTGCGATTCTCACTGATCAACCAGGCAATCGATAAAAAAATAATTATGCCGGATATACTCTGGCATATTGGATTCATTTTGTTTCCTTTTAATTGGATAAGCTATTGTTTTTTATGCTTATCAGATTTTTTTTCACAGGGAAGCTTTTAAAATAAATTCCCCAATCCCAAACGTCCGAAAAGTTGGACATGTCTAACTCATCTGACTTGTCGGACTGACGCAAATGGGAAAGTTGTTTTATAGAGCATCTAAGAACTCTCGAATAATATGTTCCTCATCAGAGATATCCTAATCTGATTATCATATCGTATAATGTTGTTTTTTCCAAGTGAAAAAATCGAAAATTAACTCCCACATAAGTGCTGAGAAGTAAGCGGTCATAAGTTTTCGGGTAGATGAAAGTATCGCCTTCCGGGCTATGCATTCATCTACCCGAAAACTTATGATCACTTACTTAAAAATCATTGTTCAGTATCGTATTTGCCGAAAATAGTATGATTTCAAACAAACTACCAGTGATTTTCCGATCTGAGATAAAAGAAATTGGAGAAAAAAACTTGACGTATCACATTCGCCTGCGTATACAAATAATTATAACATATTAAAAAAATTTAAATTAATTCATTCGAGTGTAACCAAAATTGCCGGTGAATAAAATACGCTTCTCATAAAGTCGGATATTGTTTTTCTTAGCCCTGAAAGGGCAGCAACATACCAGCCCAGGGCAGCGCCCTGGGTAAATATCAAGCAAGTTTTTTAGCCCTGAAAGGGCGTTACATGTTTTATCTGACTTTTTATGTAGCGCCCTTTCAGGGCTAAAAACAAGCCTACCATTTACCCAGGGCGTTGCCCTGGGCTGGTATGTTGCCGCCCTTTCAGGGCTAAGAAAAATAAAGTTTTTTTGGGAACTGGCAATTTTGGTTACACTCAATTCATTCCATACAAAACATCTGATGATATTACAGGAATATAATTTATGAGAATCAACACATCGCCTGAACTGCCCATCCTTATCGCAGAAGACAACGAAGTCAATCTCTTTTTGCTCAACAAGGTTTTTGAGCAGGAAGGATACCAGGCCACATTATGTTCGGATGGTTTATCTGCCTGTGATGCATTCAAATCAAAGTTTTATGCGTTGGTCATACTGGATATTGGATTGCCCGGCCTTGATGGCTTAACTTTATGCAAAAAAATTCGTCAGTTACCAAGAGGAGATCAATGCTTTATTTTGATTTACACGGGCTATTCAGACTCAGAGAAACTAAATGCGGCTCTGGAAGCTGGTGCTGATGATTTCCTGAATAAATCAATCAGTCCCAGTCAATTTCGTCTCAGAATAAAAATAGCGATTCGGACTGTACGCAGCCAGATGGACAAATACCAGGCGGCCATATCCATTCGTGAAAGTGAACGCAAAGTTCGGGCAATCATTGATGCCAGTCCTGATATTGTTGTCATGATCGATAAAAGGGGTATCGTGCTTGATGCCAATCGCATGCTGTGTAACGTTTTGGATGCCCGACGTTCATCGCTTCTGGGTAAAAATCTTTTTACATTTTTACCAGAAAATGTTGCAAAGGGAAGAAAGGCAGCACTTTTTCAGGCCCTTTCTACAAAAAAATCCTATGAATACTTCGATAGAGACGATACAAAATATTACAAACACAATATCTATCCAATTGTTGAACCTGACAATCAGATTGACAAAATTGTCATTTATTCAACAGATATCACACGAGAAAAAGAATTGTCGTCCCAAAGAAAAGAAAGTGAAGACCGATATCGTCATCTGTTCGAGTATACTTCAGTTCCTTTGTGGGAGCGAGATTATTCCCATATCATGGACGACATTGATACATTATGTCAGACATATGGTAAGGAACAATTTACTGATTATCTGAAAAATCATCCTAAAACCTTATGGACAATCATTTCAAAAATTAAAACATTGACTGTCAATCAGGCGTCAGTGGATATTTTTGGTTCGCATAACGCGCGTCATTTTATTGAAAAAACATCTGATATTATAACCGAAAGATCCATTCCAGGCATGTTGCTCATTTTTAAAACAATCGCACAAAAAAAAAGGCTGGTTTCCGGTGAAATCGTCTTGAAACGATTCGATAATACATATTTGGATATGCTCTTTCAATGGGTTGTCATGCCGGGGGCTGAAAATGATTATTCACGCATATTGATATCCATGATTGATATCACCGCTTTGAAAGAAACCGAACATAATTTACGCAATGAAAGAAATTTCAATACTGCCATACTGGATAATGCCAATACCATGATTATGGTCACAGACTGGCATGGACGCATCGTTCGATTCAATCGAACCTGCCAGCTGTTGACAGGATATAATGAACCTGATGTATTGAATACCTGTTACTGGGAATTACCTTTTGCTGAAAGTTCGGATCATTCAACAAAACAAGCCTTTGAATATATCAAAAATTCCAGACAACTGAAAACCTTTGAATCTAACTGGAAAGGCAAAAATGATAATAAGTTTCTCATCTCCTGGTCAAAAACAACGATGGGCGTAAAAGATGGAAATCCATTGCATATTGTATTTGTTGGTATGGATATCACAGAAAAAAGAAAAGCTGAAAATGATGCCAAACAGCGCCAACAGCAATTGATGCAAGCGGATAAAATGGTTGCTTTAGGTACGCTGGTTTCAGGAGTTGCGCATGAAATTAACAACCCCACAGGTGTCATCTCTTTAAATGCGCCAATGCTGGATAAATCCTGGAAAGCAATACTTTCAGTCGTTAACACACATAATAATGTACAGGAAATATTTGAATCATGTGGTATTTCCTGGGAAAAACAACAAAAACGAATTCCTTATTTAATTGAACAAATTATCGGCAGCGCCAGAAGAATAAAACAAATTGTGACCGAATTAAAAGATTATGCGCGTCAGGATTTGACGGATATGAATCAGGAAATGGATATCAATGATGTGGTTAAAACATCAGTGAACCTGGTAATCAATAAAATCAAAAAATCCACACATGATTACACCTTTCAGTACTATCCCAATTCATTGATGGTCAAAGGCAATTTTCAACGATTAGAGCAGATCATCATAAATGTGCTAATCAATGCGTGTGAATCCCTGACAGACATGAGTCAGAGCGTATCAGTCAACACTTATCCTGATGAGTCTCTTTCATTCGCTGTCGTGCAGATCACTGATCAAGGCATTGGGATTTCAGAACAGGCATTGAAAACAGTCTTTGATCCATTCTTCACAACCAAACGAGACAGCGGTGGCACGGGTTTAGGCATGGCTGTTTCTCAGGGAATTATTGAAGAACATGGCGGTGAAATCAATTATTCTTCCAGTCCAGGGAAAGGTACAATCTGTCGCATCAAGATTCCGATTGCATCATAACCAATCTCTCTCAAGAATCTCCGGGATCTACTGGCAAGTGTACAGAAAAAGTCGTCCCTTTATTTACTTGACTCTCAACAAATATTTTACCATTATTGAGATGAACAAACTCATGGCAAAGAATTAAACCAAGGCCGGTTCCGGTTTCTCCTGCTGTCCCTTTTGTTTTGTTTTTGATATCTGTTTGAAATATCCCTTCAAGCCTGTCTGCAGGAATGCCTATTCCGGTATCTGTTACTGAAATGATAATATGATTATGATCCTGTTTATTTGTGATTGAAACAGTTCCGCCAGTCGATGTAAACTTGATGGCGTTGGTGATTAAATTCCGAAAAATCGTTTCAATCATATCTGAATCCGCTTTAACAAACAAATCGGCTGGTATTGTGTGAAACAGCTGAATTTTTTTCTGGCTTGCCTGCGCTTGATATAAATCAGTCAGCCATTCCATTAATTTGAACATGTCAACCGATTGAAAATTAACTGATAGTTTATGGCGCTGTATTCGTCCCCAGCATAAAAGATTATCCAAAAGTTTATGAATGTTTTTAATTGCGCTGGACATTCTTTCAAAATACTTATGGAGTTTTTTATCCTCATATGGCTTGATAATTTTCTCCAGAATGCTCACCGAGCCTACCAGAGGCATAAATGCACCTCTTAAATCATGCGCAATAATTGAAAAAAAAGTATCTTTTGTGCGATTAAGTTCTTCAAGCTTTTTTTTCTGTTCCTGAATGGTCAGATGCGTTTGTATGCGGGCAATGACTTCTTCCTGCTGAAATGGTTTGGTAATATAATCCACTGCACCATGATCAAAGCCTTTCACCCTTGATTTTGTTGCTGTCAAAGCAGTAACAAATATAACTGGAATATCTTTTGTTTTGGGATTCATTTTTAACTGCCGGCAGGTCTCATAGCCATCGATTCCGGGCATCATAATGTCTAAAAGAATTAAATCCGGCTGTGCAAAAATCGCACGTTTGATACCAATCTCTCCATTTTCTGCGATCAGTGTCTTGTAGCCACACATTTTTAATTGTTCGAGTAATATTGTCACATTGATAATATTATCTTCAATAATAAGAATTTTTGTCTCTTTTGTGAATCTCATTATGTTACCTGTTAATTTGATGTCTTGAAAAAATTTTGATATAAAATTGATTCAATCTTTGAAAGTTGAAATGTGCTCACCAATTGAAAAATATGCCTTGCAAAGGCGTCATAAACATTATCCTCAAGATTTTTCATTTTGGCACACCATTTTTTTATATTCTCAATATCGCCTTCCTGAACCATGAAATACAAGTCCTGTATGGGTTGAGATATTCCAATTCTCTTGATATCTTTGAGATCCATTATTATGTGCATGATATCTTGTTCTAAGGCATCAGTCGCTTCCGATGCATTCTTCTGAAACTGGTCATCAAGGGTAACCGGTATGTTTTCCAATTTTGAAAGAGAGTTATCAATTAAGGCACCCATTGTTTCACTGCATTGAGAAATAATGTCTAATTTTTCTTTTTGACTGGAATTCAACCCTGTATCATTTCTTAAGAAATTAACATAGCTGGTGATTCCATGTAATGGGGTTCTTAATTCGTGGCTCAGATTTGCTAGTAATTCGCTTTTGGCTTGAGCGGCAGATTCTGCCAATGCTTTGGCTTTTTTGAGTTGAAAATATGTTTCACGTTGTTTAAGAACTGTGTTTTTTAAGGCTTTGTTATTTTTTTCGAGCGTCTGGTTGCTTAAACGAAGTTCATCAAGCAAAGACCAGTGCTTGATTGCAGAATTTAAAACCATATCAAGCTCGTCATGATCTGAAGATTTCTTGAGGTAATTCGACCCTCCCTGACGCATAAATTCAGTGGCATTTTTTAGATCATCATCAGATGTCAGCGCGACAACAGGGGTATGGGGATACTTTTGTTTTATAATGCGCAGAAGCTCAAAACCATTCATTTCCGGCATTCGAATATCTGTGACAACAACGTGAACAGACTGTTTTTCCATTATTGACAAAGCCTCTTGTGCTGAATATGAGTAAATAACGTCGTAATCTAAATCCATCATACTCACTTTAAGGATCTCAATAAATACAGGATCATCATCAACAAATAGAATTGTTATATTTTGGTGAATTTTCTCTGCCATTTTTTGCGCATTTGCCCTCATTTTTCCTGTGTTAAAAAATATTTTCAAGTCTCAATAATTTCTTGACAAATATCATATTGAAATATATTTGTCTAGTAATGCAAACAAATTTTATAAAATATAATTTATTACTATAGGTAATTCTGTGTCTACTAATTGTATTGAAATACAAAAAAAGTTAGAAAAAACAGAAGCAATTCTTTCCGCCTTGTATCAGGGAGAATTAGATGCAATCGTGCGAACTGATGACGTGGCCCTGATTCGTAATGAAAAAACGATCCGAAAGACAGAAACCGCGCTCAAGGAATCTCAAAACAATTTTCAGTTATTATTTGATGCCCTTGATGATTTATTGTTTATCATGGATACAAAAGGGAATATTAGACATAGCAATATTGCAGTTCAGGCATACCTGGGATACACACCTCAAGAATTGAATTCCATGAATTTTCTGGATTTACACCAAAAGGAGGAACATAATGAAATATGTAAGTTGCTTAATGGAGAATCTCATCTCATCCAGAATGTCCTGATAAAAAAGAATAATGATATGCTTTATGTGGAAACACGATTTTCAAAAGGCGCGTGGAGCCAGCAACCTGTCTGGTTTGCCATCGTCAGAGATATTTCCATACGAAAACAGGCTGAATTTGAAATGATAGCAGCACGAAAAGCTGCAGAAGATGCTGATAAGGCAAAAACAGAATTCTTTGCCAATATGACACATGAATTGAGAACACCCCTGAATGGTATTTTGGGATATTCCCAGGTATTGATAAAGAATAATGGGCTGAATGATGATCTTCAAAAAGCAGTTTCAGTGATTCACAGCAGCGGTGAATACTTACTTAATTTAATTAATGAATTACTGGATATTTCAACCATTGAAGCCAATAAAATGAAAATATTTATTGAAGCTGTTCCTTTTATTCCTATGATTCAATATATTGGTGAAATGTGTGCAATACAGGCAAAGCAAAAAAATATTGAATTTAAAGTGGTTCTTCCCGAAAAAGTGCCTGAAATCATCAATACCGATGAAAAACGATTGCAGCAGATTCTTTTGAATCTTCTCGGTAATGCCATTAAATTTACTGATCAAGGTTCTGTTTTATTCTCTATTCATATAATTGACAATAAAATATGTTTTCACATTCAAGATACAGGTTGCGGCATTGATAATAGCCAAAAACACTTCATATTTAAGGCTTTTAATCGCATTAAGGATAAAAAAGAGGGCGCAGGACTGGGACTGTATATCAGTCAGAAATTGTTGCATATGATGAATAGCGAGTTATTCATTGATAGTACAAAAGGGAAAGGGACAAAAGTATGGTTTGAACTGGACAATCTTATCAAAACAGAGAAAACAATAGAACCGCCTCCCCTGCCCTCATATAAACAAACATCGGAATCAACTGGAACCTTGACATATCCGCCGCGTCACATGAGAAATAAAATATTAGAATTTACCATGTCCGGCGATATTCATGGCATTATTGCCTGGATTGATCAGCACATGAATGATGATCAGTCATATAACCATTTTTTTAACACCATCAAAGACATGGCATCAAGATATAAAATCACTGAGATTCAGCAAATGATCGAAGATTCAATGGTTTGAAGATCTGTCACAGGCGCATGGCATGAATTCCCTTTGCAGATATAAACACTTGTTTTCCGGTCGATCATTTGTTGATTACTGGTATAAGGTGCCAGTTTTGACAGCTGTTGTGCATATTCATCTGTCTTAAATATTAAGACGCTGTCCGGTCGATAAACAGATTGTATTTTTTTCAACAGTTCTTTGCTCTCAGCAGACTGTTTCTTGCCGCAAATAACAATTTCATATGAATCATTTTGAGCGAACTGATATGCCATTATCATTTGAGTAAAGGCTTGCGGTACACGATTGATCATGTCTGAAAAAGCCATAATGATTTCATATCCTTTTTCTTCATACGTCATGTTCCCGGTAATTCTTGATAATTTCAGCAAGTTTTTAGCCATTACTGCATTTCCTGAGGGAATTGCGCCATCATAATCATCTTTGGGCCTGACTATCAGCTTTTCATCATCATCAGATATTAAGAAAAAACCATGATTTCTCCTGTCCCAGAAATGTTCTAATACAAATGTGGTCAGCCCCAGAGCGGTTTCTAAATACCTGGGGTGCAGTGTATTGCCATAAAGCGTAATAAGTGCGTTAATCATATATGCATGATCATCCAGTTTTCCCATAATGGCAATATGCCCATCTTTATATCGATGCATCAGATGATAATTATCGGCGAACATGTTATTGCATATAAAGTCCATTGCCCGAACAGCAACTTCTTGATATTGATTAGACTGAAGAACACTGGCAGCTTTTGCAAAGGATGCAATCATCATTGCATTCCAGTCTGTCAGAACTTTTGTGTCTTTAAGGGGCGGGTTTCTCTTTAACCGGGCATTGAAAAGTTTTGCGATTACTGGCGCAATGATCTGTTTTTGCGTTTCAGTCACAATGGATTTTAAATACAAAATATTTGTCCCATTGGACTGTCCGGAATGTTCATCCGAAAAATTTCCTTTGTGATGAACAGGATATAATTCTGAAACAAGCTTAAATTCTTCTTCAGTTAGCAGCGCCTTTAGTTCATTTATCGTCCACACATAATATTTTCCTTCTTCGCCATCACTGTCGGCATCTTCAGCAGAATAGAAGGCGCCATCAGGTGATGTCATATCACGCAGAACGTATGCGAAAATTTCTTCAGCAACATCAGAATAAAATGGATTTCCTGTCACCTGAAAAGCTTCAAGATATATATAAGATAACATTGCCTGATCATACAGCATTTTTTCAAAATGAGGAACAAACCATTTTGAATCTGTTGAATATCGATGAAATCCATAACCGACATGATCGTACATGCCGCCCAAACGCATTTTTTGTAATGTCAATTCAACCATTGAAAGAATTTCGGCGGATTTTTGATAATAATGAGTTTGCAATAAAAAAGACAGGATATGGGATGATGGAAATTTGGGCGCATTTCCAAAACCACCAAACTGTTTGTCATATGTTTTGGAAAGATTCGAAATGGTCATATCAAGGATATTAGAATGAACGTGGGCATGTTGATTCAATGATTTTGGCTTTGCGAGGATTTGCGTAATATGGTTGGCATAATCGATAATCTGTGATGCATTGGTTTGCCATTGTGTTTTAATTTTTGGAATTAAATCAATCAACCCGACGCGACCAAAACGTGATGCTTTGGGAATATATGTTGCTGTAAAAAAAGGTTTTTTATCTGGCGTCATGATAACAGTCAGGGGCCAGCCTGTGGCACCAGACATCATTTGAGAGGCTTTCATGTATATACTGTCAATATCCGGCCGTTCTTCCCGATCCACTTTCACACAAATAAACGCATCATTTAAGAGATTGGCAATTTGCGTATCTTTAAATGATTCCTCTTCCATAACATGACACCAGTGACAGGTGGCATATCCAATGGAAAGAAAAACCGGTTTGTTGGTTGATTTCGCCTGTTGAAAGGCATTGTCACACCAGGGATACCAATAAACAGGATTTCTGGCATGTTGAATTAAATATGGACTTTTTTCATTTATTAATGGATTGGTATAAGGCATATTGTCATTCTTTTGTTAATAATTAAGGAATGTTCGAAAAATAAGCGCCCCATTTATTGGCGTCCAAAATCTTTAGATTTGGGAGGAAAATGTGTGACATCCAAAGCTAAAAACATTCCTAAAATGTATCAAAGATTAAAGATTTATCAAAACTATCAAATATTCCTGAAAATGAATATTCACCAGTGTTATAATTCATTCAAGATGAATACAAAATAATATCATATTGACATAATCTCGCAATCAGTATAAACTTTTTCTGTCAAGTGTAAGTGTAAAAAGACTGAAGCATGATCATATAAAAAACGAACCCCGAATCAAGAAAGTTTATAAAAAGAATGCCACAAGATAATTTACAATATTTTCAATTCTCACATTTAAAACAATTGCCAGATATCGCACATGGCATTTTTACGCGAATTGGCGGATATAGCAATTCCCCTTATAATAGTTTAAATATCAGTTTTAATGTGGGTGATAATCCGGCTGATGTGCAAAAAAATATTCAACTTATTACTGATGTTATGGGGTTTACCAAATTTCAATCGCTAAAGCAAACCCATAGTTGTAAGATACATGTCATAAAGACCATAAGTCATGATCCCTTGATTGGTGATGCCCTCATTACTGAGCAATCAAATATTTTATTGATCATTAAAACAGCCGACTGCCAGCCTCTTTTATTGGCTGATCCTGCCAATCATCGAGTGGCTGCCATTCATTCTGGATGGCGAGGCAGTGTTCAAAACATTATTGGTAAAACAATTACAAAAATGATTGAACTGGGTACGAAACCGCAAAACATAATTGCCGGAATGGGGCCTTCCTTGGGGCCATGTTGCGCTGAATTCATTCATTATCAGCAGGAGTTGCCCGAATATATGTGGTCATATGCGATGAAACCCAATTATTTTAATTTTTGGGAAATATCAAAAAAGCAATTAAAAGACAAAGGTGTGCTGGAAAAAAATATCGAAATGTCAAAAATGTGTACAAAATGTTGTAACGATTTGTTTTATTCATATCGCAGAAAAAAAATTTCTGGGCGCTTTGCCAGTGTAATTGGAATCAAAATAAAGTAAATACGATGAAATACAAAGCCATTGTCATTGGTGTTTCTGCCGGCGGATTGGCAGCACTCAAAAAAATATTGCCAGAGCTGCCCGAGCATTTTCCGGTACCCATTATTGTGGTGCAGCATCGGCATCCTTTTTCAGACGATTCGTTGGAAAAGGCAATGGATGATCTTTGCCAGATCAGTGTGCAGCAAATCAATGATAAAACTTCCCTGGAACCCGGGATTGCATATTTTGCGCCTCCCAATTACCATGTAATGATTGAAGAAGATTTGACATTTTCATTGACACTTGACCCACCTGTCAATTATTCTCGACCATCCATTGATGTTTTATTTGAAAATGCCGCTGATATCTTTGGTGCGCATCTCATAGGTATTGTTTTAACTGGCGCTAACAAGGATGGCAGTCTTGGCCTTTCGATTATAAAGAAAAGAGGTGGCCTGGTTATTGTTCAGGATCCTGAAACAGCTTCTGTGGATACCATGCCACTGGCCGCTATTGCTGCAACAAAGGTGAACTATATTCTTAAACTGGAAGTGATTGCGGAAATGTTGACGCAAATATTTTTTGATGAATTATCAGGAGAATCATATGAACAATCCCCCTTTAAATATTGATCAGGCCACGCTGATCATTGATTTTTTTCATCGCTTGATGATGCATCACGCGATGTGGTTTTCGGAAGTTCGACATCAACTGGGCGACATAAACGCCTACGAGATATTACAAAATGCTTATGAAAAAAGCTATCATATTCAGATGAAACGTATGGCAAAAACCCTTGGATTTGAGTTGGAAAATGATATTCCCAAACCATTGTTGAATCTGGATGAACAAACATTGAATGCATTAAAGGAAAGCATGGCTATCAACTGGCTGGCCAATGATGGTGTATGGTTTCAGGCCATCGAATTTTCAAGGGGTATGTATGATGCCAAACGTGTGAATGATTCATGCTGGTCCAACTTTTCTCCTTTTGAAGCCTGGTCAATAAAAAGGCTTCTGAACCTCCCCGAAAAATCTGGACTTGATGGCTTAAAACAGGCCCTTGAATTACGACTATACGCAACAATCAATACCCAATCAATTGTCAATGAAACCGATACCAGCTTTGACTTCCAGATGAATCAATGCCGGGTGCAGGCCGCACGAAACAGAAAAGGGCTTGATGATTATCCCTGCAAATCTGGCGGTATGGCCGAATATCCAAGATTTGCAGAAAGTATTGATCCCCGAATTCAAACCACATGCATTGGATGTCCACCTGATAAGCATCCGGAAGAATGGTTTTGTGCATGGCGTTTTTCATTGCAAAATTCCTAAATACAATTTATAGTACATCAATAACTGATTATTTTGCTGTTCGTTATAAACAGCGAAGACAAGGAAACATATTGAAAAGGAGATTTAATCGCATGTTACTCAATCCCAAAAACGAGAAATATGAACATCTGGATCCACGATCCAGAGAAATCATGTTAAAAACAATTGAGTTTTTTGAATCCAAGGGCAAAGCAAAATTAAAAAAATGTAGTCATGAATGTATCTGGTATGATGATTTTATTCAGTTTCTGAAGGAAAATAAAATATTTTCAACACTATTGACACCAGAAAAATATGCCGATGGCGACCCGGACACGCGGTGGGACACATTAAGAATTTGCGACTTCAATGAAATATTAGGTTTTTATAACCTGTCTCATTGGTATGCCTTGCAGGTAACAATTCTGGGCCTGGGGCCGATTTTTATGGGCAATAACGAAGATGTAAAAAAGAAAACCGCACGATTACTGAAAGAAGGCGGTATATTTGCATTTGGTTTATCTGAAAGAGCACATGGTGCGGATTTATATTCCTCGGACATGATATTGACCCCACTGGCAGAAAATAAATATGTTGCTGATGGTGGAAAATATTACATTGGAAATGGAAACAAGGCCGCATTGGTTTCTACATTTGCCAAAAATTCAGAAACCGATGAATATGTCTTTTTTGTGGTCGATCCCGAACATGAAAATTACGATCTGATTAAAAATGTTGTTGAATGGGAAGGCTATGTGGCAGAATATGCGTTAAATAGCTATCCCATTACCGATGATGATATTTTGGCCAATGGACGAGATGCTTGGGACTGCGCATTGAATACGATCAATGTCGGTAAATTCAATCTTGGCTGGGGCGCTATAGGTATTGCAACACATGCTTTCTATGAAGCGCTCAATCATGCATCCCATAGAAATCTTTATGGCAAATTCGTGACAGAATTCCCACATATCAAACAACTATTTACAGATTCATACACCCGGCTGGTTGCCATGAAAATATTTGCACAACGTGCAACCGATTACATGCGATCTGCATCAGCAGAGGATCGTCGTTATTTGCTTTTCAATCCAATGGTAAAAATGAAAGTCACGACACAGGGTGAAGAAGTGATCAACCTGTTGTGGGATGTTATTGCTGCACGCGGATTTGAAAAAGACATGTATTTTGAAATGGCTGTCAAGGATATCCGGGCATTGCCCAAGCTTGAAGGCACGGTTCACGTCAACATGGCTTTAATCATTAAATTTATGGCCAATTACTTTTTCAATCCTGCTGAATTTCCTGAAATTCCACTTCGTCACGATCCCAAAAATGATGATTTCATGTTTAACCAGGGCCCAACAAAAGGACTGGGGAAAATTCAGTTCCATGATTATAATCTGGCATATAATGGCGTTGACCTGAAAAACGTTACAATTTTCAAGGAACAAATTGAAGTTTTAAAAGAATTTCTGATGGTTGCCACGCCTGATAAAGAACAAGCCAAAAATATTGATTTCCTGTTATCATTGGGCGAATTGTTTACGCTTGTTGCATATGGTCAGCTTATTCTCGAAAAATACAAAATGGAAAATCTTGAGGATGACCTGATTGATATCATTTTTGATTTCATGGTTCGTGATTTCTCAAAATTTGCATTGCAATTATATTCAAAACCAGACAGCACAGAAAAACAAATGGAACTCTGCTTGAAAATGCTAAAAAAACCAGTTGTAGACAATGAAAGATTCGAACGATTCCTGGCTTCCCACGTATATGCCCTGAAAGACACCTATGAAATGAATGCCTGATTCTTGATGCTTGAATAAAAAAAGCCTGGCAATGAATTGTCGGGCTTTTTTTTATGAATAAATGATACCCAAAAATTTGGGGGTAGTTCGTTACTTATTATGAAGTGTAATTTTTGCCCATCCTTTAATACCTGTAGCCAATATGGGGCCAAATGATTTACCGCCAAGTTGAACATTTTCGATTCCTAATGAACCCGCAATCGTACTTGTCGCAACAATTCTATCTGTCTCAATATCAACAGTAAGCGGTTGGTTGAGAGTAATCGAACCATTCGGCCATGAGGAGTCATCTGATGGAGAATCCCAATCTGTGATTGTAACAGGCCCTCCCAAATTTAGCGTTCCCGAAAATTCCCATTTTGAGGGATCTCCATCCTCTTGATGCCAGGTTTTCTTGTTACTATCTCCGCCAGTGACAGTTGTTGTCGTAAATGTATTTGAGATATGGAGGCCTTCGGCATTGTTATAATCATTTGCGCCTGAACCATAAGTATATTTTAACTCATCAGACTCCAAAGCAAGAGATAGCATGGCATCAAAGCCTGTATTATCGTGACCGGAAACCCATAATTTGAAATCGTCTAAAATACGAAATTGTCCGGCTTCCAGGGTGCCAAAATCTTCACCACAGATTTTCATCTGTCCTAAAGTCGCGTAAACTTTTCCAGTATTTGTCGGCATGTCTAATTTAAGCCATGTTTTTCCATCTGCCTCAGTTTCAATATCCAAACTGATTGTACCATTAAATTCAAAAGGATGATAAAAACTGCCTGATCGATTTCCATAAGCATCCCATCCCCCACTGTGAATCAAAAAATCGTTAAACTGGATGTTATGTTCATTTGAGTCGGGATTACCATCCCATGAAGAATCACCCAATATCATTGATTGATTGAAATAATAAAATTTTGTTTCATCGAATTCTATATCAAACCCGCCGCCTGTATGCGGGTAAAGGTTAACTGAACCACCATGACCTTCAAATACAAGCCCTGGAACATTTATTGAAAGAAGTGGGTATAAACTGATATTGGCACTGTTGCTGATACCTAGTGACATGTTTGATAAATCTTTGGCAATCAGCTGCATGGTGGGCAATCCGAGATGAACGTATTTACCTTTTACAGGGTCATTGACCACATCTATGGAAAGCGGTTTAAATGAAGGTGTCGTATAATTGTTATTGCCATATTTATTATCTATGTAATCATCAATGTCTTTATATGTTCTTCCATTACCAAAATTAATCCCATCTTTTTTTGAACCCAGAATATATTGTGCAAATGTTGCCTGCAAGGGATCACTCTTACGAAAACAGCTTTCAATCACACTTGAAATATAATCATTTTTATCACTGTTATATCTTTGAGATGTCGCTGATTGAACATTTGATCTTGAAGCGTTTCCAGCATCACTTCTTTCCGAATATTCATGAACACTGGCTTTTCCATCATCATCGTAATCATAATGTAGTGAATCAATTTGTGATGAAGAAAGACCTGCTTCAGATAATATATTTCTGGTTGAATCAGTAAAGGTATAAGTATAAGTATGTATTAACCATCCATGTTCATGTTCCTCTAAAGAATTTTGAACTTTACTGATATAACTATTCACTACATTTGTATAATTGCTTGTATAATAAGTATCATCATATTTTGTATCAATTGAAGTCACAAAAGTGCCAAACTCACTTAATGAATTGTATTTGTAATTTGTATCAATTGTTCCATAATTTATCTGATTGACAATGGTTTGCGTCGAAGTTGTTCTTTGGATATAGTCTAATGGTCCATTTGCGACAAGATAACCCGTGGAATCATTGATTGCAAATTGATCAAAATAAACTGTAAATTCACATCCAGGGATTGTGATATCTACCCCACTCTGGCCAACAATACTCCCCATTTCATTATCAGACAACCTTTCCATCGCAGATGAATTTCCCCACATGCAAAAATATAATATGGCCGCATATAAAAAATATTTTTTTCTTTTCATCTGATTTTCCTTTCGTATGAATTAATGACTCGAAATATATAAATCATTATAAATATTATGTATTTGGACAGATATTGGTGTCATTACTAATCCACCAAGTGAGCAGGCATTATTGCCATCCTTGTTTTGAAAAATAATGTCATTTTTACCCGGCATTTCCAAACTAATTTCAAAGTCAGTAACTGCTGGCAATCCGACTTTAACAAAAGATCTGTTCTCAAGAACAAATTGTGTGCCGTCAACAATATTATTTGAAGAGTCACTGTCAAAAATTCCAGAACCAGAAGATCCAACATCAAGCTTAAAAAGCGTATCATTCATTGCCAGATAAAAAATAACTTTATCCCCATATTCACCATAGGATTGATTGTCAACTTTAATTGTCCCGCCATTTGAGTCATTATCTGTGATAGAAAAATCACCAAGCTCCACCTGAACTTTTGTTGTCCCCTCAAGAAAAATATCAATTCCGGACTGACCGGAAACATTATCAAGCATATCATCTGCCATTTCTTCAAATGCCCAGATATTGATTGGAATAATCAGTATTGTCAGTAAAAACATTACAAATTTTTTCATGATATCTCCTTTTCAAATTTATTAATGGGCAGAAATATACATGTTTGTGGGGAATTCTTTAATAAACACTTTTAAATTTTGTGTCTGTAAAGTCGCAAAATTATCACCACCACCGATTGTCGGATTATCTGTAAGTACAAAATCTGTAAATTCACAGGGGGTTATCTCTGCACCCAGATCATCCGGCAAATCAACTTTAATGAAGGTTGTATGGGGGGCAACAGCCGTCTTTCCATTCACTTCTATTGCAGAATTACCTGTGGTTGCGACATCAATAACAAAAAGGGGATCAACACTTGTCAGTTCAATGCTTGTTTTTCCATATGTTCCCTGATATTCGGATGATTTTAGTTTAAAAAAACACATATTTGACAAATCTCCACCCAAACCATCCAAATCACCCCATCCAATGTCGGTTGATTTTATCTCAATTTTTAAATCGCCAAATAATTGTAAGTTAATGCCTGCTTTACCAGTAACAGTATCAAGATCTTTATCTGGTATTTTTTCCATTGCAAAAGCACAGAAAGAAAAAAATACACTTATCAGACAATAGATAGATATAAAATATTTGTTTTTCATAATATTATCCTCAATGTGACCAAACTTCTAATCGATCAGGCATACCAGGAACATTTAGTTCTGTGCCACCTGTATATAAAACGCCAAGATTTTTGCCATCAGTAAGGGGCTCTGTTGAAAGCGCTGTATTAGACAGATTGATCACCAGATAATCAGGAAGTTGTGATTGGGTTGTCAGTTCAGGCAAATCAATTCTTACTTTGGTTATGTTATCAAGTGTTGTGTATACATCAGCAGCCATGAATGAAGATCCAATATGAAATTCGATACCGCCATTTTCTTCAACCCCTGTTTTATCAAAACAGTGCATATGAATAAAACCTTTATTGCCAGCTTCTTCATCACCCCATGTGATCCTTCTAAATGTAACACTCATTCCTATCGTGCTGCCTCCCGCATCAAAATATGCTGTAATTCCAGCTTTTCCTGTGATTTCTGACAAATTTGTATCAGAAATAGGTTCCATTGCATGTGTGTTGGATAAGAAAAAAACGATGATAAAAAAAATTATGCGATTCATGCTTCCACCTTTTCTTGTTTGTTTCGTTTCAAAATGTGCCATGAAAATAATAATAATTTTTTCATTATATTTCTCCTGTTTTCATTTTATCTTGGTATGATATGAATGGCTTCGGGCACACTGGATATCTTTACTGATATTTCTTTAAATGATAAATGTATATTGTCTGTGGAAAATTCCTGCGCTGCTGTTGGGGTGCCAATTTTTACAAGAGATCTATTTGATACCTTCGCTTGATTTCCATTAATCCACAAATTATTTTCAGATTTTCCCGAGTCAAAGCGTAATTCGCAGTCATCATATGATATCTCATAAGTATCAGATTTATTATGATTTATCTCTTGAACAGATTGACTATTATCTCTTATGGTTCTGTGTTTTTGCCATTGCAAAACCTGATACGTCGGTGTTGTCACTTCGCCTTCAACATAGATGTGTACACCCACTGCACCAATAATTGTATTCATTTCGTCATCAGTGATTGGATCCATCGCAAACACTTGAAGTGGAAATAATGATATTACCATGATTGCGATGATTTGTTTCATATATGCCCCCGACGATTTATTACCAGGTTTTATTACAATCGAATGAATACATAGCTTAATATAATTTGACTTGTGGGTTCTTATTTCTTGTAAAAAAAATTGACCCTTCAAAAAAACAAGAAACGACTAAAAAATTCTTGATGACTACACTGATTAAGCAATTATTGTGCCAGACAAAAAAAATATCATAGGAATGGGCAAGGAAAGATCTGAAAACAACATACTCATTTTCTTGGTCGTACAAAAAATAAGGCCGTGTAAAGACGTAACATGCGATGTCTCTACAGTAAAAAAACTAGGAAATATCAAGACATCAGTATAAAAGATATTGATGTCTTAATTAATGGGCTGGTTGTATTAAGAAAAAAAAATTGAATAATGTGGATTAATTGCGCATTAATAATTGCACCGATTTAACGATTAACAAAAAAAAGCCCAAAACCATACACAGATGGTTCAGGGCTTTTATCAAGGAATAGAAACGTTTTACAGAAAACTATGCAGCGGCATCCAAAGCACGTCGTGCTTCAAAATCCATCAGTACTCTTTCTTTCTTCTTGTTGATACCCAATGCATCGCGTTTCTTTTCTATATGCGCAATCATCTTATGTGCATGTTCAATTGGATCAACCGCAAAATCCCATTTGCCAAGACCCCATTCTTCAAGACCTTCAAACAGGAGTTTCTGGAATTTTGTATTATCGGTTGTTGGAAATGTTGCGCCAAAGACAGTGTAAACACCTGATGCAACAAAATATTGCCCAATTGAAATGGCTTTTTCACTCATCCATTCAGGTGCAGAACCGGCTGCCGGCAAGTCAGCAATGCTTGACCCCAAACCACCTGTTTTGACCATCTCTGATGCTGCCACCAGGATTCGGCTGTTGTCCACACAGGAACCCAGACCCAATACTGGTGGCATACCAACAGTTTCACATACTTCCTGAAGTCCGGGACCGGCAAGATGAGCCGCTTCAGGGGTATACAAGCCATTCTTGGCCAGGGTAATCTGTGAACAACCTGTCTGTAATACAAGGACATCATTCTTGATCAGTTCTTTAACAACTTCAAGATGAATTTTGTCATGCTGTACGCGCGGATTGGTACATCCAACGACACCCGCAACACCACGAATACGTCCATTGATTATATTATCATTAAGCGGTTTGTACGAAGCGCGGAATGTACCGCCAAGCATATAATTAATGTATTCATGTGAAAAGCCATGAATTCCTGTATGTTTGAATCTGGGAATTTCAACCGGTTTTTGTCGATTTTTAAATCGTGTGATTGCACGAATGACAACCTCATCGGTACATTGTCGCGGTTCATGTTCGACAAATTCAATATGCTCAACACCTTCAATGTGGGCACGTGGATTGGTTGTAAAAAGTTTTGTTCCATAGCACTCACAAACAGTAGCCAATCCTTGTTTGATACATTGTACATCAACAGCCATTGCGTCAACAGCGCCTGTAATGATGACTGCTTCAGTGGACATAAAGTTACCGGCATGAGGTATGGCATGACGTGATAAGACCTCTGCACCTGAACAGCACATTCCTGCCAAGACGATACCTTTGGCACCTGCATCTTTTGCCGCTTGAATTAATGCTGGATCCTGAACAGAAACGATCATGGATTCAAAGAAGTTGGGTTCATGACCATTAATGATCACATTGACATGGTCTTCTTTTAACACGCCCATATCAACTTCAACACTCAATGGGCTGGGTGTACCAAATAAAATATCGGATACTTCAGTGGCAACCATCGAACCGCCCCAACCATCACTTAAGGCCGTTCGGCTAAAATGCTTGGCGATATTGTTGTATTCCTGATCTACACCGATATGGGTACGATGCATCATTTCCATGAGTTCTCTCATGGCTCCGCGAGGTACAATACCCAATTTTCGCCATGTTTCCAGTGTTTTTTCAGGCACACGTTTCATAAAAGGAATTTCGCCTTCAATGCCTGTGTACGTTTTTTCCAATTCTTCGTAGAGCGTGGTTGCAATCTCTTTAATATCGCGATCCTGGGTTTCGATTCCAATGGATTCCGCTACAGAAATAAGCTTATCTGTATCTTTAATTTTGAAATCTTTTATATGCCCTTGAACCACTTCACGAAAAACATCCAACATGGACATACCATGATCCGTATGCGCTGCAGCGCCACTGACGACCATGCGCGCGAAATTTCTAGCCTGAATGGTATCGATTGTTGCTCCGCACACACCTACTTTGCTGTATGGATCTTTTGCATTCAATCGGCAAGGCCCCATGGAACAATTTTTACAGCATGCTGACTCTGAACCAATAGGACAGGCTTTCATACTGTTCGCACGATGAAATGCGAT
>Ga0272440_1000108_pt1 | contig 67579 bp, 45 predicted proteins | sample SSMMMBAug17_FD_192440 | JGI IMG/M metagenome (GOLD analysis project Ga0272440, IMG submission 192440) | Marine sediment archaeal communities from Little Sippewissett salt marsh, Falmouth, MA, United States - SSM-MMB-Aug17 | ecosystem: Environmental > Aquatic > Marine > Wetlands > Sediment ... | reverse complement strand
ATGGATCAATATAACCATCTGTTAATACTAGAGATTTTAAATATGTACAAATTTTCTATATTTATTTATATTTCAATATGTTAGTTAAACTCACAACATAACACTGAAGAAGATGAATAAGATGAATAAAAACACTTTTAATTCATTTTATTCATCTTCTTCAGTGTAATCATGGTTCAAAAAAGAGAGTGAACAGTTTTGTACGCATATGCTTGATGTTTAATTCTTGAGTTAAGCATTTTTAAATGGGGAACTTATTTTTTGAGCATTCCTTAAAAAAATTTTTTTTCCATTCAAACTGATCCTAAAATCCATAGCTTCCTATATAATTTTTCCCAAAATACTCGAATATTACTTTGCTTTCTATATATTTTATTGCCATAAGTGCCCAAAACAAAAAACAATGTTTCGCAAACTATCCCAACTATATCAAGCAATTAAAAAAAACTTGACATTTATTTACTGTCATGATGTAATGAAAAATATTTTGCATCAAAAATAAATTGTTCAAACGGCTATGATATTGGGAAGTTTTATTCCCCGGTGAAAAAGAAGTGCCGTTCCATTGTTTGCTACAAAAAAAGTAAAGGATAGCGAAGATGACAAAAATTGAGGTACAAAACTTGTACAAAATATTTGGCAATAACCCATCCAATGCACTGAAACTTTTTCAGGAAGGGATGAAAAAAGATGAAATTCTTTCTAAAACAGGCCAGGCAGTTGGAATTGGAGATATTTCATTTTCAGTAGAGGAAGGTGAAATACTTGTAATTATGGGGCTTTCAGGAAGCGGTAAATCTACATTGATTAGATGTGTTAACCGCCTGATCGAACCGACACAAGGCAAGATTCTTGTTGATGACCTTGATGTGCTTTCTCTTAATACTGAAGGACTTAGAGAGTGTCGACGCACGAAATTCGGTATGGTTTTTCAAAATTTTGCATTATTTCCCCATCGAACTGTTTTGAAAAATGTTGAATATGGGCTTGAAATTCGACGCACTGAACCCGAAGAACAGCGCAATCGTGCAATGAATTCCTTGGAACTTGTAGGATTGTCAGGCTGGGAAAATAATTATCCAGATGAACTCTCAGGTGGAATGCAACAACGTGTTGGTCTTGCCAGAGCACTGGCCCTGGATCCGGATATTCTTTTAATGGATGAGGCATTTAGTGCCTTAGACCCATTAATTCGAAGAGAAATGCAAGACGAACTAATCGCTTTGCAACAATCTTTGGGAAAGACCATTTTGTTTATTACCCATGATCTAGATGAAGCGCTCAAACTGGGTGATCGTATTATTTTGTTAAAAGATGGTCGGAAAGTACAGGAAGGGACCGGCGAAGAGATCTTAACGCAGCCTGCCACCCGATATGTTGAAAAATTTGTTGAGGATGTTGACAAAACAAAGGTGTTTACTGCTCAAACAGTGATGCGCAAACCCCGAACTGTCGGTTATTATACTGATGGTCCGCGTGTTGCACTTCGTAAAATGGATGAAGAAGGGATATCTTCGTTGTTTGTATTGACAAAAGGTCATGCCCTTCGCGGGGTTGTTCACGCTGAAGATGCTGCCAAAGCCATTGAACGTGGTGAAAAAACATTGGATAATATTGTTCAGGAAAACATTCAAAAAGTCACGCCCGAAACACCGGTTCAGGATTTTATTGGAGATCTGGCCAATATTAGCTTTCCTGTAGCAGTCGTCAATGAGAAATCCAATCTGGTTGGAATCATTGTTCGTGGATCATTAATTGCCGAACTGGCAAAATAATAAGGATTTATTATAATGGATTATAATACAGTCGAAATCAGCACTGCTGGCATTCCAAAAATTGATATTGCAAAAGCTGTGGAAGCAGGCATTGAGTTTTTATCAGACAATTTTTCTCCACTGACCCGTGCAATATCAGATATGATGGAATCTATGTATGAAATGCTTGTTTCAAGCTTGCTTTTTTTTAATCCCCTGGTTATTATCATATTTATTATGTTGCTAGCCTGGTTTGTTGGGAATCGAAATAATGGGTTGCTGGCTCTTTTTGGGCTATTATTGATATGGAATATGGGGCTTTGGGAACCGACCATTGAAACCATTTCATTGGTATTGATTTCAACAACCATTGCTGTTGGAATTGGTCTTCCAATCGGCATTTTTTCTGCGCTGTATACGAATGTGTATCGTGTAACGATGCCTGTATTGGATTTCATGCAAACGATGCCAGCATTTGTATACTTGATACCCGCGATTCCATTTTTTGGATTAGGGCCGGTATCGGCTACTTTTTCTACAGTAATTTTTGCCATGCCACCGGCGATTCGCCTGACATGTTTGGGAATCAGGCAACTACCTGAGCAACTGATCGAAGCGGCAGATGCTTTTGGTTCCAGCCGACCACAAAAGTTATTTAAAGTACAGCTTCCCTTGGCCATGCCAACAATCATGGCTGGAATTAATCAGACAATCATGCTGTCTTTATCAATGGTCGTTATTGCCGCAATGATTGGTGCCGGTGGATTGGGAAGTGAGGTTTGGAAAGCCATTCAACGTTTCAAACCAGGTGATGGTTTTGAAGCTGGATTAGGTGTTGTTATTGTGGCGATTATACTGGATCGTATCACTCAGCAAATTGCCAAAACCGAAAAAAATAAAGAATAAAGGAGTTTTTATGAAAAACACATTAAAAAACGTGGGCTTAGTCATATTAAGTCTGCTACTGACTTTTTCAGTATCTAATGCATACGCTGGTAAACGAGTGAAGCTGGCATATGTGGAATGGGCTTGTGCAACAGCAAGCACAAATGTTGTTAAAGCTGTTTTACAGGAAAAAATGGGCTATCGTGTTAAAGAAATGGCCGTTTCTGCTGCAGCAATGTGGCAAGCAACTGCATCAGGGAATGTCGATGGATTTGTTACAGCCTGGCTGCCCAGTACCCATAAATCCTATCTCAATGGGGTGAAGGGGAAAGTTGAAATTGCTGGAACATTGTTCTCAGGCGCAAGAATTGGCCTGGTTGTCCCCAAATATGTCACAATCAATTCCATTGCAGAAATAAATGCCCATGCGGACAAATTTGATGGCAAAATTATCGGAATTGATCCCGGAGCCGGTCTCATGTCATCAACTGAAAAAGTGCTAAAAGACTATGGGTTGACGAATATGCGTTTGATGGAAGGTTCTGGCGCTATTATGACAGCATCTTTGGCGAATGCTTTCAAACGTAAGCAGTGGGTGGTTGTTACTGGATGGTCTCCTCACTGGAAATTTGCGCGCTGGCCATTAAAATATCTGGAGGATCCTAAAAAAATCTATGGTGATGCTGAACTGATTCAAACCATTGTCCATAAAGATCTCAAAAAGAACAAGCCAGATGTTTATGCATTTTTGAAAAATTTCAAATGGCCGGAAAATGGCCTTCAAACTGTCATGGGATGGAACACTCAGGATGATGCAGATCCTTATGAAAATGCGAAACGTTATTTAAAAGAAAATCCTGATGTTGTCAAAAAGTGGCTTGCCAAATAACAATGATTGAAAAGGTAGAGACGTTTTATTTAACGTCTCTACAACAATGTTCCTCTAAATATTATGAAGCTATGGTGAGCATCTCCCCTGTTTTTTCTACATGATATCCACCCAATGCCAAAACTCTTTGTTGAAAATCTTTTGAACGAACGACAGTGACAAGCGATTGAATCAATGGTGTTTCCCAGTATGTATCCGGAATGACCAAATCATATTGCTCCCGAATCAATGGAATAAATTCCAGCCCCAACGCTTTGGCTGCTGATAATATTCCGATACCAACATCCGCCGCACCGCTAAGAACATTCACTGCAACCCCCATATGTGTGTACTCGTCAGAATGATATCCAGATATGTCATCAGGCTGAATATCATGTTTTGCCAATAAATAATCTAATAAAACACGTGTGCCTGATCCAGGCTGCCTGTTAATCAGTTGAATATCCTTTCGTTTCAGATCTGCGATACCATAAATATTTTTTGGGTTATCCCTGGGAACAATTAAGCCTTGTTCACGCATCACCAAATGCATACATTGAACTGACATATGCGCTAAATATTTTCGAATATAGCTAACATTATAGGAGCCATCTTCAGTATCCAGTAAATGCGTGCCCGCCATATGACAACTTCCTCTTTTCAAGGCCAATAATCCCCCCAGGCTTCCCACATGACTGGAGGCCAGTTTGATGTCCGGATAGTGCATGCTAATTTGATCTGCCAAAATATCCAACGTATTATCATGACTTCCCACAGTCATAATGGTATTTTCAATGGTAAATTCAGATTGAAGCAATTCTGCATCAGCCTGGTCATTGGCTTTCAAGCCTTCAGAGTGTCTCGGAATGCGGATAAGGCCATCAGCCTGGGTAAAGGATGTAATCGCCCCAGCCCCTCGTGGCAGAGAAGATGCGACAACCTGATCCCCTACTTTCCCTAGTTTGACTCGAATGAATTCCTCAATGCCTAGTTTTGAAGGCATATTTCGGGTCAATTGAACTGGGATGGTTGTTCTTTTGGGTGGGGTAATTCCAATGAGTTGATATATCATGGGACGAATGAACTGATCGAAGATCACAATTGCCGAAACCGGATATCCAGGAACACCGACAACCGGAGTTTGTTGAACATCACCTAAAACAACTGGTTTTCCCGGCATAATGGTCACACCATGCAAGAGAATTTTCCCTGTCTTTTCAATCACTGCCCGAGTAAAATCTGAATCACCTGCAGAAGATCCTCCGACAAGAAGAATCATATCATATTGGGAAATATTGTTTTCGATAATCAGTTGAATATCGTTCTGATGATCAGCAACAATTTCGTGACGCTCTGCCTGTGCACCGCATTCAATGGCACAATGTTTTAGCATGGTGCCATTGGATTCAATGATACTGCCTTTTGGCAGATAATTAATGTCATCTGATTGCCAATCCAGCAATTCCGATCCGGTTGGAATAATGAGAAGTTTGGGTTTTTTTCTCACATCCACCTGAAAAACGCCACCGGACAACATGGCACCAATGCAATAAGGGGTGATCACATGATTTTGTGGAAATAACATTTCTGTGGCAACAATATCTTCACCCATTTTTCGAACATGTTGCCAAGGAATCGCCGGTGCTTCGATAGAGATTTGTCCGGATTCCATTTCCAACACATTTTCAATCATAATAACAGCATCCGTATTGTCTGGCATAACATTTCCGGTATTGATAAAAAAAGCATCTTCACCGGGCTTGAATGTAATTGGGTGATCCACATGGGCGCCATAGGTATTTTCAGCCATAACAGCAATTCCATCCATGGCTGCGGCATGATAATTGGGTGATGATTGTTTTGCAAAAAGGGGGCTGGCCAAAACTCGGCCTAAGGAATCAGCAACAGGTATGGTTTCTGTTATGAGTTTTTGAGAAAAATGATTCAGCCATAAAGATCTGCTATCTTCCAGGCTTTTCATTTTTAGATAAATATTTCTTTTGTTTGATTTCATGCATTGTCCCTTTAGCAAGGTGGGTTGTTCAAAAAAAATCATGATTCAAAAATGTAAATGAACATTCGAACATGACAAATGGGGAAATAATTTCACGAGCATTCCGAAGTGTATGGACAAACACAGTGTTTGCCCATACACAAACAGTTGAAATGAATCCTTTTTCATTCGCCTGACGCGGATGGGCCCATTTTGAAAGCTATAAACAATTGAAGTTATTCCAATATTTGTTCAGGCAAAACAATCGGTCCAAACGTCTCTTTTAAAGCATTCAAAGCGTCTTTTTGTTCATTGAGAATTTCAAATAAACGCGCTGGAAGATTCTTTTCTTTGCCATAGGCTTCAATTTGAAAGTCAATTAGTGAAAGAATATTATCAATATAAAGGGCGAATTGTTTATTATATAGTTCAACAGGATAATCCTTTTGAATCATTCTGGAAAACAGATATTTTAAGTCTTCATATTTAGGAATATATCCAATGGGTGTTAAAAGGGCATCCACTTTACCATGCGCCCGCCGTCCCAGCCAGGTCAACCAGACGCGAACATCGCGTTTTTCACCCAGCAATTTGTTGGAATCTCCACCTCTGGCAGCATGGGTCAAAAAATAGTTCAAACCAGCCATAACAGGTTGATGTTGAGGTGCAATTTTGGGATTTCCAAAAAAATTAAACTGAGCATCCATATAATCGCCCAGAGCTCCAGGAATAAATGGTGCATTGGCCCAGGGGGCACGTTTCATACCAATTGCCCCAACTTCTGTTGCTGTTGCAGCAGAAACAATACATGCACCAATAACAACCCCATGATCTGGCGTTTTGCCGACCCACACTGGTGGCATGGTATTACTGTCACGACCACTGTAGGTAATCACTTTTATATTAACACCTGAAGGACTTTCAGCCTCTTCTGAAAAGGTGGCAAGAGCATCACTTGACAATGTACATCGTGCATTTGGATGAGAAAATGGCACCGCTTTACCATTATCATCTGTCAAACCTTCTTCCCAGTATCCTTGAAAATTTTTGCCTTTTTTCGGGGGAGGTTCTCCATTGCCGACCCAATGCGGTGTACCATCATCATCAATTAAAACATTGGTCCATATCACTTCAGTTCTTTCCTTGCGCAAACACTCCATGAGAAGCGGATCACCATCCTTGTTGACATCCTGAACAATGCCAAAAATGCCGCATTCCGGATTCATCCCTCGCACACTGCCATTTTTGTCAATCCACATTTGTGCCAGATCATCACCAATAAAGTGAGTTCCCACCATTGCGGTTGTTGTTTTGCCGCATCCACTGGGCGCCGCCCCTGCAAACCAGGTCAACGTGCCATCCTCATCTTTCATTCCGGTAATAAACATATGTTCAGAAAGTTCTTTCCCATTACATTCATATATGGCTTTATCAACAGCAAACCGATGATTTCCTTTTTTCAGTAATAATGTATTCCCCGCATAAGTACAATTAAAACTATAAGTGGTTTGATGACTTCGATCCATATAAACTCTCGCATTGGGGAGATCTTCCGGACGATTTAAACCTTCACTGTGAATATTCGTAAAAAAATGTTTGAGAGTATACACCTGGGTATCAAAGGATTTAAAGGCGTTTCTGTAAAGAAGCTCAGCACTATGGGCAACATAAGCAGAGCTTGTAATTTCAAGGGCAGGATTTGAAACAGGTGATCCAATAGGACCCCGCATATAAAATCCAATTAACATGGTTTTGCCTTTCATAATACCGGTCATTTTGTCTCGGATATCCTCAAAGGCGTCATCACGTAATCGCTTATTCGCTAATGAACTGACAACTTCGTCATCATTACTGATATAGAAGGTGCGGTCAACGATGCGACCCTGCTCATCTTTTAAATCGTAATGTATTGTATGGTCTTTCATCGGAAGCGCAGATTCTTCACATTTTTGAAGGGCCAACTCTCGAATGAACTGTTTATCTTCTTTGCTTCCTGTAATAATAAAAACTTTGTCCGGATCACACATGACAATCGAATTGGCAATTTTTATTAATACTTCAGGGGTGTTGATTTGATTGATGCGTGATAGATTCGTGGCATCCAATCGTGATTCAAAGCATTCCATTGCAGCTTCAATCGTCTGAATTCCACCAATTTCACAAACAATATCAACACCTTTCTTTTTAATAAACATGAAATATATCTCCTTATTGTATCGCTAATTAATATAAATGAACAATTATGTCATCAAGACTGCGTTTGGGGACATGATGAATTTCATTTTCATCTCTAAAATATCGACAATCGCCATCAGAGTTCATTGGATCAATTACAATAGATTCTTTTGGCGTACCCAATGCAAGAACAAGCAAGATTTTATAATGGTCTGCAATATTTAGCGTATCAGCAAGTTGCTGATGGCGAATATTTGCAAGCATACACCCACCAAAACCATGATAATATGCACCTAACATAATTGTTTGAGCAGCAATACCGATATCCATATCAAAATTTTTTGCAATATGCTGATCTCCCAACATGACGATATAACCAGTCGGTCGTTCATCAGGCACCGGCCCAGGCCAATCTTTCAAATATCCGGCCCAGCCCAGGCACTGAAATATTGCAATGTTAATTTCGGGATCACTGCTTAGAATATATTTTAAAGGCTGTAAGTTCGCCGCTGATGCTGTCATACGAGACATCTCCACCAACGATTTGAGTATATCTAAATCGATAATTGGTTCTTGATAAAATCTTCTACAAGAGCGAGTTTTTTGAACCAATGAAAGAAAGTTCATTTTTTTATAACTCCTTTAATAAATTCAATAATCAATAAATTGATAAATTTATATGAGTTAATCACATCTATTATATATACATCCTTTTTTGAACCAGGATTAGACTGAAAAAGTTAATGATGATGATTAAAATACTGTTTATTATTCATCTTCTTCATCTTTTTCAGTCTAATCCTGGTTCAAAAAAAGTTAATGAGCACATTGTATTAACTGGCCAATTTTGGTTACAATCAAATTATATTGAACTTTTTTTTAATGCACGATTTTTTTTCACCGATGAAACCAGAAACTTCCAGTTACGTCGGGCAATTTTTAGTTTTTTCTGAAACCGGATTTCCTCAGCTCGGGTCATGCCGCTTTGATAGTAACAAAGATCCCATCCACATTTAAGGCATAATCCATTGCTTTCATCAGAAACAGGTTTTTTACAAACAGGACATTGGTTCATTTGGATTTCTTAAAAAAAAATATGGTTTTTTAATAATGATTTTTCAGGGCACAAATTTGCCAAAAATCAAGAACATTGACCGATCACAAAAAAAAATAATTAAATTCCTGTTTCAATTCCATTCAAAATTGATTATTAAAGCATTAAAATCAAATTTTAATGGACACAATCCGGAGTCAGCCTATATAATAAGAAATGGGTTATGAGATCAATGGCAAGTCAAACACTCGTATGACTTTGCAGAAAAAACTTAAAGAGCATGAAATTCAATAAAAAAATACTCATAGCGAAATTTAAAAAGTGTGTCAATGCTAGAAAAAAGACATATGTATTTTGGTACAGTTTAGAGTTGCTTTTGAGGAAGTCAGATAATGGAAGAAAACATTTATTATCAAGCCGTTCCACCGGCCAATTCTGGATATATCAAACATTTTTTATATCGTTTGTATAATCGTTTTATTCGTATCAGGGGAACCCCGGAAAGAATAGCCTGGGGCGCCGCCATTGGTTTTTTTGTTGCCATGACGCCGACCATGGGGATTCAAACATATATTGTAGTTCCTTTGGCCGCAATATTGGGTGTGAGTAAGTTGGCAGCAGCAATCACTATTTGGATATCTAACCCCCTCACTGCGCCTTTTTTATATGGATTCAACTATATGATTGGTGCGATGATTCTAGGTTATCCACTCAAGATGGATGTTGTTTCCAATACATCATGGTCTGTTTTATACCATTCAGGACAACAAGTATTTTATTCTCTTTGGGTGGGCGGATTAATCACTGGCGTTATTTTTGGGATTGCCGGATATTTTTTGGCTGAAGGGATCATCATTACAGCAAGGGAAAAATCGGATAAGCTGAAAAAGCTAAAAGAAAAAGTGCAAACATCAGCAACAGGATTAAAAAAACTGAAAGACAAAATCCCTGTTGATAAATTGAAAACGAAAAATAACCCTTAAACCCAATAATTGGAGATCCATATTGAGAGACGTTCGTGTCGCAACTGCGATGATGTCATCCGAAACCAACAAGACGAATCAGAACATGACGTTGATGCAGGATTACATTTGCAAGGCACATGCATCAGGTGTACAGATATTATGCTTTCCAGAATTAAATATCACAGGCTATTGTAACAGAAATACTATTCGTAACAATGCTGAACCCGTCCCAGGGTCGGCTTCGGATCGTCTACTTACACTTGCCAGTCATTACAATATGATCCTTTTAGCCGGACTCGCTGAAAAGGATCAGGATGCATTATATATTGCCCACTTGATCGCATTTCCAAATGGATCATTGGGACATTATAGAAAACTATATTTGGGTCCCCCTGAAAAAAAGATTTTTTCTCAAGGAAATGCGGCACCTGTTTTTTTTCATCAAGATAATTGCATGGGGGTTCAATTATGTTATGATGCCCACTTCCCAGAGTTAACAACCTTAATGAGAGCATCAGGAATAGAAATTTTGTTTATTCCTCATGCGTCCCCGCATGGTACATCAGCGCAAAAATTCAAAAGTTGGATGCGGCATTTACCTGCCCGTGCCTATGACAACTCAATTTTTATTATTGCGTGTAATGCTTCTGGCAAAAACTGTTCAGGGCTGACATTTCCGCCATTAAGCCTGGCCCTTGATCCATCGGGTAATTTAATTCAAAAATCATTGTCTGAGGATGATTTAATGATTGTGGATCTTAAAGCCAGTTCTTTTGATTATGTTCGGAAACATGAAATGCGTTATTTTTTTGCAAATCGACGAGACTTGGGATCTGTCAACGTAATCAAACAAATTATATAAGGAAAACTCTGAAAATATGTTCCTCATTATTCAATATTTGTTGATTCGTTTCTGAACCAGGATCAAAGATCTATCGCTTTGGCACCATCGCCACACGGGTCACTGCCCCAAATTTTTCATCAATGACCAATAATGCAAATTTTTCGATACGATCCAAATCATCTGTATTTAAGGACACATAGTCAAAATACCCGCGCAGATCTGTATAACCATCCTTGTGAAATTGAACACTTTTATTGTTCAATTGCGCATAAACTTTGACATATGCTTTGGATAAGGGACGTTGTGTTGTCTCATGAGTAAGTTTCAGCTGCCCATAATTTTCAATGAGTTGCAAATGAAGTGAATTGGCATAACAAACTTGAGATCTTTTTTTCCCCTGTGCTGTTATTTCAACAATAAGATTACTGTTGTGATATTTTTCTGGCAGATCGCATTCATAAATCTTTTCATTTTCAGGCAAAGAAACAGTGGTTGTTTCATCAGGTTGAATGATCATGAATTCATTGGCTTGCTTTTGAACAAAAGGATTTCTTGAAAAAAGCAGTTCAATATCCATAGGATAATAATTGATCTGACAATGACTCAAGTTTTGATACGTGATATGGATACGTTGGGCTTTGATAGTAAACTCAAAATTCTTTTCAGTTGCCGCAAGCTGGGACTGCCTCTGGTTTCGGTCGTTTTCATCAATGACTTTTGGCACATTTCCTTTTATTTCATCAAGCTGCGATAATACAGTCAAAAAACGTTTCTGCCAGCGTAATACAGGGTAGTTTAAATAAGGAGAGATGACTTTTTCAACGTCAGTTGTTTTTTCTTGATACATTAATATATAAGCATGGATGTAATCGTACTGAATTTTTGATTCAACATCCTTTCTATCAATGGTATTAAAAAAATGAATGGCCTGGGAAACTCTATCCTGAGTCAATAAATAACAGGCCGTTGCCATCCTGTCATTTGCATTTAACACAGGGCGATAACACAAATATGTTAAGAAATGATTGTATTGCCTGAAAAATTGATCATTTAACAGACATTGCTTTTTTCCAACCTGATGCACACGTGCATTCACAAAAGGCGCATATTCCAAATGTTCATACATATTTCGAGAGATGGGATTGATTGTTAGCAATGGTGAATCAATATACAGACCACATTTTTTTGCAAAATTTGAATGTGCAAGATATTCATTAATCACCCCCTGATCCTGGTGATAAATGCCATAAGACCACAATACAGCGTGATAAAATTGTTTGTTTTGCAATAAGGCAATCACCTGGTGAAAAAACGATTTATCTTTCATGCGAAACGCTATCTTTTCCAGATCTATCCGATTGAGATTGTTATGATTCAAGTACTGTATCACATCATTATTGCTTCCATGCTGGGAAACATACTTCCACGACTGCGTATCAATTGACGATAATTTGTTCACCACTTTCAATGTTTTGGCTTTCGTGCAGGCAATACATTTTTCTTCCTTTGCCACTTGAATGGGATAGGATGTATACTTGCCAGTCTTTGGAAAATAGAAATAATATTCAATTGATTTGGTTGAAAAAGGTTTCAGGGTGATTGAGATACCTTCTGTGTATTTTCCTTTCTGAACCGGAATGGCGCCTTCTGGAATTTGATACATAACGACCAGTTTCTGGTTCGATGATGTTGGATTGCTGAGTACCACCTGTGAGCCATATGCAATGCCATAAAGGAATTCATTTTCAACAAATTTATCCATTCGTTCATTATTGACATACACATATCGATCATCCAGCTGAAAAAAATGTTGATTGATCAATATGGATTGATGGCTGCCAATCAATTCTCCCTGCAATATTTCTTTATGAAATATAATCATCGGGCTTCCCGCTTTGATTGAACACTGTTTTCCTTTTTGAATCATTTCATGTTTATTGGCGCGAAAAGGCAGATCCAAAACCGCAAGCGCCAGCATTATTTCTGAAAAATGCGTGTTGGCAAACATCAAATTTTCTGAAAGAAAAGGCCTTTGACAATCTCGTTCCGCAAAATCTTTCCAAAACCCATTCACCTGGATTAATTCTTCATTTTGTTCTTTTTGTGGGCGTTTATAATAATTATTTTCCGCCCATTCATTGGTTTTATCAAGCTTTTTAAAGAAAGCGCGGGTTCGGGATCGTTCTTTTTTTCGGGATAGATAACGCATTTTTTTGGCGTGTTTTGGCGGTACATCCGCTATTTCTGAGTTTACTGAACAAGATATTAAAGGTTGTTCACTGAGCGCGTTTTCATCCATCAAGATCTCATCAATGTCATCATCAACAGTGCCCATTTCAAGAGCGTTCCCTTTTAGCGCGATATCATACAAATGGTTATGTTTTTCAATATCCTGGGGTAACATATCAAACAAATCTTTGACATATCTTGCAATCTGAAAACTGCCTGTTGCATAATGTTGTGCAAATAGTATTTTTTCTGCAATGTTTAGATTAGAAAAAGAAAATAATGCGCTGTATGCAGATAAATCATTTTTCAATAACCAGTGATCCATGAATGTTTTATCTTTTTTATTGCAGATGTAGTGAAGAATAACATTGTCAAAAAAAGATCGATCTTTATGAAAAAGAAAAAAGTTCAACTCATGACACGCTTTTTCAGAATAGTATTTTTGTTTTTCTACTTCGCCAAGATCGGGCCATTTGACAATAAATTCAAATTCAGCCATCACAGAATCGTTACTGATTGTCCGAAGCAGGTCAAACACCTTTTCTACTGTGTCGTATATCTCAAATGTTGTTGTTGTGATATCTGTTAATAAGAGCGTTTCACCTGTCTGCAAGATTGAAATTCGTTTTTGTTCTGTAAAATGCTGATCGGAATCAAAAGCTTTCTGAAGACGTATATCTCTTTTTGCAATCTTGGCTTTGGGCAATGACACCGATCGATATACTGTATTGGATGGATCTACCAACAGAAAGTGAATATGTCTGAAAGGATTCAACTCTTTTCGCTTGAGTGTAATGAGCCCCTTTTTATCAGGTCTCAAATTAAAACGCATCAACGATGTTTCATTGAGGAAATTGAATGTAGAAAACCTGTCACTTTTTGGTGACATATCGTACCCATCCTGATAATTTTCCAGCGCTTTATCCAGTACCATTTCTGGTCCAGGCGTAGGACTTTCGTATTGTTCATCAGGTTTCAGACTCTCTTTTTGTGTATCGGTTTTACGAATGCGCCAAGGATTTAGCAATAAGCCGGGCTTGGACAGCATATTCCCCGGATATTTATCAACATATTTGCGATCCAGAATATAGCGATACTCATCACCAATATTTCGACCGGAAACATAGTGGGAAAAAGGTTTGCCTATCTGAAAACGTTTGTCTACTATGGTTTCCATGGGAAGAAGATGATCAGCAATAGAATATGCAGGCAAAAATCGCGATGCCAGAACATGAAGTCGTGTAAATTCATTTATATTGCCCATTTTGATAACAATCTCGTTATCGTTCATATCAATATTTTCGATAAATGGGGGATGGTTGTTTTCTATTTTTAATGCACTGTGATCAGACAAAATAATGTCATCCTGCAAAATGCCTTTATCTACACAAATCGACACATGCGTATGAATGGACTTGATAAATAGATCATAATTGCCAGGCACAAGTCCTTTAATTTGAATACACCCTTTTTTACAAGTAATGGCATGACTGTGATCTGCCAGCCAGGTTGATCCTCGCTTTTCAAACAAGGCACAATTTTTGTCGGAATGATGCAAATCGTAAGGCAATTCAATCGTCTCATTGACATGGGCGTTGATTTGAGAAGGATATGCTGCTTTTGAAAGCAACAGATCCCACTGATAGGAATAATCATTTGCACATAATGCCTTAATGTGGCTGATATGTTTCAAGGCACCAAAATGAATTCGTCCATTTTTATCTGTTTGGAACTGTTGAACAATTCTTCTTGAAAAGTATTGATGTTTCAGTTCAATTTTTACAGAACGATGAATGCGTGGCTCACCATTTTTGCCCAATACTTCAAGTGTAAAGGTATTATTTTCGTGATGAAGTAACAGATTTTCAAAGTATGGGGTTTGATCAATGCCATTTAATTTAAACACGGCCGTATCGTTCAATGATTCTGTTTTTTGTTGACTGATATTATCTATTTTGGCCCTTAACTCAAAATGAATGGATGCCAAATTTTCAGGCACCTGGAAATCATAAACCGATTCTTGATCTTCAAAAAGTTGAAAGTCCTGTATTTCTTTACTGGCCGAGACGCCATCAATGTCTGTCGATTCAATGGTCAGGCTGATATTTTTTAACAAAGCAAGACTGATTGGATGGTCATTCAGTCTTAAATTCGGTCTGATCAGTACCTTGGATGTCATTTGCGGTAAAAGAGACTCACGATCAACATAAAAGCCCACATCCAGGGCATAGTGCTCTGACAAATGGTCAAAACCAGATAAGGAACAAAAATCTTGATGTTTGATAATCACAGGTTGATATTTGTGATGCGTACTGAATGGAATAATGATAATGCCCTGATTGTCCGGCTTGTATTCATGACCATCAAATTGAATCACCGCATCAGGCATCGTCTGGTTCTTTTCATTAAATACCTTAAATTCATGACCTGCCGGGCCAATGGATTCCATAAAAAACAGTTTTCCTTTTCGAATTAACGCACGACTGCTTTTACCATTACCGATAAACTCAACCACAAAAATGCCGGGTTTATTGATTTTGGGAAAATCAAAGGTTTTAAGGCTTCGAAGAAAAGGCGGGGCATCATAGGTATATGTCTTTTCATGGGTTGGAGAAAGACCATCAAGATGAATACAGGTGTCCGGTTCTTTGTAAAAGGTTGAATAGTAATTGAATGTATTGATTTCAAATATTTTTACAATCAATGTGTTGACATTTTTAATATAGAGCTGAAGTTTTACCGGATCATCAACAGAAAAAAAGGATTGATTGTCAATAGCAAAGTCAATATCTACGCGATCTTTGATTGCCTGAAAGAGATGTTGTGGAATTAACGAAAACCATTCTTCCATATCGCCTTTCATATTGACAATGTTTGTTTCAACAAAAATATTTTGAATCCATGTATCGTCAAAGTATTGATGAAAGCGATCATAGGACCTCTGATCAGTTACAAAAAAATGCATGAGATAATCTGTTAGAAGCTGTTCATCCGATATAATGGGCGGTAAAAGTGTATAAGATTCAAAATCTGCATTCAAATCAACCGGTTCATGATGATATTTAAAATAGGTTTGATTAATATAATGCATGTGTTTGGGGAGTTTCAAATATTCTAAAAATAATGTTTGACTATAATCCCCTTGTTTTCGATTGAAATCCAGCAGGTGAAACAATACATTGGCTTTAAGAGAATTATAGGCTGGACTAAGATTTTCCACAAACCGCCACAGCCTGAGCAGATAGGCTTTTTTCTCATCCAGGTCATGGTGAAGGTCTATGTTGTCGGCAGGCGTCAGTTTGCGGATGTATTCATTAATAAAATCAGAATTATCAATTAAACCCGGAAAGTATTTCAAACATTCATCCAACTGGTTTTTAAACATCAAATTATGAATATGATACGCTCCAAAACCACTGCTGTGTGGAGATTCAAGATCCCTGATAACGAGTTTTGCAAGCCCTTTAATGTCCGGTCTTTTCAATCGTTTGAGATAATACCTAAGGTGATCCAGGGTCAATTTATCGGGATTTAATATGTCAAGCCCGGCGTCCTCAAAACCACTGAGATCACGATATCTTGAAAAGGCCTGTTTTTTCAGAGTGTTTATACTGATGGTATTCTGGTTCAAGCGACTTGAATGCTTTTTTACATGCGTATCCATTTCTTTTTGATGATTAAAATAGAGATTCAATTCATCTTGAATGTACTTTAGGCTTTTTGTGGGGAATTCATGATAGCGTAACAAGGCCTGTCTGTTTAGAATTTCTCTTACCTGTCCGGTATACCCCTCACGCTTAATCCATTGTTTCAGAAGTCTATCTGCTTGATCAAATTCTTTCATGTGCTGATGATACAAGCAATTGTAATAATAATAATCGGATGTTCCAGGAATCAGTTGCTGCAAAGCGTCTTTCCTGTCTTTGGCCAGACTGAAATCCTCAATAAAGCCAATTTCATTGGCATCAATTAAGCTGATATTAATACAAATGATTATTGCCAGTAGAATGATTAATTTCATATCAATTCCTTTCTGAAATAACTTGAATGAATGTGAACCAAATTGCATGTCAATGCAATTAATTTTGGTTACACTCAAAGGATTTTTATAAAAACAACCAGAAACCTTAATTGAAGTAAGCGATTATTAATGTTTCAGGCATATCGTAGTAAATATTTTGTTATTCGTCGGGTTGGTCGAATCTCATGTTCGCCTTCAAACAAATGGAACAAGTGTCTGGCAGAATTATAGACAATATCTATGCACTTCATTTTTATTCCTGAATCAAATATTTATCTAAATTCATTTCAGTTGTCAATTGGTATACTTTGCGATGGTTTTAAATGCGACCCTGTCTATTATATACCCGAAAATTTATGATCGCTTACTTAATTTGAGCAAACACAACGCTGAATGCCCCAATAGATGGCCCATTTTTTCAATTAACAAAAAAAATTTTCGTTCAATAATCAACGAGGCCCAAAAAACCTCCCTATGCATAAATGTGGTAAGTCGTTCCACTTCGAGAAACACCAACGATAAAAAGGGGGCTTTTATTGTAATGTCTTTGTCTATAGAATTCATACAAAATATTGTGAAGAAACATGCTAATGAAAAAGGATCTTCAGAATATACATTCATATTTAGGGTTGCGGGGTTAAAAAGTTGCAGATTATTTAAAAGCGGACATGCACGACAATGTGCATGCGAGGCGTCGTGAATTTATTAATACGAAGACATCTTGCTTTTGTCAATAATCACATAATATTCTAACAAAATTCTAAAGATTCTCCAACAATGAGACAGGCTTGCAAAAATCCAACAAAACATGTAAATAAAATAATGAGTGATATGGCATGTCATTTGACCAGGTCAGGCTTACTCAATGCAATTTTTCGAAATTTATTTTGACAAGTGAACTTAAATATGAAAAACATCACGTTTATCAACAATGAAAACGCTGTTCAATTATTGACTTTTAATACGGATTATATATGGAGCACCCATTTTCATCCAATGGTATTACCCAAACAAAAAATCAAGGCCAATTGACACTTGAGTTTGAAGAGATTCAATTCTTAAGACAATTATTTGGTGAGAATAACAGAAACCTAAATATCATTGCCCAACGTCTTGATATCCAAATTAATCACCGGGGCAATACTGTGATCATTCATGGTGACCCTGTTATGAGTCGCCTGGCTGCCAACATTATCACCCAACTACATGGCCTGATGCTTCAAAAATATCCTGTGTATGAACAGGATGTTGAATACGCGATTCGTATTTTGAGCCAGGACAATTCAACAAATCTGAAAAAAATTTTTTTAGAGTCAGTTTATATTAATACCAAAAAGTCACCGGTCACGCCACGATCAAAAAATCAAAAAGAATATATTGAATCGATTAAATCACACGATATTGTTTTTGGTATTGGCCCTGCTGGAACTGGCAAGACCTACCTGGCAATGGCAATGGCCGTATCAGCCTTAAGTAAAAACGAGGTCCGGCGAATTGTTCTTACCCGACCGGCTGTAGAGGCAGGTGAGTCCCTTGGTTTTTTACCCGGTGATCTTGCTGAAAAAGTGAATCCATACCTTCGTCCCCTATATGATGCACTTCACGATATGATGTCTTTTGAAAAAGCATCAGACTTGATGCACAAAAGTGCGATTGAAGTCGCTCCCCTTGCATTCATGCGCGGACGCACATTGAATGATTCCTTTGTTATCCTTGATGAAGCACAAAATACAACATCTGAACAAATGAAAATGTTTCTGACACGACTGGGATATCATTCAAAAGCTGTTATTACAGGCGATATTACACAAATTGATCTGCCAGGTAATAAATCTTCCGGTTTAATTGAAGCATCAACACGCCTGAAACATATTGATGGAATTCGCTTTGTATCATTTAATAAACATGATGTCATTCGACATAAACTCGTTTCAGATATTATTGAGGCTTACGAAACATAATGCAACTTGTAAAAAGAACCTCCAAAACAAATTTTCTTAGCTCACAGTACCCGCGATGGATACTTTTATTTACGCTTACCTTTGTTTTGACATTGATGTTATTCCCCAATCTGGTTGTCACAAAACATATCTATGCTTTGGGCGATGTGGCAGAGAGAAACATAAAAGCGCCAACTGATTTGCTCATTGAGGATAAGGAAGCGACCAAACTGTCCCGTCAGCAATCACTTAATGCAGTTTTAACAGTTTATGATTTTGATGATACCCTGGTTTTCAAGCTGATGAAAAAAATTCAGAATGCATTCTCAGAAATGAGAACCTTTCTTGATGAATTGGAACAACAAATCAAAGACCAAAATGCCAAAACAAGCCCTGAATCCCTACCCAACACACAAACAACCGATATTCAATCAAAATCTCAGGCCAATTCACAAACAATTGCTGAAGACTTACCGATCTCTGAAAACCCAGACTATTTAAGGGCAATTCAAGAAAAAAAGGATGCCTTCCTTAATGAGCTCGGTGTTCAAATTACCGATGCCAATTATCTTAGCCTTGTCAACAAAAGATTCTCCAAAGAAATTCAAGACCTGACCAATCAAATTTTAAGGGCCCTCCTGGTCAATGGCGTGGTGTCTAACAAATCATTATTACTGAAAGAAGCCAGTGCTGGCATTATTGTAAAAAATATCGCATCACAAAAAGAACAAATTGTTAAAGACATTAAGCGTTATTATGGAGTGGATCAGGCTAAAGCAATGGTATGGATTATTGGCCAGCCATTGTTAAAAGATCTGGATTATGAAATTATCACCCTCATTGTTGACCTTGTTCAATCTTTAATACAGCCCAATGTCACAATTAATAAACGAGAAACAGAAGCTCGCAAAGATCAGGCATGGTCATCAATTAACCCCATTCTTTTTCAGATCAAAGCCGGAGAAATGCTATTACGTGAAGGAGAAAGAATCAACAAACAGCAGCTTCTCAAACTAAATGCGCTCAATCAAATTGAAAATCAAGGAAAAACGCTTGCCAAAAGCTTTGGCCTCGCAATTATGATGTTCATTTTACTGGTGACCTTCCATATTATACATTTTGGACATGCCCCAAATGTCACCCTGGATTACAATAAAAATTTGTTGTTCATGTCACTGATTCTTGTATTGTTTGTCTTTATTACAGAAATATCTGTCGCATTTGCCAAATCCTTTACACAAAATGGTATGACACCATTGTCACTATCATCTATGGTACTTGGTATACCAGTGGCAGCCGGTTCCATGACCATCTGTTTATTTATGGGGTTACGTGCAGCCTTTCCATTTGCTTTGATTACATCGATATGCGCTGCGATTCTATTTGAAAACAGCCTGGTTTATTTTTTATATTTTTTTATGAATAGTGCCATGGGGGCATACTGGCTTCGTTACTGCCGAGAAAGAAATGTGTTTATAAAAGCGGGCGCAAAAATAGGTCTCTTGAATATTATTATTGCGACAGCAATGCGTGCGTACAGTGCTGAATTATTTTTAAGCAAACTTTTTCTGGATTGGATTTTTGGATATATTGGCGGGCTGAGTGCAGGCATTGTTACAGCAGGTATCACCCCAATGATGGAAATCACATTTGCCTATACGACAGATATAAAACTTCTTGAACTTGCCAATCTTGATAAACCATTGCTTCATCGGCTCATGCTAGAAGCTCCAGGGACATATCATCATTCTGTGATTGTTGGCAGTATGGTTGAGGCTGCAGCATCTGAAATTGGCGCCAATCCTCTTCTTTCAAAGGTTTGTGGGTATTACCATGATATTGGAAAAATAAAAAACCCCCTTTACTTTATTGAAAATCAACAAAGAGGGCTGAACCGGCACAACAAACTGGCACCATCCATGTCAAGTTTAATTATTATATCCCATGTGAAGCATGGTGTCGAAATGGCCAAAAAATATAAATTGGGTAAATCGATTTCTGATACAATCCAGCAACATCATGGCAGTAGCATGATTGCATTTTTTTATGAAAAAGCCAAACAACAAAAAGGTGAAAATGCGGTTAAAGAAGATGAGTTTCGATACCCTGGCCCAAAGCCACAAACTCGAGAAGCGGGTCTGGTTATGCTTGCAGACGTTGTTGAAGCAGCATCACGAGCATTGGACAACCCAACGCCAGCGCGTATTCAAGGCCTGGTGCAACGCCTGATCAACAAAATTTTCTCAGATGGCCAGCTGGATAATTGCGAATTGACCCTGAAAGACCTTCACAGCATTGCGCATAAGTTCAATAAAATATTAACCGGAATTCATCACCATCGAATTGAATATACTGAAGCCGCTGTCAAAGGTAGTCAGAAACAAAAATCAAAACAGAAATCTAAAAATAATGATCATCAACAAAAAACAGTTCAACCGACTCAAGCTTCACCTCCTGAGACGTCCAAACAAAACTCAAATGGTTTAAAAAGGCTTGGGCTTGAAAAAACATAGGACATCATCATTGAACCCGTCGGATAGCTCGGATACGCTTTCCCCCACAGGAAACAATAATGCCAACGACAAATAATCGAAATGCATACTTAAAAAATATCAATCGTCTGGTCATTAAATTGGGCAGTAATATTTTGACAACAGACCAGGGACTGAATGTTGCAATCATTCGACAGCTTGCCATGCAAGTACATCAATTGATTGAAAAAGGCAAACAAATTTCTATTGTGTCATCAGGTGCAATGGCTGCCGGTATGCGCAAGTTAAGTCTAAAATCTAGACCAACAGAAATACCGCTAAAACAGGCCATCGCTGCTATTGGCCAGGCAGGGCTAATTCAAGAATATGAAAAAGCCTTTGAATTTTTTGATCACAAGGTGGCACAAATACTATTAACCCGAACAGATTTATCAAATCGAACACGATATCTTAATGCCAGAAACACCATTCGAGCATTACTTGCCTGGAATGTGACTCCGATTATCAATGAAAACGATACTGTTGCAGTTGAAGAAATTAAATTTGGCGATAATGATCATTTGTCTGCAATGATTGCGTTGATGTTAAATGCTGACCTTTTAATCAATTTAACAGATATTGAGGGTGTCTTTGATAAAGATCCCAGAACAAATCATGATGCCGAACTTATTCAGATGGTGTCATCGTTTACTCGAGAGCTGGAAAATTGTGCATCTGGTATTCCAGGGACTTTGGGTACCGGTGGTATGTTGACAAAAATCAAGGCAGCACAAAAAGTGACCACCGCTGGCATCCCAATGGTCATTACCAGAGCATCCATGGATGTATTGAATCAAATTCTTGATGGTCAAAATGTTGGCACTTTTTTTATCCCAAAAAATCAAAAAATGAAAAATCGAAAGTGCTGGATTGCTTTTTCCAAAAAAACCAGGGGACGCATTCAACTAGATGAAGGCGCCAATCATGCAATTAAGAACAAGGGAAAAAGTCTGTTACCTATTGGTGTGATTGGGGTACAGGGAAAATTTACAATTGGTGATGCCATTGCCATTGAAACACAATCCGGCCAGGAAATTGGAACAGGCCTGACCAATTATTCCTCAGAAGATATTCAATTGATTATGCGTAAAAAAAGTCATGAAATTGAACAAATTCTTGGGGAAAAACCTTATGATGAAATTATCCACAGAGATAATATGGTGATTACGTGAAATAAATAATAGCCGGCTTTTTCCGGTTTCAAATGGAGTTTAAATGAATTCACCACAAACAAAGTATTTAAGCGATTATACACAGTCACATTTCGATATTGAACATATCGACTTATATTTTGATTTAAAAGAAACCCATACAGACGTTCGGGCGATTATCAAAGTTGAACGTGTCAAAGATATGAAAAATAAGCAAAAATCATTACATCTGTATGGCGAAGACCTGGAATTATTAACAATTACTATGGATGGTGCGGAGTTGTATCCAGGTGATTACGAACTGACATCTGAAAAATTAATCATTCATAAAGTGGGGACATTGTTTGTTCTCAATATTCAAACACGCATTAAACCCCATGAAAATACAAGCCTATCTGGATTGTATGTCTCAAATGATATTTTCTGCACCCAATGTGAGGCTGAAGGGTTTCGCAGGATCACTTTTTTTCTGGATCGACCAGATATCATGTGCCCTTATTCCTGCACCATTGAGGCTGATCATGAAAAATATCCAGTGTTGTTGTCCAATGGAAACTTAATATATTCAGGCGCATTTGATAATGGACGCCATTGGGTAACATGGGAAGATCCATTTCCAAAACCATCCTATTTGTTCGCCATGGTCGCTGGAGACTTATCATATATTGAAGATAAAATATTTACGCGCTCGAAAAAGGAAGTTATAGTTCGGATATTTGCTGAAAAAGAAAACATCTCTCGGTGTGAATTTGCCATGGAATCCCTAATCAATGCTCTTTTTTGGGATGAAGACAAATTTCAGTTAGAATATGATTTAGAAATTTATATGATTGTCGCAATCAATGATTTCAATATGGGCGCAATGGAGAATAAAGGATTAAACATTTTCAATGCAAAGTGCATTCTGGCTGATCCAGAAACTGCCACAGATGAAGACTATGCCAATATAGAGCGCGTTGTCGCTCACGAATACTTTCATAACTGGACCGGCAATCGGATTACTCTAAAAAATTGGTTTCAACTTTGTTTAAAAGAAGGCCTGACTGTTTTTCGCGATCAATTATTCTCTGAAGATATGGCTGTATCCAAAGTCCTGAAACGCATCAAGGATGTTCAGACCTTGCGATTGCATCAATTTCCTGAGGATGATGGCCCCACAGCACATCCTGTTCGACCGGACCAATATATTGAAATGAACAATTTTTATACGCCAACTGTCTATGAAAAAGGGGCCGCTGTGATTCGGATGCTATATCTCTTATTGGGAGATGAATTCTTTGAGGGTATGGAATATTATTTTGATCAATATGATGGCAAAGCAATTACAGTGGAAGATTTTCTAACTGTTATGGAAGAAGCCTCTGAAATGAAGCTTGATCAATTCAAATTATGGTATACACAGGCAGGTACACCTCGGGTAACAGTCAGGCAGGCGTATGACCCTGAACAGGAAAAATACACGTTGACATTTGAACAGACCTGCCCAATGACACCTGGTCAATCTATAAAAAAGCCCATGATGATCCCCATTGCTATGGCCTTACTGGATGAAAATGGCGAACATATTCCACTTCAATTGGATGACGACAATGAAATACCTGAAACACGAGTGATTCAGTTAACTAAAACTGAGCAAACATTTGAGTTTATGAATATCCCTGAAGAGCCAATACCATCATTGTTTCGTGATTTTTCAGCATGTGTTAAGGTTTCTATAGATTATACCTTTGATGAACGATTGTTTCTAATGAACAACGATACTGATGATTTCAACCGATGGGACCAGAGTCGTCAATTATTTCTGGAAATTTTATATGATATGCTTCATGCCTATAAAAACAATGATCCCATGCCAATACCTGATGACTTTCTGACTGCCCTGGAAATGCTTTTAATACCACCTATTGAAGACAAAATTTTGATAACCGAAATGCTCAAATTGCCTTCAGCCAATGAAATTGCCCATTTTTGTTCAGATAGAAACGAAACAATTGACCCGGATGCCATTCATCACGCCAGAAAAAAATTGAAAGAAATCATTGCCTCTCAACTTTCAAGCCTATTTATTCAATTGTATGAAGACAACATCACACAGAATCAATATGAATTTGATCCTGTAGATTTTGAAAAACGAAGCATTAAAAATATGGCACTGGATTATCTGGTCGCTTTAGCATCCAATGATTCAAAAGAACTTGCCCTCAATCAGTTTAAAGGGGCAAACAATATGACAGATACTTTTTCTGCACTACAATCTTTAAGCCATGCAGACCATGATGCCTTTCAAGAGGCCTGCGATTTATTTTATGATCGTTGGCATCATGACCCGCTGGTTTTAGATAAATGGTTTGCTGTTCAGGCAAGCTCCCAATTAGATAATACAATCAGTAAGGTCAAAGAACTTATGGGGCATCAAGCCTTTACCTTAAAAAATCCCAACAGAGTAAGAGCCTTGATTGGTAGCTTTGTTAACAGCAATCATTTCCACTTTCATTGCCCAAATGGAGCGGCTTATGAACTTCTTGGTAATATTGTTTTAAAATTGAACACGATGAACCCGCAAATTGCATCTCGAATGGTTACAGGATTCAGGCACTTTCGAAAATATGATGAAAATAGACAAACATTAATGAGACAACAATTGACTCGGATATTGGAAAGTGATCATTTATCAAAAGATGTGTATGAAATTGTTTTAAACACATTGCAGGCTTCGCAGTAGGAATTTTAACATTTGGGACGCCTGCCAGCAAACAGTGTGCAGATGCCTCCTGTCATGGGTCGCCATTTCAAAGACTGAAAACCGGCAGATTTCATCATTTGTGAAAAATGTAATGCGGTAGGAAATGATATGACAGAGTCAGGTAAGTACTCATAAGCAAATGAATTCTTTGAAACCATTCGACCAATAACAGGCAACAGTTTTTTAAAATACATCAGATAAATATTTTGCAACAGCGTCATTTCAGGCAAAGTCAACTCCAGTATTAATAATTGCCCCCCTGGCACTAAATGGTGAAACAATGTATTCAATAGTTTTTCTTTATTGACCACATTTCGAATTCCAAATGCCATTGTCGCTGCATGAAAATATTTAGTTGGATAGGGCAAATCAAAGGCATCAGCACAGGCAGTGTAAATAAAAGATTTTGGCAAAGACACGATTTTTTGATTTGCCAATCGAAGCATATTTTTCGAAAAATCAACGCAATGAATGTTTGCGAGTGGAAATTTTTGATAGATCGTCAGAGCAACATCACCTGTGCCTGATGCAACATCCAAAATTTTTTCATTACCTGATAACTCAAGCGTTTGAACCATTTTATTGCGCCACATGGTATCCTGTCTCAGACTTAAAGTCCGATTTAACAGATCATATCGATGGGCAATGGCTTCAAACATTTCCTGAATAAATGGGAGTTCATGTTTATCCATTGACAACCTCAAATCGTGCATTAAAATAGAAATAACGATAATAACCAAGCGATTAAGAAATAAAATGCGAACCGCACAGTTGGATCATGTCTAACATACTCAGTTTTATCATGCAAGCTATGCGGAAAAATAAAAAATAAATATATTTGGATAACTATCATGGGGACAAAAAGAGATTATTACGAGGTACTCGGTGTTGGTCGTGAAGCCAACGATTCAGAAATAAAAGCAAAATATCGAAAACTAGCGCTTAAATACCATCCAGACCGAAATCCAAACGATAAGGAAGCTGAAGATCGATTTAAAGAAGCTTCTGAAGCGTATGAGGTATTGCGAGACCCAAAAAAGCGGCAAATCTATGATCAGTATGGCCATGAAGGGCTGGAAGGAACTGGATTTTCTGGGTTTAGCGGGTTTGAAGATATCTTCTCAAGTTTTGGAGATATTTTTGAAGATTTTTTCGGATTTGGTCGTCGATCAAGAGGTGGTGGACAGCGCGGCTCTGACCTTCGATATGATTTAAACCTTTCATTTATGGAAGCTGCCTTTGGAACCAATAAGGAAGTTGAAATTGCGAAAATGGACTCATGCCAATCATGTCAAGGAACTGGAAGTGAACCAGGAACCAGTCCCCAAACCTGTCATGCCTGTCATGGGACAGGTCAGATGTCCCGCAGCCAGGGTTTCTTTACTGTTCGGACGACCTGCCCCCATTGTCGTGGTGAAGGCAAAACCATATCTCATCCATGTTCTGAATGCCGTGGTAATGGACAGGTTCGGGTTCAGAAAAAAGTATCGGTTAAAATTCCTGCTGGTGTGGATAATGGCTCCAGATTGCGGTTAACTGGTGAGGGCGAAGGGGGTTTAAAAGGGGGGCCTACTGGTGATTTATATATTTTCATCCACGTCAATCCACATGATATTTTTGAACGAAAAAATACTGATATTATTTGTAAGGTTCCCATTTCATTTGTACAGGCTATCTTAGGCGATGAAATCGAAGTGCCCACCCTGAAAGCAAAAACAACGCTCCATATCCCCAAAGGAACACAACCCGATGATGTTTTTCGACTGAAAAATGAGGGAATACCCTCATTGCAAGGATATGGGCGTGGCGATATGATTATTCATATTCAGGTTAAAATTCCAACAAGTGTCAGCAGTAAACAAGAAGACCTCTTGCGGGAATATGCAAAGCTTGAAGATAGTAAAATTACGACACGATTGAAAAAAATTCTTAAAGGTGGATAATCAGCATGTATGAACTCAAAATTATACGAAAATTTGCAGCTGCACATCAATTGCTCCTCAGCAATACCAAATGCGAAAATCTTCATGGTCACAACTTTAAAGTCGAGGTCGTCGTTCAAGGGGTACATCTGGATCAATCAGGCATGATGATTGATTTTGGTATACTCAAGCAAGAAGTGGATCAAATACTTGATACGTTGGATCATCAGTTTTTAAATGAAATCCCATTTTTTAAAGAAAACAGCCCCTCCTCAGAAAATATTGCCCGATATATCGCAACCGCTTTGGATCAAAAATTGGATGCACCCGGCATAAAAGTAAGCCGGGTGACATCATGGGAATCTGACAATGCATGTGCAACGTACATTGCATAATTCATTTTTTTCTTCGACAAATTTCTATAATCATTCGTTCAATAATTTGATTATTGTTTTGACTGCCGGTTTTAATACGCTTATCCGCTTCATACAGTAACTGAATGGCTTGAAGCAATTCATGGCGTGAATAATTATCTGATGATTTGAAACTTAAATAAACCGGGTAAAGACTCTTTGGATTTTTTGCAATGATCAAGGTGGTGTTGACCTTCTTTTTTTTCTTTTTAGAAATATTCGTATCCTGTGTGCTTTCAACAGCAAATTCTGCCATCATTTGATCATATTCCAGCACATTTGAAAAAAAACTGTTTTTAAAATGCGCAAAGGTCATCCCTTTCCGATAACTATCTTTATATCTGGCCTTAACATCATCAATTAATATCAAACGTCGTATTTGGTTGGCAATAGCGGCAACTGCCTGTAGCGGGTTGAATTGATTCTCAAAAAGATTATCCAAAACAGCCAGAGCATTAATTAAATTGCGATCTGCTAACGCATTGGTCAGTTCAAAAATGGGATCCTGTCGGGTACGTTCCAAAACTGCTGTCACATCATCACGCGTAATGCTGTTTCTTTCGCCAACATACTGAATCAATTTTTCAAGGCTTACAGTAAAATTTCTTAACCCCTGACCGAGCATATCTCGCATGAGCGTATAAGCATCAGGCGTCATTTTTTTTCCAGATTGTGCCAAAATATTTTGGGCATTTTCACGAAAGGTTTTGTCCTGTTGATCTCTATCCGCTTTAATAAATCCCTTTGGCACCTGACAATTAACCACAATCCCATGTTTTGCAATGGCTTTATACAATCGCCGGTTTTTTTGAACAGTATCTGTGGTAATTATTAAAATATTTCTTTGTGCAAACCCTTTTTCTATGGTTTCGGTTAGCATTTCCGAAAAATTCTTCAGATCAGGCACAGATAATTTTTGTTCAATACAGTGGGCAGAGACTTCTGACATCCATTGAACATGTTGAGAAGTCTCCTCTTTTGTAATCATTTGAATGGTTCTATCAATTTTTTCAGGTTGGATCTCCTCAATGGATAATTTTTCAGCGGCCAGAAGATTCAAAAAAAAACTTGCTGCCTTTTTCATCTTGTTCTCCGAAAAAGCAGCCTGTCCTTTTTCAAGTAAGGATGACCGGTCTTGTCCTGAATAAAAAATTTGTGAATCATTTATTGCAACGATTCGTATTCCAGGCATCAATGAATATGTATTGAGTTGCTCAATCGCTGAAGGGATATGCTCAATTGCGCCTTCAATGACAGTGAGATTTGTTTTTTGTTTTTTTTCTGGAAGCAATTTTGCTTTGAGTTGCTTAAAAGTATCTTTGACGAGATACTCATCACCATGAATTAAATACAATGGTTTGGCATCCAGTAAAATTGAATCAATGTCTTTAATAAATTTTGTATATGTTTGATCTGCCATTGCTTTAACAATCTAATTTATGTCTTCGGCATATATCTTGCTTTTTTGTGTAATAAATTAATTTAACATGAAGGAGCTTTCAATGTCAATGTCTTCAGACTCTATTCATGAAAATTTCATTGTCAAACAGATTGATTATGGAGATCGAAAACCGGTTGTCCGCCAGGATCGAATACCGAGCTATGACGGTGAAGTTTGTTATGTTTATCTAAATAATATTAAATATAGTGTCATCAACTATTCTGTTTTTGGCGTTGCATTATCATCACCAGAGCCTTTTGATACAGATCAATCTTTAAAAAATGCCCAATTCTTTTTTGAAGATTTTGAAATTGGTATTTTCAACCTCAGGTATATTCGTCAAAAGCAACAGGGAAATGGACAGTATTATATTGCATTTGCGATTATTGGAGAATCCATTAAAACACAAGTGATTGATTTACTCAGGCATACATCAAAAATAATCAAAAACTACAAAAAAATGATCGAAGGCGAAAAAAAAGTCCCATATGCCTTTCGATGCAAAGTTTATGAAGCCAAAGAATGGTTACTATCATTAAAAGAGGAAGTGGATGAGCTAGAAAAACTATTGGATAAAAGTGATCGCGCGCAACTTGAATTAATAGAAACGACTGTAACCGAAGTGATCGCCAAACACTTGAATCAAATCTTTACGCCCATTTTTTTAGAAACCGTGCTCGGATTTGACCAAAGTGATCATGAGTCCATTCGCTTGTGTGTCAAATTTTTTCATCGTAGAATGCGGAATCTAATTTATGAAGATCCCTTTACATCACGCTCATACTACAAGCCTTTGGGTTATGCCGGTGATTATGAAACCATGAATTTGATTTATCGTAATGAAGCAGCGGGAAATAGCTTATTTTCAAAATGTCTCCACTATTATTGGATAAAAAAACCTGCTGCACAGGCGGTGCGTAATCGGGCTGAATACTTGGCAGAAAAAATTGCAGAAGTTTTTGAAAGAATTCCACCTGAACAAACAGCCAAGTTTTTAACTGTCGCTTCAGGGCCTGCTTTTGAAGTGCAGCGCATTATTTCTGAGGTCAAGAAATATAATTCACGAAAAGCAGAATTTCATTTTTTAGATCAAGACCTCAATGCATTAAAATATGCCCAGCGTAAAATGTATGAAATCAGTTCCAAAGAAGGAACGAATTTTATTTTTGAATTTCATAATCTGGCCATCAAAAATATTATTCAGGATGGCCTATACGAGAATTCATGCGATTTAATTTATACTGCAGGATTGTTTGATTATTTTTCAGATCAAATTGCACGGCTGGCAGGCAAATGTTTGTTTAAGGCGGTGAAGCCCGGAGGACGTTTAATTATAGGAAACTTTGATAATCAAAATCCTGCTGCCTGGGAGATGCGAATCGCATTGGATTGGGACTTAATTCATCGATCCAGAGAAGACCTACATGCTTTGTTTGATGAACTTGGTGGCAAAATCGTCATCGAAAATGAAGAACAGCAAATTAATTTATTTTGTGTTATTGATAAACCTTTGGGATAAAAAAATGGGGATCTTGACGTGATCCCCAACGCATATCAACCCATTTAAATTTTTATTGCATCTCTCACTTGCTTCATGGTTTCTTGAGCAACGATGCGCGCTTTTTCCGAGCCTGCCTTGAAGATGTCGTTCACTTCTTCGGGTCTATCCAGGTAGTATTGACGTTTTTCATGCACGGGTGACAGTGTAGCAACCAAATTTTTGGCCATTTCTTTTTTGCAATGGACACAGCCGATGTCTGCATTCCGACATCCATTGTTCATTTCTGCAATTAAAGCATCCTCACTGTACAACTTATGAAAATCAAAAACATTGCAAATATCCGGATCCCCTGGATCTTTTTTACGTTTCCGCTGTGGATCAGTGATCATTTCAAGCACTTTTTTTTCAATATCTGCAGGAGAATCAGAGAGAAAGATTGCGTTATTATAACTTTTGCTCATCTTTCTGCGGTCTAAACCCAAAATTTTGGGTGTGGGTGTTAAAATTGCCTCAGGCTCAGGAAAAACTTTATCGTACAAATAATTAAACCGACGCGCAATTTCACGTGTAATTTCCACATGGGGCACCTGGTCGATTCCCACAGGAACGCCTTCAGCCTTATACATAATAATATCTGCAGCTTGAAGTACTGGATATCCCAAAAAGCCAAATGTTGAAAGATCTTTGTTGGATAATTGCGTTACCTGCTCTTTGTATGTAGGGTTTCGTTCCAACCAGGGTGTTGGCGTTATCATACACAACAGCAAAAATAATTCAGCATGTTCTGGAATGTCAGACTGAATGAACATGGTACATTTTTCTGGAGAAAGTCCTGCACTTAGCCAATCAATCATCATGTCATGGATACTTCCTTGAATATGGCCAGTTTTTTCATAATCACTCGTCAGTGCATGCCAATCTGCAATAAAAAAAAAACAATCATAATCATCCTGCATATTCTGCCAGTTGGCCAATGCTCCATGATAATTGCCGAGATGTAGTACCCCTGTTGGACGCATACCACTTAATATTCTTTTTTTTGACACCATTATTAATCCTTCCTTATAACGTTCTGAATTATTAAAACAATTTAACATATTTTAAAAATTGAATAAAATTAGGACTGAACATAAAAACAATCGCCAGAGCCGAAAAGGCAAATACTTTGAACCATATTCTTAAGCTATTGATTTCTGATTTTATTATTTCAAAGCCTGCAACCATTTCACCGCGCAGTTCTTTATGTAAACTTAGCATTTCACCACGTAGTTCTTTATTTAAACTTAGCATTTCACCACGTAGTTCATTATGTAAACTCTGCATTTCACCACGCATTCCATTATACAAGCTTAACATTTCACCACGCAACTCTTCATGTTTTGTTTGCATTCTACCATCCAATTCATTATATTTTGAATTCATATCACCGGTAATTTTTTCAAATCCTGCTAACATTTCTCCGCGTAATGCACTAATATCTGCTTTGGTAGCCAACTCCACCAACAAATCTTTTTTGATATCAATTTTCATCGTTTTTTGAGACTGTTGTATAAAATCAATTGCTTTAAGTCCCTGGTCAATCATTTGTTGTTGATGGTTAATCTTGTTATCCAAATAAATAAATGCCTGGATGAGAGGTTTCTTTTCTTTATCTGGAAAAATCGTTTCAAGTTCTGGAAAAAATGAAAGCTGATAATCGCTTCTATCAAGAGTAACATGTTGTTGCATTTGCTTGCTCCTTTGAATATTTTTTAATGGTCCATCCATGTCCTTATTCATAAAACATTATTAAGTATAAGTCTATTCTTTTTTCACATCGTTCGATAAAGGTTGCGACTCTTATTTATTGAAGAATGTATTTTTCAGTAATCATTCTGTAAAAATATTGACGAAAATTGACATCCATAATAAAAGGCTTCAGTTAAGGAATGCTCTGAAATAAGTTTCTCATTATTCAATATTTGTTGGTTCGTTTCTGAACCATGATTACACTGAAGAAGATGAATTAGGAACGTTCTGAAAATAAGTTCCCCATTAAATAAATGTTCATTCCGTTTTTTGAACCATTGATTACACTGAAGAAGATGAATAAGATGAAATAAAGACACTTTAAATTCATCTTATTCATCTTCTTCAGTGTAATCATGGTTCAGAAACGAACCAACAAATATTGAATAATGAGAAACTTATTTCAGAGCATTCCTAAGATGAAATAATGACACTTTAAATTCATCTTCTTCAGTGTATCATGGTTCAAAAAAAGAATGAACTGTTGGCTACGTATATGCTTGATGTTTAATTCTTGAACAGTCAAACATTACTAATGGGGAACTTATTTTCAGAGCTTCCCTAAGAATCCATAAAAACATTAAAAACTAAGGAGAAATATGCCAAAACGAACAGATATCAAAAAAGTATTAATCATTGGTTCCGGTCCAATCATTATTGGCCAGGCTTGTGAATTTGACTATTCAGGTACACAAGCATGTAAAGCGCTTAGATCCCTGGGTTTTGAAATCGTACTGGTTAATTCAAATCCGGCAACAATCATGACAGATCCTGGAACAGCTGATGTTACCTATATTGAACCCCTTGAACCCCATGTATTGGAAAAAATAATTGAAAAAGAAAAGCCCGATGCCTTACTTCCAAATCTTGGGGGGCAAACTGGCCTGAATTTATCTTCAACGCTCCATCAGACAGGCGTCCTAAAAAAATATGGCGTTCAAGTCATTGGCGTTAATATTGATGCTATTGAGCGCGGGGAGGATCGCACGGCTTTCAAAAATACCATGACGCGCCTGGGCATTGAAATGCCCAAAAATGAAACAGTGAACTCTGTTGAGGATGCTGAAAAAGTGGCGGAAAAGCTGGGATATCCAGTGGTTATTCGTCCTGCCTATACTATGGGTGGCACAGGTGGTGGGTTGGTTTACAATGTTGAGTCTCTCAGAGAAATCGCAGCACGCGGGCTTGCTGCCAGTATGGTCAATCAGGTATTGATTGAAGAGTCGGTTTTGGGGTGGGAAGAACTTGAACTTGAGGTTGTTCGAGATGCCAAAAATCAAAAAATTACAGTCTGTTTTATAGAGAATGTTGATGCAATGGGCATTCATACAGGTGATTCATTTTGTACTGCACCAATGTTGACAATCTCGCATGAGCTTCAGGAAAAACTTCAAAAATATTCCTATGATATTGTGGATGCCATTGAAGTCATTGGTGGCACCAATATTCAATTTGCACATGATCCCAAAACCGGTCGTGTTGTTGTTATCGAAATCAACCCCAGAACGTCGCGTTCATCTGCATTGGCATCCAAGGCAACAGGGTTTCCCATTGCATTTGTGTCTTCGCTACTGGCTGGTGGCCTTACAATGGATGAAATCCCTTATTGGCGTGATGGTACTTTAGAAAAATATACACCTTCTGGTGATTATGTTGTTGTAAAATTTGCCAGATGGGCTTTTGAAAAGTTTGAAGGGGTTGACGACAAACTCGGCACACAGATGCGTGCAGTGGGTGAAGTGATGAGTATTGGCAAAAATTACAAAGAAGCCTTTCAAAAAGCCATTCGATCATTGGAAAACAGCCGATATGGACTTGGGTTTGCCAAAAATTTTAATCAAATGCCCCTGGAAGAATTAATGAACATGTTGAATTTTGCAACGAGTGAACGTCAATTCATCATGTATGAAGCCTTGAGAAAAGGTGCATCCATTGATTCTATTTATGAAAAAACCAGTATCAAGCATTGGTTCATTCTACAAATGAAAGAGCTGGTTGAGCTTGAAGAAAAAATTATTGCCAATAATAATGGCAAAATGATTCCGAATGATCTTCTTATTCAGGCCAAAAATGATGGTTTTTCTGATAAATATCTGGCGCAAATTACAAAACGAACTGAACTTGAAATACGTAAAGCCCGCCTTTCTCTGGTAAAAACAGAAGCCTGGGAGGCCGTACCAGTGAGCGGTGTTGAAAATGCTGCGTATTATTTTTCAACTTACAATGCCACCGATTCTGTAGATATCACAGATAGAAAAAAAATTATGGTGTTGGGCGGTGGTCCCAATCGGATTGGTCAGGGAATTGAATTTGATTATTGCTGTGTTCATGCGGCCTTTGCCATTCGTAATGCAGGTTATGAGTCCATCATGGTCAATTGTAATCCAGAAACTGTTTCCACAGACTACGATACGTCTGATAAACTCTATTTTGAACCATTAACTGTTGAAGATGTTCTGAGTATTTACGAAAAAGAAAAACCAGAAGGTGTGATTGTTCAATTTGGCGGACAAACACCGCTAAACATTGCCAATGATTTGGAGAATGCTGGGGTCAAAATTTTGGGAACATCTCCCGAGACCATTGATTTGGCTGAGGACAGAGATCGTTTTAGAGTGATTATGCGTAATCTTTGCATTCCACAACCCGAATCCGGCATGGCCAGCACCCTTGATGAAGCCCTGAAAATTGCCCATAATATCGGATATCCCCTGATGGTACGTCCATCTTATGTACTGGGTGGTCGGGCAATGGAAATTGTTTGGGATGAAAGCATGTTAAGAAGATATGTCACCGCAGCGGTTGATGTATCTCAAGAGCGTCCCATTTTAATTGATAAATTTCTTGAAAATGCCATTGAAGCCGAAGCTGATGCTTTATGTGATGGCACAGATGCCTTTGTGCCCGCTGTGATGGAACATATTGAACTTGCAGGTATTCATTCAGGAGATTCTGCCTGTGTCATCCCACCAATCAGTATTCCTAGAAAACATCTTGAAACCATTGTGGATTATACACGAAAAATTGCCATCGAAATGAATGTTGTGGGGTTGATGAATATCCAATATGCCATTTGCAATGATCGAGTATATGTGCTTGAAGCCAACCCCAGGGCATCACGTACTGTGCCGCTAGTGTCAAAGGTTTGTAATATTTCAATGGCCAGCCTGGCAACAAGCATGATGCTGGGTAAACGTCTTGAAGAATTGAATCTTAAACAACGATTAATTCCCCATTTTGGTGTGAAAGAAGCGGTATTTCCCTTTAAAATGTTTCCTGAAGTCGATCCGCTGCTTGGACCTGAAATGCGTTCTACTGGAGAGGTTTTGGGACTCGCGGATACATTTGGTATGGCTTTTTACAAAGCTCAGGAAGCGACAGGAACCTCTTTGCCCACAAAAGGTGCAGTATTAATTACTGTAAATGATCGTGATAAGGATAGTATGCTAGAATCTGCTCGAATATTTGCGGAAATTGGATTTAAAATATTTGCAACAAAGGGTACCTGTTCATTTTTGACCCAAAATAATATTCACGCGACTTATATTCACAAAATTGGTTATGGCCGACCAGATATCGTTGATGCCATCAAAAATGGTGAAATTCAACTGGTCATCAATACGCCAAGTGGTAAAGAAACAGAGGAAAAGGATTCCTATATTCGTCAATCTGCCATTACGTATCAAATTCCTTATATTACTACCACAGCCGCTGCATTGGCTGCAGCAAGGGGGATTGCGAGGAGATTGAAAGGAGATTCGGCTCTGAAATCACTTCATGAGTATCATAAAGATATTGGGCGGTAATCCTTTTAGAACCGCTTGCCCTTGCTCTATCTAGTTGCATTCCTGATGGCTTTGCCACCTATGCACGATAAGAGGTGTCAAAGCCACAAGATTCTATGTTCCCAGGCAAAACCAGCAGCGCCTGGGAACGACCGCAACGAGAGAGTTATCAAATGAAGATTTTTTTTAGGAGGGCGCAACCAAAATCACAATACGCCTATTCACAGCACGACCGGCAGGCGTTTTATTTGATGCAATTGGAACAGTATCTGCGCGCCCCACAACCCGAACCGCTTTTTTATCTAATCCACGCTTGATAAAATATTGTGCAACAGCCGCAGCCCGGGCACCTGACAATTCCCAATTGGAAGGAAAAAGCTTTGATGTGATAGGAACATTATCTGTATGTCCTTCAACTGTTACAGGAAATGGGATACCTTCCATGACCCCCCGAACACGCTCTAAAACATCGTATGCACGTTTGGTAAAAACTGCCTGACCTGGTTTAAAAAAATCTTTTCCCTTGATATTAATGGCAACCGAATTTTTTCGATATTCCAGTTTGACATCTCGATCGCCTTCAAACAACACATTTAAATCCTGCATGATCAATTGAATGGTTTGCTTAAGCTCATACGCTGCCTGTTCTGATTCACTGAACATGGCATCCTTGTTTTCGCCACCCATTGCCTCATTCATCGCATCTGAAATGGCCTGAAACTTGGTTTCATCAAAGTTGGCAATGGAAACCAACAACACAAAAAAACATAATAGATTGGTCATCATGTCAGCCATAGATAATGGCCATTCAGGACACTCTTCACATACGCAATCATCCTGTCCCATAGACGTCTCCTGTTACAAGTTTTCTTCTGGAACGAGAGAAGAAATATATATCTCGATCCGCTGATTTTTTTTCTTTTCTTTGGCTTTCGCCTTTTTCGATTTTTTCTTTTTTGACGCTTTCTCTTTTGACGCTTTCTCTTTTGAGTCTTCAGGCTTGATCAAGGGGCGGTTGTCTGCATAGGCCATCACTGTTAGATTATTTACCGGCATGCCATGTTCGATAAAAAAACGACTGATTGCCGATGCCTGTGCAACAGTTAACTCCCAATTTGTTTGATAAGTGCCTGTTTTTGGAGAACTATCATCTGTATGCCCCTCTATTCTGACTGGAAATTTAATTTTTTCCAAGACAATCGCAATTCGCTCAAGAATATAATTCGCTTGTGAATTGAAATCTGCTTTTTTATATCTGAAGATTTTGCTCGATGGAATGGTAATCAATAGTCCCTTTTTGTCTTCTTTTATTGTATAAACCTTTTCGCTTTTCCGAAACAATGCACGTAACGCCTCTTTAAGCGCCTGGATACTCTGCTCCTTATCAAATTGCATCACATGTCGTTCAGTCACAGTGGCTTGAGATACCTGCCCGCCAAAAGTTTCTCCCATTGCTTTGGCAGCTTCCGCAAACTTTGATTCATCAAAGTTGGCAATGGAAACAAGCAACACAAAGAAACACAACAAGTTGGTCATCATATCTGCCATGGAAAGCGGCCATTCCGGACACTCTTCACATTTACATTCATCTTGTCCCACTGGATACTCCTGAAATTAATGTTAGGTTATTCATAATGATTATTCAGCTTCTTCTTTAACAGATTCCCATTTATCTGGAGCGGTATACGCTTTGAGTTTGTCCTGAACAATACTGGATGGTGTTTTGTCTTTGATGAAAAGAATACCATCACGAATGACGTTCATCAATATAATTCGTTCCTTAAGGCGGCCTTCAACTTTAACTGCAAATGGTATAAAAAAGATATTGGCAAAAAACACCCCATACAATGTTGTCAATAGAGCAACAGCCATAGCGCCCCCCAGGGCACTCATGTCAGTACCCATAGCGCTAAGCATGTTAATCAAACCGATTAGTGTTCCAATAATACCAAAACCCGGACAAAAACCTGCCATCTGTTTAAGAATTTCCACACCATTCATCTGTTGTTCATAAATATTTTCGATTCTTGTATCAAGAATACTCTTGATTTCATCCTTGCTGTAGCCATCAACGAGCATTTGAATCGCACCCTGTAAAAAGAAATTATCGATTTGAGTCAATTCTTTTTCAAGTTGAATCTGTCCTTTTTGGGTTGCAGTCTTGGCAAGCCGCACCACAGAATTGATATAATTGACAACAGGCAACTCGTCCGCTTGCATCGCCTGAATAAAGGTACCAAAAACACCCAATACATTTTTTAATGGATAACAAATAAATGTCGCAGCAAAAGTACCACCTAAAACGATACAAACTCCGGGAATATCGATGAAACGCATCAGGTCTCCACCACTGGATGTATAAGCGGAGCCAATTAAAATTCCCAAACCTAAAACCAGACCAACTAAGGTTGCAATGTTCATTCAGTTTCTCCTTTTTTCTTTCGTCCGGATTTGGATAATTCACTTATGAGATTTATCCCATGGACAGTCTTGATATTTTCTTATTTGAAAAATAGATAATTATTACATTTTTCCCATCAAGGTTCAAGTATTTTTTCCAAAATGTTCAATAAATCTTTGAGGAATCTTTAATCAAAGATAAAAAAGGTTAAGTATACTTTTTTTTGTTTACATAATTTTATTTTATGATATAAATTAAAGAAATTTATGCCTGGATCAAGACTGAATTCACTCTGAATGTAACTAAGTATTTGGGCCGAAAATAATTGGACCCAAATGAATCCAGGTGATTGACGACACCTTATCATTACAAGGAGGTCCAATGTCAGATCCAAGTCAGCGTGTTGTTGAATCAATCGAAGATGAGGACAGTATTGAAGACATGTATCTCACCTTTGAGGTCGAAACAGAAGAATATGCGGTATCTATTGAGTCTGTAACAGAGATAGTGACCAACCAACGAATTATTCCGGCACCAGATATGCCTACCTATATTGCTGGTGTTATCAATCTGAGAGGCAAAGTTGTTCCTTTGATGGATGTCCGCATGCGCTTCGGATTGCCCAAAAAAGACTATGATGATCGTACTTGCATCATTGTGGTTGAAATAGATGAGATCCCCACAGGCCTGATGGTAGACAAAGTTAAGGATGTTCTTGAAATTCCAAATGAAAATATTGAGCCTCCTAAATATGGGAAAGGGGATGGTGTAATTGAAGGGATGGGTAAACGTCAGGAGCAGGTCAGTTTTATTATCTCTTTAACCAGATTGCTGGCTGCTAATAATATAGATATTGATCAACTTCGAGATATTACAGGTAAGGACGCAACAGAAATAACCACCGAGGAATAAGCGTACAATTTGATAAAGGAAAAAGAATGTCGTTTTTTAAGAACTTAAATATAAATGCGAAAATTTTTCTTGGTTTTATTATTGTATTGCTTTTATTTTCAGCGATTTCTTGGGTGGGACTCAATGGACTTTCTAATTTTACCCATCAAGCTCATCATTTGGAAACCATCTTTGAAATGCATCATCTTGTATCAATGTCCAGACAGGCAGAAAAAAACTTTATTCAAAGTCATGAACCCAAATACATCCAAGCCTTAAGTCAACGCAATCACCGTCTTATCGAAAAGGCAAAGGAAGCACAAAAACGTTTCAAGCGTCAGGCTGATATCAATCATATGAAAGAAAGCGTATCTGTTGCCGTATCTTACCATCAAGCGTTTGAAATATATACTCGCATGGCTGAAAAGAAACACGCATTGATCGAAAATTTGCACAACAAAGCACACATTATTTTAAAAGAATGTGAATTCATACATAACAGTCTGAAAACAGAACATATACAGATAAATAACAATAATATGTCTATACTTGAAGAAAGACAAGTAAAAAGAGATGATGTTAATCGTTTAATCAAATATTTTTTAACAGTACGCTTAAATGAAAAAGATTTTTTATTGACTAAAGAACGTCTATATTTCCAACATATTGAAAAAAAAATTTATCAAATCATCGAATTATCCAAAAATTTAAAAACCAGGTTTCATAACAAACGTCATATAGAACTGATCAGTAGCATTCTTTTTTCTGTTGAGCATTATAAGGAATCCTTTGAAAAACTGGTAGGAATAATGGAAACACAGGAAAAATCTCTCCATACAATGCTCAAGACAGCGCGTAACGTCCGCAACATCACAAATGAAGTCGCAAAGGATCTGAACAATCAAATGAATAAAGAATTGGCCAGATCCAGAAGAATGAATATCCTATTCTCCATGATTGCCCTTGCTTTGGGCTTACTTTTTTCATGGTTCATCGCGCGAAGTATCAGCCGACCTATCGCAAGAATTGTTTCATTTATGGGTCGAATTAGAGCCGGAGAAGTGATCTCAATGGATGTGGATAGCAAAGATGAAATAGGTCAAATGGCACTTGGTTTGAACCAAATGGTCTTTGAAACACAAAAGCTGATGGATAACCTGGAAAATCTTCCCACCCCAATTATGGAAATAGACAAAGAATATACTGTTCAATATATGAATAAAGCTGGACGTGATGTTGTCAATTTACCTTTGACAGATATTGTGGGAAAAAAATGCTATTCCTTTTTTAAAACAGATCACTGTCAAACATCAGATTGCAGTTGCCATCGCGCCATGCATTCAGGCCAGATTTATACAGGTGAGACGATTGCAGATCCAAAAGGTCTGGATATGCCCATTCGCTATACTGGTGTGCCTGTAAAGGAAATTGATGGTAAAATTGTGGGTGCGATAGAGTTTATCCTGAATGTCAGTGGTGAACGTCAAATTAACCACGCAATCGTTGAAGTGATCCATGGCATCAATGTAGGAGATTTTAGCAAACGTGGAGATGCAAAACAATTCTCTGGTAATTATGCTGAGCTGGTAGAAAATGTAAATCATATTGTTGATGCATTTGTCAATCCATTAAAACGCATTCAGAATTATGTGGCCATGATCAGCCGCGGAGAAATTCCTGAACCCATTTCTGAAAAGGCCCAGGGTGATTTTAAAAAATTGAATGATCATCTCAATCATTGCATTGCCGCTGTGAACTTACTGGTTAAAGATGCCAAAGATCTTGTACAATCCTCCCTTGATGGCCAATTGAATACACGCGCAGATGTCACCCGCCATCAGGGTGATTTTGCGGAGGTGGTTAAAGGTATTAACGATACCCTTGATGCCATTTTAATGCCGATAAAAGAAGCACAAACTGTGCTTGAAAAAATATCCAATGGGGATCTTCAAAAATTCATCACCGGAAATTATAAAGGTGATCATGCCATTATTAAAAGTGCTATCAATAACACCTTGTCATCATTGAACGATATATTAAATCAGGTGGGCCATGTTTCTGAAAATGTGGCGGCATCAGCAACAGAATTAACATCAGTCAGTCATAATTTATCTGAAGGCGCACAACAGCAGGCAGCATCAGTTGAAGAAATTACAGCCAGTGTGCATGAAGCTGACCAACAAATCAAACAAAATGCTGACAATGCCAATAAGGCCAATCAACTTGTGTCAGAAACCAATCAGGCTGCCACCAGTGGACAGGCTGAGATGCAACAACTGAGTAAAGCGATGGAAGAAATCTTTGATGCATCTCAGAACATTTCCAAAATCATCAAAGTCATTGATGAAATTGCATTCCAAACAAATATTCTGGCATTGAATGCTGCTGTTGAGGCGGCTCGTGCCGGACAACATGGTAAAGGATTTGCGGTTGTTGCTCAGGAAGTACGAAATCTTGCGGGTAGAAGTGCACAGGCGGCAAAGGAAACTGCAGAAATAATAGAAGGCTCCAATAAAAAGGTCAATGAAGGTGTTATTTTTGCAGGCCGCACAGATGAAGCATTGAAAAAAATTGTAGAGAATGTCATGAAAGTCAAAGAGCTCGTTGCTGAGATTGCATCTGCCAGTAAAGAACAAACACATGCAATGGGACAAATAAACGAGGGAATGCTCCAAATAAATACAGCCGTTCAAAATATCACTTCTCAAAGTGAAGAGACCGCATCAGCAGCAACAGAGTTGACATCACAGTCAGGAGACTTAAAAGTTCAACTGGCCAAATTTCAGTTAATTGAACAAGAACGATATTCCACCAGGAAAACTGAAATCAAACAAAAATTTCATTCAAACAAAAATCAACAAATGACTCCAAATACATCATCCATTTCAAATCAACAAGAATTTTCAAATCCGAAAAAAATATCACCCAAAGATATACTACCATTGGATACTGATGAACGCGGATTTGGAGATTTTTAATAATATTCGGTAGTGCAAAATACCGCAAGGATGTTTTTGCACCATATTTTGTAATGCAATAGGAGAAAGCTCTGAAAATAAGTTTCCCATTTATAATGTTTGACTGTTCAATAATTAAACATCAAGCATATATGTAGCCAACAGTTCATTCTTTTTTGAACCAGAATGACACTGAAGAAGATAAATAAGATGAAATAAAGACACTTTAAATCCATCTTCTTGAATATCATCCTGGTTCAGAACGTATCTACAAATATTAAATAATGAGGAACTTTATTTTCAGGGCTTTCCTAGGAGGAAAGGATTTTATTATGCTACAACGAATCAAAGATTTAAGCCTTAAAACCAAATTAATTGTGGCGTTTTTGTTTGTCGGTATTCTACCTCTTGCAATAGGAGAGTACCTTTGTTTGAAAAATGCGAGCAATGCATTGGAAAAACAGACAATGATGCAATTGGAAAGCATTCGCGAAATCAAAAAGGAAGACATTAAAAGTTTTTTTCATGAGCGCAAAATGGATATTGCGACCCTTACAAAATCCATTGAAAACTTAATTGATGAAATCCACAGCCGATTGCAAACAATCCAAACACTCAAAAAGAATCGCCTGGAAGCATGGTTTCAATCACTCGAAAATTCAGTTCAAATTTTGAGAAATAACCCCTTTTCAGCAGTAGCGCTGTATAGAATCAACCAAGCTTTTGTAAAAGATAACAAAAAGATTGGTATGGAAAACTGGCTAAAGGCAGAAAAAGAATTTGGTGTGACCTTTAAGGAAGCAAAAAAAGATTTGAAAGTATATGATATTTTTTTGATTAACCCAAATGGCGATATTATTTATACAGCAGAAAAAGAGTCCGATTTAGGCCAAAATGTGAGTTCCAATTTATTGAAAAAAACAGGATTGGCAAAGGTTTTTTACCAATCAAAAAACAAAGACATTGCCATTTCGGATTTTACATTGTATCCACCATCAGATAACAAACCAAATGCCTTTATTGCAGGTGCTGTTCATGATCAATCAAATAATTATCTTGGGGTTGTTGCCATCCAGATTCCCATCAACATGCTCGACCAAATTGTTCAGGATCGATCTGGACTTGGAAAAACAGGTGAATCTTATCTAGTAGGCAAATACAATGGGCAATGCCAATTTCGTAGCAATTGTACAATCAAAAAAGGACAACTGGGTGACACCATTGACAAAAGCTTTGTAAAAACAGCTTTAAATGGCCAAAAAGGATGGACACTTCATCACAACGAATCCGATACAGTTGAAATGGTTCTGTATGAACCTCTAGAAATCAATGGGTTGGACTGGGCCATTATTTCATTAGAAACCCTTGAGGAAAGTATTGCTCACAAAAAAGATGACCAGCTAAAAGATTATTGCCAAACTTATATTGAAGCCTATGATTATTATGATTTGTTCCTGATTGATCCAACAGGCTTTATTTATTATACAGCAGAAAAGGAACCTGACTATCATACCAATTTACTTCATGGCAAATATGCAAATTCCAATCTTGGCAAACTGGTCAAAAATGTAATTCAAACAAAAAAATTTGGATTTGTTGATTTTAAACCTTACGCACCAAGTAATGGTCAGGCCGCTGCATTTATCGCCCAGCCCATAACGAACAATGGAAATATAGAAATGATCGTTGCCTTGCAACTCTCATTAAATGCAATCAATCATATTATGCAACAGCGCGCAGGTATGGGTGAAACAGGAGAATCCTACCTTGTAGGCCCAGATCTACTCATGCGATCAGATTCATTTTTAGACCCCACCAATCATTCTGTTGAAGCCTCATTCCGAAATCCTTCAAAGGGAAAAGTGGATACCCAAGCATCTCGCCAATCCCTTTCCGGAGAATCTGGCAAAGAAGTCATTGAAGACTATAATGGTAATCCTGTTTTATCAGCATATACTCCACTAAAGGTCTTTGATCACAATTGGGCATTGATTGTTGAAATTGATTATAGTGAAGCTTTTGCGGCTGTTCATATGATGCAAAAAACGATTGCGGGCATTGTTGTTATTGCCATTGTCATTATTGTGTTGATATCATGGTTTATTGCCAATAGCATCATGAGCCCCATTCAACGCATTGTCCAGTTTATTGAAAAGGTTCGTAAAGGCGATAAAAAATCTACCCTGACAATGGACAGCAAAGATGAAATTGGCAATCTGGGCGACGCATTGAATGAAATGGTAATCGGACAGCGCGCCTTATTGTATAACCTGGATAATTTACCCACACCGGTCATGGAGATCGACAAAGATTATAATCTCAAATACTTAAACCATGCCGGACTGAACTACCTGGGCATGACTCTTAATGACGTTATCGGAAAAAAATGTTATTCCTTGTTTAAAACAGGTCACTGCCAGACACCTGACTGTGCCTGCAACAAAGCAATGGCATCACAACAAGGTGTGACTACTGATACTGTTGCTGATCCAGAAGGAAAAGATCTACCCATTCGCTATACAGGGTTCCCCATTAAGAACAACCAAGGCATGGTGACAGGCGCGATTGAGTTTATTCTTGATGTCAGTGGCGAACGAACGATTAATAATGCCATTGTGGAAATCATTGAAGGTATTAATAATGGTGATTTTAGCAAACGAGGTGATGCATCGGCATTCACAGGAAACTACCGCGAATTGATCGAAAATGTAAACAACATTGTGGTTGCTTTTGAAATGCCTCTGAAACGTATTCAGCATTATATCAACATGATCAGTCGTGGAGAAATTCCAGAAAGAATTACTGAAGCAGCCAAGGGAGATTTTCAGAAACTTAACGATAATCTCAATCAATGCATTGATGCAGTGAACAATCTGGTGCTTGATGCCAATGACCTTGTCGATGCCGCCATTAGTGGCAGTCTGGATACCCGAGCAGATACCAGTAAACATCAGGGCGACTTTGCAAAAATTGTCAAAGGAATCAATGATACGCTGGATGCTGTTCTCATGCCAATCAAGGAAGCGCAAACTGTTCTGGAAAAAATGGCTGATGGGGACTTGACCCAAAATATTTCTGGAGAATACCAGGGAGATCATGCCTTGATTAAGGATGCGATCAACAAGACCTTGGCATCACTGAATCAGATTCTTGAAGAAGTTTCTGATGTTTCAGACAATGTGTCAGCATCAGCAGTGCAGCTTAACTCTGCCAGCCAAAACCTGGCAGAAGGGTCTCAGGAGCAGGCCGCCTCGGTTGAAGAAATTACTGCAAGCGTTCATGAAACAGATCAACAGATTCGCCAAAACTCTGAAAATACAGACACCGCCAATTCATTAGTATCTGAAACCAATGAAGCTGCCAGCACAGGACAGTCTGAAATGAACAATCTTAGCCAGGCGATGAATGCAATCAATGAATCTGCACAGAATATTTCAAAAATTATCAAAGTCATTGATGAAATTGCATTTCAAACCAATATCCTGGCCTTGAATGCTGCAGTTGAAGCTGCCCGCGCCGGGCAACATGGCAAGGGATTTGCTGTTGTTGCGCAGGAGGTTAGAAATCTGGCAGGCCGAAGTGCTCAGGCTGCCAAGGAAACGGCCGAGTTAATTGATAACTCAAACAAAAAAGCCATTGATGGTGTTCAGATTGCTGAAAGAACCGGCGTTGCTTTAGAGCATGTTGTCGGTAATGTTCAAAAAGTAAAAAATATTATGAATGAAATTGCTGTGGCCAATAAGGAACAAACCCAGGCAATGGGACAAATAAATGAAGGAATGGGGCAAATTAATACAGCTGTTCAGAATATCAGCTCACAAAGCGAAGAGACAGCCTCTGCAGCCACACAATTATCTGCTCAATCAGACAACTTAAAAGAACAGCTGGCCAAATTTAAGTTATTATCGACATCTCCTGAGAATAAACCTGCAAAAAGAATTATTCAGGAAACAGCTGTTGTCAGACCAAGAAATGAAATAAAATCATCACAGCAAATATTGCCCATAGACACTGATGTTCGCGGATTTGGTGATTTTTAACCATTATCCATAAAACCTTGCTTGTAGAGATAAGCCTGGCTTGTCTCTACAAGTACACGATTATACCCATGTCCTTACTGTTTTTTAAACCATGATGACACTGAAGAAAATGAATAAATGGTTCAAAAATGCTTGATTTTGAATTCTTGAACAGTCAAACATTTTCAGAGCATTCCTATCAAGCTGCTTATTGACCTTGAATATTTTGTAACGCGCGTCGCACAGTATCTCGAACACCAGCATCCGGGTCATTGAGTGCATCCATCAAAGGCCGAATCGCACTTTTATCACCAATTTCACCCAGCGCCTCAGCAGCCAGAGCTCTGACAGCTGGACTCATATCTTTGTTGAGAGAGGCCGTTAAGTCATTCACTGCCAGTTGATTCTCTTTTAAATCGTTCATAACACTGATTGCCATCATGCGGACTTCTTCATCCGAATCACTCAATGATATTTTTAAAAGATTCAATGCATTTTTACTGTCAAAATATCCAATTAATGCACCCAATGTTTGAATTTTATCTTCAACGCGTCCATCGGCATTTAAAATATTTTCAATGTCATCAGCCTGCATGACACTCATGGACTTGTCACGATCGCGCTTTAAAGGAGATACACCGATAGAATTTGAAGACAATGACGCGCCTTTCAATTGTCCATCTTTTGAAAATATATATGACGTCATCAAACGATTGGGAGAATAGATAAAAATATGACCGGCCCGGCCATTAATTAAATCCAATAGAATTTCGTCTAATTTGGATTGTTTTTTATCAAAATAAATTTTATCTTTGAGTGTACCAAATAACAATACCTTAATACCAGTATACTTTGAAATGATCTTCAGAACGTTTTCCAATGCCACGCCATCAACAACAATATCCAACAAATTATTGTGAATATTGATGACCACCTTTCCCCCTTCAACATTCTCTATATGCTGCCCATCAACCAAATCTTCGAGCGAGTCAGGCTCAAATATCTGAGCAGATTTATCGGGTAACTCAAAATAGATCGGCACTTTCATGTTGCTATTTACCACATCAATGGCCTGAGCAGATTCACAAGCCTGCACGGATTGTTCCGAATGCCACCAATGATCCACATAAGGTTGGTCATGATAACAAGATGCCTCAGTATGAACATAATATCTTCCTGGTAAAATACCTGTAATGAGAAATTTCCCTTCATTATCAGATATCGCCTCACCTGCCCATTGCTGCCCACATTGATCAGAGATCACCACACATACATTTTCAATGGGTGCGCCAGAAACATCTTCAATTTTTCCCACAAAGGTGATATCCTTTGACAATGAAAAATTAATGTGTTCAGAAGTATGGTTCTTTTGCACATGAATGGCTTCCGCATTGTTGCAAACAGGTGTGCCACCATTCTTTCGCCAATACATATCGATATAGTCTCCTGGAAAATCTTTACAGGAGACATTTGTTTGAACATAATAGCTTCCTGAAGGCAGACCTTTTATAATATAGTTGCCCTGATCATCTGTTTTGGACTGACCAAAACAAACATCCCCACACCTTTGAACAGCTGTCACACATACACCAGTTAAGGGTTCATTATCCATTGTGCGAATACTTCCACTGACAGCACCACCTTCTGGCAAAATAAAGGCTGGAACATGTTTAATTTTTTCAGCTTCAATATTAATTTGATGCTCGGTTATTGCTCCCAGAGTCCAATGGGATAAAAAATGCGGATGGCCTGACTTGGGGTCAAAGTGCAAATTTTGAAGCCCTTCTGGAATCCCAGATATCGTGAACTGGCCATACTGATTGGTGATAGCATCTGCCCAAACAATATCTTTTTGTGGATCACTGGCTAAAATGCGAACATTTTCAAGAGGTCGCTCATCTGGCGTAAACACCATTCCTGTTACTGCACCCCCCTTTTGCAACCTGAATATAATAAATTTTCTGTGCTGACTGTCTTTTACAACGACTTTTTTTGCACCCAGTTTATGAACACTTCCTGAACCTTCATCCCACCATTGATCCACGTAATAAATCGGCGTTCGATTCTTTGATGGCATCGCACGAACCAGATATGTACCTGATGGTAGCATCATATGAAACTGGCCTTTAGTATGTGTATGGGTAGACAAAACCACATGTTGGCCCAACGCGTCATAAACTAAAACCAATATTTGGGCAATGGGTTTCCCATCAACCGACATCACACGCCCTGAAAGAATGGCCCCTGGCGATAAAGTGAAATCAATTGATTTATATGTCGTTTCCTTTATTATTTCAACCGGATTTGATTCCCGACAATGAGAAAATCCTTGAGATTTCCCCCACCACTGATCAATAAAAACGAGTGAATGTTCTAGAGGTTTATTATCAGCTCCTTGAAAAGTCTGTTTTTGCAGCCGACAGTTATAATCGGTTTGAACGTAATAAGCTCCCGAAGGCAGTATTCTGGAAAAAAGACCATTATTATCAGTCTGAGCAATGATTATCGATGGTTGGTCACAGTCATCTGTGATAGCAATGCACGTACCTGGTATCGGTAATTGTTCATGGGATAATACACTTCCGGACATTAAACCACCGGTTTTCAAAAAAAAATTTACCTGCTTTTGAGTTTGATTAGAAGAAACCTGAATAGATTGCGCATCATGACAATCTAAGGAACCATTGTGACTGTTCCACCATAGATCCACATAATAGCTTTCACCATCACAAGCGGCATCGGTTCTTAAAAAATATTGTCCATCTGGTACAATAAAATGATATTCTCCATGTTCATTGGTAATTGCCTTTATCGGACTATCTTGCTGGCAATTTTTACTTGCGATCACACATTTGCCTGGCAATGGCTGATGTTGCTGCTCATAAACAAATCCTTGAATCATATTGCCTGTCTGAAGTGTAAAATCTTTGGGTTGAGAATTGGAAAGAATGGCTGTTGCATTCTTACACGATGGGTCTCCACCATTTTCATTCCACCAAAAATCAATGTATTTTTGGGGTGTTTTGCATGAAACTGATGTTTTCAAATAATATTCTCCTTCAGGAGTTTCATCAAATGAAAAAAAGCCACGATTGTCAGTCACCGCGCTGTCAAGCCAATCTTTTTCACAAAATCGCTTGATATTTATACAAACTTTTGGAATGGGTGATTGTGTCATACTCAAGACACGCCCTTTTAACGCTGGCTGAAGCTCTATTTGAAAAACAGTATCTGACCTATGCACATTATTGATAGCAATAGACACGGCTTCCTGACAATTTCGTGTATATTGATTGGTTCCTGCCCACCAGATCGTATGTTTAATTCGATGATTATAACTGCATTGCGGGTTTATTTGTAAATAGAAAACATTTGCCGCCAGCCCCTGAATGACAAATTTTCCTTTCATATTTGTTTGTGCACCTGAAAACCATTTCTTTGCGCAATGACTGGTTGCAGCAATACATACATCTGGAATAGGCTCACCATGTTGATCAATCACATGCCCAATTATTTTTTTGCCTGAAACTAATGTAAAGTTTATATGTGATTTAATTTCCCCTTTATCAATGCTTATTGATGCCGCTTTATGACATTCGGTTGTGCCATTGTCGCCATTCCACCAGATATTGATCAGGTTGTTCGGTTTGCGGCATGAGGCATCAACATACAAATAATAGGATTGGGGAAGTAAACCTGAAAGTTGAAAGACACCTTCAGTATCTGTCGTCACACTTTTCAAACGAACTGCCCCACAAGGTGATGAAAACGCATAAATACAAACTTGCGGAAGCCCTTGTTTTAATGAATCGCACACAACACCTGTTAATGTTCCTCCTGTAACCCACCTGCCTTGTGAAGCATCATAAATTTTTGATTGAGCTTTGAGCTGGGTCACTGGAAAATATAAGAAAAAAATCAATAAATATATCCCTAGTTTGATGATAATGATATCCTCCTTAAGTATTTCGTCATTGAATACTTATTGACAATTTAAACGGGTTTATTATAGTAAGGAAGGTTCTGAAAATAAGTTCCCCATTAAATAAATGTTCATTCAGTTGTTTGAACCATGATTACACTGAAGAAGATGAATAAGATGAAATGAAGACACATTTAATTCATCTTATTCATCTTCTTCATCTTCTTCAGTGTAATCATGGTTCAGAAACGAATCAACAAATATTGAAAAATGAGGAACTTATTTTCCGAGCATTCCTAAGTAAGCGATCATAAATTTTATAAATGCCTGTATGTATATAATTGATTTAAGGAAACAACAATGAATATTCAATCCACCATCTACAACATACTATGTGATATTTTAGAGATAGATGAAGAAGACATCCAACCAGAATCATATTTGATTAGAGAACTAAATGCAGAGTCCATTGATTTATTGGAACTGGCAGTCTGTATTAACCAGGCTTTTAACATAAAAGTCAACGAAGATGATTTATTTTTAAAAAAACTTCGCTTATTCTTAGATGTTGAACCGGAAAATAACTTCCAAATCATTTTGCAGGATAAATACCCCTTTCTTTTATCAGATCGAATAAAGCAAATACTTGAAGATCTTGAAGGAGGCCCTGTATTAAAAGTTAAGGATCTCATTCATTATGTCTCTTGCCAGCTTTCAAAAACCAATTGATTTGGATCAATTGGTCAAGCAAAGAAGAAGTATTCGTAAATTTCAGGCCGATCCACCGCCTGAGGAATGGATCAATGACTTGATCGCCTGTGCCTCACAAGCGCCATCCCCCTCCAACCGACAATCTGTTCGTTTTGCAAGAATTGTTTCCGATAAAAAAAAACAATTGATACGTGACAATATTCGTGTCTCTTGCGATCAGTTACTTATGAAAATTAACATGTTGGACTTAAAAAAACAATTAAAAAACAAGGTCAAGGCCTATTTTCGCTTTTCAGATTTCATGTTTGATGCGCCCTGGTTATTTGCAGTCGGTGTGGAACATACATCACAAGATGATTTCAACACCAGTTTGATCAATGCAGGACTGACGGGTAATACCCAATTAAACAGCGATAATATTTCAGTTGGGTTGGCGGTACAATTATTCATGCTAAAAGCAACAGAGATGGGCTTAGGAACCTGTATTCTAACCGCACCCTTAATTTTTGTTCCCGAACTAAAAAAAATGCCAGCGCTTTCTTATATGAACCTCAAATGCTTTTTAGCTGTTGGTTTTCCAGATGAATCACCGGATATACCTCCCAGAAAACCGATTTCTGAATTTTACAGTGAGATTTAGAACTGATGCCGCATCGTGTTGTCATTACTGGAATAGGTGCAATTACACCATTGGGCATTACCCCCCAGCAAATCATATCTGCCCTGAAATCAAATCAAACAAATTTTAAAAGATCGACAGTGGAGCCTGACTGTGTGGTGTGTCCGGTCAAGGATTTCAACCTTGTAAATTATACCGGAAAGTTCAAAAATCGTCGTTATCTCAATCAAGGGGCATCCTTATCTGTTGGTGCAGCCATTATTGCTTTAAATGATGCTTCTCTGAGTAGGCAAGAGCTATCTCATGCAGGCTTATTCATTGGATCGGGTCCCAATCTGGATATTGAAAACGAATTTTTGAATATTTGTAATGGAACAACCCAGTGGTCAAATGTTCAGGCATTGTGGCTATTAAAATTTCTTCCAAATACAGCGGCCTCAATTATTGCGCAATTAACAGGTATTCATGGCGAATCTGCAACCTTGGGCACTGCCTGTGCGGCATCATTACAAGCCATTGGCAGTGCCTATCATAAAATTAAAGATGGATATCTGGATATTGCTGTTGCAGGTGGTGGAGATTCTCGAATTAACAGGGGCGCTTTGATGGCCTATAAGAAAGCGAATGCGATTTATTGTGGTACCGGCTCACCTGATAAAGTTTGCCGACCATTTGATCAGAACAGATCCGGCTTTGTATCTGGCGAAGGAGCCGCTTTTTTTGTACTTGAATCTATGGCACACGCAACGCAACGAAACGCAACCATGATCGCGGAAATCGTTGGTTTTGGTGCGTCAATGGATGGTTACCAAATGACAGCCCCTCATCCTGAAGGCATTTATGCCAGCCAGGCTCTTACCCAGGCCCTTGAAAAGGCAAAATTGAATGATCATGAAATAGACGTGATTGCAACCCATGGTACAGGTACGCAATTAAATGATATTATGGAAGCAAAGCTCATTGAAAACCTGTTTGTTTCAGGAAAACCGCATGTCATTGCACTTAAGTCCTGGATTGGACATCTGGCAGCCGCCTGCGGCTCTGTTGAATTAGCATTAACCCTAATCTGTATGAAGCACAATTATATACCTGAAATCCGAAATCTGACCCATCCATGTCATCCATCGGTCAATTTTATCAGAGCCCCAAAAAGGGAAGCTTTTAAAACATTTATATTGGAAAATTTTGGTTTTGGAGGACAAAATTGTGCGATTGTTGTCTCAAAAATCTGAAAGCTGATTTTTTTTCATGAAAATGGACAAACTTCTTTCACGAAAAATGCATTATACGCTCCCAGGCACAGCCCGGGAACGTTCTGAAACAAGTATATCCAGGAAATTTGCTGTAATGATTTATCCGATTCTGGTTATTTATTTTGCTCTTTGAAATATTTTAATCGGATTCTTTCGGCTGTTCCATCAGAATGTAATGAATCCAGGGCTGCCTGAATTTTTTTTAAGATAGCAGGATCCGTGCTATGGTAAAAGGCATACCCCATTGGTTTGGGCGGAAATGCAAAAACAACTTCGAACTTTCCTGGATCAATGCCAACGTCTTTCATTTTCGTTGACGCTGTAGAAAAAGAATATGATATGAGATCATATCGTCCCTTATCTAACTTTTTCACTAGACTCACCGGGTTTGCAGCTTTATCGAGCTTTGCAGAATTGACACCTGCACCAATCAATAAGCCTTCACCAACATCACCTCTAACAACACCATACTTTCCCTTAAAATTCTTTAAATCTTCAATGGAATTAATTGAAATGTTTTTACTCTTTCGTGCAATAACATGATTTTCCGGTTCATCATTAATAAGAGGAATGGGAAAAACAAATTTCCATCCCAATATATCTTTACGTTCAGAGGTCAACGTTGCCGCAAAAAGACAGGTACCTGGTTTTGTCTTAACCATCTTTACCCCTCGGGCCCAGGGAACAAATTTAATGTCCTTTTCAGTTTTCTTCAAACCTAATTTTTTCCATATCTCTAAAAGCAAATCAACAGCGATACCTTTCTTCTTACCACCATTTTCTACAAAATTGTAAGGTGGATATTCTTCAGTGAACCATTTAAGATCCTCCAGTGTCTGAGCTGTGCCCACCGATGAAAACAAAACAATCGATACAAACAAAATAAGTTTTTTCATAAACCCTCCTTCATTTAACTCAAATTATTTGAGTGTGTTTTTATTTCCTCTACCATTTCCATAAAAGTTACCCATTAAATATTAAATAAAATTCGCGATTATGGAAAACTCTGAAGAGAAAGACCCCATTTATAATCCTTCAATTAAATGTTCATTATTCGCATTCCGATGCAATTTTGATCAAATTTCATACGTTATGACATGAATGAATAGATTCGTTATATTCACGAACATAATGCCCTTCGGGCAATTTTAATTAATGAGTCTTTAAGCGCGCTGAAAGTGCGTATTAATATAGTTCAGGCAACGCTATGGATATCAATTGAACTCTTATTTTTCCGATACATTAAAATATGGAATAATAAATCTATGGTTATCTTAACAACTTATGAATTTCGTTTATTAAATAAATTGGCCTTATTGTCAAGCACTTTTTATTTCCACAAACGAATGAAGGATGCCTCACTGAATCATTCATAACATTACTTCGTATATAACTAATAATTATTTCATTTTGGTATGACACAACCTTTGGAAAGCTCTGAAAATAAGTTCCACATTAAGGAAAACTCGAAGAATAAGTTCCCCATTTACTTATGTGCCAGCCCGATGTAGGGGCGAACCTTATGTTCGCCCTCGAACTAATAACGCTTTCGTTCCTATGTACGATGGGCGAACATAAGGTTCGCCCCTACACGTTCTTGGCACATAAGTAAATGAGGAATTTATAATGTTTAAATGTTCATTCGTTTTTTGAATCATGATTACACTGAAGAAGATGAAGAAGATGAATTTAAAGTGTTTTAAATTCATCTTCTTCAGTGTAATCATGGTTCAGAAACGAATCCACAAATATTGAATAATAAGAAAATTTTTTTCCGAGCATTCCTTAACATATTTTATGATTGCATCCATCATGATATTGTTCATGATTAGGAAAGCTCTGAAAATAAGTTCCTCATTATCAATATTTGTTGATTCGTTTCTGAACCATGATTACACTGAAAAAGATGAAAAAGATGAAATAAAGACACTTTAAATTCATCTTTTTCAGTGTAATCATGGTTCAAAAAAAGAATGAACTGTTGGCTACGCATATGCTTGATGTCGATTATTGAACAGTCAAACATTATAAATGGGAAACTTATTTTCAGAGCTTTCCTTAGTATATTCTTATTCATGGAGGGCATATTAATATTGCTTTTCTTTTTTTAAACTCTTTAAGTGTTTCATATCGGATTGACAAAGCACGTAGTCGAAAGATGGGCGGCTCAGGACTGGGCCTTACAATCGTCAAACATATTGTTCAGGCCCATTGAGAATCAATAGGTGTCGAAAGTGCGACATCAAAAAAAAGCACATTTATTATAAAATCAAGGACTGATGAAATGTTGATCAATCCAATGATTCCAATCTTGCAATCAACTCTGTGTAAGCCGCCAATGTATCGGGTAACGCCTCCATATCAAAACTTTTGGCCTGATCCACCAATTGTTGCCCCCATAACCGAATTATTTTCATGTCATATTTTTCTCCAAGGGCAAGCATTGTCACGCCAAAGTTCTCAATATCGTTAAAAATAAATTGTTCGCTGGTCTGTTTCCAGGTATTGAAAAGATCCCCTTTTAATTCCTTAATCAAGGTCGTTCTTTGTTCTGGTGAAAGATCTGAAGTAACGCTTGAATCTGAAGTATCAGACGTTCCCAACGTTTTCAAAGAACTTGCGTTATCCATATCGGAAACTGGATGGTAGTCAAGATATTTCATCAGCATACGAATGACATCTTCTGAACCCACCGGTTTTTGAAGTAAATCATTACATCCTGCTTCCTCGATTTCATGAATGTTATCTTTCATGACTGATGCAGTTAATGCAATGACAGGAATCGATTCCAATACTTTATCCGCTTTAATCAACCGGGTTGCGGTATATCCATCCATCACCGGCATTTTCATATCCATGAAAATCAATTGGGGTTGAACCTTTCTCGCCATTTCTATGGCCATTGCACCATTTTCTGCATCAACAATTTGAAACGAAAATGGAGCAAGAAAGTCCTTTAACAATATACGATTGGTTTCCACATCATCAACGCTTAATATGGTCGCAGGTTCAAATTTTATATCAGCCAATTCAAGAACCGGCCGGGTCATTTTTGAAACAACCGATGCCACAGCAACATCTTTCAACAAAATTGAAAACGTGCTTCCTTTTCCATGCTCACTTTTTAATTGAATCTGACCGCCCATCATTTCTACCAATCGGCGCGTAATCGCAAGGCCCAAACCGGTGCCACCATATTGCGCATGACTTTGCCCCAACTGTTGACGAAAGGCGTCAAAAATAATTCTTTGTTGATCTTCTCGTATTCCAATCCCCGTATCTTCAACAGAAAAAATGAGATCCAATGCACTCTTGTCTGGTTTTGAATATTGTTGACGCACAGATAATCGGATAAATCCATTTTCAGTGAACTTAACAGCATTTCCAACAATATTAAATAAAATTTGGCGCAAACGAGTTTCATCCAACACCAGACTTTCATTGAGATCATCTGCCACTTCTGTTTGAAAAGTCAACTGCTTCTTTTCACATTTTGTTTTAAAAATGTTAATTATATCATTAAAGATTGAACGAGGATTAACAGGTCTGTAATCCAAAACCATGCGTCCAGCTTCAATTTTAGATAAATCCAGGATATCATTTATTAAACTTAACAAGGTTTTTCCACTTGAAGAAATCGACTTCAGCCAGCGTTTTTGTTCATCACCAAGTATCCTTTTCCCCAATAACTCAGTAAATCCGAGAATTGCATTCATGGGGGTTCTAATCTCATGACTCATATTGGCCAAAAACTCACTTTTTGCCTGATTGGCATCATCTGCTTCCTTTCTTGCACGTTCCAAATCTTTATTCAATGCGAGCAATTCTGATGTTCGCTGGGCAACATTTTCTTCTAAATGTTGTCTATGGGACTCCAACTCCTGATCCCGAATATAAATTTCATGAAGCATACTGTTAAAGGATTCAACCAATCGACCCAGTTCATCATCATCGCATTTCGTTGCACGAATGGCGAAATTCTTATCCTGGGAAATTTTTCGTGCAACATCAACCAAATGCACAATCGGCTCTGAAATAGCTTCCATATAATGACGAGATAATAATAAGGAAAGAAAAAATGCAACCCCAACAACCCCAACTGCAAATGCCAGACAAATAAACACGAGATGAATCATACCGGCCATATCAATGTTGAGATAAAGCATGCCAATTCGTTTATTCTTTAGATCAATTGGATGAAAAATATGCATTCGAACAGAGTAATTACTGCAATCAATAGATTCCTTAAGATGCTCTTTTAAAAGTGCCCTTGAAAATAAATCCGGATCATTCGGATCTTGATCTTCTCTGTAATATCTTGCAAAGATATCACCGCGTTGATCAAGCACACAAGCGACAATCACATCCTTGGCGGCCTTTAACGATTTAAGCCGGCTATTCGCAGCATCTGTATCTCCAAAATACAATGATGGGCCACAATTCATCGCGACCAATTCAGACATTGTGAGGCTGAATTCATGAATCCCTTTGTGAAATAATATGTACTCCAATGTAATAAATGACAAGGACGCAAAAATCACTGTAATTGTACTTGTTGACACAACCGCCAACATAATTTTTGAACGTATGGACCTGTTTTTAATCAGTCTGCGAAATATGTTATTAAATACCATGTTTAATTCATTGTCCTTTTTTTGAAATATTGATTTGTACGATCATATTTAGAGTATTAATGCAGCAGATTCTGGGACCGATAAATAAGGAACGTTCTGAAAATAAGTTCCCCATTAAATAAATGTTCATTCAGTTTTTTGAACCATGATTTCACTGAAGAAGATGAATAAAATGAATTTAAAGTGTCTTTATTTCATCTTATTCATCTTCTTCAGTGAAATCATGGTTCAGAAAATAATGAACATTTTTTTAAATGATAAACTTATTTTTCGAGTATTCTTAAGCATATGCGCGCCGGAATGATTTTTTTTAAATGGGGCACTTATTTTCAAAGCTTTCCTTAGGAGGTCTATTTAATAAAACACTTCAAGTCCCTTTAGAGACGTCAGACAATAGTCTGGAATTTCAACTCCAGGAGGCCGAAAATGTAAGACGAATCCTTTAATAATATACACGAGTTGCCAGCTGAAGTAAATCCGAACAAATTTTTAAACCAGCCCTTTTCTCAGAGGCTCGATTAATTTCAAAACCAATGTTGTTCCCTTTATTTACAAACACGATTGTTCCACCATATCGAATAAACTCAGGAGAATCACTAATGGTTAACATCCACTTTGTGTTCAATTGCTCAAAAATCATTTTAAAATGAGGTAGTTCAGAGCGTGAAACAAATAAAATTTGTACATTTGAAATGGATGAAAGTTCTTTCATGCCATGAAAATGACGAACCGAAAAAGTTCTTCCATAAATTGTTTTTCCAATAAAAGGATCGAACAAATTTTTGAAAACATTTCTACCCAAAATGCCCAATACAAAATGATCTGGATTATTCTCAAACGATTCTTCTGGCCAATGGATAAAATCAGTAAATTTAATTAAAAAAGCCGCTTTAATCTCGTAAGATGTTGCTGATTTTGAAAATACCATTCGATGACTGCTTTCAGAAAATATGACGATTATCACAGTAAAAATGACGACAATAAATGTTATCAGGATGTGTTTCATATTATTCCTTCCAGGTCAAACTCATATAAACAAGCGGGGTTCCTTCCCCTAAATTTCCTTCCCAGGGCTCTCTAAAGTGAAAACCCGCTGGGGAATGATCATTATCAAAAATATTTCGACCAATCAGCTGAAGTGTTAACTGGTCTGTCAATTTTAGTGATGCACTGGTATGAATTTTTATCATCGATGGATAATATTCTGGCATTTTTGGATTTGATTGTATATCAATACCACTATGGTAACTTGCATGGAAGCTAAGAGATAAACGTTCATTGAAGAGCTTATGATTAATGGTTCCTTTAACAATATGGGTCGGATAAGTAAGCCATTGGGTGCACTCTTTATTGGCAACCGACAATTTAATATTCTCGTTTTCATCAAGATTGTAAGGTTGTGTATAAGCATATGATAAAAACAAATGACTGTTTGAATTATAAGCCCAATTTATTTCGAGTTCCCCACCCATAGTGGCAAAGGCGGGCCCATTGTCAAAAATATCTTCAGCCAAAAAACCTGAAGATATCTCTTTATGAAAACTCTGATCATTTCTGATTTTATCATCTGTATTCACTAACATTGAATTTTCATAACTATTAAGAAAAATGTTTGCTCCAAATTGTAACCCATAATCATGTTCATTATGTAAGTAATTAAATTCAAGACTTTGCATCAGCTCAAATTGCATGTCATCCTGATGAGAAGCAGGGCCATAAAACAATTCGTAATAGTTAAACATATTGGTCTGATGATAACCTTCTTGAAACGATAATTTTAGGGTATCATCAGGTGATATTTTATATGATGTTGCCAGTCGTATTGTTGACACTTGCTTAAATTCTTGTTCATAGTTATCTGTTTGTTTAGGACTTCTATTGATGAATTCAGGAATGTTAAAATCATCATTTTCAATGATATCATGTCTAAAACCAAGTAAAAAGATCCAGTCTTGATTGAAATGAAAAATATCTTCAAAGAAAAAGCCCATTTCATGCCAGTTGGAATTTAATAAACGCCCATCACTGTCCGGGTCATCTTTAAGAAAATATTTGCCTGCGTAAAAATGCTTTCTCGCAAACGTGCCACCTAATGCAATTGAATGTTTTGGCAACCGATGTGTTTTTAAAATTATCCGATAACCAATATATCTCTCTGATCCCCCTTCTTCTTTTGCTTGTAACAAAATATTTTTTCCAATTAAACCTAAATCGGAGAACATGACAGGTAAACTCCATTCAAGCTTTTCATATTGTGATATTTGCGATTCCCATGACAGATTTGAAAAAAAGGATCCTTGATAATATTCCATAGATCTTTCCAAATAAGTATACATCGCGTTGGAAGAACCGCGATCATGCAATAAAAAAGAACTTAAATTAAAATTCCCATGATTCCAGTTCAATGAAAGACGATAACTGCGATCAAAAAATCTGCAATGATAATTATATTTTACTTTATTCTTCGATGTATACTCATCAAAACCATAAGTTTCGCTGCTGGTAAAACCTTCAGAGTCCACAAATCCATAATATACAAAAAGATCGTTTTCATTACCATATGATAGACCATATCCATGTTCCATCTTTGTCAAATGTTCCTTTGTTCCATATTGAAAACTCCAGTATGCGCCAGGATTGTCACTCCCATTTTTAGGAACAATGTTCACAAAACCATTCATCGCACCACTGCCATGAACCAGTGCACAAGGTCCTTTGATGACTTCGAGTTGGGAAATATCACCCAAAAGTGGCAAATCCAAATTCATATTAAATCCAAGAGCTGCAGCACTGTTAACATTCTGACCATTAAACATGAACACAGTTGTTGAATTATCAGGCATTCGCATCCCACGCACAGCATACGAAGCGCCATTGATATTTCCATTGCCGACATGAATTCCAGATACATATAAATCCAACATGTCTGCAAGTCCTGTGGCAGGGGAATCTTCCAGCATTTGAGTTGTTAAAATATGAATGCTTCCTGGGACCTCCTCTGGTGGAAGATCAAAAAAACCCACTGATGAGACAGTCACTTGCATCAAGTCTTCAATGGACATTTGAGACAACTCGACAACCATATTTGTGGCATGGCTTTTTACAGGAACAGCCCACAGAATAAATAAAATGAAGTATGTTATACAATCTCTAATCATAAGCCAAAAACCTTTTCATCCCCAAAAAAATAATTAGAGTGTAACCCAAATTATTTACCCCTTAACAACAGCCAAAGGTCTTAATTTCACAATAGGGGTCACTAGGTCTTTTTGGGAATTGATTACCGATTCAATATCTTTATATGCCTGGGGCGCCTCTCCCAAATCATAAAGACCTTTCACTTTTCCTCTTCGAATTTTATTCCATCTGTCATAAACAATCTGTCCCATTGCTTTATCACACTCCTCTAGGGTCAACTTTTTTGACGCTTCATTTCTGCCAAAAACTCGGCCTGCACCATGTGAACATGACATAAACGATTCCGGATTACCCAACCCACAAACAATATAAGAGGGGGTCCCCATCGACCCTGGAATAATCCCTATTTCATCTTTTCTTGCAGAAGTTGCTCCTTTTCGATGGACCCATAAATCTTTTCCATAATGATGCTCTAATGCAGCATAGTTATGGTGAATATTGATCGGTTCATCAAAGGCTGCATGAGGATACATTTCCTTAAATGCCGCCATGACATTCATCATAATTCTTTTTCTATTTTCTTTGGCATAGTCCAATGCAAATTTCATATCATTTATATAAAGCATGCCTTCATCACTATCAGAAAAAAAATACGCAAGATCAAGTGTCGGAAGATCATATTGCAATTTTTGATTCATTTCTACAGCCAGTTTATGATAATATTTCGCCACTACATTACCCAAATTTCTCGAACCCGAGTGAATCATGAGCCAAATGTTCGTTTCAGTATCTGCCTGTATCTCGATAAAATGATTTCCACCACCCAGTGTACCCAAATTTTTCTTTGCCAGATTTCGAGTGTGTTTATCCATCCATGGTCTGTCAGAAAGTTCATCAAGCTTTTCATCAAAGCCTTCCCACTCCTGTGGTTTTTTATGACCCTTTCCCTCACCACAAGGAACACGTCCTTTAATTTTGTTGACAAGTTCTCGCAATTTTTTTCGAGTGGTTTCCTCAGTAACGCAAACATTGGTTTTCACAGCACCCATCCCGCACCCAATATCAACGCCGACAGCATTCGGAATCAAAACATCTACACAGGCAATGATCCCTCCAATTGGCATGCCATATCCTGGATGACAATCCGGCATTAATGCGATATGATGAAAAACTGATGGATGACATGCAAGATGTTCGGCCTGTTCAAGGGCTTTTCCTTCAGGTTTCTCACACCAGGATTGAATCGGTACTTTATAATGTTCTTTTTTATTCTTCCAATTCATTTGATTTATCATCCTTTATGATTATGTTTCATAGTCATTCTCATTTTTTAAAGTTTATTGATTCATAATAAATTCTTTTTGTTTTTTGCACAAGAATTAAATTAATGCTAATATATGAGAATGTGTATGTCCCATTCGTATTTATAATCGTCCAACTATGGTTTTTCAGAATTTGCATGGACAAACACAGACCGGCACAGACTTACATTTGAGATGCCAGAAAAAACCACAGTTGAACGATCATATATGATATAGATATTTTTTTTATTGGTGATCAATTTGTAATGTCGCAATATCATCCGACAGATTATTTTGAAACTGATTGACGGCATATATATTGCAACTTATTATATTTTCTAATTTTTTTGACCTATTATTGCGCATTATGATCATAGGAGTTCAAAAATGATAACAAATAGCCAAAACTGCTCTAATGAACAAATCTTATCAGTATTAAAAGCAACAGAAGAACTGAATGCGCTTAAAGATGTAGATGCTATTCTTGATAAGATATTACTCGAATCCAGGAAAATATCTAATGCTGATGCAGGATCCATATTTCTGGTCAAAGATAATCAATTAGAATTCAGTTATGTCCATAATGATACCTTATTTTCAGCAGATAAAGGTAACGCTGAATTATATATTGATGTAAGAATACCGATTAATACATCGTCAATTGTGGGTTATGTGGCAACAAGCGGCAATCCCTTACACATTGATGATGCCTATAAAATTGATTCCACCCAACCCTTTCAATTCAATCCGTCATATGACAAAAAATCGGGTTATCACACAAAATCGATATATACACTTCCTCTAAAAGACTTTGATAGCAAAGTGGTTGGGGTGATGCAATTAATCAACGCTCAGTCAGACACAGGTAAAATTATCCCATTTTCAGAAGAACATCGAATACTTATCCCTCTTTTTGCAGGAAATGCCTCCATTGCCATAGAACGTGGAAAAATGAATCGAGAATTGATTCTGCGAATGGTAAAAATGGCAGAACTGAAAGATCCAACTGAAACTGGCGCCCATGTACAACGCGTCGCAGGCTACTCAGTAGAAATATATACACAACTCGCGCATAATCGAGGTATTGACATAAAACAGATTCGAAAGAATAAAGATTTGATTCGGCTGGCCTCAATGCTCCATGATGTTGGTAAAGTTGGAATAACAGATTTAATTTTAAAAAAACCAGGAAAACTGACAGATGACGAATATGCAATCATGAAATGGCATACAGTCTATGGGGCTCAACTGTTTATCAATACCACTTCCAGTCTTGACAAAATGGCTTGCGATATTGCATTTAACCATCATGAACGATGGGGTGGAGGTGGATATCCAGGTAAAATTGATGATATTTACTCAAAAAACTTTCAAATGGGAGAAAGTAAAATAGGCAAAGAAATCCCTTTGGAAGCAAGAATTACCGCTTTAGCTGATGTTTACGATGCTCTTTCATCCAAACGATCTTACAAAGACCCCTGGCCAGAGGAAAAAATTTTGAAAATTATTGAAAAAGATACAGGTTCTCATTTTGATCCTGAAGTATCAGCTGCTTTTTTTCAAATACATGATGTCATTTTAGCGATTCGTGCAAAATATAAAGATCAGCAGGACATTAATCAAGAAGAACGAATTAAATAAATAATCCGCGCTATGTGTTCCTTAATGCTTTGATCGCAGCCTTATAATCACTTATTCCATATATCGCTGAACCCGCAACAAAAATATCACAACCTGCTCGTGCAATTTTTTCAACAGTACTTGAATTAACCCCACCATCGACTTGAATATCAATTTCAAATCTTTTTTCATTAATAATTCTTTTTAATTCCTGTATTTTTTCCAAGGTATTCGGAATAAAGGATTGTCCACCAAAGCCAGGGTTAACGCTCATAATAACAACAAATTTCAACTGATTCATTACCCATTTCAAAGACTCAATTGATGTTGATGGATTTAATGCAACCCCCGGTATTACTTTATTTTCAATCAACAGTTGCACGCTCCGGTTTAAATGCGGGCAGGTTTCAGCATGAATCGAAATCATATCAGCTCCTGCTTCTGCAAACTCGGCAATGTACTTGTCTGGATGCTGTATCATTAAATGGACATCTAAAGGAAGATTTGTCATGGTCTTCACTGCTTTAACAACCAAAGGTCCCATAGTGATATTGGGCACAAAATGTCCATCCATGACATCAATATGAATTATGTCAGCACCGGCTTTTTCAACTGCCAATATCTCTTCACCGAGTTTTGTAAAATCTGCTGACAATATTGATGGCGCTATTTTTCTCATATTCATACCCTTAATTTATTTAGTAAATTTGACTATCAACCAATTCATCATCTTGGTATACATAAATTGAAGCATCACAGTCATTTGGAATAACAACAAATATTTTTTTGGAAGGTTTTATAAAATCATCATACACATGAATGGTCACCCCAAAGATATTAAGTCGTATTAAAACATGCCTTTGCAAAAATCCATTTGGTACTGTATAAACATACAATGATACGCCACTTTTCCCTTTGTTGACAATTGCTTGTACTTTGCGGTTGACACTCAGGTAAACAGGTTCATCTTTTGTGACTGCATACCCAAATTTCGGTTTTTGTTTGAGAACCCTGTTTTCAGGCCACTGTTCATCTGATATATATTCAACTGACAAAGGTTGAACGTTTATCTGGCCTAACATCATCAAGGATTCTTCAAGAGATATACCTGTAAAATCAGGCATTTGATAAATTTTATTTCGATTCCCCCTGCTAACTAATAAATTAATACAACTATTTCGAGTCACCTTCGCTCCAGCTTTTGGATAATGGTTTACAACCTTATCATTGTTAAAATGAGAATGATAAATTTTTGAAATGACACCACGGCACAATCGATTCTTATCCAAGATGATCAGAGATTTTTCAATACTAAGCCCGCGCATATCTGGTAGATCAATCCATTTGCTTCCTTTTGATAATACAATAGAAACATCTCTGCCATTTTTAACTTCAGCGCCAGGTTTCGGTTCTTGATAAATCACATGATTTTTTGGAATTGATGGATGATACTCTGTTCCCTCAACTTTTGTATTTAAGTGATTTTCACTCAAAAGTTCTAATACTTTAATAACATCTTTACCAGAAACATCTGGAATTATAACTTTTTTTTCAGTTTTTATAAATAAATAGACTGAAAAATATGTTGTTATAACAAATACGATGATAAAAGTAATCACGACTATGGTGATCTGGATTGTTTGCTTGAGCATTGGTAAATAATGTCGTCAATCAAGAAAATTTAAACGCTTCATTTCTATCAACAATAGTCGACTCACCCAGGCATCTGTGGCCGCATAAATTATTTGTTGTTTTGAAAGACGTTTTTTTCCCCAATTTGACTTTTGACAAGATTTTGATATTCTAAATCCCAATAAATTCACAGCAAGGTTTCGGAGGCCATTTGTTTGTAAACCAATTGACTTGCTAATCTCTCCGATATCAACAAAGCCAGCTTCTGTAAAGTCAGTTAACCTTTTTAACCCTAATATATCATCTCGAACTGCAACGCCAGCTTTGATTCGTTCCGGATCTGAAAGGATTTTCTGTAATATTTCAGGAAAAAATTTTTTTGATATCTGAAATATAAATACAAATTCACGTGTTGCTAATTGAAGCAAAGAAGGGGGATTATTTTTTCCTTTTTTAAATGATGGTTGTGTTTCAGTATCAAATCCTAATATTTTTTCACCCTCTAAAACATTATCAACATCATAATCTGCCATATTTTCAAATGAATTAATAAATAGTATTGGCCCTTCATATTGTTTTATTGGATATTCGTTTATTTCCGCCTTGGTAAATTTGTGAAAATATTGTTGAGGAACGTTAATTTTCTTTTCAGAATGCATGATTATCTTTCTTTTAACTTAAAATAATCTCGTTTAAACGAACCATTCGTTATATTTCAAGTTAAATGAGATTTGTATTGACAATTATCGTTAGCCTGTACAATTTTTTCCATATAACCAGTTGCATTTATTACAATGTACAGATATAGGTATGCATTATGTTAAGTTTTTTGTAAATCTCTATCAAACAGTTCTGATTTATTTAGATATAGTAAGTATTCAAAAATTATACTTCATCTAACTGTAGGGGTATAAATGTGCGATACAAACTTATGGAAAAATATACAAAAATATATATCAAAAGAATAAATTCAAAAAAAACATTAGATCCCGGGCTGAGCCATAGAATATATGCTGCAGAAATAGCCCATAATATTGAAAATGCGAGCATCATCGCTTTTAAAAAATTATTTTTTATTAAATAATGTGGTCTCGACAAATAGACATATTTTATTGGAACAAATACCAATATCCCTAATAAAACAATAATAAAAAAATTAAACCAGGGGGATTGCTGCCAGATATATAAATAGTATGCAACGATATTCCAGTAACTTGGAAAACCTTTAAAGAAATGATCACTTGTTTTTGCATCAATTTGTGAAAACTGATACGAAGAAGATATGGTTATTATTCCAGCGCTGATAACGCTCAATCCAAAAGGCATCAATTCACTTTCAATGAGAAAAAAAAATGCAGGTACAATCACATAATTGACATAATCAATAATATTGTCCAGCATTGCTCCATCAATTCCCGGCACAGCTTCTTTAATTCTTACTTTTCGCGCCATAAAACCATCTATTGAATCTATAAAAATTGCAGCAGCCATAGACCAAAATGCCAGTTTAAAATTCCACCAATATATCGCATAAAGTGCAAGTAAACTAAATACTGCTCCTGTAGCTGTAAAAAAATGAACCATCCAAGCACTTATTTTTCTTACCCCAGAAATATATTGTGTTGAATCTTGTAGAGCGTTTTTATCATTTTGGTCGATCATTTTTTTGTTTTCCATTATTTTATAAGTAAACGATCATAAGTTTTCGGGTAGATAAAAGTATAAGCTTCCGGACTATGTTCGACCGCCTGGTATTGAAAAATTCCGGTTCCAGCACGACCGCCTGGGGTTTCAACCCCAGGCGGTCGAAGATTTTTAGTTGGACGAACTTTTATCTACCCGAAAATTTATGACCGCTTACTTAGATCTAAAAAAGAATATATGATCAAACAACTTTGGCTTTTGATGGCATCATTCCTGCCTTCTTAAATAAAAATGGATTAAAAACTCAAAATTGCGATTCTAGCAAAATGTGAATGTTTCATGCCAGGAAAAAACAAAAGTTGATCGATCATACCTAAAAAATGAACAAAAATTTCTTTAATCATCTAATAAAATTAAATATTTTTATGCAATCACACTATTTCAAACCCAAAAAAGCTTTTCTTAAGAAATTAATAATTAAAAATAACTACAAAAAAAAAGGCCCGCATAATGCGGGCCTTTTTTAAAAAATTCTCGGCAACGTCCTACTCTCCCACACAGCTTCCTATGCAGTACCATCGGCGCTGAAAAGCTTAACTTCCGTGTTCGGGATGGTAACGGGTGTTTCCTTTTCGCTATAATCACCGAAAAAAAAGTTTTATTTTTTTTTAGTAATATTAGTTTAATCTTTTCGTTTAGAATTACTAATAATTAAATAAGAAATACGTTAAAAAAATTGTGGCCAAGCCTCACGACCAATTAGTACTGATAAGCTAAATCCATTACTGAACTTACACTTTCAGCCTATCAAGCTTGTAGTCTTCAAGCGGTCTT
>Ga0272440_1000107_pt1 | contig 67640 bp, 42 predicted proteins | sample SSMMMBAug17_FD_192440 | JGI IMG/M metagenome (GOLD analysis project Ga0272440, IMG submission 192440) | Marine sediment archaeal communities from Little Sippewissett salt marsh, Falmouth, MA, United States - SSM-MMB-Aug17 | ecosystem: Environmental > Aquatic > Marine > Wetlands > Sediment ... | reverse complement strand
CATTCTTCCAGATATCCCCATCAATCATGACATGCCACTTACCATTATCTTTTCCCAGAGCGGCAAGACGTGTACCTGATGGGCTGAATACAGGATCAGTCAACATTTCGCCAAAAGTCGCATACCAGGGGACACCATCAATCGCCATTGTCCAACGACCAAATTCAGTGGCAACGATTGCGGCAATGCTTTTATTATTTGGGCTGACCATCTGGTTCCAGAGTTGAAAAAATTTGGTCCCCCAAATAATTTTGCCATCTTCAGCCAACGTCCATTTGCCATCCAGCCGAACTGGTGCAAGGACAGTATTTTTTAAAGGATGAAATGATGGTTGCCATACACAGGAAAATGTTTCATTCCAGGTTTTACCATCAACAGCTATGGTGTAATCATACAAATTGATACGAACTTCAGCCGCCAGACGATCTCCTGCTGTATTGAATGTTTTTTTCCAAACATTGACAAAATTTTGTTCCCAAGGGGTGCCATCAATTGCAACAGAAAATACCCCTTTTTTAAACAACTCAATGTTTGCCTGTCCCAAATCTTCCTTCTGGATCGTCGCCGCTGTGCGTGTACCAGATGGATTTGTAGCAATTTCAGTAGCATTGGGGTATAATTCACTCCAGGGCACCCCATTGACAGCCACGCCATATTTCATATCCTGTTGAATGGCAACAACAATATTTTTACCATCATCACTATACAGGGGATTCCAGACATAACCGAATTTGTTTTCCCATGCCTGATCATCAATGGCAAACGTCCATTCTCCCAATTCAGAAACAATTGCACTCGCCCGGCCATCAGGTGTGAATCGAAATCGCCAGATTTTGTCAAATGTATTCTCCCAGGCATCACCATTGACACACACACTAAATTCACCTTGATCTATATTGACAATTGAAGCGATCTTTTCGCCATCAGGACTGACATAGGGTTCTTCAACCCATTTGTAGTTTTGTTTCCAACCGCCATAATCAGCGATCTTTTTTTCACTGGTTTCCCAGTCCCACGTTTTTATCTCTGACATAGAGCCTCCTTCACTCAATATATGGAATCTATTCCAATGGGCATTTTCAACCACTTTGTTATTGCTAACCGGTTCTCATTAATATTGGTATTATGTTCAATGCCCATTTTGAGAATTTTGCCAGTATATAAAAAAAATGAATAAAAAGCAAGTATGTTTCAAATACTTTTATGGTGTTATCTATTTTTCCAATATTTGTGAGTTATTATCAGAATTGGCACCAATTATTTTCATGGAAGAATTGTCAACACGTAAATCTCGTTTATTTTCATACACACTTATCATAAAAACTGGTCAATATCGAAAAATAATGAAAAATGCTTCCACCCAGGACAAAAACATGCCATATACCATGATTATAAGGCAGATTGTCCCACACATAAAAAATGACACCACTGCTATATAGCAATCCGCCAACAACTAGATATATCAGGCTTTGTGATGGTACATGCAAGATGATTTCTTTGGCAGCAAAAATACATAACCAGCCCATAAAAATATAGATAAACAGCGATAGCTTTTCAAACCTGGTAATAAATAAACATTTGATAACGACACCAACAATTGCTAAAACCCATACCAAAAGCGTAATTGTCCATCCAAGCACACCATTGATATTTATGAGCATTAATGGCGTGTAAGAACCGGCAATCAGTAAAAAAATGGATGAGTGATCCAGTTTTTTAAACACTTGTTTTGCTTTCTGTCCTGTCAAACTATGATATAAAGTTGAGGAAAGATACAAAAGGATTAATGATATGCCATATATACAGAAACACGTGATATGAAAGCGATTTCCATATAAACTGCCTGCCAGTATTAATACGACAAGTCCGGCAATACTTAATAATGCACCAATACCATGCGTAATACTATTCGCAATTTCTTCTCTCAGTGTATAATGGGAAATTATTGTTGTTTTATAAGCTGACATTCGTGCCTCCTTTCTTATATTGTTTTTTGGAATGAATCGGTTTCCCGATCTATATTATTCCTATTCGGCATATACAAGAAATTTAGCACTGATTTACAAAGCTTTTACATTACAAATGTTCAATTATGAGTCCATTTTCAATGGACTCATAAACATCAAATATTTGCCTGAACAATAAATCGGTCCATTAGGACTTCTCTGAAAAGAACTTCCCCATTATTGTTCGTTTTGAGGTAAATGTACTGTAGAGACTTAGCATGCTAAGGAATACTCGAAAAATAATTTCCCCTAATATCTTTAACGTATAATCGTTTGGCACGTAGAGACGTAGCATGCTACGTCTCTACAGAACAAAAACCCCGATGAACATTTTTTCAAATGGGTAGCTTATTTTCAGAGCATTCCTAAGTCTCTACACGACCTTCTTTTTTTGGACGACCAAGAAAATGAGCATGTTATTTTCCGAGCTTTCTTTAGCAAATGGCTTTTGCCTTTTTGGCAACCTGTTCAGCCATATCTTGTTTATGGGCCTTCAATTGTTTTTGCAAGTCAGAATTATTCAAAGCCAGCATTTGAATGGTGAATAATGCCGCATTTTTTGCACCGGCTTTGCCAATTCCCATGGTTGCAACCGGTACCCCCGGGGGCATTTGAACAGTAGACAACAAGGAATCCAGACCTTGAAGGGATGATGCATTGATTGGCACACCAATAATGGGGATTTGGGTGTGTGCTGCCAGGAATCCGGCTAAATGGGCTGCCATACCTGCACCTGCAATAATTACCTTGACCCCTTTTTGTTCAGCATTGCGAGCAAAATTAATTACACGCTCGGGTGTTCGGTGTGCAGAGGCAACAGTCATCTCATAAGGGATACCAAATTGTTTGAATACCATTGCTGAAACCTTCATGATTTCCAAATCAGAGTCACTTCCCATCACAATGCCAACTTGCGGAGTCTGAGCCAATCTATCAACCGCCTTTTTACCAATATCCTTTCGATAATAACATCCATCCCATGAAATGCGCGCAACAGCATCATAGGCATCATTGATTGCAGATTGAATATCGTCACCCAGCGCAGTCACTCCCAGAACACGTCCGCCGCTTGTTACAATATCATGTGCTTTATAGGCGGTTCCGGCATGAAAAACGTTCACTTTTTCCTGATCATAATCACTGTCCAGCCCATTTATTATCATGCCACGCTGATATGACTCCGGATACCCATCTGATGCCATAACCACACATACAGCGGGCCGGGGATCAATATCCAGTTTGAATCGGTCCAACTGACCATCAATACAGGCTTCCATGATATCCACCAAGTCAGAATTCAAACGCATCAGCAGGGGTTGACATTCCGGATCACCAAAACGCACATTAAATTCCAACACTAAAACCTGATCTCGAACAATCATCAATCCCGCGTACAACACACCACAATAGTGAATTCCTTCAGTTTTTAAGCCCTTTATCACTGGAATCATAATTGTTTCCATGACTTTATCATGTATAATACGATCCATAATTGGGGCTGGCGAATATGCCCCCATCCCACCAGTATTGGGCCCCTGATCATTATCGAAAATGGCTTTGTGATCTTGCGATGATGGCAATGGTAAAACAGTTTTGCCATCAGTGAATGCCAGAAAGGATGCTTCCTCACCCACCAGACATTCTTCAATAACCACTTTTTTACCCGCATTGCCAAATACACGCGCCACCATAATTTTTTGGACAGACGCAATGGCTTCATCCTGAGTGTTACAAATAATTACACCTTTACCGGCAGCCAGTCCATCAGCTTTAACAACAATCGGGGTACGCTGAGAACGAATATAACGAATCGCTTTATCTGCATCATCAAATGATGCCCCACGTGCAATGGGAATATTGTATTTTTCCATAATATATCGAGAAAACGATTTGCTTGCTTCGATTTGCGCAGCCATTTTTCCTGGTCCAAAGATTCTTAAGCCCTCTTTTTCGAATCGGTTGACCAATCCCAACGATAAAGGCAGCTCGGGCCCAACAACAGTGAGGTCAACACTGTTTTGAATGGCAAAGTCTAACAAGTCCTGAATGTTATCTACTTTAATATCAATACATTCAGCAAGACTGGCAATACCAGCATTACCTGGTGCGCAGTAAATCTGTGAGACTTTTGGGCTTTGCGATATTTTCCATACCAACGTATGTTCCCTGCCGCCACTACCGATTACTAGAACTTTCATGATTCCTCCTGAAAAAAATTATATATAAACCAGCCCAGGGCAACGCCCTGGGTAAAATTAACCAACGATGGAAATTTATTTTCAGAGCATTCATAACGACTCATTCAACTAATTTAAATGATCACTCGTCAGATTAACAGAAACCAGCTTTGACACCCCTTTTTTCTCCATTGTAACGCCAAACAGGATATCCGCAAATTCCATACTTCCTTTATTATGCGTTACCATAATTATCTGAGATTGCTCTCCAATAATTTTTAATAATCGATTGAATCGTCCAACATTGGCTTCATCAAGTGGAGCATCAATTTCATCCATCACACAAAAGGCAGCCGGACGAATTAAAAATATGGAAAAAATAAATGCAATGGCTGAGAGCGCTTTTTCACCGCCTGATAATAATGTCAGGCGTGTCAGGCGCTTTCCAGGCGGGTGAACCATAAACTCGACACCGGTTTCCAATGGCTTATCAGGGTCTGTCATCATCAGTTTGGCGGAACCGCCCTGGAATAATTGCGGAAATACTTCATTGAGCTTTTCATTGATCTGATTAAATGTTTCAACAAATCGTTCACGACAAATCTTATTTATTTTACGTATTACCTTGTGCAGGTCTGATACCGCTGTTTTTAAATCGTTTTGTTCTCTGCTCAAAAATTCGAAACGTTCTTCCAATGTTTTGTATTCTTCAATAGCATCCATGTTAACCGAACCGATTTGATTGACTTTTTTGCGGCATGCAGTCAATTCCTTATCGATCTCTGTTAAAGGCATTTTTGTTTCTGGTTCAAAATCTTTTTGGATTTCTTCAAGCTCTTGATCAAATCGTTCCTTAATTCGGGCATCAATATTTTCTAATTTGAGCTTTCGTTGTGATTGCTCCAGCTCCAATGCCTGGATTTTTTGCTGTGTCTGCACCTGTGCGCCCTTGATCTGGGACATTGATTCATTGTTTTCTTCCATCTGTTTGGCAATGTGCTCAAATTCGGCCTGAGATTCGGCGAGGATCTCTTCAAGTTGTTTTATCTCATTGCGACGTACCTGAAGATATTCCTCATATTCTTCAACCTGTTTTTTGAGTTTACTTATCTGAAGTGTTTTTTCACGAACATCCGCAATCAACTGCTTTTCACGCTCCTGACCTTCATTCTCAAATGTTTTCAATCGACGTAATGTGCTGACCTGGCTTTCAAGCTGTGCCTGAATATTTGTTGCATCCAGTTTAAAATCCATCACTTTTTGCTGATAAGATTCCATCTTCTCGGTGTGTCTGGTTAAATCAGTTGATGTTTTGGAAATAACTTGCTGTGTTACTTCAATCTCTTTAGTAACGTCGCTCAATGCCTGATCACTCTTGGAGATTTCTTCATTAATCGCTGTTTCCTCCCCAGAAAGTCGTTTACATTCATCACTTAAAAAATCCAGATTGCGGCGCGCATGCTTTAAGTCTTCTTCCAGTCGATATAACTGTTTTTCAGATTCTATTTCATTGTTTCGCTGGGTATTCAATGTATGAGATTGTCGTTGCAACTCACTTTCAACTTCCTTGAGATCGTTTTCCATATTTTGTTGGGAAAGCTTTGAATTAATTAATTCCTCTTCAATTTCTTTCAGTTGCGTTTCCAGTTGTTTGACTTCCTGTTTTTTTGCAATAATCCCTTCAGTTTTACTCCCGCCAATGAGAATCCCTTTTTCTGAAATAATTTCACCAGACTGGGTTACCACGCGGCAATCTGGATACGCTTTCCATGCAGCAATACCTTCATCCAGGTCTTTTGCGACAAGCACATTGCTCAATAAACGTTCTATAGATCCCTCAAATCCTTTTTGGATCGATATACAATCTAACAGAGGTTTTACAGATTGTTTTAACTGATTGGGTAATTTTGTTTTAGAGAATTTTTTATCCGCCTTGTTTGGCAAAAAACCACTGCGACCGGCATTATTATCTTTAAGGTAATTCATGGCATCAATACCTGTTGCGGTGTCTTTTACAAGAACAAATTGAAGTGCCTCCCCCAATGCCACTTCAAGGGCATCTTCATAGTAGCGAAATGGTTCAACAACATCAACAATCAGCGCCAAAATTCGATCATCTACCTGCTGACGCGCCATGATCGCCTTAATGCCGCCTTTGAACCACTCATGGTTTTCATCCATCTTTTTCAGTGTTTGATATTTAGACTTGATTTTACTGCGGCTGATATCCATATTTTGAACTTTTTTGATCTGCTGTGACAATTGGTGTCTTTTTTGATCCAATTGATCTCGGAGATCTTCAATGGTCAGTTCAATTTCAGCATTTCGTTCTTTAAGCTGTTCAAGGGTTTCCTGTGCGGTTTTTGATTTATTGGTTAGTTCAGTCACTCTTCGTTTGGCCTGGATTTCCTCAGATCGGGCTCTTTGAAAACGTTCATCCAGTGAGGCTTTGTTTTCTGATGCATTTTTTTGGACATTTTTGAATCGGGCTTCCTGAGCCAGGAGATCCATTAGGCTGCCTTTGGAGGTTTCCAATCGACTGTTCAATTTATCGAGTTCATCACGCATATCCTGTGAGAATTTTTCTTCTTCACGAATACGTTTTTGAATATCACCGAGTTCATCAGTCAGATGCTCTTTTTCTTCATTGACCCGATCCATTTCAGCAGTAATTTCTAGATTTCTTTGTTCCTGGTCTTTTTGTGTATTTTCCAGATTAGCGATTTCCTGTTTCAAACGTTCCAGATCTTTCTGGCCATATGATCGATCATTCTCCATTTTGTCGATGCGTCTTTGAAGGTCAAAATGTCGGGCACGTTGTTCTGCAATTTTATTATCCTTGACCAGACGTTCACGCTGAATGCTCTCAATGGCATCGTTTAGTTCTTGAAGTCGATTTTCTTGCTTAGCCCCCTGATTACGCAAAGATTCCAGCAAATTTTCTGATTTTTTGATATTTTTTTGAATTGTCTCCTTCCGAATAATCGAAGCAGATACATCCAGATAATAAATACGTTCTTGAATTTTACCGAAGCGCTCTGCTTTCTCTGCCTGTCGCTGCACACTTTTCATTTGCTTTGAAACTTCATCAACAATATCTTTCACACGAAGTAAATCCTGGTTGGTTGTATCAAGTTTTCGGAGTGCCTCTTTTTTCTGATATTTATAGCGCATGATACCGGCAGCTTCTTCGATAAATATTCGACGTTCATTCGGGCCTGCTTCAGTAATGGCACCCACGTTATTTTGTTGAACAATCGCATAAGTTCGCGATCCCATACCGCTGCCCATTAACAAATTTTGAATATCTTTTAATCGCGCCGGTTTTTTATTGACAAAATACCCACTTTCACCTTTTCGATTTAAACTGCGGGTAATTTTGATGAATTTATGATCTTTGTATTCTTCCGGGCATTGATCATTATCATTTATCAAGGTCAACGACACTTCAGCTTTATTAGATGGGGAACGCGTTTCGGTTCCGGCAAAAATGACATCATCCATAGATTTTCCGCGAAGTTGACGGCTGCTCTGCTCGCCCATCACCCATCGTAGCGCATCCAATATGTTGCTTTTTCCACAACCATTGGGTCCAACAATGCCTGATACACCAGGCGGAAAGTGAATTTTTGTTTTATCACAAAAGGATTTAAACCCGGATAATTCAAGTTGTTTGAGTTTCATGTTGTTATTAAAAAAATTCCAGTTTTTAAAAAGAGCATTCCCAAAAAGTCAGAAAGTCGGTTTCTTAGGAATGCTCTGAAAATATGTTCCCCATTTTAAAGAATGTTCATCGGGGTTTTTGTTCTGTAGAGACGTAGCATGCTACGTCTCTACGTGCCAAACAATTATATATTCAAGATAAATGGGGAACTTATTTTTCGAGTATTCCTTAGCCCTTGAAAGGGCTAAGAAACCGACTTTCCGACTTTTTGGGAATGCGCTCGTATTTAAATTAAATTCATGCCAAAATTACGCAGCAAGCGAAAGAATGTCAAGACAATTTTATTTGTTTTACGCCCAATGCCTTGTAAATCAAAGATAAATCGCAATGTTTAATTTATTGAAAACAAGCGCCAGAATTGATGTTCATTTTTCTTGATCGTCCCAAAAAATAAGGTCGTGTAGAGACATAGTATGATACGTCTCTACAGTACATTTACCTCAAAACGAACAATATCAAATAATGGGGAAAAAATTTTTAGAGAATTCCTAAGTATATCAAAGGAAATCCATTTTTTTTGTGGTACAGGCTGCTCCTTTTCATTGTATTTTATGCTTGACCAACGCTAAAAATTATGTATTTAAGTAAGTGATCATACATTTAATTGTATATCGTAGTATAATTTTTTTATTACAGTGAAATGCCGCTTGGAGTTCCAAATCATTAGATTTGTGACTCCAAACTACGACTAAGATTTTCCCGAAAATTTATAAACGCTTAGGAATCATCGAAAAATATGTTCCCCATTTATCTTGAACGTATAATAGTTGGGCACGTAGAGACGTAGCATGCTACGTCTCTACAGAACAACAACCCCGAAGAACATTTTTTAGAATGGGGAACTTGTTTTCAGAGCATTCCTTAGGGATTCTCTGAGAATAACTTCCCCATTATTGAAAGCGTTAAACCCAATAAAAATAAATCAACCCAGGCGTGATGCCTATATCAAATAACCCAAAAAATGGAGAGTCAAATGCCTAATCGCAAACCAATCCGAGACCCCAAAACAAAGATAGAAAAAAAGGTGTTTTGCATTATTGGTGATGAGCGTGCCTATCGCTCAAAATCGCCCGGACTGTTTTCAGCTATGATGGAACGATATGGCGTAGATGCCGTATACGTCCCATTTATGGTGGCACCTGAAAATATTGAAGCGGCTGTCAACAGTCTCAAAGTTTTAAATATTGTTGGTGCCAATGTAACAATACCATATAAAGAAAAGGTTCTGCCATATTTGGATGTTTTATCTGAAGGTGCGACAATTATTGGCTCCATAAATACAATTGCCCGAGATGGGGAATCATTAAAGGGCTATAATACCAATGCCATTGGATTTATGGATACGCTGAAGGAAAAAGAATTTGATGCTGAAAACAAAACCGCTGTAGTTGTTGGCTCTGGTGGTGCAGCGCGGGCGGTTGTCTTTATCTTGAACTGGCTCAAAGCAAAATCAATAATAATTACAGATCCAGATGAAACAAAAACACAGGATATTTCAAATAATATTGGTGGCGAATCACATCCATTAGATGATATGGTCAGTGGCAATAAGGTTCCCGCCAATATTGTTGTCAATGCAACACCAGCTTCAAATGCAGATGAATTTCCCGGCTTGAAAGAACTGGTCAATCAGGTGAACCTTCAAGACTGCGAATTATTGATTGACTTGAATGTGGGACGCGCCCATAGTGTCTGGAAAGAAGTGGCTGAAAAAAAAGGGATTCCATTTATCGATGGCATGCTCCCATTGGCGCATCAGGCAAAACGTACATTTGCGTTATGGACAGGAATAAAGGCCGATCCAACCGAATTTATCGATGTACTAAAACAATAAAAAAGAAAGTCATACATGATGAACATATCAAGAACACAGAATGAACAAAAATACATGCTTCGTGCAATTGATGCATTTCAACGTAAAATTGTCGTTATAGATGGCAGTCGTGTTATTTTAAGTGCCAACCAACAGGCATTATCAATGTTTGACCCCCATATTATTGGAAAAACGTGTTATCAGGCATTTCATAGTTTTTCTACGCCTTGTAAAGATTGCCCGCTTGATGAAGTCATGAAATCGCGAAAACCGGTATTAAAAGAGTCTCCACATTTGGATCTGATGAATGAAACCTGCCGGTATTTTTGTCCCATGATCTCTGAGGATGAAATTGATGGTGTGGTTCTTCTGGATTTTGGCATTCCGATTCTCGAGGGATTGGAAGAAAAACTTCAGCAATCAAACGCTTTCCTGAAAAATTTAATTTTAAGTTCAGTAGATGCTGTATTGGCAGTTGATAAAAAGGGACGCATACTCATATTTAACGAGGCTGCTGCCGAGATAACTGGATATTCTCGTGAAGATGCCTTAAACAAAGTGGATATACGTGATGTTTATCCCGAAGATGGTGCGCGTAAAATTATGCGAGTCCTTCGAAGTGAAGATTATGGGGGTGCGGGTAAGCTTAAAGATTATAAAGTGGATATAATTCATCGTTCAAAAGAAATTATTCCCATCTCTGTTAATGCCGCATTGGTCTATGATGGTGACCGCGAAGTTGCATCTATCGGTTTTTTCAAAGATCTTAGAGATGAAATACGAATCAAGGATGAACTGGAAAAAGCCCAGGTTCAAATTCTTCAATCAGAAAAAATGGCCTCATTGGGTAAACTGGCTGCCGGAGTGGCACATCAGTTAAATAATCCGCTGGGTGGAATCACCTTATTTACCAAGCTTGTTCTTGAAGAATACGAGCTTGAAGACGCTGCACGCGATGATCTCAGCCGAATCCTGCGTGATGCTGAACGATGCCGGGATACTGTAAAAGAATTGTTGGAGTTCGCACGTCAGACACAACATATGATGCGCCCCAATGATATCAATCGAGCCATATCCAGAACATTGTTTTTGCTTGAAAATCAAACCATTTTTCATAATATCGATATTATTCGTCAGTTTGCACCGGCCTTACCCCCTGTTCATTCTGATGTGCAGCAACTGAATCATGTTTTCATGAACATTATTTTAAATGCGGCGGATGCCATGGAAGGAAAGGGCTCGCTAACTATTACAACAGAAATGGCAGCGGATAATAATCATGTAATCATTCAAGTGGAAGATACTGGATCTGGTATTCCTGAAAATGTACTTCCCCATATTTTTGAACCTTTTTATACCACTAAAGAGGAAGGCAAAGGCACAGGATTGGGCTTAAGTCTGGTCTATGGTATTGTCCAGAATCATGGGGGAAGTATCGTTGCCAATTCCAGTGAAACAGGAACGACATTTACCATCAAACTGCCCATAAAAAAAGAAGATACCGATTGATTTTTCAAATCAATCAATATCAAGGAGGATAAGGTGAAATCCAACAACGATAAAGATATACATGTACTGATTATTGATGATGAAAAAAGTATCCGCGAAGGTTCAGCCCGCATTTTATCGCGTATCGGATGCAATGTCAGTACCGCGAGCAGAGGTGAAGAAGGTCTGGAATTGTTAGAAAAAATGCCTGATGTTTCCATTGTTTTATTAGATTTGAAAATGCCGGGTATTGATGGCATGGAAGTTCTCAGTATTATTCGGAAAAAATATCCAGATATCATGGTGATTATCATGACTGGCTTTGCAACTGTGGAAACAGCCATTCAGGCCATGAAACAGGGTGCATACGATTTTATCCCCAAACCTTTTGAGCCAGATCATGTCAGACTGGTCGTCAATCGCGCGCGCGAAACAATTAAATTGACCTGGCAAACCGAAAAATTAACCCTGGAACGTCAACGCACCTTACTGGATTTAGGCACTGAAAAAAGCCGTCTAAAAAGTATTATCGAAGCGCTTCCCAATGGTGTGATGGTTACCAACACACAGGGGCAGGCTGTTTTGATGAATCCAGCCCTGATCAGGCAATTATCATTGCCCAAAACCACAAAGCCCGGCATTCCCATTGAAGGTCTCATTGATGATGTTGGCTTTCAAGAATTTGTTTATAAGATTCAAGAAATATCATCAACAAATCCTAATAAAATTTCGACCTATGAACTGAAATTGCCGGATCAAAAGTTCTTTATGGCCAGAGGTCGCCCGGTACTGGGCGATGATAATGAATGTCTGGGCGTTGTAATCGTTCTTGTCAATATTACAGCAATGAAAGTGTTGGATCAGCTAAAATCTGAGTTTGTTGCGAAAGTTTCTCATGAATTAAGGTCTCCCCTTTCCACCATACATGAACAATTGACTGTTGTCATGAATGAATTGGGTGAAGAACAGGCCTCAGATAAGCAGGAATATTTATTATCTCGTGCGCAACAAAAAACAAAAGGCTTGATCTCGTTAATTGGCGATCTGCTTGATTTGTCTCGAATTGAAGCCGGTGCTGCCACACAGGATCCACGTCCGGTTCAAATTGAAGAATTATTGGCCAGTATTGTGGATTTTCTCGGTGCACAGGCCAAACGAAAAAAACAAAAACTGACACTTGAAAAATTATCTGACAATATTCCGGCATATAAGGCTGATCCCTTATCTCTGGAAAGTATTTTTGGCAATCTTATTACCAATGCAATTAATTATACACCTGAAAATGGTACCATTACTGTTCGAATTAAATTTGTAGATCAAAAAATTTGTGTTGATGTTGAGGATACCGGTTTCGGAATTGATCCGAAATATCACGATAAAATATTTGAACGATTCTATCGGGTCAAGGATAAAAACACCCGCTATATCACCGGTACAGGGCTGGGATTGCCCATTGTTAAAAGCCTGGTTGAGGCCCTGGGTGGAACCATTACATTGGAAAGTGACGCTGGAAAGGGTACCAAATTTCATGTTGTGTTTCCGGTTGATCTTCAAAGTAAAGATTAGTTTTATTTGAGAATAATACCATATGCAGGAATTAACAAACGCACAAAAATCAAGAATAGCCATACGCACATTCATAACAACTGCTGATGCGCTCGCACTGAGGGGGAATTACAAACCATCAGGCAAGTCAGGTCAGACATTGGCAGATGCCTTAAAAATGATCAGTCCAGAGATCTATGGTACAATGAGTGATCCGCGTATGATTGAACTTAAAGGCCTTGAATATGTGATTGATCGCCTCCCAAAAGGCATTGAATCCTGTCGCCATTTGATTCTCACCGCACAGGATGAATTTGAACATACCGCATTTGAAAAAATATGTCCTTTGAAACGTCGACGTATTTCGTATCGGGTGGGTGAACATGATATGTGCTTTATTATTAGTACTGGACTGAGTCAGGTATACGATATTTTGACACATGTGACATTTCTTAATATTGAAGCACAAAAGATTTATCAGCAAATTGTCAGTCCATCAGGCGAGCTGACCAATGAATGGAAATTTCTGGAAAAGACTGTCGAAAATCTTGCGTCCTTATCCACCGATGAAATTCATAAAGCCATCTGGAACCTGAGTATTATCCTGGGACGAACCTTTCAGGAAACGCAAAAAACTTATGATTACCTTGAATCAAATCGAACCAGGTATCAAAGCAATGACAGTTTATTTCAAATTATTTATCAAATCGGAAAAAGAATGCTGGCAGAAAAAGAGAATCGCAACAATATGCTGACAATTTCTTTTACGCCGGCATTAAAAGAAATGATTGGACACAACCCATACTGTGAAAAATGGGCAGAATCAGTGAAGCAAAACATTTTTGCATCAGGTCGAGAAAAACGTCCATTACATATTATCAGCGCAAATTTGCACAGTATTCGAAATATTTTATATGGATACGCGGCAGCGCTTGAATCCGGCCTCACTGTTGATGAAACCGATTTGTATGAAACCATTGAACGATTATGTGAAAAAGATCAGTTAATACAAGAATTCGCACTGAATCATGGTTTTTGTGAATTTCAGGATAATGCCAATATAATGGTTGACATGCAGTTGATTGATACAAAATTTTTCAAAAATATGCCATTCCATCCCTTATTAAATATCAATACGAAAAAATTCAACGATAATTCTCCATTGATCTTTGTCATGGATTATGCCTTTGGGACTCAGGCCTTTGATACCTTTGATCGATTATTAGAACCCTGCTGCGTGGAAACATCACATATTCCCTTAAATGTGCAATCAATTTCTGTAATGGGAAAAGCCGGTATTTTATGTGGTCAAAAAGGAGATATTATGCTGGCCACATCCCATGTATTTGAAGGGACGCCCGACAATTACCCCTTTGTCAATGATCTTTCGCCATCGGATTTTGATGGTTCAATTGCTGTTTTTGAAGGCCCCATTGTTACAGTTTATGGCACATCTCTTCAGAACAGGGATGTACTTGAGAAATTCAAACATACAAACTGGAAAGCCATTGGTCTCGAAATGGAAGGCGGACATTATCAACGTGCAATTTCAGCCGCAATAATCAAATCTCACATTTCACCAGATATTAAAATCCGATATGCTTATTATGCATCAGATAATCCCTTAATCAGCGGTCAAACTCTTGCTTCAGGCAGTATGGGGAAAGAAGGTATCAAGCCAACCTATATGATCACAAAAGCAATTCTTGAAAAAATTTTGGGAGGCGAATGCGGTCAATAAGTTTTCGTGTGGGGAGCGGATATGATGTGCATCAGCTTGTTCCCAATAGACAATTAATTCTTGGGGGAGTCACCATTCCTTATGATAAGGGCTTATTGGGTCATTCTGACGCGGATGTTTTGTGCCATTCTATTTGCGATGCACTCCTTGGAGCTGCGGCATTGGGTGATATTGGCATGCATTTTCCAGATACAGATTCTAAATATAAAAATATATCCAGCCTGAAACTATTGACAGAGTGTGTTCAAAAAATTCAGTTACTTGATTATGTCGTTGGCAATATTGATTGTATCATTATTGCGCAATCGCCGCGAATGTCTCCTTATATTCAGGAAATGAAAAATAAATTACACGCAGCAATGGGATTAACCTTAGAACAAATTAATATTAAAGCCACCACAACAGAAAAACTCGGATTTATTGGTGCAGGGGAGGGGATAGCCGCACAATGTGTGGCATTGATTGGAACGAATCAATAAATTATCTTGCCAATTTTATTTTTTTCATGCTAATTATTACAGGTGTCATGACAGATTTCTCCATCTCAATTTTAAAGTGTTTGAACCGAATTTAATAATATATCTAATCTAACGAATCAGGCCTAGATCATCGTTTCGGCCAAATGGAAACGTTGCGGTGAACCCAATGTAGGGGCGAACCTTGTGTTCGCCCTCGAACTAAAAACGTTTGCGAACAATTGTTCGAGGGCGAACATAAGGTTCGCCCCTACATTGTGGCCGAAATGATGATCAAGGCCACGAATCATTTAGATTCATGCGATTCAGTTTCCATGGCGCAACTACGATGAGAGAATCATAAAATGCAAAAAGATCTTGCCAAGGAGGTCTTTTTATTGCATATAAGGTTATTGATGGCGAATCAATTTTCAATTTTTTTTATATAAATACAAAAGATTATTGAAGAGGAAAATATGCAAAAACAATCGATAATTAAGTATTTTCTAAGCGTGTTAGGAACATTTTTAATTCTATTGTGTGCAAATGTATCCATTGCAAACGATGCATTATATGAAAAAGGACTGCTTCTCTATAAAAAGGGAGAACTGAAACAATCAGGCGTGATATTTGAACAGTTGCTCAGTCAACTGGATATAAATGAAAATCTGGAAAAATATGTTGATGTCATCACATATCTGGGCAATATTTATCAAGATTTGGGCTATCATCAACGCAGTATTGATCTGATTTCTTCTGTGCTTCATGATGTTGAAAAAAGCGGTCATCAGGTTGCACATGTACGATTGTTAAGTCAATTGGGCGACTTGCATTTTTCTTTGGGGCAAATGGGAAAAGTGATTGATTATTTTTTAAAAGCAGTAGAGGAAGCCAAAAAAACCGAAAATTCGAAATTGATCGCATCAGTATACAACAATGTTGCCAATGCACTTGCTGTTGACAAAGACTATAAAACTGCCAGCTTTTTATTTGAAGAAGCCCTGGTTCAGCTGGAAAAATCTACAGATGACGACCTTCGTGCAACGATATTAATCAATCTTTTGAGACTTGAGTATGCCAAAAAGAATTACAAAACAGTTGTTGCCAACCTTGAGGGGGTAATTCTTCAAATCGCTCAAATGGAAGACTCTCATCAAAAAGTTAAAAACTTGATCAGTATCAGCCTGTTTATTAAATCTCTCAGAAAACAGTTGAACCTGAAAAATGATACATCGCTCCAAAATTCAATGTATGTTGCATTAAGTGAGGCCCAATCGATCGCAAATGAATTATCTGATAATCGAAATGCTTCTTATGCTTATGGATATATGGCCCAGTTGTATGAAGCTGAAAAGCGATATGCTGAAGCCCTTCGCCTGACTCGCAGTGCTGTATTTTATGCGGAATTGTCGAATGCCCCTGAAGCACTTTATTTGTGGCAATGGCAATTGGGAAGGCTTTTTAAAGCACAGGGAAAAATTGAAGAATCACAGAAGGCTTATGATAAATCAATAAAAACACTCAATCCCATTCGTCAGGAATTATTTATTGGCTATCGTACCAAAAAAGATTTTTTTAACACCAATGTTAAACCTGTATATTTAGGACTTGCCGAGTTGATTCTTGATAAAGCAGAAGCAGCACAAGACCCTGTTCAGAAAGAAAAATATCTCATGGAAGCACGTGATACAATGGAAACCTTAAAAACAGCTGAATTGGAAGATTTTTTTAAGGATGAGTGCGTTACTGCAAAATCGGGAAATAAGAACAAACTGGTACGTTCGCCTGAACATACAGCCATATTATATCCCATTACACTTGAATCAAAACTGGCCCTCTTGCTGACATTACCCAATGAGATGCATTATGTTGCAGTGTCTGTAGAGCTGAAACATTTGAGCAAGACAATCATTGCCTATCGTAAAAAATTACAGACACGTCCCAATAATCGTTTTTTATATGATTCCATGAAAATATATGATTGGGTTATCCGACCGGTTGAAGATAAACTTACAGAAAATGACATCACAACACTGGTCGTTGCACCTGATGGTGTTTTACGCCTGATTCCTTTTTCCACCCTGTATGACAGCAAAAAATTTCTCATCCAAAAATTTGCCATATCAACAATTCCGGCAATCAGTCTGACTGACGCCAGTCCGATGGATAAGAAAAATTGTGAAATTCTATTGGGCGGTTTGGCTGAAGGACGTCAGGGGTTTTCGCCGCTACCCAGTGTTCCTGCCGAACTGAGAGATATCAAAAAAATAATGAACAGTAAAATCCTGATTAAAGATAAAGATTATACCATACCAAACATTACAGAAACGTTTAAAAACAATGAATATTCTATTGTTCACATTGCCACACATGGTGTTTTTGGGGGGGCCCCGGAGACCAGTTTTTTACTCACTTATGAAAGCAAACTGAATATGAACCTTCTGGAAAAACTGATTGGATTGAGTAAATATAGAAAACAAAAGGTTGAGTTGTTAACATTGAGTGCCTGTCAGACCGCACTCGGTAATGAACGTGCTGCAATGGGTCTTGCAGGTGTTGCTGTTAAAGCGGGGGTAAAAGGGGTTATTGCGACGCTCTGGTTTGTTGATGATGAGGCCACATCCATTGCTATTCGAGAATTTTATCGTCAATTGAGAAAACCTGGATTGACAAAGGCTCAGGCGATGCAAAATGTTCAAAAGATATTGATCGGTCAACGCAGGTATTGGCATCCGCTCTATTGGGCACCATTTCTGGTTATTGGAAACTGGATGTAATTCGATATTTACTCGAAAAATAAGTTCCCCATTTGAAAAAATGTTCATCGGGGGTTTTGTTCTGTAGAGACGTAGCATGCTACGTCTCTACGTGCCAAACTATTATACGTCAAGATAAATAGGGAAATTATTTTTCGATGATTCCTTACGCAACTCCCAATCATGTAATCTAAAATATTGTGCGCCTTTTGAAGATAATTTACTCTGGTAAAACACAAGTCGATCACAACAAAACTGAAGATTTTCCCTGGTTACATCCAAACAAAGGACCTCTGCCAATTGATTTTTTGGAACTGGTCCTTTGATCCGGCCCAATGTCAAATGTGCTTTAAAATTTCGTTTGTCTTGGCGAAATCCCAAAGGAATTAATGCAGACTGTAAGTTCTTTTGAAAAATTACAAGCGGACGAATATCACCTGTCAAACCAATCCATAACACATTGGGCCGTCTGGCATTTGGAAAAACACCCAGATTTCCCAAATCAAAGGCAAATGGTTTTTGTGTATCAATCAGTGGATTGATTGCATAAACAATTTTTTGCTGCATGGAAGGATGAATATCTCCTAAAAATGACAGCGTTAAATGAATGTTTGAAACAGGAACCCATCGCATTTTCCATTGGTATGAATTGATTTGATCCTGAACCTGTGAAATCTTTTTTAATATTGCGACTGGAATGGGGCAGGCAATAAACGTTCGCATTGAGTTGTTCTTTATATCCATATTACAAACACTTCTAAAAGGACTCGAGCAAAAATGCCAGCAATGATATCATCCATTAAAATAGCAGTCCCCCCCTGAAAATATGTTTCTGCCCTTGAAATGGGATAGGGTTTAAAAATATCAAATATTCGAAATAGCAGAAATCCGACAATGACATGAAAGAATGTAAATGGGACAAAAACAAGTGTTACCATAATACCAGCGATTTCATCAATTACGATAGCGCCAGGATCTTTACCGCCAAGGTACTGTTCACCCTGACCAGAAATCCATGCCGCAAAAGGCATAAATAGGAATAATATAATAATTTGTAAAGGCCATACCAACAATGACAAAACATAACATAAGGGTAGCCCGACAATCGTCCCCCATGTTCCAGGAGCATAGGATATGTTGCCGGAATATGCGCCAGTCGCAAAAAAAAGAATGATTGATTGTTTGTTCATATCAGTTGTCATTCATCCTGTTTTTTAAACCTTCAACCATAAATGTGATTTTTGAAATCATCAATCCACGAAGTACGTATGAAATGGCATATCGTTGCGATGGTGAAGCAGATTCAGGGACAAGCATTGACATCACCTCACGAACGACCGGTGCAAAACGCTGGTTAATTTCTTTTTGAACCCGTGTTAATTTTCCATCTTTAATCGCACCCCATACAGCCGGAACAATATATGTAATCGGTTCTTTTACAAGGGTTTCTCGATGATCCATAAAAATTTGATTGGTTGTCTCATCAATCATCGGACCAATTTTTCTGGCAATTTCCAGCATATCATCACTGGTTTCAGTGGGGGGATTGTTTCGCCAAAAAAAAATCCGGTCGAATATGTTTGAAATCATACATTTGCTTTCTGAGTTTATTGTTGTTTATATGGTTGTTGTGGCATTAAAAATGCATATTGCATTGAGATGATGTATACATTTTTTCAGGAAAGAATGCAACCTGTATTTTTATTACAGATTGAAGTATACATATTGTATTTCATTCTTAACAGACACGAATTCTAAAAATTCATTTAATTCAGAAAATTCTGACTCTAAAAAAAGGTACCCATTAATTCATCTTTTCCCCCAACTTGTACATACGCCCCTTGATATGCCTTGTTAACTTCTTTTCCTGTCAGTTAGAGTTGGTAAAAACATCTATTATATTAAAAATATAGGCCTTGATCATCATTTCGGCCACAATGTAGGGGCGAACCTTGTGTTCGCCCTCGAACAATTGTTCGCAAACGTTTTTAGTTCGAGGGCGGACATAAGGTTCGCCCCTACATTGGGTTCACCGCAACGTTCCCATTTGGCCGAAACGATGATCAAGGCCAAAATATAATTTATTATGATAACCATTTGATCCTTTGAAGGAGAAAATTATGCGATCATACTTAAACAAAATTGGATATCTATTATGCTTGTCTTTTTTTTCATTGCAGGTATCAGCGATGGAATTATCAGATCAAGTCATGTCATGGCAGGTCACCCCAAAAACATCCAACTATGAACAATTGGCAGATATGGATATGCTCACAGACAATGAAATGGATGCGGTAACTGGTCAGCATATGGTATCAGTCATGTTAGAGGCGGATGATGGAAGCAATTCCTTTGAGATCAACGTTGAATTTACAACCGCATCATTTGGCGGAATAGTAGAGTTTACAAAGGGAGATACAATCATTAATGATAAAAAGTTTGACCCGGGTTTTATTATATTCATGGGCCCAACCGGTAAAACAACTGAAGTTCTCGCAGAGCTGACCGCAACAGTTCCCAGTGGATCAATTATGGAAATGGAAGTTAAAACGACTGACAGAGAGGGTTTGGATATCGGTGGGACAAAAGCTTTTGAAATACCGCCATTTACGACATTTGCCAGGGTAAGTATTCCGGATATTGAATACGATATCTATGTTGCTGAAGATATGAAAATAATCCTTGATTCGATCAACGATGCCTCAAGTCCCAAAGCCAAAACATTGGGTATTCTTCGCTTGTTTGATCTAGATTTTGATTTGAGATTCCCAAAAGAAAGCAGTATTTATATTTATCCGAGTTAACAATTCTCTGAAAATAACTTCCCCATTATTGATATTGTTCGTTTTAAGGTAAATGTAGTGTATAGACGTAGCATGCTACGTCTATACACGATCTTATTTTCGGACGATCAGGAAAAAAGAGCATGTTATTTTCAGAGCATTCCTTAACAATTCGTTCCCCATTTATTTAAGTCCCAAAAAACATTCCCACATTATTGAAGCACTTTTTAAATATAATCATTGAAAGCACAATATCATTGTGCTATAAAATTGACGATGATGATTCGGCCTTCTGCAAAAGTGATGACATTAAATTAAGAAAAAGGACAGCAACAGTGATAGATAATTCAAACTGGATTTTTAAGGTAGATAACCTGAAAAAAACATTTTTGACAACAAAGCGGTCTGATACCACATATCTCCGATTCAAAAATATTCGTATTGAGCGCGGTGCACTGACGTTGATTACCGGTGAAACCGGTATTGGAAAAACAAGCTTGCTTAATCTATTGGGCTTAATGGATGAAATGGTATTATATCATGGCGACGATATTATATTCAATCCATTGGATAAGACGCCAATTAGTTATCGTTATATGATGCAGGAAGCACCAGAGCGGATTGAACAGGTTCGTTATGCATATTTTGGGTTTATGTTTCAACAAGATCACCTCATTGATGCCATGACCGGATGGGAAAATGTAATTTTGTCATATTTGTTAAGATATCCTGAAGCATCCAAAGCTGAAGCCATTGATAAAGCAAAAACAATCATTAAAGCCTGTCGTTTTGATGATATGCTTCATGGCTTGATGGATCGAAGTCCAGCCACTTATTCAGGCGGACAACGTCAGCGAACCGCATTAGTTCGGGCCATTATTCATGATCCAATGGTTATTTTTGCTGATGAACCATTGGCCTCAGTGGATCAGGAAACAGCAAAAGACATCATTCATATTTTGGCACAGCAAAAGGAAAAAGGAATCAGTGTAATCATGGTTGTTCATGATACACATGAATATTTGTTTGATTCTGTTACAGTTAATAAAATCCGTCTGAGAAAACAAAAATAAACAAACAGGGTGTGACCATGAGTTCCAAACGAAAAGTACTTATTGTAGATGATGTTTCAACGAATGTATTGTTAATCAAACGAATTTTGGAAGCAGATTATTCAATTAAAACGGCTCAATCAGGAGAGGACGCATTGGCGCTATTACCTGCTTATCGGCCGGATATTATTCTTTTAGATATTATGATGCCGGGAATGGATGGATACGAAGTCTGCAAACGCATACGAAGTCAACGTCGGTATGCCTTTATTAAAATCATACTTGTTTCAGCCAAAACGCTTATTGATGATCGCTTGAAAGGATATGAGGTTGGCGCAGATGACTATGTAACCAAGCCTTTTGTCAAACGAGAGTTATTGGCAAAAACCAATGTTTTTTCGCGCCTGAAACATGAAGAGGAAGTTAATCAGCTTAAAAATGATGTGTTGACATTATTTTCTCATGAAACGCGAACGCCGCTAAGTGCAATCATCGGATTGTCGGACATTCTTTTACGAAATAAAACGATTGGTGACGATATAAAAATGCGAATTGACATGATCAGTACAAAAGCACATGATCTTCTTGAATTTGCAGAAAAAACATCATTGTTATGTGCCTTAAAAGATGACCTCCGACTTCATTATTCATCCATGCAATTAGACATTGTTATTATGGACATTATAAACAATTTGAATAACCAACTGGCAGAAAAAAATATTTCAATCATACAGGATCAATTGAATTCAATTCTATGCAAAGCAGATTGGTCATTAATGCGAAAAGCTTTTACTTATGTTCTTGAAAATGCAATCAAGTATTCGGAAAAAAATGGCAGTATTGATATTCAAGCCAAAGTTATCAATGATCAGTGTCGAATTTCTTTTATTGATTTTGGGTGTGGTATTCGACCAGAGTGGCTTGATACCATATTTGATGAATTTGCCATCAGAGATATCATGCATCACAAAAAAGGACAAGGATTGAGTCTTGCAATCACGCGTCACATATTAGAATTGCATGGCGGTTCAATAAGGGTTAATCCGGATCGAAAGCAAGGTGCACATTTTATTATGCGTTTGCCTATAATCCATGATGATGCGTGAGGACAAAAATCAACGATAACCAGGAAGAGAAAAAATGAATAACAAAATATTGATCATTGATGATGAAGTGATTAATATCCACCTGTATTCAGATATTTTAGGCACCACAAACTATGAGTTAGAAACTGCACTTAATGGTCATGAAGCCTTGAACAAGCTCCAAACCTTTTCTCCTGACTTGATTCTTATGGATGTTATGATGCCCGGTATGACCGGCTACGAAGTTTGCCGCCAGGTTAGAAACATGCCAAGACATCGTTTCACCAAAATTATCATGGTCTCTGCCTGCACTGACCTTGATGAACGACTTCAAGGTTATCATGCGGGGGCGGATGATTATATGACTAAACCCATTGAAAAAGAAGAATTTTTGGCCAAAATTAATGTGTTTATCAAATTAAAAAAAGCGGAAGAATTGGATCAATTAAAAAGTGATTTGCTTACCCTGTTCTCTCATGAAACCAAGACACCATTAAATGCAATTTTTGGTTTCTCCGGCTTATTAAAAGAATCTCCAAATCTGTCATCATCCGAAAAACAATATGTCGAAAACATGATCAAGGCTGGCAATCATCTGTTAACATTTGTGGACAAAACCATTCTGTTATGTGAACTGAAAAAAGATTATATGCTTGAAAAATCTTTGCAATTTCTTGATGATAATTTAGAAGAAATCATTTTAAATCATCAGGAAAAATCCATGAAAAAAAATGTAGTAATCAAGCTATCCAGTTCAGATAAAATTCAACTAAATGCAGATTGGATATTATTATATAAAATGTTTGATTATCTTATTGATAATGCATTGAAATACTCGCCTGAAAATGAAACTGTTACTATTGCAGGCCAGATAAAAGATCAGGTATATCAGTTACAGGTCATTGACAAAGGCAAAGGTATACCTGAAAATGATTTGCATTTTATTTTTGATCCCTTTGCCATCAAAAATATCCAAAATCACCAGGCAGGTCAGGGATTGAGCTTATCCATTTGCCGACATATCATGATGCATCATGGCGGGACAATCCATGCAAGTAATCTGCCTGATGGCGGTGCATGTCTGACCTGCGAATTTCCATATATTAACAAACAATGATTTTTATCAAAAATATTCAAATTTCGCCCCACCAAATACCAAATGATGGCACTGCTCGTGTCAATGTGCGTTGCATGGTTTTTACAAAAACAGATCATGCTGCCATAACATCTGTCTGGGTCGATATGCTTCATACAGAAAGATATCAAACGTATATTCTTCAACCCAATCCCAACCAATTCATACAACAAACCTTTGAAGGAGAATATTTTCTTAGTTTTCATATTCCCTGGTTAATGGATACTGGAAAATACCTCTTAATCGTTCGCGCAAAAAATGATAAAAATGAAACAGGCCGCGCTGTTGGAGAATTTGAAATTTATTATCGGCGACCAGACAAAATCAATATACAAACATCCATATTTCAATCTAGATTAGAAAACCTTACCCATGCCCGATTTATTGAAGGCAACATATGCAAAATTCTAGAAAAAGGAGACAATGCTTTAAATAAGCGATTACAGTTGATCTCGCAAGCAAAATCACAAATAAACATTCAAACCTATATGTTAGGGCAAACCGGCGCCGGACGAAAAATTTTGAATGAATTATTTAAAAAAAGCGCACAAGGCGTTGAGGTCAACCTGATATTAAATGCAGACACACAGATTTCATCACCAATCAGTACGATTCAACTCAAACTCAATCAGTTGATAGGGGATTTGGTTAAAGAAGATGAAACAGGTCTGGTGGAATGGTTTTCCCATGAATTCTTAGATATGTCCTGGATTAAATCCGCTGATCAGGGTGGAATGAATGTATTGATGCTGAATGGAGATATGTTAAAAGGCCCCCGGCCTGCACATGAATCCGGCATGAAAAAGGCCGATTTCTGGCTTGAAAAATTAATCAAGGATGGCCTGCCTAAAATTACCGAAAAAAGTTTGCCCAAAGACTGGAAAAGTTTTTTTCGGGGACCAGGTGGATTGCCCTCAATGCCCCTTTTGGATTATGCGGTTCATGAAAAACTGATGATTGTTGATGGAAAAACTGCGATTGTTGGCGGAAGAAATCTTGAGAATCAATATTTTGATGAATGGTTCGATCTCGAATGCTTGATTACCGGACCGGTGGTTAATGAAATACAAAGGGGGTTTCTCAAAACATTTCAATCGGTTTTACCCAAAGACAATGTAAATGCGCCAAAAAAGATCTACTCCACAGAAAAGCAGCCCAATGCCAATCATTGTGTCCTATTTGTTCAAAGTCGCCCCTGGCAACGAAAATATCACACACTTAAGGCGATTGCTGCCTCAATTCAGGCATCAACCTCACATTGTTATATCCGCACCCAATATATTGTTTTACCGGATTGCTTGTTAAAAGAAGTTTTAATAAAAGAAGCCATGCGGGGATTAGATATTCGTATGATTATTAACTCTTTCCAGACCAGCCACCATCTAAATTTTGGTGTGGGATATTTTGTCACACTCAATTATATTAAATCATTAATTGATGCCGGTATTCGTATTTACGAACAAAAGGGATTGCCCGAAAGAAATGGAAAGGATTATCATCATACAAAAGAATTTTTGTTTGACCAACATTTAATGGCTTTGGGATCATTTAATGTAACTGTCCGAAGTGCCTATATCGAATCAGAAAACTTGGTCTTTACAAAAGATTCAACCATATGTAAACATCGTGAATCCTGCTTTTTAGAAGATATTGCGAATCATACCACAGAAATCAATTCGTCATATTTAACATACCTGCGCAACAAACATCGCTCCAAGATGGATTTGTCACAGCTGGTGGATATTTTGTTTTAAGTTTTTACAGGAGCTTATATGCCTGTTCACCATACATATTGACCTTTAATACTTCAAAAAGCATCTCACCTCACCCGCTTTTTTCGCCCTGCGTTTTCCTTGAAAGAAATGGCGGCTGTCCATTTTCATGAATACATCCATCATTTAAAAAGACCACGCGACGCCTGGTATTTTCAATTAATGAAATATCATGCGTTGCAAATAAAACAGTTCCGCCCAGATGATGGAATTCATCCAACAAGGCAAGGATAATGGCAGCAGAGTCTGGATCAAGACTACCGGTAGGTTCATCCGCAAAGATAATAGATGGCTCAGCCGCAAGGGCTCGTGCAACAGCGACCCGCTGTTGTTCTCCACCGGAAAGACTTGGAGGATATGCTTGGGCAAAAGCTGTCATGGCAACACGACTTAATGCGTCATTTACTTTATGCTCAATCATGCGCCGCGGAAATCCACGTGTTTCCATAACCAACGCAACATTATCAAAAACTGATCGGGTACGAATGAGTTTGAAATCCTGAAAAATAATTCCAATTCGTCGTCTTAACCGATGAATATTACGTGTGTTTAGACGCACAAGATTCAGACCATCCATGATAATCTGGCCTTTGGACAGACGTTCGCCTGCATACAATAATTTTAGCATGGTGCTTTTGCCGGCACCACTGGGACCACTGATAAATAAAAACTCGTTTCTCAGAACATTCATGCTGACATCACAAATGACGTTCTTTTCGCCAAATTGTTTGTAAACATGATACATTTGAATAATATTGTTATTGTCTGTTTCAAGCATATAGTTTTCGTTGACCCTCTCTAAAGGGTTTGTTATACATTGTATCAAAAAATAAGTTCAGGGAGTGCTTTAACAGTTTTCCCTGCTTTTTTTACCTCTGCTGAGAAAAAGAATGGCTTCTTCAAGATCGGCAGGGGTTTTTTTCAAAGAGAAAATAATACAGAAAAAATATGGATATGTCAATTATTCACCAATCATCACAACCAAAAACAATTCGCGCATTGGGACTTTGCTCTGGCGGACTTGATAGTATTTTGTCGGGTTTATTGTTAAAAAAACAAGGTATTGACGTGCAATGGATCTGTTTTGAAACGCCTTTTTTCAATGCAGAACTGGCAAAAGAGGCATCCAGGTTAACACAAATTCCCCTGATTGTTAAAAATATTACCGATATTTATCTCAAAATGCTTAAAAATCCCAAACAGGGCTATGGAAAATATATGAATCCATGTATGGATTGTCATGTATTAATGTATAATTGCGCTGGCCAATGTATGTCAGACATTGGTGCCAGGTTTTTGTTTAGTGGTGAAGTTCTTGGACAACGCCCCAAATCACAAACACGCACGGCCCTTAAATATGTTGAAAAGCATTCGGGATATCGCGGATATATATTACGACCTCTTTCTGCAAAACATATGGACAAGACAATTCCGGAAGAAAATGGTTGGGTAAAAAGAGAAGAATTAATGGGTCTCACCGGTCGCGGCAGAAAAGCACAGATATCTCTGGCACAACAATTTGGTATAACTGAATATCCCAACCCTGCAGGCGGCTGCCTGCTGACAGATTTCCAATATGCGACACGCTTAAAAGATCTTTTTGATAAAGGAACCCATTTGGAAAGCCGAGATTTGTATCTGTTAAAATGGGGCCGACATTTCAGATTAAATGACAATGATAAGATTATTGTGGGACGAACAGAAGTGGAAAACGAACAAATTCAACGATACTATAGAAAAGATCAGGATATTATATTGGAAACACCTGATATTCCCGGTCCTTCAACGTTAATCCCCTATGGCTGCGATACACAAACCTTAGAAACCGCTGCACAAATCTCCATTTCATACACGAAGGCACCTTTTACCGAACGAACAACAGTCCAATGCCTCACCCCAAACGGTATGACAACCATTCAAGCAAAGCCTGTCTCAAAAAATATTTCTAAAAAGTGGTTGATTACTTCTTGATGCGATATGTCAATGACACTTCCAGAACATTATTGCGAATCCGATCTCGCAACGTTCCTGCCTGTGATGTCTCCTGAGTGATGTCATCATATCTTTGATATTGATAGCCAATATTGAAATCCAGAATTTTCCCAATCAGCCCCAGTCCAAATCCAATTGTTGTGTCTGGTTCTGGATGAATCATACCGCGATTTGTGCAATATGAAACGCCCATACGAAAGACAGGTTTAAAAAAAAGAATGGAATTGTTACTTTTATAGACTGATCCAATATGAATCATATGTACATTTAAGTTATGATAATTATCTGTATGACCTGATATATATTGGGTTGTTGCAACCGGGTTTTCATATTGAAGATCTTCCCATGTGATCTGACGAAAATCCATGAGCAGTTTCCATCTATCAATGGGTGAATAACACATACCGATTCCCCAGGACATCGGAATTTCTAAATGATCTGTGTTTGAAACAATGTTGTCTGTTTCAGGTGGATTGCCATTAAAACTATGAAATTCAGTTAATTGGGAAAAAACTGAATGCTTGAGTTGTGTTTGAAAAACTGCGCCGGCTTCTAAACGAGAGGAAATTTGCCACAAGAGTCCAATATTGAAATTATTGCCACTGAATTCTTGAGATATTTTTTGCCTATAATTTTCATCAAATTGAACAAAACCCTGTCGATATCCTTTCATCGATATTTCTTGATTTAATTGATTATCAAGTAGACCCTCTTGAAAAAAATTCCAGCTTAACCCAAAAGACCAGTCAGAATGAAATCGTATGCCATAAGCCAGTGAAATCGCGGATAAGTAGCCATTTTGATTTAATTGCCATTGACGTTGATCGGTCATTTTATTCTCATCATTTTGTTCAAATGAAAATGAACGTTCAAAGGAATACAAAGGATAATAGGATATAGAAGCTGCCATATTCATTGATAAAAACTGAAAGGGACAACTGAATCCCAGATAATTGATTTTCAAATCGCTCACATTGGGTCCTTCGGTGCCTGAAAAATGATTATCATCCAGATGTGAGATTTCTTTGAAAACTTCATTGTAAAGACCGAGCGTTACCTGTGGATATTTTATCATTGGTATTTTTGCCGGATTTTGAATGGCAAGAAAGGGATCATCAATATTAACAATCGTTGTTCCCCCCAATGAAAGCGCAACAGGACCAGGCGTAATAGGTCTTATTGAAAATGGAATGATGGGCGCTGCAAGCAAACTATGCGATGCATAAATATGGCTGCTCAGGAATATGAACAAGAGAATTTTGAAGGATTTCATATAGAACCTCATAATATTATAACAAGTTACATGGTACTATTTTGTTTAGAAAACATACTTTCAAATTATATGCCACGTTTTCGTTGGTCTCTATATTATATAGACACAAAAAAAACGAAATTCTTACACTTTTTTTTTAAAAAAAATTTTAATAAAAAACTTTATTCTATCATATTCGCTTGTTATAAAATCATCCGAATTTTTGACTCAGGCATGCTCTAAAAAATAAGTTCCCCATTTTTAATATTGTAATGGAGAATAAATAATGATATATTTTTTTAAATTGATACGTTTTTTTTAACATTAATAAAAATTGGAGATTATAATGAATATTCGCCAAAAAATATTTATCCCAATGATTCTGTCTGTCATTGTATTGAGTATAATCGGATACATTATTGTTAACAGCCAACTTGAAACATTAAAAACGAATAATTTCAACAAGATAATTAATGACAAAATCAATCAGATAAATTCATCCATCACATTTGGTGGAAAGATGCAATTAGAAAAGGCTGCTATTTTTTCTCGTCTGCCGGCGGTTATCAGTGCTTACAAAATAGCGCATACTGGTAATATTGACGATCCAAAAGATATAAAAAGTCAGCAAGCACGTGTATTACTTCGAAATGCATTAAAAGATCATGTAAATGGATATAAATCGCTTGAAGATGCTGGCGCTTTGAAATTGCATTTTCATTTACCCAATGGGCGAAGTTTATTGCGTATTTGGCGATCCAAGCAAACCCGGGTGAATGGTCAATGGGTGGATATTTCTGACGATATCTCTGGATTTCGTCAGACAGTTCTTGATGTAAATCGCATGGGTCAATCTCAAAGTGGAATTGAGTTAGGACGAGGCGGTTTTGTTGTTCGAGGGCTTACAATGGTTAAAGATACTGATAACAAGATATTGGGATCTGTTGAACTATTGATGGATTTCAAGCCTGTCATGAACAATGCAATTTATCAAGGCAGCCATTCTGAAAACCTGTTCTTATACATGAATGCGGACTTATTACCAATAACAAAACGCATGCATGATCCCAATAAATTTCCAGTTTTGGACAATAAGTATGTATATGTATATGGCACAGGCGATCAGTTAGGGAAATCATATATACGTGTCTCTCACCTGAATAAGGGAAAAACTGGATTATTTGTAGATCAAAAGGGGGCCTTTACTCTGGGTTATTTTCCTATAAAAGATTATCGTTCCCGACAGATTGGTGTGATGGTCTACTCATTTGATAAAGAATTGTGTGAGGCGCAAATTTATAAATTGAATGTTATCATTATGTTGATTTTCTTCTGTATATTGATTGTTTGTGGCGGTATCAATTATTTTATTCTGGCAAAATTCATGTTAACCCCCATTTCATTGGTCAGAGATTTTTCAAAATCAATTGCAAATGGTAATGTTCGTTCACGAATAGAAATAGCCCAGGATGATGAAATTGGAGATATGAGCAAATCTCTTAATGATATGGCAGAAAACCAAATGCGAATGTTGGCTGAAATTAATGATAATATCAACAGATTATCTTCATCATCAGATGAGTTATCAGGAATTTCAGCATCAATGAGTCAACGAACTGAGGCAACAGCAAAAAGAACAAAAATCATGACGCAAGAATGCGAAGATATGACGAATGCTATGGGATCTGTTGCCACCGCAAGTGAGCAGGCATCAGTCAATATGAAAACCATTTCAGCGACGACTGACGATTTAAATAATACTGTCAATGAGATTGCCGCGCATACGGGTGAAGCTCAAAAAACCATGCAAGCAGCAGTTACGAAAGCCGAGTCTGCCTCAAACAGTGTATCCACCCTGGGGGATGTTGCCGGACGAATTACGCAATTTGCAGACACAATTACTGAAATATCCGAACAAACAAACCTTCTTGCATTAAATGCAACCATTGAAGCGGCTCGTGCAGGTGAAGCTGGAAAGGGATTTACAGTTGTTGCCAATGAGATTAAGGAGCTTGCCAATGAGACATCAAAAGCCACCCAGGAAATAAAAAAACAAATTGGCACAATTCATACATCTACAAGTGAATCAGTTGCGCAAATTATGGATGTCACGACCATTATCAATGACATGGAAAAAGCTGTTTCTGCCATTGCGGCATCAATTGATGAACAGGTTGCTGCCACAAGAGATATTGCTGCAAACATTTCAGAAGCATCAATCGGTATTGATGATGTTGCCAGTAATGCATCCACAACCTTGCAAACAACGAAATCTTTTACCAACGAAACAATTGAGATCAGCAAAGCAGGTGATGAAATGCAATCCAATAGCCAAAAAGTGAAAGATCATGCAGAAGAATTGAATCGGATGTCCAGCGAACTTAAAAAATTGATGAAAAAGTTTACGCTTTAGATAATTTTCGACTCCCAATATGAAATGCTGAATGATATAAGTGATCATTCAGCATTTCATATTTTACCCGCCAAAAGCAGCATCAGAGATTTCAACAGCTTCCGAACTTGCCTGTATGATTGCATTCATTTTGCCATGTGTGATCGGCAAAATGGTATGAAAGAAAAATCCAGCAGATTTAAGCTGCCCCTCATAAAAATTGATATCTTTCTTTTTGGGCTTATCATTTAGCTTTTCCTGTGCGACACATGCCCGCCAGAGAAGCATCCATGCCATGATAGTATCACCCATAGATTCTAAAAAGGGCGTGGCGTGGGCAAATCCTGTTTTCATATCGGACATGGTTTTTTGTCCCAATTGCATGGCCACTTCAGCCAATCGATCACCGACTTTTTCAAGGGAATCACCCAAATTAGAAAGATTTTCAATCGCTTTAGCACGCGAGGCAGTCTTTTTCATTTCTTCTAAAAAGCCCATAAAAACAGCACCATTTTTCATACCCAGTTTTCGACCCAGAAGATCCATTGCCTGAATACCATTGGTACCTTCATATATGGAATTAATCTTTGCATCTCTTAACAACTGTTCTACTGGAAAATCCTTTGTATAACCATATCCGCCATGCACCTGAATCGCATGAACGCAGGCCTCAAATCCACGATCAGTACAGTAGGATTTCACAATAGGTGTAAGAATGTCAATGAGTCCCTGATAATGCGCTTTTTCTTTTTCATCTGTCAACACGAGTTCATAATCAAAACAATTGGCCACAAAATAGATCAAGCTGCGCATGCCTTCCACATGAACTTTCATCCACATGAGCATGCGGCGGACATCAGGATGATTAATAATTGACACAGGTGGGGCTTCATGATTCATAAATTCAGCCATATCTCTTCCCTGTTTGCGCTGTCGGGCATAATCCAGAGCATATAAATACGCACATGATGCATTACATAAACCAATAATGCCGACTGCAAGGCGCATTTCGTTCATCATGTGAAACATCACACGCATGCCTTTATTTTCCTCACCCAATAAAACGCCTTTACATTCTCCCTTGCTGCCAAAGGATAACGCGCAAGTTGCGCTTCCATGCAATCCCATTTTTTCTTCAATTCCAGTACAAACAACGTCATTCTTTTCGCCCATTGAACCATCATCATTCACCCAATATTTGGGAACGATAAAAAGAGAAATTCCCTTTGTCCCTTTTGGCGCACCTTCTATTCGTGCAAGAACCGGATGAATAATATTTTCTGTGAGGTCCTGTTCACCATTGGTAATAAAAATTTTATTACCAGTAATTGAATACGTGCCATCGGGATTCTTTTTGGCAGAAGTGGTTAAATTGCCAACATCAGAACCTGCTTCAGGTTCTGTCAAAACCATTGTGCCACCCCATTCACCTGAATATAACTTGCCAAGATACAACTCTTTTTGTTTTTCAGTGCCAAATATTTCGATCATTTTACCTGTACCATGACCGCACATACCATATGCGACAAAAGCGAAACTGGCGCCAATCATATAGTCCAAGGCCGCCTGACCAATTGTTAAAGGCATTCCCTGACCACCAACGTCTGGATCATCGCACATGGCGATCCAGTCTCCCTCACAAAAGCTTTTGTAAATGTCATGATAGGATGCTGGCACTTTAACAGTGCCATTTTCGAATCTTGCGCCGTTGGTGTCGCTGTCTGCAAGTGACGGCAGTATTTCTTTTACCGCAAAATTACGGGCTTCGTTAATCACAAGATCAAATGTTTTTTTATTGAGATCTTTGTATCGATTATGTTCAGTGAGCTTTTCAGTATGAAGTTGCTCATACAGTACAAAATCAATATCTCGACGATCTGCAATTACTTGTGCCATAATGAACTCCTTATTTTCTATTACTCAAAAAAATGAGCATGTTATTTTCCGAGCATTCCTAAACGAAAAATAGATTGTTACCCCCAGGCGGCATGTTTCATGCCAGGAAAAACCAAAGTTGGACGATCATAGCAGTTTTAACGTGACGAATATTGAGAAACGACTGGCACCCAACGCAGCAATATGACTTTCCCCATCCTCGTCCCACAGGCAAACCGTCCATTTTTCGTGATTTCAGAAAGTGCACTTACGCCATACTCAGTTTGAAAGACCGCTTGGCATTCACCGGAATAAAAATTCCAAACGCGAAGCGTACAATCCAAGCTTCCGGAGATGATATAATTGCCATCAGGAGTTGTGGTGACAGTTTTTACCCAGCCTGTATGTCCCAACAAAACCTGTTTACATTCTCCGGTTTGAATATCCCACACACGCACAGTTCGGTCCCGACTTGCAGAAATTAGATATTTTCCATTGGGGCTCACAATAATGCGTTCCACAGTCAGTCGATGACCTTTCAATGTTTTGAGACATTTACCGGTTTCAATGTTCCAGATCCGAAGTGTTCGATCTCGACTGCCTGATACCGCGTATCGCTTGTCCGGAGTTAACCGGACACTTCCTACAGTCAATGAATGCCCTTTTAATGTCTTTAAGCAATGACCTGTCTCCAAATCCCAGACGCGCAATGTTTTGTCTCGACTACCAGACACTGCACGTTTATCGTCATTGGATAAGCACACACTATAGACATCATCCATATGTCCATGAAGTACTCTGGTGCAATCACCGGTTTGAATGTCCCAAATGCGAACTGTTTTATCCCGACTGCCTGTGACTGCCCATTTGCCAGTTGCACTTAAATTGACACTTTCTACCGAGCGGGTATGTCCTTCCAAGATCTTTTTGCATATACCTGTGGCCAAATCCCACAGACAGATCTGTGCATCCAAACTGCCGGATATGGCAATTTTGCCATCCTGTGAAATACACATGCTGTTTACACAGAATGAATGTGCTTCCAGATGTTGAATGCATTTTCCGCTTTCAATGTCCCATATCCGAAGTGTCTTATCCAGGCCGGCAGATATGGCCTGTCGAGCATCGGAACGAATACTCACACTGACCACCCGACGGGTATGTGCCTGCAAATTGCGAAAGCACTCGCCTGTTTCTGTATCCCAGACCCGAATGGCCTTGTCTCGACCACAACTGATTGCCCGACGGCCATCTGGTGTCATGCGAATACTTTCAATGCCGCCTTTATGTCCCTCAAGCATCTGCATTTTTTTACCGGATTCCATATCCCATATCATAGCAGAACCATCACTGACATTAACAATAACCCGCTGTTCATCAGGCGTGATATCAAAAAATGTATGCACAACAATATTATCCAGGGCATGCGATGCTTTTTCTGAAATTTGCCATACATGCAGCGGCATATTTTGAAAAGCAATGTACAAACGTTTGCCATTAGGAGAAATTTCAATATGTTGAACAGGAATTTTTGTATGCAGCGAATGCTTCACTGTCGAGTCATGAATCTGATAAATGTAAATCCATCCCAATTGATCTGCTGATGCCCCAATGGCCCCATCAGGTGTAATCGCTGTAGATGTTACGCCAGCGCGATGATTATTAAAAATCGTCAAGCATTGGCCTGATGATAATTGCCATAACCGGACAGTCTTATCCTGACTGGCTGACAATGCGATACGACCATCAGGCGTAATTCTAACATCATGAATAATATCAGTATGTCCCCGAAGGACGCGTAAGCACTCGCCAATCTCTGGTGACCACACACGAAGGGTTTCATCCACACTTCCAGAAATCGCTACCTGCCCATCAGGGGTCATGGCTGTGCATATGATCCAACTGCTATGTCCTTCCATTGTTCTTAACAGCGCGGGCTGGAGTGACTGTTCCAGTGAATGTGAAACAATTTTTTCCAATATGATATAATCCAAACCCTTTTTCATTATTTGTTGTGATGCTCTGGCAACAGGCCCGCTTTTACTAAAATTGTATGCCTGTTGCAGGCAAAAACCAGGAATTGATGAAAACCGCGCAAAATCATGCTTTTGGGCAAAAATAAATCGGTAAAATGATAGAATCCGAACCTGTCGGGTGGGGGATGTCACTATGCGTTTGTTTTCTGCTGCAATGGCTGCTTCACTTAATGGCTGCGAGGCATGTATAGCCTCTGGAAAGGTAGATTCTCCACGCGCAAATGCCATGATTGCTTCTGTGTATGCCTGGCATTGTCTGGTTTGTTTTATTTGATTCTCGATCAATGGGCGGCAATCCGGAAGCGCCTGGATAGCATCCTCATAATCGCGAACAAGATCATAGGTCAAGCCAGCCCTGCATTTTTTTTCAATAAATGACAAATCAGTTAATATCTGCACCAAATCATCCCACTTTTGGGCCTGACATAAATGAAAGGGAAGGTGGGCTATCATGTAATCTGGCAGATCATTCAGCCCATTTATATAGGTATTCATGCCCAATCGTGCGATTTCGCAATGCCCATTTTGTTCTTTGATTGCATAATCCTTTGATAAATCTGAATTCCTGAGCCAATCTCCCAGCGAACGATGAAAAAAATGAAAACAGTTATCTGTCACAGAAAATAGCATCCCCAATATATTGTGTAAGGTCTGTCGGTCATGGATTTCCCAATTGATAAGGTGGATAATCATGTCCAGGCTCAATGGTTCCTGGGCTGCAGACATGGCATCCAAAAGCGGTCGAATCTTTTTGACATATATGTTTTGATCATGGAATTGTGTTTTAAATAGCCATGAATACATGCCATTCAGGCCCTGGGGCAATTTTTCAATGTCGTATGGTCCAATTCGTCCCTGTGCCAATTCACGACGCAACCATTCAATATACAAGAAAATGCCTTCACTTTGTTCAAAGATAATATCTGTGGTCTGTTCGATTGTCATATGATCTGGTGTATAAGGATGCATATAGCGGGTAATATACTGGCGGGCATCCAGATTGTGCTGATTATTGGAAATGTTATCAATTTTCGGTTTTAGATTGGTCAGCGCGTTGGTCACTTCAGGTTCATCTCTTGTGGTGATGAGAAGTTTTAAAAATGAGGGGGTACGAGCCCATTCCTGGGCCAACAGTTCTGCCATTGTGTTTTTTTGTTGACGTGTTGCCTGGTCCAGACCATCCATCACAAAAACAGCTGGTGAATACTGGTCACATTTGATTCTAAGAAATGGCTGAACCAGTAAACGATCGAATAATGTTCGGTTATCGTAATATGCAACAATCTTTTCCATATTGATTGTACATAAATGGTGACAATATTCGGGCAGATACAATGCCAACTGGTACGCCGCAGAAAAAATCCATCGTCTGGGATCGCTCATATGACGATCTCCATAGCGGCATATATGAAAGCCGGCAGCATGATCCGAAGTGCAGGCAAACCAGGCAGCGATGGCTGTCTTGCCTGTGCCCGCATAACCGGTAAGGATCATGACTTTTTCGCTTGATGGATCTTTTGCCCATTGCGCCAACTGTTCCAATAAGTCCGAACGACCGGAAAAACGGAGTAAATATCCGGGAATCATGCCCTCAAAAGGCAAGGGACGCAATAATCGTCTGAGTCGCATGTGATCATTTTCAAACATGCCCGTGGGGTCCGGATTGTCTTCAGCGATAATCAATGCCAGAGAGTGGGCAGTTTCTTCTAACATATCGAGATGAGAACAATCGACAAATGAACGATGTGCGATCAAGATTGGTGGCATGCAGTTATCCATTCGAATACTGAAAAGGGGTATGCCGCGATCCAAAGCCAGATGTAATGCGTTTAAACAGGTACCATTGGGTCGATGAACAGTTTCATGGCTCATAAAAAACAGCATCAAGGCAGAATCCAGGTCTTCTGATAACCAGGCAAAACCATTTTCAAGCAAAACGTTTTGATTGCTTGAATCCAGATTGTCAAAGGCATATCGTACCTCATGACCATGATTTTGAAGTTCTTGCTGAATATGGCGCACATTTTCCAGGTGATTCTGTCCCTGATAAACGAGCAACATCCGTCTCACTATTTTTTCATGTTTTGTGTAGCGCTTTTGAATGTGATCTTGGGGAGTTGTTTTGGCATATGGTGCATAGGTAAAAACTGTCAAACAATGATAACATCTCAGCCGAACACGGTTTTTAGTGACCCGGCTGGATGGTATCTTGAGGCGTGTTTGACAGTCTGGACATTGCGTCTGAAAGAATCGTTTAATGGTAATTTTAAAAATATGCCTGCAATGCCCACATCGTGCCCGAGCTGTATTCTGGCGCATCTTTATGGGGTCGATTTTTAAGGATGTTTCACATTTCGGGCATTGAATTTTCATCATGGATTATTCCTGACTATCTTCCTTAGTTGTCTGTTTCAATCGTATAGAAAGTTCATCCAATTGCTCGAAAGTTGCCTCAGATGGCGCTTTGGTTAGCAGACAGGTTGCTTTTTGTGTTTTGGGAAAGGCAATGATATCCCGAATTGATGGTTGGTTACACAATAACATGACCAGACGATCAAACCCAAAAGCAATACCGCCATGCGGTGGTGCGCCTGAATCAAGGGCATCTAAAAAGAAACCAAACTTTTGATTGTATTCAGCTTCAGAAAGCCCCAGAGCTTTGAACACGCGCTCCTGAACTGATCGTTGATGAATACGAATACTGCCGCCGCCAATTTCGATTCCATTGAGTACCATATCATATGCTCTGGATCGCGTGGCCAGCGGATTTTTTTCCAGCCGATCTAAATCGTCATCCATTGGTGCGGTAAAAGGATGATGGAGTGCCTGATAGCGTTTTTCCAAATCGTCATATTCCATCAAGGGGAATTCGGTGACCCAGACAAATTTATAGTCATCATTTTTAATCAGTCCCAGCTTTTTCCCCAGATGATTTCGTAAATAGCCCAGGGCATCATTGGTAATTTTTGGATGGTCAGCAACAAAAAAGACGAGATCGCCAGGTTCCATGTTTATTCTGTCTTTCATTTTTTCCTTTTCATCATCAGAGAAAAACTTGGTAATGGGAGATTGCCATTCATTTTCTTTCACTTTAATCCATGCCAGACCTTTTGCCCGATAAATTGCAACAAATTCGGTGAGATCATCAATCTCTTTTCGTGAAAAATTATTACAGCCTTTGGCATTCAAGACTTTGACAATACCGCCATTTTTTATCACCTGAGAAAAAACTTTAAAGCCCGATTTTTTTACAATATCACTGATATCGCACAATTCCAGTCCAAACCGCATGTCTGGTCGGTCCAGACCAAATCTATCAATCGCTTCTGCAAATGTAATTGTTGGAAATGGACCAGGCAGGTCGATATCCAAAACATTTTTAAAGACGGCTCTGATCATGCCTTCTGCCATCGCCATGACATTGTTCTCTCCAACAAACGACATTTCTATATCGATTTGCGTAAATTCGGGTTGACGATCTGCACGAAGGTCTTCGTCACGAAAACATCGTACAATTTGATAATACTTGTCATATCCAGCAATCATCAATAACTGCTTGAACAACTGGGGGGATTGGGGCAATGCATAGAATTGTCCATGATTGATACGCGATGGCACCAGATAGTCGCGTGCGCCTTCAGGCGTACTTCGTGTAAGAAAAGGGGTTTCTATATCCAAAAAGCCGAGGCTGTTCAGATATTCGCGAACTGTTTGCGCTGCCCGATGACGAAGGATGATATTTTTCTGAAGGTGTGGCCGTCGTAAATCAATGTGCCGGGAATTTAACCGAACAACTTCGGAAACATCAATTGAGTCTTCAATCATAAATGGGGGGGTTTTTGCCGAATTGAGAATTTTAAGGGTAGACACCATGACTTCAATATCACCCGTATAAAGTTTATCATTGATCATGCCATCAGGACGTTTCGAAACAGTACCTTCAACAGCGAGAACATATTCATTTCGTATAACCTGCGCGCGTTCATGAATGTCTTGATCAATTTCAGGATTAAAAACGACCTGCGTGACACCTTCACGATCACGTAAATCAACAAATATTACACCGCCATGATCACGTCGGCGATGCACCCAACCGGCAAGAGTGACTTTTTTTCCAATATCTTTGGCTGTCAAAGCATTGCAATGATGGGTCCGTCTCATATCTGCCATTATATCTAACATAGCTTACCTCTTTTAAGCGGACAGATTAAGGCTGTCCATTATTTTTGAGTTAAAATTAAAATTATAGCATTTTGATGGGATCTATACAACAGGAATTGTTTTTTTTGTGTTGTGACAGGATGAGTGAGGCATATCATGAGATATCAAGTTGATGCTCTCATGGCATGAATATTCGATGTTTGTGTTTTTATTTGACTTGGTACAGCTTGTATGAAAGGCCTCAAGCAAGCCAGAGGGCAAATAGAGGATGTTCCATTAAAGAGTTGAAAGAAACGCAAACATGAAATATCTATTTTTGCCCAATAACACCCATCACATAAACAATTTCAACCATATCAATTTGCCCATCACCATTTAAATCTGCCTGTATCAGTGGGGTACTGCTGTCAATAACAAAGCCACTCATGACTTTCAAACCTGTAATAATATCATCAAGTCCCAAATGCATATCAAAATTGAAATCCCCTTCATATTTGTATACCTGCATAAATGGCGACATGGCGATTGTCGTCTTATTGACTGGAATGCCAATGCCATTGTCAGATACTTTCAAATATATCCGAAGATATGTCCCAACATCCGCCATCTGAACAAGATAGCTTTTCCCTGTGGCATTGGGAATATTCTCTATTTGATCTGCCTTTTGCCGCTGCCATTGATACATAAAACTTAAATCCGAATGGTTGTCATCACGCAAATCATTCCATGTATCTGTGACTGCTGTCACTTGATTGCCCGGACGAACATCTCCCCGGACGAGCTGAATCGCAGACGAATTCTCTGGTTGATCATTGATTGGAAGGATCGAAATGGTGAATCGTTGGGTTTCACTGGTATCCAGGCCATCATTGTCACGCCTGCCATTGTCTTTGATATAGACATCAATCAGACTATCTCCATAGGCATCCGGTTTTGGGTTGTAGTAAAGTTTACCTGATGTGTCGATAACCGGTTGCTCGAAAAATAATTCAGGGTTTCTGGCAGATAAATAAAATGAAACGTTCTGATTTGACTCGTTTTCAGGCCCTGATGATATCTGAGTGGCCCATTTAGCAATGCGTTGGGGGCCGCTGTCTTCATCAATGGTTTGATCCATGCCCTTGATAAATGAAGGGGCATCATTGACAGGCAAAATGTTTATGGTAAATGTTTTTTTCATGCTGGTATCATTGCCGCCATTTTCAGTGCCGCCATCATCCTTTGCGTATACTTCTACAGTGGATACACCATATTCATCATCCGATGGTGTGAATGCGAGTTTGCCATCAAAGGATATTGTGGGGCCGACCTTGAACAAGTCAGTATGACTCCATGTCAGATAAAATCTGAGGCTTTGATCTGACGAAACCCCTGGCTCAGGCATAATATCATATGCCCAATTGGGAAAGCTTTGAATGCCCATATCTTCATATATGATAATATCCGGCCCCAGCGTAAATTCCGGGGCATTATTGATATTGCTCACAGTGATTCGCAGCGCATATTCATCACTCATATCCAGACCATTGTTGTCTGTACCGCCGGAGTCTTTCAATCGAATCAGGACTGTTGCAGAACCCGATTGATCAGGCTTTGGTATAAAGCCCAATGTTCCGGTAGGTGAAAGATTTGGCTTTTCAGAAAATAACGCCTCATTATTGGTTTGAACGATAAATGAAACAATCTGTTCGCCTTCATTTATAGGACCGGCCATGATATTTGTTGCCCAGTTGACTTTTCGAAACAATCCGCTATCCTGAACAACTTTGATATCACTTCCAGGCGCAAAGCTCGGAGAATCATTGACTGGCAGCACAGTGATACTAAACATCTGTGGATCACTCAAATTTGATGCCCCATATAAATCTGGGCCATCATCCTGTAATGCAACTGTCATGATTGCGGTACCAAATGCATCTGGCGCTGGCGAAAAGGATAAGGTGCCTGATGATGTAATACTGGGTGTCATGGTAAACAGTCTGGCATTTGCGGTATTGACAACAAAAGATACATGCTGATGCCATTCATCCGGAGGCCCTGGACGAATATCTGTTGCCCAGTTGGCAATAACTGACAATCCGGAATCTTCACGAACGATGATATTCTCGCCTTTCTTGAATGTGGGGCTGTTATTATATCCCAAAACAGAAATGGTAAATACTGTAGCTTCTGACGTATCTTCCCCATCAAAAGCTGTCCCGCCATCATCTTTAAGATAAACAGTAATCAAGGCATTTCCATTTTGATCACGTTGCGGCGTAAAAGTTAAGCCGCCTGTTTCAGATATTTTGGGCTGTTCACTGAAAAGACTGCTATTATTGATTGAAATATGAAATGTCAGTTTTTGCCCGGATTCATCAGTGGCTCCGCGTGTAATTCCATAAGCCCAGTTTTGAATTACTTTTCTGTCAGAATTTTCCAGGACAACCGGATTCTCACTGATTTCAAATCTCGGGCGATCATTGACTGGCAATATTTTGATTTGAAAGGTTTGGATATCGCTGGTGTTGTCTCCGCCATGAAGCACGCCACCATTGTCTTCAAGCACAACCTTTGCCTGGGTCGTTCCCGAAACATCGGGTTTGGGTGTGTAAACCAGAACACCGGAATTTGAAATGGATGGCAGAGCTGTAAACAGTTGTGGATCATTGACTGTCACGACAAATTGTAAAGTCTGGCCGGACTCATTTTCCGGACCAGGAGATATATTACTGGCCCATTTAATGCTTTGCTTGCCCGCATCTTCCAGAATCACCTGATCTGGACCTTTGGTAAATGTAGGCGCTTGATTGACTGCGGCCACTGCAATGACAAAATTCTTTGCTTCGCTTTGATCCTTACCGCCATTGGCAGTGCCGCCATTGTCGTAGAGTGTAACTGTTACTGTTGAGGTGCCTTGAATATCGGGTGCTGGGGTAAAGGTCAGTGTGCCATTTGATGAAATGTAAGGCAGTTGTTGAAAGAGTTCCGGATGATTGGTTTGTGTCTCAAAGTGAAGTGTTTGACCGGCTTCATTTGAATCTCCCGGATGAATATTCTGTGCCCAGTTGAGCTGCGTTTGTGGACCGGCATTTTCAATAACCGATAACCAGCCATCCATGACAAAAGAGGGCGGATCATTTACCGGCAGAATATTAATTTTAAAGGCCTGCACATCCACACTGCTATCAAGGCCACCATTCTCTTTCCCCCCGCTGTCTTGTAAATAAACATTAATTTGCGCAGAACCTGCCGCATCCTGTGCAGGTTTAAAATACAAATGCCCCTGCTCACTGATTGCGGGTTGTTCTTCAAACATATAAGGCCGGGTTGCCGAGACATGAAACGATAAAAACTGTCCGGATTCATTTGCCGGTCCGGCAGAAATATCTTCAATCCAGCCAAAGACAGATTGTGCATTCGCATCTTCCATCAGATTATACTCAGGTGCGGTCATTGCAAATGAAGGTGCATCATTGACTGATAATACCCGAATGGTCAGGGGGTATTGATCGCTGCAATCAACACCATTGTTTGCGGTGCCGCCATTATCGACCAGACTGATATACACGGTTGCCGATCCATAGGCATTGGCTGCCGGTGTATAAGAAAGAATGCCGGAGAGCGTCAGTTTGGGCAATCCATCAAATATGGCTGTATTATTTGTGGACAGTTGAAATTCAATTTCTTGAGAACTTTCATTATCCGCGCCAGCATTTATACCATATGCCCAATTATTAATCACCTGTGGGCCGCTGTCTTCAGCAACTTCCTGATGATTTCCCGGAATAAAGGCCGGCCGATCATTCACAGATTGAATCTGAATCGTGCAATATTGGGGTGCGCTTTTGGCAACAGCCGTACCATCAATACCACTGTCCTGAATTTGAACAGAAATGGGGACTTCGCCGAAGGCATTGGCCCTGGGAATGAATGTCAATGTGCCATCTGAGGTCAGTTCGGGCAATTCTTCAAACAAAACACTTAAATCGACTGGTGGATAGACATTGGGATTTTCGATGGCCACATTGCAGGTAACATATTGGTCACTTTCATTAGGGCCGGGAGAAATATCCGACGCCCAGCCAAATATGCGCTGCTGGCCGGCATCTTCATTCACATAGACATTTTTTGGAATGTTAAATGTGGGGGCATCATTGACAGGAATCATTTCAATTCGTCCATATTGAGGAAAACTGACATTTTCACCATCACCATCGTCATGCAAAAGCACTGTGAGTCCAGAAGAACCCCACGCATTCGCAGCAGGTGTGTAGCATAATGTGCCATCAGATTTTATGATCACCGGTCCTTGAAACAGGCTTTCATTATTGGTTTGCACTGTAAACCATATTTTTTGATCGGCTTCGTCATCTGGCCCAGAACGAATGTTGGTGGCCCAGTTGTAAATGACCTGCGGCGGGGAATCTTCTTGAATGCGTTGATTTTCACCAATATCGAAAATTGGACGATTATTGACCTGGGTAATGGAGAGGCGAAACTGTTTCACCAGACTGATATCTTCACCACCATATTCTCTGCCACCTGTGTCTTTTAATGTCACATCAACTGTGCAATCCCCGCTAATATTTTTTTTTGGCGTAAAGTTCAATGCCCCATAATTTGAAATGACTGGAAGGCTGGCAAACAGATCATTGTTTGATACACTGACCAAAAAATTGATGGTTTGAACATTTTCATTTCTGGGACCTGGCCGAATTTGTGTTGCCCAGTTGATAAATGTATTAAGGCCCGAATTTTCTGCAACAATCAGTTCTGATGGCATTTCAAATGTGGGACGATCGTTGACTGAACGAACAGTAATTTGAAACATTTGCAGGATTCCCTGATCCATGCCATCATTATCCGATCCACCGCTGTCTTTGATATATACACTGATGGCCGCATCACCAAATTGATCGACCGCTGGTGTAAAACATAACTCGCCATCAGATGTGATTACTGGTGCATCTGGAAACAGATACGTATTACTGGTTGAAATATCAAAATGAATGTCCTGAACTTCATTGAATGCGCCGGTATCAATCTCAGTGGCCCAATTGGGAATACTCACAGGCCCCGGATCTTCATTGACAGTGACATTGGAGCCTGGCATAAATGAGGGGGCATCGTTCACCGGCAAAATGCTGATTGTAAAAGATTTGAAATCCGATACATTGGTGCCGCCATTTGTTTTTGGGCCATAATCTTCAAGATAAATGGTCACTGATGTATCGCCAAACATGTCTTTTGCCGGCTTGAATGTCAGACGCCCATTGGATGATACTGATGGCAGCGTTTCAAACAAAGATTCTCTGGCTGCAATCACATGAAATTCAATTATTTGATTTGCTTCGTCTGGCGGGCCCGCAGAAATCAACCCGGCCCATGAGGGGATCACCTGAAAATCTGTATCTTCAAAAACTAACACATTATTCCCCAATGTAAATGTGGGCGCATCATTAACTGAGGTAACAGTAATATTGAAATACCTGACACCACTTGTATTCACCCCATTGTTGTCTGTGCCGCCGCTGTCACGCAATCGAATAGTGCATGCAGCTGATCCATTGGCATTGGGATTAAGGCGAAACAATAAACTACCCGTGTCTTCCACGCGGGGGGGATCTTCGAACAGGGAACGATTGTTGGTAAAAACTTCAAATGTCAGATCTTGATCCGATTCATTATTGGGACCCCGATAAATATTGGTTGCCCAACTGTGAAAGGCATCAATTTCAGTATCTTCAACAATAAGAATGTCTTCCCCTTTGGAAAAATCCGGCGCATCATTGACAGGTAAAATGGTAATTGTAAATTGTTTGACATCACTGGTGTTGTTGCCGCCATACAGCGTACCGCCATCATCCTGTAGCCTCACATCCACATGTGACACGCCAAAGGCATCTGGCAGGGGTTCATAGGTCAGGTTGCCTTCAACAGATAAGGCCGGCTGTTTTGCAAAAATTGATGTATTATCTGCTGATACATTAAAACTGACTGTCTGGTTAGACTCATTTTCCGGACCGGGTGAAATATCTGTGGCCCAGGAATAAACAATTTGCATGGATGAATCCTCAGGTGTGACCTGATCCAGACCGGCAGTAAAGGTGGGCGCATTGTTCACAGATCGAATCCAGATTGTAAAGGTCTGTGTGTCTGACAAATTATTGCCGCCGCCATCTATGCCGCCAGAATCCCACAATTGAACATGAATTTGAGAACTGCCATATACGCCCTCTTTTACCAGATAGGAAAGGGTTCCTTCAGGTGATATGGTTGGCATTCTTAAAAAAAGATCTGCTGCTTCGGTTGTCACAATAAATTTCAGGTTTTGGTTTGATTCATCAACTGGCCCGGAATGAATATCAGTAGCCCAGAATTCTACATCATCAATGGGTTTGTCTTCAAATACCACCTGGTCGGGCCCCACAACAAATTTTGGCGGATCATTCACTGCCACAACTTCAATTTCAAAGTTTTGGATAATGCTGGTATCAACACCATTGTTTGCGGTGCCGCCATTGTCCTGAACACTGACTTCAACAATGGCTTTGCCATTGCTGTTGGCATAGGCTTCAAAGGTGAGATGGCCACCTGATGAAATCGCCGGCGGGCGTGAAAACGATAAATTTTCCTGAGGTATGACGTGCAGGTTGAACATGATATTCTGGCTTGATTCACTGGGCGGCCCGGGCAAAATTTCTGTTGCCCAATTTGTGTAATATTGCAGGCCCGCATCTTCCATAATCGAAATATTCTCCCCTTTCACAAAGCTGGGCGCATCATTGATGGGAATGATTGTCAATTGACGTTGAATAATTTCGCTGGTGTTATTTTTATCTCCACTGTCTCTCAATTGAATGTTCATGGTGACATCGCCTGATGCATTGGGTTCCAGACGAAACGTAAGCGTTCCATTGGGTGCAATGGCCGGCGGGATCGTAAACAATTGCGGCGCATCATTGGTGACTAAAAATGTCAGGGTTTGCGCGCCCTCATCATCAGCGCCTGGACTAATACCTGTAATCCAGCTTTCAAACACATGCTGTCCAGAGTCTTCTGTTACTTCGATGCTTTCACCGGCAGTGAAATATGGCGGATCATTGGCATCAGAAATCCGAATGGTAAAATTTTGTGATGCACTTTGATCCACGCCATCATTGTCATTCCCGCCATTGTCTTTGATATACAGCCAGGCCAGGACCATACCGCTTATGTTGGGCGCGGGTTCAAAATGAAGTGTTCCTGCTGCTGAGACTGTCGGTGTTAGTGCAAATAAATTGGGTTGGTCACAATCAACAAAAAATTCGATTTGTTGTTGATACTCGTTTGCCGGGCCTGGCAGAATATCAGTGGCCCATTTGGAAATGGTTCGTTCCCCAGAATCTTCTTCAACCTGAACATTGTCTCCTTTGATAAAGGATGGCGAATCATTGACTGGAAGGATTTGAATGGTAAAAACTGCCGGCGTATAACTGCCATCAATGCCACCAATTTCAGTCCCCCCATTATCCTTTAACAGTACATTGATATCAACATCACCAAAGGCATTGGGCGCCGGGGTAAAACTCAGATCACCATTCGCAGAAATTTCAGGACCGGTAATGAAAAGATTGGGCTGTGAATGGCTAAGATAAAATCTGCCCTGCTGCAGGCTTTCATCTAATGGCCCCATATGTATGTTTTTGGCCCACTCGTTAATATATGTCAAACCGGAATCTTCCATCACATCTTGATCGGGTCCCATTTCAAAAGAGGGACGATCATTGACAGATAGAATTTGAATGGTCAAGGTATGGGCTTTACTGGTATCTTCACCATTTCGTTCTGTGCCGCCAGTATCTTTCAGGCGGACTGTGATTTCCGCTGTACCATTGGCATCATCGGCAGGTTGAAAGCTCAAATCACCATCAGCTGTTACTGCGGGAAGTTGACTGAATAATTCTGGATTACTCACTGTCAGATGAAAAAAGACATCCTGAGATTCATTTCCTGGACCGGATCGAATATCTGTTGCCCACTGTGTTTGATAAAATCCGCCGGAATCTTCCTTAACATTCAGATTCATCCCCGCAGTAAAAGCTGGCGGATCGTTCACTGGCTGAATTTCGATTGTGACTGTTGCAATCTGGGAATCTAAAAAGCCATCGTTGGCTTTGTATGTAAAGGAATCTGTGCCATTAAAATCTCTATTTGGTGTATATATGACACTGGGGAAATTCTCGGACAGAATACCATGTTCAGGATGGTTGACAATGCTAAATTTAAGCTGATCAGCTTCTTCATCAATTGCCTGAAGTAAAATAGTGATTGCCAGATCTTCATCAGTATTGATAATGAAATTGTTTACCTGAGGCGCCGCATTTTGTGCTTCATCAGCACCAATATCAAAACCATTGCCAATGGGGCGGTTGTCCTTGTCAAAGTCGATGATTGGCGCCATACGTTTATCCGCTTTGTTTTTGCAGGGAGATGTGACATTGAGATGATAATCTGAGCCAGGTGAAACAAACTTTGGATTGTTATTGATATTACCGGTTCCAGGATAAATTTCATTGTTTTCCAGCCCGACGTTAGAGAAATTAATGCGAACATCATTGCGATCATCCAGAAAAAATTCATCCCCCGCATGCCATAAAATGGTACTGTTAATTAATATACCCGAATGGGTTAAATAAAGGCCATCGCCAGCCAGACTTGCTTCATTATCTGCAATGGTACAAAAGGTAACAAATGCGGATGAGGCATTTTTGAGATACATGCCACCGCCCATTTGTGCCTGATTTCGGGTAATGATCAGATTGGTCATTTTACCGGGAAAAGCATCGAGAATATATATGCCGCCGCCCCGATAGCTGGCTTTATTTTCATTTATTTCTAAAAGATTCATCAGCGGAGATGAGGAATGGATAAATATTCCGCCACCACTTTCAGCGGAGCTGTTTTTATAAATGTAAAGATCTCTGAGATCCGGTGCAGAAAATGATGTCATACTGATACCTGCGCCCAGCGGGGCTTGATTTTCAATAATTTTACAGTCAATAATATAAGGATCCGCATGATCAATCCCCAGCCCCCCACCTGAATTTGTGGCAATATTGTTTGAAATAATACAATTTTTAATTGTTGGACGGCTGGCTGTGCCATCTGGTGGCGCCTGAATCAGGATGCCTGCACCTGTATCATTAAAACCATTTTGGATCGTGAAACCATCAAGGATACTGTCGGGTTGTTCGCCATTTATCAAACGAACGACAGGTCCATTATTATCACCATTTATGATCGTAGACTCAGGATCACCTGATACCGACCTGACAGTCAAGGCTTTCCCTTTAAAATCAATATTCTCATAATAATGCCCTGATTTCACAAGAATGATATCATCCTTAACCGCAGCATCAATTGCCGATTGAATGGATGTATACGCACAGCTTTCAAGTGAACAAACAGTTAAAGGGGTTCCGGCAGCTTTCACATGAATATAATCTGGCATTGCTCGTGTATCTGATTCATTACCCGAATAGACAGTCAAGGCGACAGTATAATTACCCGGTTCGGCGTATGAATGCACAGGTTGCGCATCTGTGCTGTACTGGCTGTCACCAAATGACCATAAATGTTGTGAGATATCATCCAGTGCTGTGGATGTATCATAGAACTGCACAGATAATGGGGCCGTTCCTGTAACTGGACTGGCCCAAAAATTTGCCAGGGGTTTTCGACTGAGAATGTTTATGTATTGATAGCGCGTGCGGGAATCGTAAGTGCCATCGCTTTTAATCACTTTCAAAGAAACAGAATATATTCCAGTACGCGTATACGTATGTTCTGGCATTTCTGATGTGGAAACAGTGCCATCACCAAAATCCCACTCCCAGTGTTGTATGTCTATATTTTCAGGCACATGTGGAGAAAATTGAATAATTGCAGGATAGTACGCCTCAGTTCGATCTGATGAAAATTCAAAGGCCGTATCTTTTGGTTTTACCAGGATCAGATCAAGCCATGTGCGTGTGGATTGATTGCCGAGGATATCAGTCACTGTGAGTTGAACAGTATACCATCCTGGTTCTTGATAACTGTGGTGCTGATCCATTCCTGTCTTGTCTGTTATTTGCGTATTATCACCAAAATCCCAGTCCCATTGTGAAATAGTGAGAGATGATACACTGGCATCCACAAATGTTGCCTGAAAAGTTGGATATCCCTCAAATGATGTGGGATAAAAGTTTGCCATTGGACTTGATGGAAAATATTCATCCGCACCAATGTCGGGCGTGTTGCGGGGTTGATTGTCAATATCCATATCTGGTGCGTTATTACTGGTCCCCCAGTCAATACAGGGTGATGTTGGGCTTAAATGATAGGCATCACTAAACATGGGGGAAAGATTCATATTGCCAATACCTGGAAAAATACCCAGTGTCTGTTGAATATCTGAATATGAAATGTTTACGTGGCTGTTGATCACATTGATGGCATTTGTCTGATTTGATGTTTCGGTTGTCCAGACAATACTGTTTTGAAGCAATACCCATGCATTTTCTTCAGCAACCAGGGCACTTTCATCAAGGGGCAGATTGCGATGGAATGTCGCATTGTAAATTGAAGCTGATGCTTCACGCACATACATGCCAGGGCCTTTACCAGGGGCTTGATTGTCTGCAATAACAACATTGTGCATTTGTGGTTCAGCGTTGGTATCAATTAATATGCCGGCACCGATGTCCTCACAAGTATTTTCAATGATCTTTACATTTTCAAAAACAGGGGCCGCCCCATTGGTGACATAAACACCGCCACCCATCAGATAGGCGCTATTGTCCCGAATAATACAATTTTCAATAAGCGGTGATGAACCATCGATAAAGATTCCGCCACCATAGGATGCTGACCCTTTTTCAATGATGAATCCTGAAATGACTGTTTGGGTTGTCTCATTTTGATTCATCGTAATTGCAGATCGTCGTTCCTGGGCATTTATTATTGGCCGGGCTTCACCAGGAAGTGCTTTTATTTGAACTGCTTTTCCCATCAGATCAAGGGGTTCATAATATGTACCCGGATGAACCATAATAATATCCCCATCAACACTGCCCTCAATTGCATCTTGAATGGATCGGTACAAACACCCTCTCGGACAAACATATAATGTACAATAAAATTGGGCTTCCAAATGATGATTATCCACAACATTTCGAAAGGTGTAATGCTCAGTTGCACCAATGGATTGGCCATCAACAAGAATATTCCCGATATCGCAATAATCTGAATAGGTGGCGCGATTGGCTTGAAAAAGGAAAGATTGGTCTGTGTTTATCTCAACCAGAACATTGTCATTGGGGCTTACTATTCCGCCGCGCCCTTCAACCACCTGAATATTATAATAAATTTTTTCAAATGTTACTGAAATGCTATGGGGTTCAGACACAAATTCAAATGTAAAATAATGCAAAGGGCCCATGGATTGACCATCAACAATGACATCAGCCACCTGATAGTTATCCATCAAAGGTTCCATGACAAAGGTTTGATTCTGACCATGATCGACCATTGCCTGTTGCGGTACCATTTTTCCATTGGCATCACTGTATCCTTGAATGTTGTAGCGATTGATTTCAAATATGACATGAATGGTTTTCGTTTTCGTAATACGTTCAATGGTATATTCTGTAATTGGCCCAATGGCCTGACCATCAACCAGCACATTGCCCACATGATAATTGGGATCCGGATCAAAATTAAATGTATGGGATGTTTTGGCATTCGCATTAAAGGTATGTTCCGAAGGAATTAAATCATTATTGTAATAAACCAAACCATCGGATTCTCTTGTTATCCGAATTTGATATTGATTGATTGCGAATTCGGCATAAATTGTTTGATCTTTTTGAATATTGTCAAAATGATAGGTCTTTTCAGGCAAATCTTGTAAAGCTTTGCCATTGATAAATAAGTTTTTTAGATGATATTCATCAATGGGATCCAAAGAAAAGGTCTGGCTGTGTCCATTAATAACCGGTATTTCACCTAATGGTGTAATTGTGCCGCCATCATTCGAAGAAGATGTAATGATGCTTTGCGTTTCGTCATCCACAATGAACCCAAGAGCAGATGATACAACAAGGCTTGCATTGACTGGATTTTTGAGCATCAACTGGAATGTTTCAGTATTTTCAGACTGGTCATCATTCAGCAATGATACTTGAATTTCCTTTTGAATATCGTCGGCTTCGAACATGATGGTCCCGGTGGCTGTAAGATAATCAGCAGTAGCAATGGCAGTCTGATCCGCAGTGATATAATCCACAAACACATCCTGATTGATTTTTTCGTAAAGCCTGACTTCAAAGATCATTTTTCCAAAATGTTCAGCAGTGGTTTTGTTTTCAATGCTGATTCTCGGGGTCGATACGCCATACGTTTTATCCGCATTGTGCAAATGAATATAGCCCACATTTTCTCCCCATGCAAAGCCTTGAAATGCACCGGAAATGGGGTCAAAGGTCACCTGATGATGGTCTGATGCAAAAGAAATCCATCCGGCGTTTTCACTCCAGGCAAAGCCTGAAAGCGTATTATCGGTATGAATATTCACCCCCCAATTGCTGGCATCCGAATTCTCAAAAGGGCCATTATCATCGGCTGAGAGTTTGATCCATCCAATATTCACTGCCCAGACATAGCCGGAGAGAAAGGTGCCTTGGAATTGGGCATAGTGGGTTTCAATGGGTGAGAAGTTTATCCATCCGGTTGTTTCAGACCAAGCAAATTTTTTGGTTGGATGAATATTTCCTGCATGGGCCAGTGATATGTGGCACAGGATCGCCAGAATGATTGCTGTAAAAGCTTGTTTTTTCATAATTTTTTCCATGATGTTAGGTATTTCAAGCATGATTTTGTTTAATGGTTATACCCATCTTTTGCTGTCAGGTCAATGAATACGAAAATACCGATTGATTAATTAAGCAATGTCCTGAAAAGAATGAACCCTTTTGTGTCGGACAGGTCTATCCTGTCCGACTTGTCGGATCGGGGAACATATTTTTCGTTCCTAAGATTTAGGTTAGGAATACTCAAAAAATAATGACCCCTTTTATCTTTAATATATAATCGTTTGGTACGTAGAGACGCAGCATGCTACGCCTCTACAGAACAAAAACCCCGATGAACATATTTTTTCAAATGGGGAACTTATTTTCAGAGCATTCCTTACATCTAAAAAGTTAATGTAATAAATTTCAATTTCAAAATCAAGTTTGTTCGTGAAGAATTGATCTCTTTATGTTCGTCCCAACTTTTTATTTACATTTTAGTGAGACAATGCCTTTAAAAAAAGTATGAGCCGCGAACCAGAAAGAATTAGGCCTTTGGAAATGATATTTTTTTGAATGAACTCTTTTCGAATGTATTTGCTTTGATTGGTTGAAACTTCTGTTTTTGCTCGATGCAAACATATTCCCCTAACTTTTACATATACAAATCAAGAATGGTTTTATTGAAAAGATTTTCAGATAAGACTTGACAGTCATGTTTTGCTTGTATAAATTATAATTTTAATGTATTCAAATTTTATTGGCACTTGTCAAATAAAATGGCACCTGAAATCGAAAAGGTGTTAAATAAATTAAGAGGTTAAGATTATGTTCACTACAGATGCAGACATCATCCACATGGTGACCAATGCCGGACCGATGGTAAAGTTTGTACTGTTGCTTTTGTTATTTTTCTCAGTTACATCCTGGGGAATAATTATCATTAAATTTCTGTACGTTCGCAAAGCTTACAAAGAATCCCTTGCTTTTGTGGAGCATTTTTGGAAAAGTCGGGATCTTGCGAGTGCATTTACCGGAACCAAACAATTTCAATCCTGTCCGGTGGGACGTGTTTTTCGAATTGGATATCAGGAACTGAACAAACTGGAAAAATCAGGTATTAATGTAACAGAATCAGACAGCATTGCAGAAGAAAAACCCGTCCAACGAACAACAGTAGGAATAGACAATATCAATCGAGCCTTAAGGCGTGCGATCAATACAGAAATGACACGAGTGACCAGCCTGACAGCCTTTTTGGCAACGACCGGCAATACAACACCATTTGTTGGTTTGTTTGGAACTGTATGGGGAATTATGAACTCTTTTCATGGAATTGGCTTGAAAGGTTCGGCCAATTTGGCGGCAGTCGCACCGGGAATTTCCGAAGCTTTGATTGCAACAGCCGCTGGTCTAGCTGTGGCGATTCCTGCTGTGGTAGCGTTTAATTATTTCAACAGTAAAATCAGAGTGATTGAATCTGAACTGACTAGCTTTTCTGCTGATTTTCTCAATATTGTTGAAATGGAAATGCTTCGCGGAAAAGGACAATAAACATGACAGGCAGTGGTTCAAGCAATCAATTTATGTCTGAAATCAATGTAACACCTCTGGTGGATGTTATGTTGGTATTACTTATTATTTTCATGGTTTCTGCCCCGATGATGACACAGGGCGTTGATGTTTCATTGCCTGAAACATCATCCAAATCATTGCCCACTGATAATGATAGTTTGACCATAACCATTAAGAAAAATGGTGAAATTTTTATGAATACGTATCAGGTAACTATTGATGCGCTTCAAGAAAAATTAAAAATTATTCTTGATGGTCGAATGGACAAACAAGTTTATATGCGGGCGGATAAAAATGTAGCATATGGATTGGTGGTTCGTGTGATGTCGGAGGTAAAAAACGCCGGCGTTCAAAAGTTAGGAATGATCACTGATCCACTACAAAAATCAGACAATCGATCTTAGTATCATTATATTTATATAAAATGATGCGGATTCACTTTAAGCGTAGACAAACTTTATGTATGCAGCAAATGATTATTTGGTTCGTTCGGACATAAAAAAGACGACATGGGCATTAACAGTGGGAGGGTCCGCTATTGGACACTTTCTTTTTTTTGCCATCATCTTTTTTTTCCCGGGTTTGGGCCAGACAAACAAGGTTATCCCAACTGTAATTGACATCGACCTGGTTAGTGTTACTGAGGAAGAAATGCAAGCGCATACGTACGATGTGCCTGATTATGAAGCAGATATGGATATCTCTGACAGCACAACAACATCGGAAATACTTGATAACCCTGCGCCAGAACCGATCAAGCAACCGGAAGCTATTTATGAGCCCAAACAATTTAAACCGCTGGCCCCAATTGAACAGCCAAAAGCTTACAAACCATTGAAGCCGAATCCTGATATAATTCAACCAGAGAATGAACCCGAACCGAAACCAGAACCAAAACCTGTGAAAAGACCTGAAATTAAGGAAATAAAACCCATTGAAAGACCATCTATCCCTGAAACGCCAAAAATTAAGCGGTCTTTAAAAAAGAGAACCATAAAAAAGGAACATATTGCACGTAATAAGGAAAAAAGACATTTAACAGACACTTTTAGACAGCTACAGCAGAAAGTTCGCATTGATGAGGCCAGGAAACGTATTCGACAGGTTGGTGAAAAAAAATCATCTGTAGAATTAATGAATATCTATAAAGCTGAGGTCATGTCGCGAATTAATAAGAATTGGGCGGTATCAGTTCAGATGATAGGAGGGTATGAGACAAACCTGAGTTCAATTTTGGTGATCAATATTATGAGAAACGGGTTTATTCAGCCAGATATGTGGTTTGAAAAAAAGTCTGGCAATGATTATTTTGATGAATGTGCTATTAAAGCAGTAAAAAAATCCAATCCACTCCCTCCACTGCCCACAGGTTATGTTCGTCCTGTGTATGGGCCGGTAGGGTTGAAATTTACACCTTCGGGATTGAAATGAGCGGATAAGTTTTTTTACTTATCCTAAAATGATGAGGATACCTGACTTGAAAATAAAACATATTTCATCCATTATCGTAAGTGTCGTTTTGGTCGTTTTGTGCGTGATATCTGTTCATGCACAGCGGGTGATTGACTATATTGATATCAGCAATCCATTTTTGAGAAAGATTCCAATTGCAATACCAGTGTTCAGGTACACGCCAGAAACATCACCCTCTGAAAACATAGCAAAAGAAATGACGCAAGTGCTTTCTCAAACGCTTGAATTTACCGGTTTTTTTAAGATGCTGAATGAAAAGGCCTTTTTAGAAGATCTTCAGAAAACAGGTATCACAGGTTCGTCATTGAATTTTAAAAACTGGACAGCAATCGGTGCAGAACTATTGGTTACAGGTGGAATTCATGTTCAAGATAAACTCGTTGTTGTTGAATTGCGTTTGTTTGACACCTTTTCAGGACGACTTCTTGTTGGCAAAAAATACAAGGGCTGGCATAATGATATTCGTAAAATTGTCAGGCGCTTTTGTAATGAAGTAATTGAGCGATTGACAGGAAATAAAGGTTTTTTTGACAGCCAGGTCGTTTTTGTCTCAAACCACTCAGGCCATAAAGAAATTTATACCAGTGATTTTGATGGCCACAATATCAAGCAAGTGACTTCAAACCGGACGATCAATTTAACGCCATCATGGTCCCATGACAGGGAATGGATTGCATATACATCTTATGCACGAAATAAACCCGATTTATATATTCGTCACATGCCGGGAAAAAAGCGCGGATTTTTTGTCTCATTTAAGGGACATAGTATTACACCTGCCTGGCATCCAAAACGAATGGAATTTGCAGCAGCCTTATCAAGACCCGGTAATTCCGAAATATACCTGCTGACCCGGACAGGAAAAATTATTAAGCGCCTGACTTACGATTGGGGAATTGATGTTTCACCCACATGGTCGCCTGATGGCAAAAAGATTGCTTTCGTATCAAATCGGTCGGGTAATGCGCACATTTATATTTATGGAATAGATTCAGGAAAAATTAAACGACTCACATATGAAGGTAAATACAATGTCACACCAGCGTGGTCTCCGAAAGGAGATCGAGTTGCTTATTGTGGCCGGGTGAATGACCAGTTCGATATATATGTAATGAATATTGATGGAAGCAGAAAGATGCAACTGACCAGGAATTCTGGAAACAATGAATCTCCAACCTGGTCACCTGATGGTAACCTTCTTGCATTCAGTTCAACAAGAAGTGGAAAAAGTAAAATTTTTGTTATGACAGCATATGGCACGGATCAAAGGCAATTGCTTTCACTTGGCGGAGAACAATTTGATCCAAACTGGTCAAAATAATGAATCTTAGTCAGAAATATCCGATATTTCTGATTTAATCAGGTAAACTTCAATTTAGATTGTTGACAATTATTGATTGGAGTATTATTTCTTTGAATTAAATTTTTTTTATCACTCAACATTGAATTTTTCAGTAAATGAATCATTTCGTGTTGAAATTTAGCAGGAGGTTTCGTATGACGATAAAACGTAAGCTCGTTTGTGTCTTTTTAGTGTTTATAATGGCATTGTGTGTTTTTCCAGGTTGTGGTACACAACCGGATGTCAAAACACCAGCAGAAATTGCAGAAGAGGAAGCTGCGGAAAGAGCCAGAGTCGAGGCTGAAAAACGTATCAAAGCTGAAGAAGAGGCCAGACGAAAAAAAGCTGAAGTTCAAAAACAAAAACGAATTCAAGAAAAAAGACAGGAAGAAGCGAAAATACAAGCGACTCGGCAAGCTGAAGAACGTCGCAGACAGGAAGAAATAGAGGCCAGAAATCGATTTGAGGAAACAAATATCTATTTTGATTACAATGAAAGTACGCTTCGATGGGATTCTCAGGAAGAGCTTAAAATTAAAGCAGAATGGTTAAGAAGTCATCCGGGCGAAAATATTATTATTGAAGGTCATTGTGATGAACGAGGTAGTGCTGCATACAACATTGCCCTGGGGGAACGTCGGGCTGAAACAGCAAAAAATTTCATTGTCGATCTGGGTGTTGGACCGGAACGAATAGAAACGGTCAGCTTTGGCGAAGAACGTCCCATTGATCCAGACGCAAGCGAAGAGGCATGGTCTAAAAATAGACGCGCACATTTTGTGATTAAATAAGACTTGTCAATAGAAATTTTGCCATAGATGGCTAAATTTGTTATTAAGTTAAATAATATCTTTTGTTATACATGTAAAAAGATATCTTATTCAAAGCGTGCCCATCTAAATTAATGGCACGCTTAGAAATTGATTCAAAACATTAATGACAAAGGAATAAATTATGACCATATTGGTTTTTGAAAGAGATCATTATGAATAAAAGAATCTATGTCCTCACATTTTGTTTGACGCTATTCGTTGGATGCGTTTCTCAGCAAGAAATGCTTGACATTCAAAATCGATTGACGGCTTTGGAAACGCAAGGTTCAAGCAGTTTGACATCTTATAATCAGGTTGATACCCGAATTGAATCTCTGGAATCCCAATTGCACCATATCAAACAATCAGTAGATTTGGTTGAAAAGCAATTTCGCGAACAGTATGCCGGAATAAAAGCCAATTCCAATACCAGCCGTCATGAAATAAGACAGATAACCGGTCGATTGGAAGAGATAGAGTATCATCTCAAGAAAAAATTTCACCTTTTGAAACAACAAAAACAAACATCATCACAGACTGATGTCCCAATTAACAATATTTTGGGACGATTACAGCGTATTGAAAATTATCTGGGAATGAAAGAAGGTCTTGTAGCGGCATCAAAACAGACAAATCAGGATTCTCAGTTACAATCGGAACCTGCCACGACCTTATCACCTGAAGACGAAATGTATGCCAAAGGTAAATCTGCTTTTGATAATAAAGATTTTGAAACGGCTCGGATTCAGTTTGTCAATTTTATTAAAAAATTTCCCAAATCGAAAAAAGCAGACAATGCGCAATTTTGGATGGGTGAAATTTATTTTCAGGAAAAATGGTTTGAAAAAGCGATATTGGAATATCAGAAAGTTATCGAGACATATCCAAATGGGAACAAAGTTCCGGCTGCATTACTCAAGCAAGGACTATCCTTTCTTGAATTAAATGATAAAACAAATGCAAGCCTGATACTAAAAGAATTGACAAAAAAATATCCGAAAGTACCTGAAGCGAAACTGGCACAGAAAAAGCTCAGTGACTTTTAATGCAGTGCATTAATATTCCACATTGATTATAATGATTAAAGTGATTGGCATTGATCCAGGATTGGCTTCAACCGGTGTTGGCATGGTCTGTGGAAGCGCAAATCGAATTATGAGCTATGCGTTTGAAACAATTACAACATCAAAAAACATTTCCTTACCGAAACGTCTTCAACATATCTACATTGCTTTAAATGAGGTATTCGAACAACAAAAACCAGATTTGTTGGTTGTTGAAGACATATTCACTCTCACTTGCTATCCCAAATCTGGCATAACATTGGCAAAAGTAACAGGCGTTATTTTATTGGTGTCCAGTCTCTTTAACATTGAAGTGACTGAAATTCCTGTTCGTGAAGCCAAAAAAATATTGACAGGAAATGGCAAAGCGAGCAAACAACAATTGGAAAAAGCGGTTCGACATCTGCTTGGAAGAATTGAACCGATCCGACCCAATCATGCGTCAGATGCCCTTGCATTGGGGGTGATTGGATTATTTCGGAGTAAAACAAATTATGATCGCTTACCTTGAAGGTCGTGTCATCAAACAGGAGGCAGACCGGATTGTTTTACTTTCCGGCTCTGTAGGATATGAAATATTGTTGCCTGAAGTGGTAATGAATGCGTTTAAATCTCACATCAATGAAGAAAAAGTATCGCTTTTTATTTATCACTATCAGACAGAAAGACAGCCAAAACCCACCTTGATTGGTTTTAACCAGGAGGTTGAAAGAGATTTTTTTCAGCAATTTATCACAGTTGAAGCCATTGGACCGCTAAAAGCTGTTCATGCCTTATCCATACCTGTTCGAGATATTGCAATTGCCATTGAAAACAAAGATATCAAACGTTTATCAAAACTAAAAGGTATTGGGAATCGAACCTCTCAAAAAATTGTGGCAACCTTGCATGGAAAAATGAAAAAATTTGCATTGATGCATCAATCCGAACAAGAAACAGGTCCATTGGAAGAGGTGAATTCATCAATGGATGAAATCAAGCTTCAAGTTTTGGAGGTACTGGTTAATCAATTGGGACATCGTCAGATTGAAGCTGATGAAATGATTGAAAAAGCGATAACACGCTCAAAAAGTATTAACACTGCTGAAGCCTTGTTTGAAGAAGTCTATCGTGGTGAAATGGAATCATGAAAGAAATATCCATTGGCGAGAATGCTGGCCAACTGATATCTGGCTCAAGCTTACCTGAAGATTCTGATGATCATATCTTGTCGCTTCGTCCAAAAGAATTCAAAGATTATGTTGGGCAACAAGAAACTGTCGAAATATTAACAATCGCCATTGAAGCTGCAAAAAAAAGAGATGAAGCTTTAGAGCATGTATTGTTGCATGGTCCCCCGGGACTGGGCAAAACAACATTGGCACATCTGATTGCAAAAGAATTAAGCGGCACCCTCACAATAACATCAGGCCCCGCCCTTGAAAAAGGCGGGGATGTTCTGGCAATCCTGACACACCTTGAAAAAGGGGATGTTTTATTTATTGATGAAATCCATCGCATGCCAAAATCAGTTGAGGAATTCCTTTACCCGGCAATGGAGGATTTTGCAGTTGATTTTATTTTTGACAAAGGGCCTTATGCAAAAAGTCATCGCTATCGTTTGAATCAGTTTGTTATGGTGGGAGCGACAACACGTGTTGGTCTTCTCTCCGCTCCATTACGTGATCGTTTTGGAATATTTCGCAGTCTGGATTTTTATTCAGAAACAGACCTATCAACAATCATTAAACGATCCGCATCTATATTAAAAATTCAGATAAATGATGATGCCGCGATTTCGCTTGCCAACCGGTCGCGAGGAACACCAAGAATTGCCAACCGATTACTGAGAAGAGTCCGAGATTTTGCTCAGGTTCGAGGGGATGGTTATATTGATATTCAAATCGTACATCGTGCCTTACACCTGGAAGGGGTTGATAATGAAGGCCTGACACCTTTAGATCGTCGATATCTGAATACAATCATTGACTATTATCAGGGAGGACCTGTAGGTATTGAAGCGATTGCTGCAACACTTCAAGAGGAAGCTGATACGCTGGTTGATGTTGTCGAACCTTTCTTATTGACAAGAGGCTTCTTGATGCGAACCTCTGCCGGTCGAAAAACATCGTCCGCAGCACATGTACACCTTCAAAAATGCGGTTTTTGTGAATAATCATCATTTCACAATTTATTATCAAATCAATATGTTAACAAACAATCTTTCACGATTGTTCATTTCAATAGAATTTTTTTCAAAAAAAGCTTGACATATTCAAGATATAATTATATAAATTTTATTTTTGATGCGGGGTGGAGCAGTTTGGTAGCTCGTCGGGCTCATAACCCGAAGGTCGGCGGTTCAAATCCGCCCCCCGCTATTTTTGACAAGCCTGAGAGACGGCAAACCAAAATTTTACAGCCATGCAAATCGACATCAAAAGGCATTCCTTACCCCTTACATTTCCTTAATCAACCAACCACAAACTCAAGAATGGACAATACGTAATAACCAACAGACATATAAACAGAATCAACAAAAAGGGCAATACCGAGCGATAGAGTGTCACCACCGGCTTATTAAATCTGAAGCTTGAAATAAACAGATTGATTCCAACCGGTGGTGTCATATAGCCAATTTCAAGGTTCATTAAAAAAATGATCCCCAGATGAATGGGATGAATGTCAAAGGCAGTGGCGATTGGAATAATCAATGGCACAACAACAATGATTGCAGAAAAAATATCCATCATACAACCAACGACCAACAAGAAGAGATTCAACACAAATAAAAACCAGTATTTATTTGTAATGAATTGTTTCATTGCGCCCAATATAATATCAGGAATATTCATATCAATCAGAAAAGCGGTTAATCCCATTGCACTTGCCAGAATAATCAGGATGCCGCCAACCATTACCATTGCTTCTTTCATGATCAAGGGCAAATCTTTGGTAAATGAGATATCCTTGTAAATGAAGCATTCTATCAGTATGGCATAAAAAGCAACCAATGCAGATGCCTGACTGGCAGTGACCAGACCACCATAGATACCAATAATAATGATAAATGGAAATGGAATTTCCCATCTTACGTCCCACAAAGCTGAAAGGGCTTCCCTGAAATTGAATTTTTTTGTGGGAACATTGGCCATCTTTCCGCGTATAATGGCAAATAATGATAACATCATAATCATGAACATGCCTGGTGCGAGAGCGGCTAAAAATAAATCGTCTATGGATGTTTTTGACACAATGCCATACAAAATAATTGGCAATGATGGCGGGAACAGCAAGCCCAGGCCTCCGGTACATGACACCAGCCCCAGGCTAAAATGTTCGGGATATTTTTCATTAATTAGAATCGGATACAAAAAACCACCCAGAGCAATGATTGTTACCCCTGATGCACCTGTAAATGCACTAAAAAAGGCACATGTGACCAATGTTACAATTGCCAGCCCCCCATAAGCCCAACCCAATAAAGCGCGCACCAGATTTGTCATTCGGGCAGGTGTATTGCTTTCGGATAAGATATATCCACAGAAAGTAAATAGCGGAATTGCAATAAATATGTCCTGGCTGGTTAATCGTTTCATATCAATGAGCATGCTGAGTAAAGAACCATCAATTGGCGTGGTCAAATACCATAATAATAGACCGAGGCCCCCCATGATAATGAACAGAGGTTCTCCAAACAAAGCAAAAACAATAAATAATACACAAAAGATATAGCTCATGGATTTACGACGTCCCTTTTTTATAGTAGCGAACCGGCATGACCGGTTTTGTTTTGATTAACCCTTCAACCATTGATTTAAAAAAACGAAAAGCCAGAATGCCAAAGGCAACCGGAATAAATACCTTACACGGCCATTCTGGAATAGAAAATAAATACGCATCCACACCAGTTCCCACACTGAGTTTTGTAAAAAAAGAATTGTCGTTGTATAGAAAATATACATAATCTGTTGAGATCAAACAAAATATAAGTGATATGGCAAACCCGGCAGTGTCTAAAACCACTGTGATTTGTGTCATAACTTTTCTGGAAAGAATTCTGGATGCGATATCGATTTTAATATGTTGCCGACTGCGTAACGCAAGACTTGCACCGAAAAATCCAACAACACCAACCATCAAAGTGGCAATTTGAGGCATCCAACTTCCACCCTGAATACTTGCAAGAAATTGGGGCATTGCATTTTGTAAAATAATTTGAATAAAATAGATACCAAGCATTATTGCCAGAGCGCTAACAAGAACGATACTTTCAAACCGTTCAATTTTATTATCAATATATTCCAAAAAACGTACCACACTTTTTTCCTGCCCTTCAATGGCATCTAGAAGAGATGTATAGCATTTGAATATAAAATAAAATCCAAAAATCAGGCATAAAAAAGGAAGAAATAAGGATACAATAAACTTTGGGATTGTAAAATATTGAATGACCTTATCCCCATCTTCATCAATACTTGAAACAATAATTGGCGTTAATTGTATGTGCGTCTGCATTAATTCGTCTTCAACAATCGTGTTGTAAATAATATGAGTATGTTTTACCAGATATAGACAGGCGCTAAAACTCAGCCAGGACAGAATAATCAGGATAACTGTTATGCACCCCTTTTCCAGGCGATTGAAGACAGTGATTCGCTGCACTACTTTTCCTCCAAAAGAATTTTTTGTGTCACCCGTGCACACTTTTTCTGTCCCATCTTGCGACATTCAGCAACCAGCGCCATGCTTTTATCAAGAAGTTCCTGGGAATAGAATTCGCCAACAAGACGTTTTCTAACCTTGTCTGCAACCACTTCCATTTCCTTATCCGCCTTTTCAGACAATTTAAACTCTTTGAGACCAAACCTGGTCGTCAGATCCTTTTTGGCTTTTTTATTATCTTTGCGCATTTCAAGAATGGTTTTTTCATTCTTTTCTTTTAGAATTGTCTGGACAATTTCTTGATCTTGGGCAATCATTTTGTCAAAGGTATCTTTTCGGATAACGATTCCACCACACCCATTGGTCATTGGTTTGCTGGAGACATATTTCACTTTTGTATGCCATTGAAAAGCGATAGCAGCAACCGGCGGGGCATAACAGGATTCAATCAAGCCTGTTTGTAAGGATGTTAAAACATCAGTGATGCCCAAGGGGACGGTATTGATTCCAACAATATCCGCCAGGGTCATACTGATAGGCTCTCCTTTATAAATCCAGGTTTTAACCCTCCGGATATCATCGATTTCCTTAATGGGCACATTGGAAAAATTATAAACAAATCCGGTTTCGTTCATTGCCAATAAGATGTAATCTTCTTTTAAAAACATTTTTGCAAAAACAGGAAAGAGCTTGGATCTAAGATAGTCAAACTCGGTATAGGTTTCAAATAATAAAGGTAAATCCATCACCCGAATATCTTTGACAATGCTTTGTAAGCCCATACCGCTGACACCAACCGCATCAATTTCACCAATTTTCATTTTTTGAATCATTTCAGGCTCTTCACCTTTTTTTCCACCCAGATAGTATTTGATTTTTACGCGTTTTTTGGTTTTCTTTTTAATTTTCCTGGCCGCTTCTTCAAGGATATTGGCCCAGGTGGTTCCCTCAGGAGCCAAAGAGGCAAATTTAATTCTTAGTTTTCCAGCAGAAACAGAACTGTTGATGATGAATATCCCCAAGAAAATTAATCCTGCAATTGTTGCTATGGATTTTTGTTTTTTCAAAATAAACCTCCAAAACAAATTATTACCGCTCAATTTGAAATATCAAGCGATATATTCAAAAAAAGTTAAGAATGCTCAATAAATAACGTACTCATCTACTTGAACGTACAAAAACATAAGGCCGTGTGGAAATTTCGCATGCGACGTCTCTATAGTACAGTTACCTCAAAACGAACAATATTCAATAATGGGGGAAGTTATTTTCAGAGAATCCCTTAATAAATATCATCTGCGTATTTTAAGTAAAGTCTTGCTTTACGCTTTGCAATTTCATTCATCAGGGTGTATTTTTCCGGCCAACTGGATGTATCCTTATTCACAAGGTCTTTTAAAATAGAAATGCCAGCTTCTGGATAGTCAAATTGTGTACAATAGAATCGCGCTTTGAAAAGCGGATTGAGCAAACATCTGCCATTATTGATATCAGAGGCCATATCAAATTTTTTATTGGATTTCACTTCGTCTCCACCGACCATAGGCGGCATGGCATACAGCATGGCATCAATCATCACTGGCATACCGAAAAAAAATTTTTTGTCTAATTGCTGAATGCGTTGGTTCATCAATCGAAACACCGGAACCATTGCCAATTCAGAAATATTGTCGCGCGAAATTTGTAAATAAGATCCCCAGGAAATCGTTGTCCAGAAGAGTGCCTTATGTTGATCTGCTGATATATAAGTCAATTGTTCCTTAATTGCATCCATATCTATTTTTTTTGTGGTTATGTGTTTCACAAAGTTTTTGCCATGAAAGGTGAGTGAAAGAGATCGGAATCCATAGTTACGCGCGCGTAAATATAGATTTTTTGCACGTTTCCGATGAAAAAGTTCCAGCTCATCATCTTCTTCGAACCCTGCCTTTTCCATCTCATATTCGACAAAGCTTACTGCATAGGCACAATATCCAAATGCAAGATTATTTAATAATAATTTGTTATTAGGATTACATTCCAATAATACTTCCAGCAATTTCAAATTGGAAGTAATCCCTGATTCTGCAACAATGAGGTCGGATTCTTTTAAAAATGAAGTCAGCCCATTTTCAACGATAACAGGTGCAACAAATTGAATTCCCTTTGAAATAACCCATTGTCTTGAACATCCGCAAAAAAAGGTACTGAAAATCATCACCCATATCAATAACACTGATAGGTTAGTGCGATGGCACATATGGTCTCCTCCCATTTAATTGGCATAAATTTATATGCATACATCCTCCCATTTGAATTGGATTGTTTTGAGATTTGATCATTGGATGCACAAAAGATCAATAATATGTCATTCTATTTGAATTTGATCTTTAGACATGGACAACATTTTTCATTCTGGATTTAAATTAAGAGCAAGATGTATACCAGATCGTTTAAATTTCAATTCTTTTTGTTTGTTTGAAAAAATACGAATGTATGACTGGCTGCATTTTGAAGATTTTTGGCGTGAAACGTTCCAACCCAAAAAATCATATCCTCAGATAATAAAAAATCACCGAAAAAATTCCATCGCACATGACAATCAAGATAATGCTGTTTACAACAGCACGAGTTGTTGATTCCCCAACAGCGCCAGCGCCAGTTTTCGTTTGAAGGCCACATTTACAGCCCGCACCGGCCACGAGCAACCCAAAAAAAACTGATTTAAAAAGGCCGCTGATGAGATCGATATAATCAACTGCTTTAACAACACCATTATAATAGGTAACAACGGGATAGCCCATAGAAATAAGAGGAATTGCACCTCCCAAAACACTGATGAGATCTGCATAAATAGTGAGAATGGGCGTAACGATCAACGCGGCCATTACACGAATAATTACCAAATAATTCATGGGTTCCAGGCCCATTGTTGTTAAGGCATCAATTTCCTCGTTCACTTTCATTGCGCCAAGTTCAGCCGCGAATGCAGAACCTGTTCGGCCAGCCAGAACAATTGCTGTCATCAGGGGGCCTAACTCGCGAATCATGGCAAGCCCAATTAAATCCGCAACAAATATCTCTGCGCCAAATTTTGACATGGGAACAACAGATTGAAAAGCCAGAATTAATCCCATTAAAAAGCCAATGAGACAGACGATGGGAAGTGCATTTATTCCCGCCTTTTCCGCTACAAACCAGACTTGTTTCCATCGAATCTGTGATGGATGACGTATGGCTCGAAAGAAAAAAAACGTCAACTCGCCAATAAATAAAATATGTGCGTACAGACTTTGTATGAATGATTGAATTAGGTGATAAAAATATCGACCTGTTTTTTCAATAAGGTTTCTACGAACTGCTGGTTGTGAGAGTGGGGGAAGCATTGATATGTCTGCAAAACGATTATACAATCGTTGCATTTCAGGTGACAGGCCCTTTATTTCAAATTTTTGTCCATGTTCCAGGGCATTGGTTTGCAATGTGGTAAACAACGCTATGCCAGACATGTCACAGTATGTCAGTTGTGATGCATCAATAATAATCTTATGGGATGAGGTGGATATTTGATTAAGAACTGTATGCCATAATTCACCACATGTTTTTACATTGAGAGAACCGGAAAGCGATATTTTTTGTCCCTCTGGTATATTCTCGAGGTTGAAATCAATTGTTTTTTGACTCATTTCCTTGATTGATTTCATTGTTTTGATCCCAGTCATCAATGGTATCAAAAAAATCTTTGATACGATTCAAGGTGGCGGCAAACATTTTTGAACCTGTCAGCATTGCAAAAACATCATCTTTATCACCACAGAATTTTGCAAATTCGGGGCCAATGATACTTAAAGGATCACTATCCTTTGTCAGCTCTTTAAGTGAGTCAAGATAAGCATCCAGTCTTTCTTTCAATACATTAAAATAATCTACTTTTTTTCCAATTGTCAACTCAGTTGTTGACGTTATGGTGTCTGAAAAAGAATGGACCTGCTCCCAAAACTTTTCTGCAACCGGCAATTTAAGTGGATGTTCTGATAGATAAAAGGAAATGCTCCAGCCAGTACTGATTATTTTCAGAATTTGAAGTTCATATTCCATCGTATCGTTGGATAGTTTATGGTCTTCCGGCGGTTTTTCGAGCAAAAATTTTACATCTTCTCTATCAATTGCGAAATCAAATAATGCTTTGGCAGCATATTCTGATGGCGTCAATTCCTTTGCCAAATCTTCTTTTGGTTCTATTTTTGTCATATTACACCTCTAATATATCAATAATGGGGAAGTTATTTTCAGAGAATTCCTTAATTCTGATAATTCTCTAAATTCTGTACATTCACCCACCCTGCTTAATATTTACTTTATAATAACAGATATATTTGATGAAGACAATAATAAATAAAAAATAGAACGCACCCCAAAATTCGGACATTGAACAGGTGTGATGCGGTTATTACAAGTCCATCATTACATTTTATGTTTTCTTTAAAGATGACAATTACATGCTTCACCAATTATTTGGCATTTGTTTCAAATTGTATAAACTTTGGTCAAGAATGAAATACAATAATTAAAGGAGGAAATTATTTATATAATCGTCCAACTTTGGTTTTTCCTGGCATATTTATTGCCCTCGTTCCCACGCTCTGCGTGGGAACGCATATTGGACGCTCTGCGTCCAGTGCATTGTAAGTAAGCGGTCATAAGTTTTCGGGTA